>Ga0082212_10010406_pt1 | contig 11897 bp, 14 predicted proteins | sample TergutNt197P3_FD_71548 | JGI IMG/M metagenome (GOLD analysis project Ga0082212, IMG submission 71548) | Neocapritermes taracua P3 segment gut microbial communities from Petit-Saut dam, French Guiana - Nt197 P3 | ecosystem: Host-associated > Arthropoda: Insects > Digestive system > Gut ... | reverse complement strand
CCTGAAAAAAAAGCTAGTCGAGAAAGTCTTGCCCACACCCACCCCGGCGGCAAATTCCCATAGTGCAATTTACATCAGCTTATGGGCTACCTGCCAAGCGCCCCTCACGCCCACTATCCTTGCCATGAGCGGCGAGGCCGTCAAGGCCAAGCCCTCCGGGCCGCTTCGCGGGCCTTGACTGCTCCCGCCTTGCTCGCGGCCATCAAATACTGCGGACGAGGGACGCGGATGCCTCCGGCGGGGGGGCTTCAAACACGGATACTATCAGGCAGAAATCCATCACGGATTTATTCCGCCATTTCCCCGCCTCGCGCCCGCCAGTCTGTCCGCCAGCCGCGCCGTGCGCAAATGCGTGTATCGCACCAGCATTTGCAGGGTCTTGTGGCCGGTGATAGATTTTATTTCCATAACATCCAGGTCGGTATTTTCAAAAAAACGGGAAATTGCCTCATGGCGTAAATCATGGAAGCGCAGGTTTTCAATGTTGGCTTTTCTGCAAGCCTTTATCATCGCCTGCGATATACTCGCGGTACTCATTTGAAAAACAGCGCCCTTGTTAGTACTTTGTATCTGTAATTCACGCAGGATTGAAAGAGCGGCAGGCGAGAAAGGCACTGTCCGCGCATCTCCATTTTTTGTTTTCGGCAAAAAGGCAAAACGGCTGTGTAAATTCACATTTTCCCACACCAGAGTTGCTATTTCTTCCCGCCTCATGCCTGTCTCAAGCGCAAAGCGGACTATATACTGAAAAGGAAGCGAAGAAGCTTCCAGAAGTCTTGCCTCCTCGTCATTTTCAAGTCTGCGTGTGCGTCCGCCGGGCAGTTTGGGCTTGTTTACCTTTTTTACCGGATTGCTGAGGCTTTCCATGCCCCAGTCCCGGCTGGCGATTTCAAACAGCTTCGAGAGCGTGGCGAGGTCAAGGCGAATGGTATTTGCTGCGACTCCCTCCGCCTCCCGTTCTTTCATGTAAAGGGCGACGTCCTTGCCGCGAATGGATGCGAGAAAGCGGCTTGCCAAGACTCTTTTCTGGAGGGAATTGACTCGGCTTATGACGCCTTCCGGGTGGGACAAGCGGGGAGCGTATTCTTGCTTGTAGCGTTCCAGGGCTTCGCCCAGGGTGGTATTTTCCGCCTCTGTGCGCGAGATGAAAATTCCTCTGTCCATCTCGCTTTCAATTTGTCGCGCCCACGCTTCGGCATCCGCCTTTGCCTCAAAGGTTTTACAGGTGGCGGGGTGTCCGCGTTTACGGATACGGGCTTCCCATTGATATGCCCCGCGCTTGCGAATGGTCGCCATAATTTTGCTCCTCAGTTTTGTGGAGCAAGTGGAGCAAAATTGGAGCAAAAAAGCAAGTGGGCATAAAAAAGAAAAAATAAAGGATTCATGATTTTCTCATAAATCCTTTATTTTCAACTAGTTGGCGGAGAGGGTGGGATTTGAACCCACGTATCACATCTCTGCGATAACCCGATTTCGAGTCGGGCGCGTTACGGCCAGCTTCGCTACCTCTCCTAAACAGTTTTCGGCTCAATAAACATAGAGCAAATAAAGCAAATAAAACACGTTTACAATAATAACCAGAAAAACGGCCGCCGAGCCGGCATCCTTGGCTATCTTAACCAAGGGATGAAAATCCGGGGAAACTAGGTTGCAGACGTTTTCCACCGCCATATTCATCAGCTCGAAGGCCATCACCAGGACCCAGCCCAAGGCGATAAACGGCAGCTCGGACGGTGGGACGCCGTAAAAATAGGCCAGTGCCGGCAGAAACAACAATGCGAAAATTTCCTGCCTGAAGGCGGTTTCATGCCGTGCGGCCGCCATGAGCCCTTGCAGAGAATAGCCCAAAGCCGCTCCCATATGCGCCAGATGCTGGCGGATTGTCCTAGCCGGCATGCTCCACTCCTAAAGTTCCATGGGGAAAAGCCACATCCGAAACTGACAATTGCTTTGCGGATGTTGACATTAGCAACAGTTTTGCGCAGTGTAAAGAATTACGTTATCACTTTATCCAAGCGCGGCAACACTTTATGAGCGACGAAAAAAAAACGGTTTTGCTTTTTTCCGGACAAGGGGCGCAGGAACCTGGCATGGGTCGGGCTATGGCGGAAAGCAACCCGGAGATCATGGAGCTTTGGAAAAAAGCGGAAAAACTAAGCGCTTTGCCTTTGCGCGGCATTTACTGGGAGGGCGGCGAAAACCAGGATGACACAAGAAGCCTCCAGCCAGCCCTTACCGTGACTAACCTCAGCCTGTGGATGGCCCTGGCTCCAAGGCTGAAACCCGCAGGCACGGCCGGGCACAGCCTGGGTGAATACTGCGCCTTGACCGCAGCCGGGGTTTTGCGTCCCGAAAAGACCCTGGAACTGGTGGCCTTACGCGGCCGACTCATGGCTGAAGCCGACCCTGACGGGCAGGGGGGTATGGCGGCGCTGGTCCGGATGAACCAGGAACAGGCCGAGGAAGCGATCCGGCTGACCTTGGCCGAACTTGGCACCGGAGGAGCCGAAACTCTGATCATTGCCAATTACAACACCCCTTCACAGTTTGTGGCCAGCGGAACACGCAAAGGGATCGCCCTTCTGGGAGAAAAGGCGCGGGAACTCAAAGGGCGCTCACTCCCTCTAGCGGTGTCCGGTGCCTTCCACAGCCCGCTCATAAACGAGGCCGCCAAAGAAATGGGAGTGGCCCTGAAAAAATGCGGCTTTGACCATCCGCGTTTCCCGGTGTACAGCAACGTCAGTGGGCAAGGAGAGCGCAACGGAGAGGCTCTCAAAGAGCTTCTCCTGCGGCAGATGAGTTCCCCCGTGCGCTGGATTGACACGGTGCGCAATATGTCCCTGGACGGCGCATCCCGCTTTGTGGAATGTTCTCCCAAGGCGGTACTCTCCAAGATGGTGGGACAAATTCTGCATCTGGAGGAACCATCAGCGGGAACGACGAAGTTAGCGGCCATGACCGTCAGCGGGCCGGAAGATTTGAAGAGCTTTGAGGAATCAGACCATGCCTAAACATGCGGTGGAAATCTTCGGGCAGGTGATTTACGCGCCGGAAATGAGCTATGACGAACTTCTGGGTCTGGAAACCAGTGCTATCAGTCTTCTCACCGACCTGTTGGAAGATTTGCATGTAGAATTCCTGGCCTTTGAATCCGATGGGGATCGCACCTTCTTTCAATGCGCCCTTGGCACCTGCGACGAAAAAAAAGCCGGCAATCTGGCCGCACGTCTGGCGGAAAAACTTGACAGCCGGCTGGAATGCAAGTTCATGTGCGTGGACAGAATGCTCTTCGAACACTTATTTTTTGCCATAAACCGGCAGGAACACAAAGAAATGAAACTGACCCTGCCTGAAGCCGGCCCCATAGACAAGTCTCTGGCCCGCTGAATACGGCTGACCAACCCCGGCCCGGGTGGTGGAATTGGTAGACACAAGGGACTTAAAATCCCTCGGCCTAACGGCTGTGCCGGTTCAAGTCCGGCCTCGGGCACCAAGAATAGCAACGAAAAGATGGCGGCACTGGATTTTCCCGGTGACGCCATTTCTCTTTTTGGGGCATTTTGTGCAACCTGTGTGCAACCTTTCTCCGTATCTTTTTGACCAGCATGTGACCATAACGACTGCATTTGTCAACCAGCATAGCACGCCGCGCTGCCTGGAAGCCAACGCATTTATCCAAAGCCTGCTGCCAAAAGGTTTAAACACAAAGAACGGACGAAAGAACATAGATTATTGCCCGAATTTGATGAATTCCAGGGCAAATCACCGGAAGAGATTGTTTATAAGGCCTCCAGTTTTCCGGCAGAGAGCGAACATGCGCTCAAATGCCGCTCCTTCAAGTATTTTCAGAGTACAGGCATTTGCTCCCCCACGCTTTTCTTGGTAGCATGCAGAATAACACCGGACTCTGATTAGCCCCACGGCAATACCATTTGTAATGGAGAAAAAATGTCTGACACCAGAAAGGAACAGGAGCGGGCGGAACTGCTCCGAGGGGCGGATGGGGGAGATGTTGGCGCAGCCTGGATGCCAGAGACTCCCGCTCCCTCCGTTGCCGGTCTTTGAGCAAGCCCATTGAGGGGTCTTCCAAGATTATCCGCGAAATTGACGGCGTAGTTGTGGCTTGATACTGCCTCCACTCCTCCAGGTTGATGGAACTGACCGGCTCCGGCTCTATCTGCGTCTTTTCTTGGGGATAATCTCCAGGAACAAACTCACCCAGCCGTTTACAGAGCTTGCCCATGCTGAAGGCGCGATCCACGGACGAGGACTTGACCGCAATCTCACCCGCGAAGATGATGGCGCCGGAGCCTTTTTGCTCAAACCGTAGACCGACTGCGGCCAGCTTCTCATGCAGTACGCCTTGTGTTTAGGCTAGCCATGCGCTATGTTCGCTGCATTCTTACCTCATTATCGGCCATACACATAAATTGGACATAAGGATGAAACCACAGTCAATTCCATTTTTTCTCCTCTGTTTATTCTTAGTATTTTTATCGACTCCGGCCTTTGCATGGGAAGCTAGGGTCGTAGCTGTATCTGATGGAGACACCATAACTATAGAACCGATTAAAGGCGGTGACAGGTCAAGGGTAAGGCTACACGGCATAGACGCACCAGAAACGAATCAGCCCTACGGTCAAGCTGCTAAAAAATTTGTGACCGATGCCGTGCTGTTCAAAGAGGTAGACGTTCAGGTGACTCCCCAAGGTCAGGATAGGTACGGACGAATTATTGCTGTAATTGAGATACCCGGCGTTGGCGTCCTGCAAGAGCTATTGCTCACGGCAGGATTGGCTTGGGTATATACGCAATATTGTCGAAATTGTGATGACTGGGAAGGGATGCAGGCAGAGGCCAAGAGACAGCAGAAAGGATTGTGGGCAGGGGAAAATCCAGTTCCGCCTTGGGAATGGAGAAAACGCAGATAACATGGCGGACGGCTTATTAAAATAAGTATGAACGCCTTTAACAAATTTTGACCAATATAGAAAGTATATAATTACTCAAAGATATCTTATGAACTCATTTTTACCTGTAACTAATTTACTCATAGCATTTGGGGCGCTCCCATTTAGCATCTTATTTGCTAAATATATTTTTACTGCAATCACCATAAGGCAGTCTATAATAATTTATATTGCAGTGTTATTAGTAGCAAATATTATCTATATTCCAAGTGTACTATCATATTATGAAGGTATGACGCGACCAATTAAGCGTGAAAACATATTTGCTATGCGATTTGCAGAGGAAATATTTAATACAAGCATGACTTTCGATGAAATGTGTAAAGCATTTAAGGCTAATACGGAAAACATTAATTCAGCAGTACGTATTGTAAATATTGACAGCAATGAAAGATGTATTAGAGATGCTCCAACGCTCTTAAGAAGAGACCTAGCTCATAGAATTTTAGAAATTGATAATGAAAACTCCAAAAAGATTAAAACTAAAGTTGGTGAACTAGAATTTGAGTTTACTTATTCTGTACGGGCAAATATATTATTAGTATTGCTGAGAGCAAATACATGTTCATTAGTAGATATGCTTATTGAAAGGATAACTCTAAATAATTGGTGGGAGCGATATTTAGAAAGAAACTTTAAACGCAGTAATGACTTGCTGTTATCTATTGTTATATTGCTATTATTTGTCTATGGAGTTTTATATTTTTACATTAAAAAATCGAAAGAACATAAAGAATTATTAGAGTTTAAAACTATTCACAAAAAAATGTTTTCCGATCTTACAAATGAAATAAATCATTTAAAGCAACCAATACAAGAATTCAATTTTAGTTGGGATTATTATATTGGAGAAATATTCAGGACAGAAAAGCACGATTTAGCAAATAAAATATCTCATCTACCTGAAAGCACTTTTAATGCAGGTTTATCAAGTCATGAAAAGGAGTTTGCTGATAGGCTAAAAGAACACTTTGATTCCATGATTAATATAGTGCTTGATAATATGGGTAGGTTGCCAGAAATAGTCAAATATGAACTTATTGACTCTGATATTTCGGAGACTATTGATTCGATTACAAAACCAGATGAGGCAGTTCCAAAACTTTTTTTGAACAATAAAGCTGGGGTGAATTTTGATTTCAAATTGAGTAATGATTTTGCAGCTAAAGATGGTGAGTTTTGTAAAATTAACAAACATCGCCTGAGCAGTATTGTTTTTAACTTGCTGGCAAATGCCAACAAAGCAACTGAGGTGAAAAAAAATAATTTACGCATAACTGGCAATCATAAAGATTATACAAGAAAAATATGGCTATATATAGATAGATACTGTGAAAATAACGATAATTATTTAAAAATTTCTGTAAAAGACAATGCTGGTGGATTTCCGTCTAACATTAAAAATAACATATACAGAACTCCTGTTGCTAGCAGCAAGAAAAATCCTGACGGTACAACTAGGATAGGTGAAGGTAGCGTGTATGTTAGTTTTTTTGCTAAATACATGAATATCAAATTGGAAGCTGATAATTATACGCTAGAGGATGGTACTTCTGGCGCAGAAGTCAATCTACTCATACCAATTTGTATTAATGGAGATGATGCAAATGGATAATAGAATTGTTAAAATAATTTGCGCTGATGACGAAGAAATCATTCACAACGGGTTAGTGCGAATGGTTTCTGAATTAAATAAGGCTAATTCATTTTTTAAGCTCATAATTGATGGGCACTTCTATTCAACAGATGAGCTAAAAGATTTTTTACAAACAGATAATAAATCCGATTTATTATTGCTAGACATTGACTTTAAGGGTGGCGAAAGCGGTATTGAGGCATTGGAAGTTATCAGAGTAATTGAGCCGCATCTTAAAATTACCCTCTTATCTGCTTTAGATGATATAGATTTAATCGTTCCAGCCAGCAGAAATTATGATGTAAAATACCTTAAGAAACCTATTTCTTCAAATGAGTTATTGATACATATTAATGAAATTAGTGAGCAGCAAGAAAAATTTGAAAAGCTAGAATCCGACTTGCTGTTATATCAAAATTGGATTGATCAAGTTGAAAATGACTCTGAACAAGCGATGCCAACAGGGTTATCAGATATAATTGCAAGAATGTTTAATAGTATTTCGTTTACAGCATCGGCGCTGAAAGACTTACTAGTATCCAATGATTATAGAATATACAATGTTTTGAAGTTTATTGATCTAAAAATTCCTGTTTCTAATGGCATGAACCCAAAACATATATCTACAAAAATCAGAAATTATGATAGAATAGTAGAGTATAGATTTTCGCAAAAAGGGAGAATATTTATTTCATTTCAAGACACAAAGCCAGTCGTCGTCTGCATTGACCCTTTCCATCGAATATTTACTTAGTTGAGGCTATGATAATGACCAAAAGAACTATTCACTTACTGTGCGCTGATGATGAGGAAATCATACATAGCAGTCTTGAGAGAATGGTTTATGAGGTAAATAATAATGAAACTCCCTACCATCTATTTATTGATAGCTTTTTTTATAATACCGATGAGCTAAAGGATTATCTGCACGATGTTAGCCATAGCGCAGATGTTTTACTGCTTGATATTGATTTTAAAGGCGGAGAAAGCGGCATTGATGCTTTAGAGGAAATTAGGAAGCTAGCACCTGAACTAAACATAATCCTCCTCTCTGCATACGATAATATTTCGCAAGTTATTCAGTCTAGTAAGAAATATGATGTCAGCTTTCTCAAAAAACCAATAGGCCCAAACGAATTAGTTATTCACATTGACAAAGTTCTTGAGCAGCAAGCAAAAATTACCAAGCTTGAGTCCGATATAATCTACTATCAAAGCCTAATAGACCAAATTAATAGCGAAGCTGAAAAATTCCAAAGACATATTCCTAAAATTGATGATGAGCAATATGGTAAACATACTACCTCTTACACGAACGAACAGCTCGTTATTGTCGATGCGATGATGAGTTTCACGGATGACAGGATTATCGCCGTCAACGCTGTGGCTGGCAGCGGCAAAACACATACAGCAGATGCAATTATAAGAGCATTCAAGCCTCAAAAAGGGTTTTATACAGCATTCAACAAAGCTATAGTTCAAGATAGCGCCAAAAGATTTGGCAAACTTATCGAAGCGAAAACTGTTCATGCCCTGGCATATAAGTATTTACGACCTAAATTACATGGCAATTTAGTTGGTGAATTGCAATATCACGTAATTAGTGAGAATATTTCTTACAGCGACAAAGAAACAGTAAGTGCTTTATTAGATAATTTTTTTAGATCTAGCAGTCTTGATATAAATGAGTTTGTTGATTCCTATATAGCACTTGAACGCTCTGCTTACTCTTTTAACGTTTCTAAGGTGGAGCGCGAATTTGATGAAAAATGGAGCAAGCTAAAAAATATTGTAATCACTTATGCTCAAAAAATGTCAGGCGGCCTTATTCCACCAACATTTAATTACATGCTGAAACTTTTTCATGAAATGTTAGTTCATAATGAGGTAGAAATAAGCTTTGACTTGTTTATATTAGACGAATGCCAAGACACAACAGCAGTAACGTTAGAAATTTTTAAATTGATTAACGCAAAAAAGAAAGTCATTTTAGGTGACACGTATCAGAATATATATTCCTTTATGAACACAGTAAATGCTTTTGAGAGACTGCCTAGGCTGCATATACTCAAGCTAACAAAATCATTTAGGTGTAATGGACACGTCGCTAGTATTGTAGAGGAGTTTGGAAGGAAGTATCTAGAGGATAGTTTCACTTTTCTTGGTCATACTGTTGAGGCTGCTCCTAATTATCGAATAGGATATATTACTCGCACTAATGCTAAATTAATTTTGCACATGCACCGCCTAGTCAAGGAAGGCAAGTCATTCACCTTGACTAGAAGTATTGATGAAATATTTGGATTGCCGATTGCGCTACTAAATGCTTCGCGCGGAGAAAAAGTAAATGCGAAATATAGATATCTTGAAATTGAATATATGAAATATTTGAAGGTAAAATCTAATTATCATGATTTTTTTGCGTATATTAGACATATTATAGATGATATGTCATTGAATACAGCAATTGAAATTTTGATGTATTTCAATTCGCATAATGTTGATATATTTCATTTCAAAAAACTTGTTTCAAGCCTTAAGCCAAATAGAGATATTATTTTGACTACTGCACACACATTTAAGGGTCTCGAAATTGATAACGTTTTTATTGATGATGATTTGAATGAGTCAGTAAATAAAGCTATTGATAAAGTAAAAGCAAAAACGCCAACTCAATACATGTTAAGTTCAGCAAAATCTGAACTGAATACATATTATGTAGCCCTAAGCCGCGCTAAAATCGATATTTTGAATGCTAGGTATAAGAAATAGTGCGTACTGATCGACATCGTGTGGCAGAGCGCGGCGAGAGCTACCTGACCAAATAAAGCCCCACAGTTGTCGTTAGACTTGCGTTGTGACGAACTTATGTGTATTACTATAGGGATCATGCATGGTCAATAATTCTGACAACGCAAGCCACCTTGGTGATTCCCAAAAAGCTACTATCCGTGAGACAATTTTGGAAATCCGAGCGAACACGCTAAAGTTTCCCGGCTCTATTAAGTATTTCTATTTAGATGAGTTGCCAATAAAAGATATGAGCAAAGCTCAACTAAAGGCACTTCTAAAAAAAACGATTATACATTATTTGCTTTCTGTTACAGTAGATGTCATGAAGGACATGAATACAGATGAACTTTTAGAATTTATTAAATTTGGAACAATATCAGATGAATTTCTATTCAATAGCAAGATTTATACAAATGACAATGTTATTTTATTGAACAATACATTAGATGATATTTATCCTGCTATTTATAATTACTATGTATACGGCATATTACCTGATGATATTAATAATATTAAATGACCAGTGATGAATTTGGCGAAATATGGTATGAATAAAAAATAGCCACTGCGAGGGCAAATTTTTCTTGAATAGAGGTCTGTATGCTGAACAAAGTCACCTTGATCGGACGCTTGGGTAAAGGCCCTGAATTACGAAATACAACTTCCGGTATGCCCATGACTACCCTAAGCATCGCTACTGATGAAAGCTATACTGACCGTGAAGGCAACAAGGTTGACCGTACCGAATGGCATAGCGTTGTTGTTTTTCAACGCCAAGCTGAGAATTGCGCTAAGTATTTGAGTAAGGGCAGCCTTGTTTATGTTGAAGGCAGTCTACAAACCCGTAAGTGGCAAGATCAGCAAGGGCAAGACAGATATACGACCGAGGTGAAGGCTAGCCGTGTCCAGTTCCTAGACCGTAAAGGCTCACACTCTGAAATGGAAGTCGGTGGCTACAGCGATTCGCCGCACAAAGGATATGGAGTTAATGCTTCTGCAAAATATGGCAGCGGAGTCGAAGATGTCGATGAGGCTTTTGGCGCCTTTCCAAGCAAAGCCGGTGAAATTCCTGCCCTACCCTGGGATGATGCCCTCCATGCTCAAGCAGCGCCAAGCGAACTGGACAAATGCCCTCTAAGTTAATGTCAAAATTGTAACTTCTTTGCTTATTGCTATTGTTGTCAAGGTAGTGTATTTTTTATAAAAGAATTTAGATGAAAAATTCTGAACAAAGGAGGGCTGTTATGGGAAAAATCATCATTTGTCTGCATCTGCCAGAACCAAAGATACGCAAACGCGCGGTCAAGGCAATGCAAAAACACAAGAATAAGGCCAAATACACGCGCAAATGCAAGCATAAGGCCACCGAAATGGTGGCCTTATGCTTTACAAAGCCTTGGTGCAAAGTCGCTTGAGCGAGGAGAGTAAGAGGGTCGGCCCTGCCGAATAATTCCCTGCCGTGTAGTGACCAGTCTTTTATCTTGGCGGCGCGGCCACCTGTTCAGCCTAGCTTCTTACAGCGTAAAGATGAAAATTGTACCGCTCGGAGCTAACATCATCAAGGCAATAAGCATCTTCTTCCACCAGCCCTTGCCTTCTACGGCAAACTCTCTCCCTGCATAAACGGCCAAGAAAATGCTTCCGGCAAGGCACAAAGCGCCCACAAGAAAGCCGGAAGGCATACGCAAAATCAGGGCCATATCCTGCACATACCTTGATCCCAAGCAATAGCCCACCCACATAAGCAGACTCCCGTATCCCAACAGACAGACCAACGCCAGAAGACTTTCACGTTCATGAATTGTCCTCCGTTTTTTCCATTGCCATGAACACGCCGATCTCCCTTTCCAGACTCGCCAGAGCGGTCAGCACTTCCACCGCCTCCACCGCCCGCTTATAGGTGTTGGCCCATTTGCCGATTTGGTTCAGGTTCACGCCGATGCGGGTGAGTTGCTTGAGCCGTTCTTTCTCTTGGGGGCTTTTCCGCAAATGGAAGCTCAGGCAGCACTGCCGGACGTAATCGGAAATGCTCAGGCCCTGGATGCCCGCGTTCAGGCGCAGCAAGTCCCTTTCCTCGGCGTACAGGCGAATGCGGAGACTGAAAGGGCGGGCTGCTTTCGTCCTCATGGGCTTTTCCGCCTTTTGTCTTTTGCCAGCCCGGAGCCTTTGGCCGGGCGGGTGGGGGTCAAGGGGGCGTAAAGGCCGCCGGTCTTTTCGCTGGCGACTTTGCGAGTAAAAAATGCGGGCAATTAATGCCAGCATCCCATGAACGGACAGTACGCTCAGAAACGCCAAGAATTATTGCCGCGTTGCCGGCAGAAATGGCACCGTGTTTTTTTCTGGCTTTTGGTTGTGGCTGAGGCGTTTGCGGTGCGGTGGCAGGTTCCCGAGGTGTACTATAATCTGCCTTTGGGCTTGGCGCATCTTCCCACAAAAGCCCTTTCACCTCACGGACTTGTCTAATTTGGTTTTTCCGGCAGTATGTACGGACATCTTCC
>Ga0082212_10010405_pt1 | contig 11898 bp, 6 predicted proteins | sample TergutNt197P3_FD_71548 | JGI IMG/M metagenome (GOLD analysis project Ga0082212, IMG submission 71548) | Neocapritermes taracua P3 segment gut microbial communities from Petit-Saut dam, French Guiana - Nt197 P3 | ecosystem: Host-associated > Arthropoda: Insects > Digestive system > Gut ... | reverse complement strand
ACGGCGCTCGGCGGCATTGCCATGAGCCGTCGCCGCGACTTGAAGTGCCTGATCATCCTGGGCGCCACGGATGAAAGTATGCCGATGCTTGCGGGCGGAGGAGGGATACTCTCCGACAGCGAGCGGGAAGAACTGCTGCGGATAGGCGCGGGCATGCCGGGAGGGCTGGAAGAGCGGCTATACCGTGAGATGAACATGCTGTACTCGACGTTTACGCTGCCGTCGCGTGAGCTAATAATCTCGTACCCGGGAGCGGGCGGAGCGCGCCCGTCATTTATCATAAAACGGATAAATGAGATGTTCGGGACCGCTGAGACTGAAACCGACAGGGATGAGTATATGACTTCCGCGGAATCTCCGTGTTATGAACTTGCGACGATGGCCGGTGAAAAGGGCGGCAGCCGTAAGGCCGCAGCCGCGCGGGAATACTTTTCAGAAGGAGGCGGGGACGCTGCAAAGCGCCTCGCGGAAGCCGGAGCAATTCTGAACGCGGGACGCGGAAACCTGTCAAGCGCTGCTGCGGAGCGGCTTTACGGCAGGAAACCGGCGCTGTCCGCTTCGCGCGTCGAAAAATACTATTCCTGTCCGTATTCATATTTCCTGCATAACGGACTGCGCCTGAATAAGCGGCGGGCGGCCGGGGTTGACGCGCCCGAAGCCGGAGTATTCATGCATTATGTACTTGAGGGTGTGTCCCGTGAGATAATGGAGACCACGGGCTTCAAAAACGCGGACAAGGAGTTATGCGATGAGCTTATCACGCGGTATTCCGGAAGGTATGTCAGCGAGGCGCTGCATGATTTCGAGGGAGCCGGGGCAAGGGATATTTACCTGTTCAAGCGCCTCGCTGAGGACGCCCGTTTTGTTGTAGCAGACATGCTGGATGAGCTGAAAGACTCGGATTTTGAACCGCTTGACTTTGAACTGCGGTTCGACGACGCGTTTGATAAGCCGGGCAGCAATGCGGACGCGTTTAATATGAGCGGAGTCGTCGACAGGGTGGACGGCTATGTCTCAGACGGTAAGACATATCTCCGGGTGATAGACTACAAGACGGGGAACACAAAGTTCAGTCTCGCCGACGTGCTGCACGGGAGAAAAATGCAAATGCTCATATATCTCTTCGCGCTGCAAAAAACCGGCGAAGCGAGATACGGCGGGGAAATCATTCCCGCGGGGGTGCTGTATGTCCCCGCTAGGGATAGGATACTGAGGGCTCCGAGAAATATAACCGGGGATAAACTGCGAAAGAAGCGGGAAGACGACTTGAGGCGGACCGGGCTAATACTGAGCGACCCCGCGATAATCAAAGCGATGGAAAGCGGCGACGTTAAGAGGTTTCTGCCGGTCAGGCAAGCGAAAGACGGAAGCCCGGCCGGAGACAGCCTGGTCAGTTCCGGCCAGCTTGACCTGCTCTCGGAACATATCGGCGACATGCTTGCTCGCGCCGCGGACGGAGTCGCCGGCGGTGAAATCAGATGCAGCCCGTACTATAAAAGCGAACGCGATAACGCCTGCCGTGACTGTGAGTACGGAACGGTATGCGGATTTGACGAAGCCGTGGGCGATAAGCGGCGCTTTATGCGTAAAATGGACGTCGGCGAGACGTGGGAATTGTTGAGAAACGCGCGCTTTGATAGCGCAACGCGCTCTGATAGCGAAACGCGCTTTTATAGCGCGGGGGGAGAAGTGAGGTGACGCGCGCTTTGGCGCGGCGAGTTGTGAGCAGTGAGAAAAAGAACGGATTGACGCCGGAGCAGGAAGCTGCCGTTAAGTTTGAAGGCGGAGCTTTGCTTGTGTCGGCAGCCGCGGGAGCCGGAAAGACAAAAGTGCTTGTGGAACGACTTCTGCATCGCGTCGCGAACGGGGATGACATAGACAAATTCCTCGTGATCACGTACACCCGCGCGGCGGCGGCTGAACTTCGTGACAGGATACGGGAAGAGCTGGCGTCGAGGCTGGCGGAAGCCCCGGAGAACAGAAATCTGCGGAGGCAGCTGCTTTTGTGCCGCGGCGCCCATATATCCACGATCCATAGCTTTTGCGCGGAGATCCTGCGCGAAAACGCTCATCTCACGGGACTTACCCCGGATTTCCGCGTTACTGATGAGAGCGAAAACGGAATACTGAAAGCGGAAATTCTGAAGGACGTCCTTGAGAAGGCCTATGAAACTATCGGGACGTCGGACGATTTCCGGGCGCTGATAGACACGATGGCGGGCGGGCGCGACGACGCGCGGGTCATGGAGACAGTGCTTAACCTTCACGCAAAGCTGCAAAGCAATCCGGACCCGCAGAGGTGGGCCGCGGAGCAGATAAGCGGGATGGCGATGGACGACGTCACTGATATATCCGAAACTGCCTGGGGCGGTATTCTCATAAAAAGGGCGCGCCGCGCCGCAAGGTTCTGGCGCGGCGAGATGGAGCGGCTCAGGGAGGATATGAGGGCATACCCCGATTTTGAAGCCGGATACGGCGAGAGCGTCGACGCCACGATAATAAGCCTCGCGGATTTTCAAGCCTCGCTGGACGCCGGTTGGGAAGAAGCGAAGCGCTGCTGTAACATTGATTTTCCGGCCCCGATACGGACGACGGGATATGAATCGCTTAAAGACACGCGTAAGCGCTGCAGCGCCGCCATGAAGAAAGCGACCGCGATTTTTAATTACGGATCCGGCGAGTATATTGAGGATATGCGGGCGGTCGTACCGGCTGTTACGGCGCTGATCAATATTACGCTCGATTTTGACAAGGCCTACACTGCGGAAAAACGCCGCCGCTTTATCGCCGACTTCTCCGATATGGAGCACTTGACCTTGTCGCTGCTTTTCGACAGCGAAAAAGGGGTGAAAACAAACCTCGCGAGAATCATATCCCGGCGGTTCAAGGAAATAATGATAGACGAATATCAGGACGTCAACGCAGTCCAGGAGTATATATTCAGCGCGCTCTCGCAGGACGGCGGGAATCTTTTCATGGTAGGAGACGTCAAGCAGTCGATCTACCGCTTCCGCCTTGCGGACCCGTCGATCTTTCTCGCGAAGTATAGGAGTTTTGAAACGTACGCGGGGGAAGGTCTGTGTCAGGAGGACGCTCCGGCGGAGTGCCTTTCCGCGAGAAAGATCCTGTTGTCGCGCAACTTCCGGTCCCGCGCCGGGATACTCGACGCTGTGAACTTCGTTTTCGGCAGCATTATGTCCGTTGACTTCGGAGAGATGGATTACACCGGACAGGAGTTCCTCGTGCCCGACAGGACAGACGATGGGGCAAGCGAACCTGACGTCGGGGTATGTATGATAGAAACGCGCGCGGCGGAAGAGGATGATGGCGAAGAAAACCCGGCGGCGGAGCAGATAGAAGCCCGTTACATAGCGCGGCGGATAGCGGAGTTGACAGACGGGAGTTGTACAATACCCGACGGGAGGGGAGGCAGGCGGCGCGTCGAATACCAGGACATAGTGATTTTACTGCGCGTCGTCCGGAATAAAGCGTGGATATACGCGTCCGCGCTGGCAGAACGCGGCATACCCGCCGACATACCGGGAAGCGAGGGCTTCTTCGAGACTGCCGAAATCACTGCCGCGCTGTCGCTGCTCGAAGTCGTCGATAACCCCATGCAGGATATCCCGCTCGTATCGGCCCTGCGCGGCCCTGTATACGGTTTCACGGCGGATGAGCTCGCGGAAATAAGGTCGGGATCACGCGGAACGGATTTTTACGGCGCGATAGTCAGCGCGGCGGAACGCAAGGACGGGATGCAGGAGGGCGTCGCCGGCAAGTGCGCGGCGTTTCTTGAGGAACTTGACGCGTTCCGGATGGTCGCGGCTGACATGCCGGCGGACAAGTTTATCAGGCATGTGTATAACAAAACAGGTTTGACGGGACGTGTCGGCGCGATGAGTAACGGCGATAAGCGGCGGAACAATCTGATCGCGCTGGCGGATCACGCGCACAGGTTTGAGGAGAGCGGATACAAAGGGTTGTTCGGGTTTCTGACATATATTCGCGGACTTCGTGAAAGAGGCGCGGACCTCGGCCGGGAAACTACAGAACCCCCGGCGGACAGCGTACGGATCATGAGCGTCCACAAGTCGAAGGGCTTGGAGTTTCCGGTTGTGATACTTGCCGGCGCGTCAAAGAAAATCGTAAACCAGGATGCGCGGCAGAGGCTTGTGATACATCACGAACTGGGCGTCGGAGCTATGCGGACGGACATGCGGCGCCGTATCGAATACCCGACGCTTGCGAGGATAGCGATACAAAACAGGCTCGACTCTGATATGCTTGCTGAAGAGCTGCGCCTTCTTTACGTCGCCATGACGCGGGCCAGGGAAAAGCTGCTGATAACAGCCGTGTATCCGGACGCGAGTATAGAAATCAGAAAGCTTCAGGAACTGGCCGGCGGAAATGCCTTACCGCTGGCGCTTGAGGAAACACGGAGTATGGCGGGCTGGATATTGCTGCCTCTGAGCGGCAGCCCTGAGATAGAAAGCTTAATACAGGATGAAGATCCGGAGCAGTTTACAGAAAGTGATAGTCAAAATGAAGGCTCAAACGGGGGACAGAGCGGACAGAGCGGGCGGAGCGATGAGCGGAGCGGACAGAGCGGGCGGAGCGGACAGAGCGATGAGCGGAGCGTTGAGATCGGGGCGATAAAAGTGACGCGGGTACCGTTCTTCGCGCCGGAGCCTGTTCAGGTTCATGATGAAAAGTTAGAAAGATTCAGTCTTTCAAGCTCAGATGAGGAAAGCCATTGTCCCGGAAATGATTCCGGCGGCTCTCCGTCTTCTGAATACGCGGCTCTGCCTGAAGACGTCGAAGAACTCCGTAGACGGTTCAGCTTTTCTTACCCGTACGGCTCCGCGCCGGACTTGCCGTCAAAACTGACTGTCACAGGATTAAAAGGGCGGCATTTCGGCGATGAGCAGGAAAAAGAGACGGCTATGCTCGAAGACAGCGAAGAAAAAGAGAGAAGTTTCACTTTCAGCAGACCCCGTTTTGTTACAGGAAGAGATGGCCTGACAGCCGCTGAGCGCGGTACGGCTCTGCATCTGGCTATGCAATACATCGATTTCGGCGTATGCGCCGACGAGACAGGCGTCGGCGATGAACTGGACAGAATGGTCAGGGACGGTATACTGACCGAAGAGGAGCGCGGCGCGGTAAAAGCGCGAAAAATCACGCGCTTCTTCGAGTCTGAGATCGGAAAGCGCGTCTTACGGGCGGATATGGTAAGGCGAGAGTTCAAGTTTTCCCTGTTATACGCGGCTGAGAGCTTTTTCACGGGCGGCGGAGACGACGAGATACTGCTGCAGGGTATAGTCGATTGCTTTTTCGAGGAGGGCGACGGGCTGGTGGTCGTCGACTTTAAGACAGACAGCGTAACGCCTGAAACGGTTGAGGAGAAAGCGGGTCAATACGCACAACAGCTCATAGCTTACGCAAACGCACTTGAGCGTATTACCGGAAAACGTGTGAACGAGCGGGTCATATACTTCTTCGCGCTCGACAGCGAGCTCAGGGTTTAGAAGGGTGGAGGGTTGAGAGTGGAGTTTTCATACGGCTTGTGCAACCAATCTTTGAAATGGCAAGACGATATTGATGTGACAGGTAATCGGAATATAACCGGGAGTGCCAAAACAATGTAAATGAGGTCGTTTTTATATTGCGAAAACTGACGTTAAACTTCACTCTTCACACTTCACACTCCACACTCCACACTCCAAGCGTGGAGTGGCCACCTTAATCCCTGTCCTAATTATGGCGCGTTTCGTATTACCATATGTCAGCGCTTCAGGTCCGCCTTTGCGGAACTCAATGCTGAGGAGACCTTGCTTGAGCGATCCGCTGAGTCGCGGATCGTCAGATACGCGGCTTTCCGCTTCGCGAATTGCGGAGCCGCAGTCATCAGCGTGAACTGTGATCGTCAAAATATCGCGGCCTGCCCCGCGGACGATTCCGGCTGTGTAACCGATAAGTCCGGGTGTTCCGAACAGAACCTCGTCAAGGGCTGATATTGAAACGTTTGATGCGACGCCTGTCGAGGCCTGATCGCATATCCTTCCTGATACATGACCTAAGCGGCGAAGAAAAGAACCGCAAGGACACGGGTCAGGTATAACGCAGGATAAATCGCCCGTCCTATACCTTACCAGAGGCATGCCCCGCCTGGTCAGGGTCGTAAAAACGATTTCACCTTGAGTCCCATCGGGAACAGGTTCACCGGTGGCCGGATCGACGATCTCAAAAAGCAAGTCAGCCTCCCTCATGTGATATCCCAGGTGGGCGCCGCAGTCGACGCCGCCGCCCAGCCCGCTCTCGATCATTCCGTAATGGCTGAAAACTTCGGCGCCCCAGGCGCTTTCAATTGCTCTTTTTAGGGAAGCGGCAATGTAATCGGAGCACAGCAGAACGCTTTTCAGTTTGATATCCGTACAGAGACGGGAAAGCGCGAAAAGCTGCGAGGGGAGCCCAACCGCGCAATCGGCGTCATGCGACCTCATCGCGTTGCATGCTCCAGTGTAGTCGAGTATCGGACCATGTAAAATACCGGCGCAGCCAATGCGTTCAAGCGCGCGGACAAGTAAACCGCCGATGCTGCCCTCAGACTTGCCCGGCAGGAATATCAGCACCCGGTCGTTTTTGCCGGCGAGCGCGGACATGCCGCTGCAAAAGAAATCAACCGTCAGCTCCTGATCGTCAGTTGTGAAAAAAACGCGTTTTGACGACCCCGCAGTGCCGGAAGTCGGGAGCGTAACGATACGCCCGATCTCGCCGGGCGGGACGCAGACGAAATCGAGCGGGTTTTCAGCAAGCTCTTCGGATGTTGTGAAAGGTACGCGCCGGACGTCCCCTGAGTCCCGAATACTGTCAGGATCGGTTTTTGAAAGGCAGCCGCGGTAAAAGCGGCTGTGTTTTTTTGCATAAGCGAGCGTCTCCCGGAACTTACTTAGTTGGTAATCTCCGAGCGTTTGCCGGTTCCTCGCGCCGGTCACTTCGCGAATCCGGTTTTCCAGCGGCGTCGTCATCATAATTTTACCGTTCTTTGCTGATTTCGCTGTCCCCGGCCTCCTGTTTTCGGGCTATTACAAGGAGGTAGCCGAACCCGGCGCAGCCGCTCTGAAAGCGTTCGGCGGCATATGTCACAAGCGCGGGCGTGTGATCTTCTTCTATCAATATTTCAAAGCCGCTTCCGGAAATAAGGGCGGTCAGTTCCTGCGTTGTCAGGAGCTCCGGGACGGTTTTTTTTGAGCATATATCTGACAGGATCAGTTTGCCTCCGGGTCTCAGAGCGCTGTTGATCCACCTTATGACCTGTTTCCGGTCGCTTGTTTCGGATAATACGCACTCGCATAGCACTGCGTCGAACCGCGCTTCTTCAACCGGCAGATACACGGCGTCTCCGCATATGAAATCTATTTGCGGCGCGGCTTCGCGGTTACGGGCGATCAGTTCTCCGGAGAAGTCGATCCCCGTTCCTGTGATGCTATACCTTGCGCTGAGATAGCGGAGCGTCGCGCCGTTTCCGCACCCGACGTCCGCGACGCGCATACCGCCGGTCAGGCCGGACAGCCTGGCGGCGCGGTCCGACAGGCGAAGCCCGCCGGGATGCAGCGATTGTCCGTCCAACTCGCGGTCCATAATGGCGCTATACTCCACTTTACACCCCACGCTTCACACTTCACACTTCACACTTCACACTCCCTCCGTCGCCTGCACTAAGGTATTTCGAGCAGAACGGAATCATCCTCCCGCCTTCGGATACGTGGAGGCTGCAGCGGCGAAGGCGCTGCAGATCAAGGTTGTACGAGTCCTGGAACGCCATCGCTGTTACTGTAAAACCATGTGATTTCAGCCTTGCGGCGAAAGCGTCCAGTTCCCTGATGTCTCCGCTGTCGCAGCAACTCGCTTCGCTCTCCGCCGACCGGTTCCACCGGCGGGCGACAAAATTCCGGTTCCTGAGATGCTCGTCGCCGCAGCAGGGGGCGGGAGCTTTCGGAGTGAGTTTCATGAGCATTTTTTTCGGCAGAACAACAAAATCGCCATGAAAACCGCAGTAAGGATGGTCGCAGCGCGACGGGGCGAAGTCGGTGGGTTTGAGTTTTCCCCGCGTCTGCGATTCTATCGCCCGCAAAACTTCCGGCAGAGTTATCCGGTCGGCGTTCCCGGGCGGGCGGGGATATCTCCCGAAGTAGCTTATCGGCTGGAAGTGGACGCCTCTTACCGCAGGAGATTTTGATATCCCGAAATTTATTATTTCCCCGATATTATGTTCGTTGACGCCGGGCGCCAGCGTCGGCACGAGCGTTACTCCCAGCATGGCGTCCGCGCAGTTTTTTATAGCGGCTTTCTTTTCGGCTAAAAGCGGCCTGCCCCGCAGTTTGACGTATATCTCATCGTCAGTTCCGTCGAACTGCATGAATACGAACGACAGCCCGGCTTCCCGGAGCGTTTTCGCGTAGGCCGCGTCTTCTCCCAAACGTATCCCGTTCGAGTTGAGTTGAATGTTTTCGCATCCCGCCGCCTTTGCGGCGGATATGATCTCAGGTAGATCGCCGCGTACGGTCGGCTCGCCGCCCGATAACTGAACGAAAGTGCTGCCTTCTTTCACAAGCCTTTCAAATTGCAGGCGAAGCTCGCTTACAGGCGGATCCGTTTTGCCTCCGCGCGGCGCCGCCGTGTCCGCGGCGCTGCCGCCCGCTCCCGCGAAACAGACGGGGCAGCTAAGGTTACAGCGCCGCGTGACTTCTGTCAGGGCGCAGCACGTTTTTTGAAGGTGCCCGGGACACAGGCCGCATCCGTCAGGGCAATCCGGTACGTCGTCGTCAGCGGCAGGCGGGGAGTACCCGGCGCCCCAGTCCTCGTATGACGGATATGTGCCCCGCCAGACGATTACAGAGAAAAAACCATGCACGGGGCAGGTTTTTTCAAGAAAATATTCGTCGCCGCGCCGCGCGACCGCAGCCTGCAGACGTTGCAGGCACAGCGGGCAAACGCTAAGCGTTCGGCGGATAATATTGTCACTCCACTCTCCACACTTCACACTCCGTCACTTGTCCTCAAATTGCTGTTCGACTTCAGCCATCCTGCCCTCGGCGAGACCCATAGGCACGAAAACCTTGCCGCATTTCGGACAACGGCTGACTTCATGAGTGACGTTGTTGCCGAGGTAGGAAAAAGTCGCTTTTTTAACAACAAGCGATTCTCCGCAAACTCCGCACTTCCACATCCTGTCGTCTGTATACACGTCACGTATCCCCCCCGCCGATCCGCATTCGATGGTAGTACGCGCCGAAAACTTCATACGCGCCGCTGTCCGTTTTTTTATACTGGACCCAGTATGTGAGCACGGCTTTCTCCATGCTGCACTGGCACACGCCGTCAGCCTCGTCGACGAACTTGTCGCCCGTTTTTTCAGCCAGCCATACAGCCTCTCTGATATCCGAAAGGGCTATAAGCTTACGGTCGATACTCTCCGCCAGCGAATCATCGACGATCAAATCCAATGAATCCCACTCATTAACTGCCGCGCCGGGATCAGCATTACCGGTTTCAGTGTTCAACTCCATCTTCACCTTTATCGCGTTATTGTGCTTCTCATCTATCCTCGGGATATTCTCAGCCCGGCTGAGGTCAAAAACCACGTCCAGTATGTGGGCGCTTTCTTTCCCGCGCGACATGAAAACCTCGCGGCAGTTGACGCAGTAGACGATATACGGATGTTCGCCCATACCGGCCCGCTTCTCAGTAATACTATCATACAAATTGGGATTTGCGGTCCGCATGTGCCCGCCGTAGCCGCAGCAGCGGTTCTTTTCCGGGAGCTCGCTGATTTCAGCGCCGGACTTCCGCGCCAGCGCCCTCACTGCCAGTTCTGTCTCCGGGTTCTTTCGCGCGTTGCACGGGTCAAAAACCGAAGCGCGGTTGAAAATAAGCGCGGGCGCCGCGCCGCCGTCGGCGTCCAGAAGGCCGTACAGCGATTCGCGCCGTATCTCCGGGAGAAATGTCCCGAACATGCTCTCGCAGGTCGCGCAGGCGAATACGAACGCCGGTTCTCCCGCTTCCTTCCAGACTTCACGGATACGGTCAAAATTCACGGTTTGCCGTTTCGCGTCTCCGGCCCAGTACGCAGGCGCGCCGCAACAGCCGGCAAATATCCCGGCATTGAATTTCCTGTGTAAAAATTCGTACGATTTGTAAACATATTCGGGATCATGCGCCCCCAACTGACAACCCGGAAAGAATACATAACCGGGTTCTACGCCCGGAGCAATGAAAAACGAAGCCTCGCCGGTCATAAAGTCCATCTCGCGCAGCCAGAAATCGTGCATCGCGGCGGGATAGTCCCTGTCTTGCGTCCTGGCCGCGCGCGAAGCCTGAAGCAGCGCCCCGACGTCGATATCCTCAGGGCAGACAGCCTTGCAATGCCCGCACATGTTACAGGAATAAGCCTGCCGCGTAAGCGTGTGCGTCGAATATGGCGGCGTTACCTTTGTATCGGTCAGAACTTCGAGGGCTATCTTTTTCGGTTTCTTCCGGAACGCGTTCAACATCTCGCACGAGGCGACGCACTTTTCGCAGTCGCATTGAAAGCAGCGCAGGGATTCGGTTTCCGCTTCGTCAGCAGTGTAACCGTCCTGCCCCGCCGGCGCCGCGCGCCGTACTGACGGGGCGCCTGAGTAGTCGGGGCGGCACACTCTGTCTTTTACGGCGCCGCTTTCCCCGGCAGCTTTTCCGGTCTGGAGGAAAACCTCGGCAGTTTTTGAAAGCGTCTTCCCCTGAACGACAGAACCGGGCAGGTCCGCTCCCGTCAGCGCGCCGCCTATAAAAATCCCCGGCGCGGCAGTCGTCAGCAGATCAGGGTCCCAGCCGCCGAGCAGTCCGAACGAGTCGCCGCCGGAGCCGGTCGCCACATATATCAGGTCGTATCCGGTCAATCCCTCAAGCGATGTTATGCTTGTGTTGAATATGAACTCCGCTTCCGTGACGGAAAACTGCATGGTAATGTCGGCGTCGAACTCGCTGAAACGAGGATGGGAGCGCAAACTGCCCCCCCATCCTTCGCCGCTGTCATAGACAGTCACCGGGTATTTCTTCTGCGCCAGGCAAAGCGCCGCGGAAAGTCCCGCGACGCCGGCGCCTATGATTGCCGCGCGTTGTGTTTTCGGAGGGATGACATAGTACTCAGGCCTTTTATTCTCAGCGAGACTGACGCACGCGTCTTCGATCATACGCACCGCGACCGGTTCGTCCCCGGTCTGCGCGCGCAGGCATTCGTTTTCACACGGCGCCGGACACAGCGCTCCGACGATCGCCGGGAACACGACGGCGGTCCTGAGCGTTTTATACGCCGAGTTCCACTTTCGCTTCGACGTCTTTCCTAGGAACTGACTCACGTCGAGCCGGAAAGGGCACTTCGATACGCACGGAGCCGGTTCGCCGCTGATACAGTTTTCCGTATATGCCGCCGCTTCCGCAGGTTCCATTACAGCGGAGTGTTTCTGATGAGTTCCAGCTCATCTTCAAAGTCTGTGCCGAGATAGTATTTCGGGGGAGTTTGATCCTCGCCGCGCTTGACCTTCTCCAGCCCGGCTTTGACTTTGTCGGGCGTAGCGGGCAGGTCATAGACGCGGACGCCGCAGGCGTTGTTGATGGCGTTTATGACCGCGACGTGGCCGCAGCTCTGGAAGTCCTCGGAACAGCCGCTCGAACCGTGCGGGCCGTGAGGGCGCGGGGTCACATTATAAAGGATCTCAAAGTCGTCGGGGATCATGTCGATGGTAGGTATACCGCAGCCGACCATGCTTCCGTACTTGTCCTGCGCGTCGTAGTTTTCGCTGAGCGCGAAGCCTATGCTGTGCGACAGGCCTCCGTATGCCTGCCCGTCGACCGCGAGTT
>Ga0082212_10010404_pt1 | contig 11899 bp, 4 predicted proteins | sample TergutNt197P3_FD_71548 | JGI IMG/M metagenome (GOLD analysis project Ga0082212, IMG submission 71548) | Neocapritermes taracua P3 segment gut microbial communities from Petit-Saut dam, French Guiana - Nt197 P3 | ecosystem: Host-associated > Arthropoda: Insects > Digestive system > Gut ... | reverse complement strand
TCGATCCGTTAAATGTGATGGATGCCTGGTATTTTGAATGTATCGCTTCCGAAAATGAATACTCCTTGATGGTCGATATTGAAAAAGCCTCACATATGTGGCATCTGTGGATCAATCACAAGGTCATATCGGACGGAAACCTTGTGGGTGTATTGTGTACCGGCCTGAGAGTTCCCGATGTATTCTATCAAATATTTGACGAAGAAAAATATGACGAAAAAGTGGTAGTGGGATATATAATCGACAGGCACGGTGTTATCCAGTCATCCAGCATCGACCTTCGTATTTACCACGATGATGATGATAACCATATTCATGAAGAAAGTTCCGATCCCGCATTTGCATCGGCGCTGGGTTCTTACCTGTCGAATATCAACGGGGTTTTTGGAGCGCATTCACGCCCCGAGGTGGTCAAACTTACCAGGGGACCTTTTGGATATGCAGCTATTGAGCCTATAGGCAGCACGGACTGGTCGGTTGTTGTCTTCTACAATGCGCATTCGCTTTCCAGTGTCGCCAATCTTGTGCCGCTGTTAATTGTCATGCTGTCCACCCTGGTTCTGTATGTGGTAGCCAGGAACGCCCTGATTAATAAAGTTATTTTTTCACCGTTTAACCAGTTAATTCAAAGCGTATCGGAAGGCGAATCGGATACCGATAATTTCTTCGGCAAAGACCGCAATGATGAGATCGGCGATCTGGCGCGAATCATACGGAACAACGTTCGTGAACGGCAGCTCCAGGAACAACTTCTGCATGCGGTAAACAACGCGGCGGCTGTTCTGCTTGAGCCGAAGGACGAGGCGGGTTTTAATGCTTCTCTTATGGAGGGTCTGGAATTTATTGGCCGCTGCGTAAATGTTGACCGTTTGCATATTTGGCGGAACGAGACGATTGACGGGGCTTTTAGCTATGTTAATCAATTTAACTGGGTAAATAGCGGTGCCCCTCAATGGATGCTACCCGCACGCTACGGGCGTCCCTACAGTGATGTCCCCGAAATGGCAAAAAAATTCCTCCTGAATGAATATATTAACGGACCTGTTTCCCTTTTACCGTCGGAAGAAAAGGTATTATTGGCTGGGCAGGGTGTAAAATCCTTTTTGGCAATACCTCTGTATCTGGAGAATCAATTTTACGGTTATTTCAGCTTTGATGACTGCCGTGCGGAACGGGTCTTTACCGAGGATGAGATCAATATCCTCCGTTCTGCCGGTTTGATGATAGTAAGTGCCATGAACCGCAACATTCAGGCTGAGCGGATAATTGAAGCGCATGAACGTACAAAGCTGTTGATTGGCGCAACACCCCTTGCCTGCAGGCTGTGGAACAGGGAGTATCAAATCTTCGAATGTAACGATGAGTCCATCAAACTATTCGGTTTGAAGGACAAGCAGGAATATATAAAACGGCATTTCGAACTCTCGCCTGAATTTCAGCCTAATGGAATGAATTCCCGGGAAGAGACCTACAGGATACTCAAAAAAGTATTTGACGAAGGCAGGTATGTCTTCGAGTGGCTGCATCAACTGCCGGACGGTACGTTGATGCCCGTTGAGATCACGCTTGTCCGCGTAAAATACGGTGATGAAGACGTCATTGCCGGATACACACGGGATCTGCGTGAACAAAAACAAATGATAAAAAGAATCGAGCAGCATGGCAATCTTCTCCACGCGGTAAATGAATCGGCATCCATTCTGCTCTCGACCAACAAGGAGGAAGACTTTGAGGCTTCCCTCCTGAGGGTCATGGAGCTGATGGGACGCTGCCTGGATGTTGACCGCGTCCAGATCTGGCAAAACGAGACGATAGAAGGGATACTTCACTTTGTTCATAAATACCAATGGGTCGATGATACCGATCAATATCTGGCTGCTGTTCCCCTCGATATAAAATTTCCCTACAGTACCAGGCCTGAATGGGAAGGCAAATTCAAACGGGGTGAATATATCAACGGTCCGTTCTCCGACCTTCCGCCTGATGATCAGGAATTTTTACAAGCATATGATATAAAATCCATTGTTATTATTCCGTTGTATTTACAGAATCAGTTTTGGGGTTTTTTCAGCATTGACGATTGCAGAATGGAGCGTACCTTTACAGAAGAAGAGATTGACATCATGCGATCCGGCGCACTGATGATGATTAACGCTATAATTCGCAATGTTCAGTCGGGGCAGCTTCGTGAGGCCCACGAGGACACACAGATTTTGCTTGGTTCAATGCCGCTCACCTGCAATCTCTTTCACAGGGGCGGTGAAATTTTTGACTGCAACGAGGCTTCGGTTAAGCTGTTTAAAGTAGAAAGCAAACAGGAGTTTCTCGACAGGTTTTGGGAATTCCTTCCGGAATATCAAAGCGACGGACAACCATCTTTTGAAAAAGCCGTCAAACTCATCAACAAAGCGTTTGACGAGGGCAGAGCCTCCTCTGAATGGATGCATCTGTTATCGGATGGTACGCCGCTGCCTGTGGAAGTTACGCTGGTCCGGGTTAAAATTGGAAAAGACGATGCCGTTGCCGCTTATGCCTGGGATCTGCGGGAACATAAAAAAATGATGCAGGAGATTGAGCGGGGCGCCAGTCTGTTGAATACGGTGAATAATGCGGCTACCATCCTGCTTCAGTCGGAAATTGACGAGTTTGACCATAATTTGCATCGCTGTATGGGGATGATGGCTGAGATTGTCGGAGCTGACCGCGTATGTATATGGGAAAACCATATAAAAAACGACGGCCTGTACTGTACTCAAATTTATGAGTGGTTGGGCGACGCGGAGTCGCAGATAGCCAGCAATCTCACTTTAAATGTATCGTATGATGAGAATATCCCCGGTTGGGAGGAAATCTTGTCCCAGGGGAAATGTATAAACAGTCTGGTACGCGATTTGACTCCCCAGGAAAAGGAGCAACTTACCCCCCAGGGTATACAGGCCCTCTTTGTCGCGCCGGTGTTTGTGCGCGATGAATTTTGGGGATACGTTGGTTTTGACAACTGCCACGAAGAAAGGGTGCTTTCCAAAAACGAAGAGTCTACTTTGCTTTCAGGAAGCCTTCTGATCGCAAACGCCTTCATGCGCCATGATATGACGATGAATATTCATGAGACCGCCGCCAAGCTGGAGGCGGTGGTTTCCAACTATGCGGGTATTATTTGGTGCGTGGACCAGAATTTTGTTATTACCCTGTTCAACGGCCTGTATCTCAATGAGCTTGGCAAACCGCCTGAGTTTTATGAAGGAAAGATACTGGATGAAACTCTTGATGACTCCCAGTTTATTGGCATACATATAAGCGTGCGTGAGACGCTTGCGGAAGGGGCCCAGGATTTAAATATCGACGTGGAAGGAAAAACGTACCGCACGCGTACCACACCTATCTTTGACAACAACGGCCATATACTATACATAGTAGGTACTTTCGATGATGTCACCGAACGAACCAGGCTTCAGGCGGAACTCAAGACCGCTTTGAATGTAGCTCAGGAAGCAAGCCGTGCAAAGTCCAGTTTCCTGGCAAACATGAGCCATGAGATGCGGACGCCCCTTAACGCCGTTATTGGCCTTTCAGATCTGACCCTTGAAGAAGGAAATTTAAGCGCGGATGCATACGCAAATTTAGAGAAGATATATAATGCCGGTACGACACTCCTCTCAACGGTTAACGATATCCTGGACATTTCCAAAATTGAAGCGGGCAAACTTGAGCTTGTACCGGTTGAATATGATGTTCCCAGTTTGATTAACGATTCAGTTACCCAGAGCATCATGCGTATCGGGGATAAACCCATTCAATTCGAATTGGAAGTTGACGATAATATTCCTACGCGGCTTTATGGAGATGATCTTCGTATCAAGCAGATTTTTAACAACCTTCTCTCCAATGCCTTTAAGTACACCAGGGAAGGTTCTGTGAAATTGAGTATAGGATGTGAGCGTGAAGATGAATCGGTTTGGCTGACCGCCAGGGTTAACGATACCGGTATGGGTATCCGAAGCGAGGATATAAAAAACCTGTTTAATGACTATTCACAGGCCGACGCAACAACCAATCGTAAAATAGAAGGAACCGGTCTTGGGCTTTCCATCACCAAAAAGATAGTAGAATTAATGGACGGCTCGATTGGCGTAGAAAGCGAGTACGGAAAAGGGAGCGTTTTCACTGTAAGGGTCCGGCAAAAGTTTGTCACAGACACGATAATTGGCGCAGAAGTAGTAAAAAATCTGAAAGACTTCCGTTATTCTGACAATAAACGCAGCCAGGCTTCGCAATTGACGCGTATCAAGCTGCCCTACGCGAAAATACTTGTGGTGGACGATGTTGTGACCAATCTTGATGTGGCAAAAGGTATGATGAAGCCTTACGGCATGCAGGTAGATTGTGTAACCAGCGGACAGGAGGCAATTGACGCAATTCGCGATGAAAAAGTCCGGTATAATGCGGTTTTCATGGATCACATGATGCCCGGGATGGATGGACTGGAAGCCACCAGAATAATTCGTGAAGAAATAGGAACCGAATACGCAAAAACTATTCCCATGATCGCGTTAACCGCTAACGCCATCGTGGGAAACGAGGAAATGTTTTTAAGTAAAGGTTTCCAGGCTTTTTTGCCAAAACCTGTTGAAATTACCCGTCTTGACGCCGTAATTCGTGAATGGGTTCGGGATAAAGAGTATGAAAAAACCCTCGCTTTGGTCAACGTGGATGGGGAAACAGTACCGGATATTCGTAGCGGAAAAGATAGACGCGCCAAAGATGACAGAAGGGATGGAACAGAACGGCGAATAAGCCGGAGAATAGACGGAATAGATATTGAAAAAGGGATTAAACGTTTTGGCGGGGATGAAGAATCATACCTGGTTGTTTTGCGCTCTTACACATTAAACACACGGCCTTTGCTTGAAACATTAAAGGGAGTAACTAAAGATAATTTAGCCGATTATACGATTACCGTTCACGGTATAAAAGGTTCAAGCAAGGGTATTTGCGCCGAATTGCTTGGTGACCAGGCGGACGCTCTGGAAAAGGCGGCCAAAAAAGGTAATTTTGATTTTGTCGCGGCCAACAATGCCGCTTTCATTGAATCTGCCGAAAAACTTATTGCGGAGCTGGATGATATGCTCCGGAGTGAGGCCTCAACCAGCCCAAAACCAAGCAAGGACAAACCGGACCCTAAAGTGTTGACCAGGTTGTTAAATGCCTGTGAAGCTTATGATATGGACGGAGTAGATTCTGTCATGGAAGAGATAGAAGGATTTGAGTATAAATCAGACGACGGACTCTCCATCTGGCTTCGGGAAAACGTAAATCTGATGAATTTTTCCCAGATTAAGGAGAAGCTTTCAAAATTGTTTGATTAAAAACAGTATGCTAAAAAACGGAGGTGATTATGTCGATGCGGGTGAAATCCGCGCTGGTAATCATGTTGATTGTTTTTGTTATAACCGCGGCTTTCTTTTTTTTGAGTCTGGCTTTTACCCAGCAGAATTTATTAAAAACTATCGAACAGGATTTGACTCTGGCAATAGCCATAGCCAATGATCTTGTCGCTACGAAAAGAGATCTTTTAAAGTCGGATGCCAGCACAGTTGCGGAACGTCTTCTAAAAACCACATCGATCGCGGAAATGACTGAACTCATGGATTCCCAAATAGAAGAATTTCCGGAATTTATATCACTGACGGTATATGACCGGCACTCCATGATAGCCAACTGCGGGGAACCTGTCTCTCGTGATATTTTCCATACCGAACATAATTTTCTATCGGTGGCGTTTAACGGAGAACGTATTGTTTCTTCTCCGCGCTATAACAACATGTCCGGATCTTTTGTCATGCATGTCTTTGTGCCTTTGGGAGACGGGCATGTATTGTCCGCGGCCTTTCCGGGACTGCTTTTTGCCGATCTTGTTTCGGATTATAAATTATGGCGGACAGGCAATATTTTCATGATTGACGGAACAGGCACCACTATCGCCGATATCCAGCGTGAACTGGTAACGGAACGGCGCAATTTCATTAAGGAACCCGGATCGGATGAGGATTATTCCGGATTAAGTGATTTTCTCAGAAACATGATTGAAACAGAAGAAGGCATGGGGACTTATAGTTTTGGAGGTGTAGAGCGCCTATGTATATACAGGCATGTCACCGGTTCAATGGCCGGTTGGCGCGTTGCTGTGGCGGTTCCTCTGAGTGAAAGCCCCTTGATTACTTTACGAAACGACTTGTTGTTTTCGGCTCTTTCCTTTCTGCTTGCCGGTATCATCATCTCAATCCTTTTTTCCGGGCTTGTCTCACGGCCTTTTTATAAAATTGAAGAACAAAACCGGGATCTGGCGGAACTAAACGAGAAGGCCATGTCAGCTTCCGAGGCGAAAACTACCTTCCTCGCCAGGATGAGTCATGAAATGCGTACTCCCCTTAACGCGGTTATCGGCCTGTCCGAACTTACTTTGGGATCGGGAGAGTTAGATGATGAGAGTTATTCAAATTTAGAAAAGATTAACAATTCCGGTATAAATCTGCTCAGCACGGTCAACGATATTCTGGACATCTCAAAAATAGAGGCGGGGAAATTTGAGCTTGTCCCGGTTGAGTACGACACCCCAAGTTTATTGAACGATACCATTACCCAAAACATCATGAGAATCGGGGAAAAGCCCATACAATTTGTTCTAAACATAGACGAAAATCTGCCCGCTCGTCTTTGTGGCGACGATTTACGGGTTAAACAAATCCTGAATAACCTTTTATCCAATGCTTTTAAGTATACCAGGGAAGGGACGGTAGCACTTGACGTGAGAAGCGAACGCGAAGGAGAAGCTGTCTGGTTAATCGCCAGTGTTCGTGACACAGGTATGGGTATCCGGAGCGAAGATATCGGCAGCCTGTTTGGAAATTTTGTTCAGGTGGACTTAAAATCACATCATAAAATAGAGGGAACAGGTCTTGGTCTTTCGATCACCAAAAAGATGGCCGAGTTGATGGACGGTAATATCACGGTGGAAAGTGAATACGGGAAAGGCAGTGTCTTTACGGCGAGACTCCCGCAGCAATTTATAAGCGGCGTAGTAATCGGAGCTGATGTTGTAAATAATTTGAAAAACTTTAAATACTCCGATCATAAACGACAGCGGAATTCCCATTTAGTCCGAATTGGTTTGCCATACGCGAAAGTGCTGGTGGTTGACGATGTGGCGACAAATCTTGATGTGGCCAAGGGCATGTTGAAGCCATACGGTATGAAAGTTGACTGTGTTGCAAGCGGTCAGGAAGCCATCGACGCGATACGCGATGAAAAAGTCAAATACAACGCGGTTTTCATGGATCACATGATGCCGGGCATGGACGGCCTGGAAGCAACAAAAATTATCCGGGAAGAAATCGGAACAGAGTACGCAAAAACAGTTCCCATAATTGCCCTTACGGCTAACGCCATTGTAGGGAACGAGGATATGTTTTTGAACAACGGGTTCCAGGCTTTTATTTCCAAGCCTATAGAAATTAACCGCCTTGACGCCGTAATTCGTGAATGGGTACGGGATAAAAAACAAGAGGAAGCGCTTGGGCCGGTAAAAACGGACGCGGAAGATGGAAAGAGTGGGATTGACCGAAACGCTTTTACCAAAATAGTTCCCTGGGTAGATTTAGATAAGGGAATAGCACGATTTAGCGGGGATGAGGAATCGTTCCTGACGATCTTACGCTCTTTCATGGTAAATACCCCCGCGCTGCTTGAGGCTGCTAAAGGAGTTAATAAAGAAAATCTGGCGGAGTATGCCGTTACTGTACACGGGCTAAAAGGGGCGAGCCGGGGCATATGCGCGGAAGTTGTGGGAGCAAAAGCGGAAGCTCTTGAAAAAGCCGCCAAAGAAGGAAATTATGACTTCGTGACGGGCAACAATGCTGAATTATTGGAGATCGCGAAAAAACTTGTCGATGATCTAAAGGTAATATTTGAAAAAAAAGCATCCGAAAGCTCCAGACCTAAGAAAGAAAGACCTGACAGCGAGGCGCTTTCGCGGCTTATAGCTGCATGCGATGCATATGATATGGACAGGGTTGATAAGGTCATGGCGGAGATTGAGAGTTTTAAATACGAACGCGACGACGGGCTTGCGGTTTGGCTCAGGTCAAACGTGGATCAAATGAATTTTGCGGAGATAAAGGAAAAACTTTTAGTTTAGCCGGTTAATACTGAGAGGAAAGGCAAAATGGGAGAATTGCGGCATAAAATTATTTTAGTTGACGACAACATGGCAAACCTTACCATGGGCAGGAATATGCTCAAATCATTTTACGAGGTGTATCCCGCGCCTTCCGGGGCCAAGCTTTTTGAAATTCTTGAAAATGTCCTTCCCGACCTGATTCTCCTGGATATTGATATGCCTGAGATGAACGGTTATGAGGTTATTAAAAAGTTAAAAGCCGATTCGCGCTTCGCGGATATTCCGGTTGTCTTTCTTACCGCCAAAAACGATGACTCAAGCGAACTTGATGGCCTGGATCTGGGCGCGGTAGATTATGTATCCAAGCCCTTTTCGGCGCCCCTGTTGCTAAAACGTATCTCAAATCACCTTTTGATTGTCGAGCAGAGAAATGGCTTGAAAGACTATGCGGATAATTTGGAAAAAAGAGTACTCGAAAAAACCAAAGAAGTGTTGAATTTGCAGAACGCCGTACTTGCCACCGTGGCGGATCTCGTGGAATTCCGTGATAAGCAAACCGGCGGCCACATCAACCGTACCCAGTGTTATTTAGAGGCCCTGATTAGGGAAATTATTTTCGATGGGACTTATACGGATGAAATCAAGAGGTGGGATATAGATTTTTTCCTGCTTTCGGCACAACTTCACGATGTCGGTAAAATCGGCATAAGCGATCTCATCCTAAACAAGCCCGGAAAACTCACTCCGGAAGAGTTTGAGATCATGAAAACTCATGTGACCATAGGAGTTGATGCCATTGAAGGAATTATGAGTATCACCGATGAACATGCTTTTTTGCAGCACGGGCTTTTAACCGTGGGAGCCCACCACGAAAAGTGGGATGGCTCAGGCTACCCTCTCGGGCTTAAGGGAAAGAACATCCCGCTTGAAGGGCGGATTATGGCAATCGCCGATGTTTATGATGCATTGATTGCAGAAAGATCGTACAAGGATGCATATACCCACGAAGAAGCGTGCAAAATTATCGAAGACGGGTCAGGAACTCATTTTGATCCTGTTCTTGTAGAAGTGTTCAAAAGCGCAAAAAGCGAATTTGAAAGAGTCTTTCTGACTCATAAGCCGGAAACAGGCAATTAGCCTCACATTAACGGCAGATTCCCAAAGCGTTCCATATCCACCCATCCCGCATGTGATACCTCCACCCCTTCTAAACGGAGGAGCTGTATCTGCAATTCCCTTCCTTCCCCCTCTTTTAAAGCTATGCTGCCGTTTGAGCGGATCACCCGGTGCCAGGGAAGATCGAATTTTTCCGAAAGCGAATGGAGTATCCTCACGGTTTGCCGTGCCCCGTTGGGGAGCCCCGCCGCTAGCGCCACATCCCGATAGGAAGAAACCTTCCCCCTGGGAATGGACTTAATGGCCTTAACGATGCGGAACGTGCTTTCGGTCACGTTTTTTCTTCCCTGCGCATTCCGATTATCGAGGACGTCACGACCGCCGTTATTATTATCGCCCCGCCGGCGAGAGCCGGCATAGAAGGCTTTTCTCCGATTATTAGCATAACCCATACCGGGTTAAGTATGGGCTCAATTATTGAGGTAAGCATGGCCTGTATCGCGCTGATCCGTTTTATCCCGTAAGACATGAGCAGGGACGACAAACCCATTTGTATGGCGCCCATGTAAAGAATGGGCAAAACAGTTGAAACATTGAGGGTTGGGGGGTAAAGAAAAATAAAAGGAACGCTTAGGACAGCGGTACTCAGATGGGCAAGGAGCATGGCATCTCTGGGGTCGCCATCTTTCAGCATTCTTAAAAAGACTGTGTGGGCGCCCAAAAAAACACCGGAAATAATTGAAAGGGTATTTCCCGTGGAGGCGCCTGAACCAAGGCTGTCCCGGAAAAAGAGGAGGAGGCCGCCCGTTACAAAGACAAGGGCGACCCAGTGTTCCCAACTGGGTTTTTCCCTGGCCAGCCGCCAGCCCAGGAGCGCCGCCCAAACCGGGGCGCTGTACTGGAGTAAAATGGCATTGGCCGAGGCGGTGAGTTTATTTGCCGTTACAAAAGTAAAAATGGTAAAGGTTAACGATAAAGCGCAGGCCCATAAAAGAACAGGAGGGTTTTTTTTGCCTTTTGGGGGCGGAGAAATCAGTCTGACAATCAGGAGAAAAACAAAAGCCAAAAAGCTTCTTGAGCCGGAAATAACAATCGGATGCCAGTCAATTAGCTTTATAAACAGTCCACTGGTGCTCCAGAGGAATGCCGATGCAAAAACCGTAAGTTGCCCGGTAAGATGTTGTTTCTTTGATGTAACTGAATTCATGCAAGTATTCTAATTGGATTTCGGCATTTATGGAACTTACCGGAGTTTGTATTCCCGCTCTTCTCTTCGTTTTCCAATCAGAGACGAAGACACAACCGCTGTGATAATCAGGCTCCCTCCTATCAGAGCCTGTAGGGAAGGTTTTTCCCCGATTATGATAAAAACCCATATAGGGTTAAGTATGGGTTCCGCAGAGGCAATGAGCATTGACTGGACCGCGCTGACACGTTTTGTTCCGTAGGCATAAAGCGAGGTAGAAATACCTGCTTGCATAGTACCCATAATGATCATGGCCAGAACAGGGGTAAACTGCAAGGAAGGGGGATACAGAAAAACAAAGGGCAGGCCAACGACTGCCACAATTACATGGCCCATGAGTGCCGCGTCCTGGGAATTGGTGTTTTTCATCATTCGCAGGAAAACCGAATAAAGCGCCAGGAGTATCCCGGAAATAAGGGCGAGGGCGTCTCCCAACAGGTGGCTTGAACCAAGACCGTCCCGTAAAAAAAGTATGAGACCTATGAAAACCAGGGCAAGAGCGCCCCAGTGCTCCCAGTGTGGTTTTTCCTTTATGATCCACCATCCAAGAAGAGCTGTCCAAACGGGGGCGCTGTATTGGAGCATGGTTACATTGGCCGAGTTGGTTATTTTATTTGCGATTATGTAGAGGAGCATGCAGGACGCAAACGCCACAGCGCATGCCCAGAAAGGCAGCGCCTTGTTTTTTTTGCTTTTAGGAGGCGGAGCGATAAATCGAATCACTAGCAAAAAAAGAGCCGCAATAAGACTCCTAAAGCAGGAAATAAGCATCGGATGCCAGGGAATCAGCCTGATGATGACACCGCCGGTACTCCATAAAAAGGCGGTTGCGAGAATAGCCAATTGCCCCCGGAGACTCTGATTTCCCCGAATACCAAGGTTTCCGGAGGGGAACCCCGGTTCTGTCGGGCCTCGGCGGAAGGTTCCGGTCAATCTGCGCTCTTTTTGCATATTGCTCATAATAGACATTTTTCCGCTTTTTGAGTACTTCATTTCCCCTAAAACAAGCTTTTTTTATGCCGATATTTATAATATGGTGCGAGGATGGTATACCGCCACGAGCGGTATGAGGGCCCAGCAATGGCGCCTGGACGCGGTGGCGAACAATCTGGCGAATGTTGATACGGACGGTTATAAGCGGGAACAGGCGGCTTTTAAGGCTTTTCCCGAACTGCTTTTACGGCGAATGAAGGATGACGGCCAATATCCGCATCCCTTCGGTTCCGGGGACGCAGCTCCCATAATCGGGAAACTGGGGACCGGCGTTGAGCTTAACGAGCTTTACGTCTCCTTTGAACAGGGAGCCTTAAAAGAAACCCAGAGCGATTTTGACATAGCCCTGGACGGAAAAGGCTTTCTTT
>Ga0082212_10010403_pt1 | contig 11899 bp, 10 predicted proteins | sample TergutNt197P3_FD_71548 | JGI IMG/M metagenome (GOLD analysis project Ga0082212, IMG submission 71548) | Neocapritermes taracua P3 segment gut microbial communities from Petit-Saut dam, French Guiana - Nt197 P3 | ecosystem: Host-associated > Arthropoda: Insects > Digestive system > Gut ... | reverse complement strand
AAAAACAAAAACTGTAAACGGATTATCCTTAGCCACAAAAGGAGCGTCGCCAAAAGCGGTATCAAAATATCCTTCATTATAAAGATAGCCATCCAGCTCCGAGATGCGAATAATATTTTCTGTCTCAATTTGCTTTTCATTAAGGTAATCAGCGATTCCTTCAAGCTGTTTTCGGCCGTCATCAAGGAGAACGAAACGAATTTCATTCGTGGCTTTCATGTTAGCTAATGCCTCAACAATTAGCCACAAAAGATTCGATTTTCCGCTTTGTTTTTTTCCATAAATAGCTATGGAGGGTGTTTTAGATAAATCAATTGTCACCGGATTCATATCGTAATAATCGAGGCCAACGGTGACCGGATTCATAATACCTTTTAATTTTTTTGCATCGGCATTCGCTTCATTTAATGACTGGCTCTTGGATGAGTACTTACTAAAATTGCCAACCGTTAATTCGCCGTCGAAGGAACCGATGATGTCAACATTTGCCCCGACGAAACGATGGTCGGTTTTCTCTCGGAAAACTTCGAATTCCTTTTCATCATTGTATTTAGACGGATTTTCCACTTTAAACGGCATAAAACACTGAAACTCATACACCAGATTCGATATAACCGTCAGCCCACGCCCCGGAAGGCTCATCGGTACCATGACCTTCGAACCGAATATTTCCGTTAGTTTGTCTCCGGGCATTTCAAAAGCGATTTTTTGTCCGAAATTAGAAATATATGAATTAACTCCGCCCGATGTATCGGCAGCAGTCAAAACAATAGTGATTCCTTTCGAAAGTCCCTCCCGGCACAGCTTCATAAGCTTTTCCTGATATGCATCGTACCGCTTATCAGCGAGAAACCCATTAAAGTTCTCAATGATGAAAGTAATATGCGCCGGTTTATCCGCTTTTACATATTCGCGAAAAGGTACACCTCCCAGTATCTTGGTGTTTTTACTAATAATACTTTCCAGCCGATTAAATAAGCGCTTGATATTTTCCTCATTCGAATTATCAAAGCAACCGCAGACGAACTTAAAGCTTTTATATTTAAGCAATGCGCCGCTGAAATCCACAATGTATACATTCTCCGTTTGCGGCGTGTATTTTTCGTGCATCCTCACTAGCAACGTCTTGATAAATGTCGTTTTACCGCTCATCGATTTACCGAACACCACAATATTCGAACTCAGTAAATCTAGTTCAAACATTTCTTGCTTTTGATTCTTCGGGTCATCATAAACACCGATTTCCAGCTTTTCCATATGCGCACTCGTCTTTCTACTTTGAACTTACGGCTAACTCTTCCCACTCTTTTATTTGCTCTAAATATGACTGGACTTTACTTTTTTCCGCATCATAAATCATTTGCTTAGGTAAGGGCTGATTGAAAATAATATGCGGCCGCATCAGTGATTTCCGATGTTCGGCGCAGTATTCGGGATAAACTAAATCATCCTGATGGAAAGAGCAATAATTGGTGATTTGATCAACCACAAAAGCCAGCTGTGTTTCGGCATTCTCACTATGCTTGATACCGTCTCTTGCCGAATTAAAAAACGTACTGTATAAGCCTTGGGTTTTCGCTAATTTTAATTCAAAAGGCATTTCCAATGATTGGGTACTTTCCGCTCCGGAATAAGCCGATTGGAAGTATTCAAACCGGGAACCGGTCCCAACCAATAGGTAGGCCCGGCCGTTGCCCGGCATATCCGGCGCCGCCGCTTTATCACTGCCGATCATTTCTTTGGATGCTTGCCTTGTCGCCACTTTTAAACAAAGACGTGCTTTCGAGTTAACCCTGATATCATCGGTGATGGCGCCTTCGATATTTTGGGAAATGAGGATGATATGGAATCCAAGACTACGACCCACCCGGGCAATCGTCGTAATTTCGGCGATGAAATCCATATCGCCGTCACCGGCCGAGGCCCGTTTTAATTCGGTGAATTCATCGACCACAAATATTAAATGCGATAATGATTTCGGAATTTCAAGTAGCTTAAGCTCATGGAGTTCCGCATTTAATTCTTCGTTATTCCCTGCGCTTTTCATCTTCGTTAGTTTTCGATGTTTCTTAATATAACCATCAATGCTGTCAACGCCCATTTGATTAAAAAGGATTTTTCGGCGCTTAACCTCTGATGCGAGTGATTCTAAAAAACGCTTGAGCATGTATTCGGCACCGGTTCCGTTTTCATCACCGTCTACATCGGTAACCGTCCCAACGACATGAGGAAGATGGCCTAATCGCTTAATAAAGCCGCCGCCTTTCATATCGATAAGCAGCAGGTTTATTTCTTCCGGTGAATAGTAAAGGCATAAACCGATCAGATATGAGATAATCGTTTCCGATTTTCCCGAACCGGTGGTTCCCGCAACCAACATGTGCGGACCGTCTTCTTTTTCATGGAGATCAAGCGCAACGGGATTGTTTTCGCTCATCCCAATGCGGACAGCCAGGCTTTTCGTAATATCATTTCGTTCCGGACTGGTCCAGGCATTTAAAAGCCAATCGTAAAACACTTTGCTTTCGGCTTCTTTTCTCGCTTCATCGCTTAGATTATCGGCGGTAATTTCTTTCTGAATATCTAAAAGCTTAAACAAAGTAACATACGACGGAACCTTCGCATTTTGAGCGATACGGGTATAATAGATCGCACTTAAAACCTTGAAACGATTATAAAAATCACCGTCTCTTAGCATACTGATATTCCGGTTTCCGGAGGTTATTTTATCATCACCTAGCTTGACCACATGATTTGTAAACGATTTCCTTTGCTTGGAATCACTTCTTGGGGTAAGGAAAAGCTCATCTTTATTCTTAACTTCGATAATATTTCCGCAGAAAGACGGTAAAAGTTCTTTAAATGGTTTAGCGAAGATAAATGTTATCCCTAAATTGTTTTGATATGGCTCACCCTCTTTCGGTGCTTTGGGTAAGAAATTAGCAATCGCATGTTCTTTAATACCGTATTCTTCATAAACGATCACCACGATTTGGGTGAAATCAACCGCTTTCGAATCCTCGGCGGCTTCGCTGCGCTCGTAAATTAAGCTGAGCAGACTGTCAAACATTAACTTCGCGTTATTTTCATCGAAAACGAACTGAGAGCGGTTATTAAATAATTCCCGGAAATGGGGCGAAAATTTATATTTGTGAAAACTCGTATTATCAGGTGATAAAATATATTCTTCCTCATCAGACGCTCCATAAAGCATCACGAACTGTAAATCCTGAGGAGAGTGATAAAAGCAAAGTTCGAAAATAATGCCGTTCATCAGCCGGTTTAACAGATGATCTTTCGCTGAATAAACCCCCAGGGTTCCGCAATCACGTAACCGAAGAAGCAAAGGCGCTTTACCGCATTTCATTTTGCTGTACTTTCGAGAGATATCATGAGGCAGATCAACCAGATAATCTTCCGTCTTGTCGTATAATTCTTTTTGCCCTATTTCTTTTTTGCTTTTTACTTTTTCCGGGAATAGCACGATATTGATACCATCGTTTTGCGCCGTCCAACTATATTTAGTCGGAGCAAAAATAACATCGCCTTTGTCGCCCTCGATGGCGAATAAAGTTTCGACATCAATAGATGAACCAAGACGGACGGTCATAAAATCGTTATCGTTTTGCACACGAGAGTAAATTCGCGCCGATACCCTCATCGTATCATCGAACAATATTTTCGTATCGGGATAATCGGCGGCCATTTTTATGGCATCGGCCGCTTGTCGCTCTTCGATTTTCAAAATCGTTTTTTTGATGTAATTTTCGTATTGCTCTTTCCACTCCGCGGTTTTATCCTGATGTTCTTTCATTTGGCGCCGGAAATTAAAAAGGGCAACCAAAATATTAACTACCATCATCGATAAAGCAAGTCCAATCATTCCGCCATTCGATATTCCGATGTCGCCGCCCATAAAGAGCGTCCGTCCCATTACCATCGCGAGCGTCATCGCCATTGAGGGAAGAATCATCGCCAAGATATTAAGTTTGGGTTTATTCGGCGGGTCAGGACACGGAATTATTTTGACCGGTTCAGTGTCTAAAACGGTCAATTGCCGGGAACTGATATTGTATTCGGGAAATTTATCCTTAAATGCCTCGGTAATCGCCTCCGGGTCATTAAGCGAGTAAACCTTGGCTTGGCCACTGCCGCTAAATAGTATTCTGGTCGAGGTAATAAAACCAAGATCGCAGAGCTTTTCATCACCGTTTTCGCTGATGGAAATCCCGGAATCGATTCCTTCATTGGTGGATGTGATAATGATGGAATCATATGCGTTCATGTATTCCGTAAAAATCGCATTTAATCTTTCGTAATTTTCCCGTTCGCTTTTATCTTCGCATTTCAGTTTTAGTCCGATTCTGATTCCGTCTAAAAGTTGGTTGAGGGATAAGTCTCTGAGTACCATCAGTTCGAATCCGCCGATGGTGTAATTGTTGATATCGCTAAACTCAATCCCGATTAGTATTTTATTACTTTCCATATTCTACTCTCAATCCCTTACTATCGTTATAAACTTTCCCAAATCGCATAAAAATCTTTTGGTGCCAATAATTCTTCCGGAACCATATCGATCGGCCCGGGTTGCTTTTCGTCCGTAACCGATAGCGCCGAATATTCATAATCAAGCGTTATTTTAGGAATCGTTGCGGATATTTTCGCAATCTGTTCGTGCTTTCCCGGCTTGAATTTCGGCACTTTGACGGTATTCGGGCTTTCAAACTCAGGTAAAGTTTTGAGCGGCTCTTTGGCAAGGGCGAATGTGAAATCGTTTCGTAAATCCGGTATGATATGTCGTTCTTCGCTTGCTTTAATGGGGCTGATGGGGGCATAAATAAGCGGCTTTTTCGGACTCGGTATGTCAATCGCTAATTTTTCGACAGCGAATACTTTAAGCGGTGAATAATCCGCGTTTACATTAAGCGATGGAATGTTTTCGGCCAACTCTTCAATAACAGGAAGAGCGTGGGCTTTAAATTCTATCGCCGCTTCCGGGATACTGGATTCTGAGAGCGGCTTGATTTCTACGGCTTCGCTAAACGGGAGATATGCGATCGAATGGTTTACATAATGTTCCGGGTCGATAATCGGTAACGCAAGGGCTGTTTCCGTATTATATGGGATATACGCAACTTCGCCTGTCAGAATGGGAGTAGCATAAGATAACGGTTCTACTTCCTTATCTTCATAGCGGATATATTTAACTGTCTCCTGCGCAGAATCCAGTATGTGTTCATCCGCCGCGATTCGGACAGCGGAAACCGCATCATAAGGAACGTATGTTGCTTCACTCGGCGCGGGAACATCACAAGATAGAGGCGCCATTTCCTGATTCTTATAGTGTGTGTAATGAATCGTCTCCGGCGCGGGAACATCGCAAGAGAAAAGCACCATTTCCTGATTTTCATATTGAGAATAACGAATCATCTCCGGCGCGGAAGCTAAAACGTTATCATCCGCCGCGATTTGGACATTAGCAACTGCATCATAAGGAGTAAATGCTGCCGCGCCTTTCGCAGCGGGGATTTCACACGATAATAACTTAATTTCCCGACGCTTATATTGCTTAAATTCAATAGTTTCTTTCGCGGACGCTAACATATACTCATCCGCCGCGATTAAAATATCAGAATCGGAACCCGGCAAGGGTAAATAATTCGCCTTCTTATCGAGCGATGGCAGGTTTTGTTTTTCAATATCAGGTGTTGCTTCGGGTAAGGGGACGAAATCGGCTTGGCTCCCGAGAACCTTATCCGATAGCTCTTTCGAACCCTTGATGGGGGAAGTGCTTTGGTCGTATTTCGCGTATTTTCCCTTGAGATTGAGAATAACCTGAGTCATTTCATACTGAAACAACTCTTTTTGTTTTTCGATTTCTTCCGGGGTTAATAAAATATCATCCATTTATTGTCGCCTCATAAAAACTATTATTCGACACATAGGCGAAAACATTTTTCCGCCCATGCGTCTTTATGGTTACTATTCACAGCTACGCTGTGAACAGTAACAATTTTGCACACAAAATGCTGAAAAACGCATTTTGGCGCTTGCACAACTCGGTATTTTGTGCAACGCACAAAATACTCTCGCGGGACAGTGGCTGTGAATAGTAACTCTTTATGTGCAAAATTTAACCAAGCGATTGCGGAATGTTTTCGGCCAAACTGGCATCGGTTTTCGACATGTTTTCAGAACTGGCTCTGATTTCCGCCGAAATAATGCTGACGATTTGGGGAATGTTTTTATGAAGGTGTTCGTAAACCGCACCATCCAAAAACGATTTGAATTTCATTTTGGATTCTCCCTCCCAATTAGCAGTAGCGGAGTTGATGGAATCCACAAGGGTTTGGGCAGCATTCTTATATTGCTCAGCAATATTATCAACTTCAGCCGCCGCTGTTTCCATTTCGGGAAATCTGTAAATTATATCAGCCATTTTATAGCTCCTTTCTTATACTATTATGCGCCGCCGGGATTTTTGTTGGCTTCACCAAGTTGAGCATCTAACCCGCTGCTGGGTTTGATTAAGGTGTCTTCGATGTTGATCAGGATGTCATTAAGTGCTTTCACAATCGAAGAGATGCCATCCGTCAATGCCGGAGTGACTGTCGTGTTGTAAAATGCTTTACAACCTTCTGATGCGTCTCCGGTCCAGTTGGAAGTCGTCAGAGTATTCATGGTGCCATGAAAACTCTCATAGATGCCATTACAGGTCGAAACATAGGTTTCAAGTGCAGTAATCGCATCCGCAATGTTTGCGTGGGTAAGAATTTTTGCCATTTTGTTTCCTCCATTTCCCGGGTATTAGGCGGGAATCCGGCAGATGTACCACCGGATTCCCGTTTGCAGTAGCAAGCGCTACTACAGATTATGAGTATTTGCTAACGAGCGTTCTGAAACTGGGCGGATTTTACCATCTTGGGTTTCCTCCGCAGAATTATATTGCGGTGTATTAATAAAATTGATAAAATGCTCCCAGTTTATCAGTCGTTTCTTGCCAGCACGGACAGACGGAAGCGTCCCGTTGAGAACTGACATACGAATGAAATGCTTGCTGATACCGAGATTCTCGTCTTGAGCGCGCTCAAATGTGCGCTCGATAGTGTTCATAAGCTGCCTCTGCTTCATTTGAATGTATACCTCCTAGATTAGTCTATTATCCACATAATACATATAGTTTGGGTCTTGGTTCCCATTGCTTAATCATTTAGACGGTTTGATTGACCACCTGAAAGTGTGCTTAGGCTCAAGCGGTTCATTCAGCATTGGTGGCTGATTGCCAACGCCCAATCGGGTGATATCCTTTTGATCAAGATGTTCTAATAAAAACATCCATGCCTCGGATACCGTTTCGAATTTCTTAAGTTTCTTGTAAGCATCGGGATTACTTGTTAGACCTATTATTTGCTCCCATGAGTCAGAAATAACTGCGGTCTGTGATGTCACAAGTGCATAATACCTGCCTGGCATGATCGGCCCCTCCCTTGAAATATGGTGATTGTTAAGTCAGGAAACCATACGGGGCAATGGATGCCCCGTATGATAAAAACATCAAGTATCGTCAGTTGATCTTATTAGCCGGATTCCGAAGAATCCACGATGGGTGCTCGACTTCCACGGTTTTAAGCCAAGTGTTTGCGAAAGGTATCGTCCAAAAATTGCCTTTGACATCGGCGGTTCTCCATCGTAGTATATGGAGAGTTCAGTATAGAGATCGTCGGTTGTCTCGCGACTATCAGGGTCAAGTATACAACACTCATTGATGAAACGTTCGACAAGGTCCTGGTCAGGAGTGGAACGCCAATCAGTATCGAGATCGTCAATCGGAGTGAACTCGAAGTTATTATCAATTAGCCTTTTTAGTGCCTCGCAAGCGTGGTAGACGATGTACCCACTTTCAAGTATTAAGGTTTTTTCAAAATCCGGTATCTGCTCCGCCGTTGAGAGCGAATGCATGAATGGTGCAATTTTAATACGGCTTGCGAATGCGTCGTCTTCTTTATCTGGTAGAATCAACTTGTGATTTGATGCAACTAGGAGGCTTGCTTCATTTGGGAAATAAAACGGGGCCTGGTACTTGCGTTCCCCCTGTATAAGATCTCCTCCAGTCAGCCTCTTTAGGATAGCGACAGTGTTGTGGGTTAGGGATATTTTCGGCTGTTCCGAACATACGCATAGTTTTTTGCCAACTAGGTCTCCCACTAGCCATTTATTGGCAGATAAATCGTTTAAGCTGTTTATCTCCTGAACACAATCACGACCTATAAGCAAACTCACCAAGCGTATGAATGTACTTTTACCTGAATTTTTAGCACCAATCAGTAGAAATATTGCTTTCAGGCTGAGTGCGCTAATCATAACGCCTATGAACTCTAGAAGGCGTTGTCGGTAATGTATGTTGCCTCTAGTTATTGTGCCTAGGTACTGTTCAAAAATATTCTTCATTTTTTTCAATCTCCCTTAATATATCGAAAGCGGATACATTTACATACGTGAATGCGTAGAAATCTGCGCTATGTTCAAGGATTCTTCGGTTTACAAAGTCATAGACCCCGTCCACACAGATTATATAGTCGTTGCGCCTCTGTATATCTTCTTCTTTCACTTGAAGATTCGGAGCTGCAAAGAGCAACTTGTAAACCTCGTTGAAGTCTCCGCTGTCAAGATTTACCAAAATCTCAAAATCGCTGAATTCTTCCAACAGACAAGTTATAATTGAGCTTTTATTGAGCAACCGCCATACGGGTTTACGGTAGTAATACAAGCCCCCATTGAATACAATTAACAGCAAGACAGATATTATCGAAGCAACTAAATCGTTGATAGCGCGGGCTTTTCCACCACGGTCTTGCATGGTTTTCCGCGAAGCATCGTTCACGCTATGCGAATTTTTGATTATACTGTCGAGGTGTTTGCGTATTTTACCCATCGGGCTGCTCTGCCCCCGTTGTGATTGTGAAGGTGCGCTAATCTCGATTGGTTCCCAATTGAAATTGGAAGCAATTAATCCCAAATCCGGTGTTGCATCACTCCTGTCGCGGGCTGCGTTCAGGCAGCCCGCTAGTATTGATGTATCCATCTTAAAGCCATTGATTTCCGGCTCCTTGCCTGTTTCACAGCCTTTTGCCAGTTCCAAGAAGTTCGTACTCATTATAGTGCGCCCCCTCTTATGACCAACGTTGCATACTCGGCAACTCCGAAGTCTCGTCCTTGTATGAGAAAGCTTTCAACTCTGCGATCGTTACGGAGAAATGCAAACGCTGTTAGGTAGTCGTCGCCATTGTTACTTACGGGCAACTCAGTCCGGACAACCATATTTGCACAACGATCAGTTTCGCTGGTTGCAAGGATTTTTGAAGAATCATCGAGACCATCAAACAGAACGTATTCGATCTCTGTACCACTATCACCACCGCTTTGGTTAAAAAGCAACGTATATGGCTTATCGTCGGCTCTTCCGCTCCATCTCACATTTTTCCGTAATCCAGCGCCATCAATCCAGGTGAACCAGAGATTTTGAAGTGCGAGTCGGAAATTCTTCTCAATTAACGCGCTCAACTTCGGTTCGTTCGCTAGAATAATACGCCCGTCTCTCGCCTTGAGTGTTCTGCTAACCAAATCACCTGAGGGGTTAGCTTCAGCAATCAATTTGTGTTGCATCTTTTTTATTCCTTTCATTTTTTTGCTGTGGGGGTATCTACCCGGCGCCATGGCCGCGGATTTAATGCATGGGGAAGCGCTGTTTTGCGGCCATTTTCAGCGGGGACCGAAAAACGGCCTTTCCACTGACGACGCCGAGAATTCTTGTCATGACGTGGTTATAATAACTTAAAAGAATTGAAAAGTAATACCGTACACGGCGCAAATTTTTAGCGAAAAAAAGCATCTCTGCTGGTGATTATTTCTATTTGGAGGAATTATGGATAGGTTTCCAAAAGTCAAGGTTGATGCAGACGAATATGTACAAGGCATAGTCAAGGAAATCACAGAGCTAATAAAAAACAGGCTCTCAGATAGGCGAGATATACGGATTAGTAAAGAAATGGAACCGGCCGAGAAAAAATCCCTGATTGATAAATACGAAGCTGATTGTTCGTATCCACCAAAATCAGGGGAGTTGGTATCAATAATTGTGAGTGAAGTCATTAACTTCATTTCAAATTGTTTTTCTTCAAAGCATAGTGGTAGTACTGAAGAGGTTACGTTTGAAGATATTGGGCTATTTAGCAATATTAAGACTAAAGAGTCTTATATAAATCATTTTCTAGACTCTGCTAACAAGAATGTTGTGAAGATCCTTCCATACTTATTGACTGCATTTCTTATTAATGTTAAAGACGTAATATATGGCAGTAAAATCTATCAGGAGCACTATAGATACCCCGGCGAAGCATCTGATCCAAGACTAGAGTTATTGGCAAATGGGTATATAGGTCAATCAAAAGACGACTATTCAAAATGCTATGTAAACTTTGAAGATCATAAAAGTGACTATGCCAAATCAATAGCAAGTCTTTTTTCCCTTGAAGAATGGCGAAAACATTGCCAAAGCGGTAGACCAACCACAAAAAATGGCAAAGCAAGTTTTCTTGAAAAGATGATTCAAAGAGCACGCCTTGCTCATATGCTATTTGACATATGTACAAGCGTGTGTGAAGAGTATAGTGAAGTTGATATCGGGTTTTCAAGAACACTGTTTGCCAGGCACGTATGCTACCCGAAAGAGTTTTTGGCAATGCGTAGCGGCATGGAGTTAATAGATATAGGATCTGAAATAATTAACAAGATTGATATGAATGATGAAGACATAGTGAGTGCTGAGTTTTCAGTTGCTGCGTTTATTCATTCGCATAAAAAATCCACCCAATTGAGAAAGGGAACTACTAACCTCTTTAAAGGGGATGATGACCAACTTGATGAAGATTACTTTGAAAATAAGAGGATAGAAAAAATGTATAAAACTGTAGGTAAGCTTTCTATCATGCTAGGTATACCCGCTTCTGATTTTAACGATTTAACAGACCACGAAGATGGAGCTGTCTATATTAGGAATCTTTACGAAATATCAAAAGATGATACCGACAAGGGAAAAGCAGCATTGGAGAAGATGAGAAAGGAAATACGTAGAGAATCTCGCTCTAAGAAATAATTCTTAATGGCAGGTGACGGATGGCGGTAACAAAAAACATTTTATATTTATCATATGATATTTCGAATAATACATATGATAAAAAGAAGAAATATCTTTTCAGTGCCGCCATGTGCCATCCGCCACTTATTATATTTATCCGTCTGGTGCTCTGGTGAGCATTATCATGGAAACAGGCTGGCGCATTATGCAGCGTGTAAAACAATACAGCGTGTGAGATATACGGACTCTCACACGCTGTATAATGTGGCGGGCTGTTTTCATAAGCAATCTGTTTCAAGAATACTTATGAAACAGAATAAGGTCATACGTGGCAAAGATCTAAGCGATAGGCGCTTCAATTTCTCCTGGGTTTACGATGAGTAGAGTAGAGCAATCCTATAGGATCTCCCCAACACGAAACTTTTGAGCAATGCTAATGGCAACTGCTATCTAAACCTGTCACAGCTTACTATGTTTTCGTCGATCATTTATCCTCGATTCTGCAAAACTCCATTTTCTCCTAATACTTCTTGCCACAGTTCACATAGTCGATCAGCGCCTGTTTCGATATCCTCCAGTTCCTTCCACAGCGGACAGCCTGGATTTTGCCCTCATTCAGCAAGCTATACAGAGTGTTCCGGGAAATGCCGAGGATTGCACAGGCATCCTTGATAGTGAGAATATCTTTGTACTCATCCAGCATATGAGCACCCCCTAACGCAGTAATCCGTATCATTAAGTTGGCATTTCGGGCATTTGCATCCC
>Ga0082212_10010402_pt1 | contig 11900 bp, 10 predicted proteins | sample TergutNt197P3_FD_71548 | JGI IMG/M metagenome (GOLD analysis project Ga0082212, IMG submission 71548) | Neocapritermes taracua P3 segment gut microbial communities from Petit-Saut dam, French Guiana - Nt197 P3 | ecosystem: Host-associated > Arthropoda: Insects > Digestive system > Gut ... | reverse complement strand
ACACGCCCAGGCCGCAAGCTTATTTTCGCATTGATTTTCCCGAAAAGGAATATCAGATGTACGACAGTATCAGTTGCCCGTTCACATTTGAATATCCCCTGTATGGAAGGTTAGTACACGTTACTCCTCCTTCCTCCGATTCCTGCTGGATGAATATCATTTTTCCCAAATACAGAGGAACCATTCATTTGACATACAGGAAAATTGACAACGACTTTGACAGGCACATCGAAAATAACTGGAAGATTATCTTCTCAGGAATTGCCCAAAAGGCTGATGCCGTTGACGATCACCCACATGTAGACCCTGAAAAGAATGTATTTGGTACACTTTTTGATATTAGAGGCAACGCTGCTTCGTCGGCGCTGTTTTTTGTGACTGATACTGTTAAAAATTTTCTGCGGGGATCGTTGTATTTTTCTGTCAGACCCAATCAGGATTCGTTGGCGCCGGTGGTTGCTTTCTTTCGCGAGGATATTGTTCATCTGATGAAAACCGTCAGATGGAAAGAAGAAGTAAAAACTAAAAAATAGAAATGGGACTCATCATCAACAGGGAAATTGAAGACGGATGTTTTTTAGGCCTGTGGGAAATCACTGAGGACTACGAAACTCTCTTCCGCATGACTTATCTGAATGGTGATGATATACGCCGTTTGAACTCCTTCAAAAGTTTCCACCGCAAAATCGAATCGTTGAGCGTGCGGGCTTTACTCCAGCAGATGACGCGCCCCGACGCCCGCATCGTATACAATAAACAATCGCACAAACCTTTTCTGGACGACCGCTCATTCAATATCAGCGTGTCACATTCTCACAAATACACATCTATTCTGCTGGGGAAAAACAAACTTGTTGGGGTAGATCTCGAATACATGACACATAAAATTGAGAAGGTAGCGCACAAGTTTATCCATAAACAGGATGTAATCACATCTAATCTGTTGACCCGCCGCAAGCAGCTTTATATCCACTGGTGCGCAAAAGAAGCCCTCTTCAAAATTTGTGACAAGATAGACATTAACTTTCATGAAGACCTCATCATCAAGCCTTTTGATGTGAATACCGAAGGATGTATCATTGGTGTAGTGCAAAACGATTCCCGTTACGAAGAATTTAAAATGCACTATCAGATTGTGAACAATTATGTATGGGTATATTGTATGAAACAGGTTCCGGGTTGATTGAACTTTAAACCTGCAACTTTTTCGCGCCGGCAGACGACTCTTGTGTAACGGATGACTTTTATTCCTGAATGTTTATATTTTAATAAAAAGCTTGTTTTTATATAGCCAATAACACATTCCCCACTGTGCAGCCCAAACTAAAAGGCTTGTAGTTATGCCGACAGTAGTTGTTCCTGCCCATTCAAGAATTGACGCCGGATAGGGCGTAAATACCCTGTACAAAAGACCGGCCCCGCCAAAACTGAAAAACAGATAAATTGCGATGCAATTCATTCCTACTATTCTGAAAAACAGTGATCCCTTAACCCACAATTTCTTAACGTCAATCAACCAATATGAGAATGCAATGGCACACAGCGTCCATCCTCCGCTTGCAAAAACAAACGACGAAGTGGCTATTTTTTTAATGATCGGAGTTATCTGAAGCCAATCAAGGCCATATCCGATGACAAGGCAAATAATTCCTGCAATGCAAAGTATTTTTAGTTTATCGTTTGCTGGTTTTTTACTGATCAATAATTTACCGACAAGCGCACCCCAAACGGTATGGGCTGTGGTTGAAACAAAATTGAGCGTAGCCCAGATACTTGTTTTTTCCGTGCCTTCAATTAATTGATTGAACCATGCGCCGAGGTTTTTATGCGCAACCCACGGCTGATTAAATCCTTCAACCGGGAAAAACCGGTAGGCAAGATCAATGAGCAAAAGAATAATGAGTGTAAATGAAATCTGAAATCTTGCGCTTTTTTTCACTAATAAAAATGCAACCAGATAAGTTACCGATAATTGTGCCAACACATTTTGAAATTTCCAGACAATTTTGCCCGGGCCTACGCAAGCAATGCCCCAGCCAAACAAAAGTAAAATAAGCGCCCGTTTGATGACATGTTGCAGAATCAATCTGTCTGAATCGCCTTTCTTTTGTCTTGCCACAATGGCAAAAGGGATGGCAACACCTACGATTGTCATAAAAAAAGGCTGTATCAGATCCCAAAACATTAATCCATTCCATTCATGATGCTGAAAATGCGAGGCAATAAAATGGATGATTCCCGAATCGCTAATTTTCGCCAGATGACTGTATATTCTCGTACTTTCCCCAATGAGCAGGAACATGGTAAGACCCCTGAAAAAGTCAATGGAAAGCACCCTGTCCTTTTGATGTTCGATGAATTGATTTGAAGTTGACATAATTTACATTTTTAACTAATTAATTTTAACCTGATTAATAAAATTTTATTTGATGTAAAGGTAAGAAAAAATATTTGTAACCATATTTCTAATATCCAATAAAAAAATAATAACTTTATCAATATTTTTCAGTATATTTGCAAAACGATATTTAATGCGTAGCGGGCGATAACTTTTTTAGCCCGAAACCGTATAAGAACAGTATATACATGTTTATACCATGAAAGGAAGTAATAGTGTTGTTATTCATCGTACCGGAACCGCCGGAAAAAATGTTGCCGAAAATTTGGTAATGTCAGATTTTTGTATAAACACACACACACACACACACACACACACACACACTTTCCCGTACACCCGCCCCGCCTCTCTGTCTGTAAAAATGGGCAAATAAACAACAATTTTAGAAATAATATACCGCCGCTTCCATTTTTTTTTGGATACGGCGTTTTCTTTTTGTGCAACGTTCATCATAAAACGTGCAACGTTCAGCCTGAAACGCGAAACTTTGCGCATAAAACGCTGATCGTTTATCATCCGACGCTGAACGCTCAGTATAAAAGGTTCAACGTTGAGCATCCAACGTTCATCGTTGAGCGTAAAAGATTCAGCGTTGAGCATAAAAGGTTCAGCGTTGAGCATCCGACGCTCAACATTCAGCATAAAAGGCTCAGCGTTGAGCATGGCAAGGTTAAATTTAGCGCCGGCAGGTTCAACGTTTATCAAAAAAGGCTCAACGTTCATCGTCCGACGCTGAACGTTCAGCATCCGGCGTTCAACGTTCAGCATCCAACGCTCAACGTTCAGCATGGCGGTGATAAATTCATCACTTCCACGCTCAACGTTGCGCATAAAAGCATGACACGCCATCAAAAAAGAATGACAATTTGGCAATTAATAATTAAAAATTAAAAATTAAGAATTAAGAGAATGAAAATGGGAATAAAAGCGAAACGTCATTGCGAGGGCGCGTCATTGCGAGGCACGAAGCAATCCGGAGAAAATATATTGGATTGCTTCGCTGTCGCTCGCAATGACGCCGCGCGGCATCCCGTAGGGATGCATCGCTCGGTAAAAAACGCGACAACACGTGCGCAGCAGCATCCCGCAGGGATGCATCCCAGACGGGAATTAATAATTAACAATTGACAATTGACAATTGACAATTGACAATTAATCTAAAATCTAAAATCTAAAATCTAAAATCTAAAATCTAAAATCTAAAATCGTAAATCTAAAATCGTAAATCTAAAATCGTAAATCTAAAATCGTAAATCTAAAATCGTAAATCTAAAATCGTAAATCTAAAATCGTAAATCTAAAATCTAAAATCAAAGAAATCATGGCAAAGAAAATTAAAAATGAAAACGAAAAGAATGACGGTAATACCAAAGCGTTGCCGTCGATGGAAAATGTAACGCAATTGCATTTTTTCAAACCGCCCGTACCACTGACTGATTTGCAGAAATACAAGTCGGAACTGGAAAGCATACTTCGCAAAACGGAACTTGAACTGGGCGATGTGGATTTTTTTATGATGACCGACGCGCAACGCCGCAGGTTGCTGGGTTCGGGAATACGACGGCTGGGGTTTATCGTCAAAACAGGCGAAATGATACAGAATTTCCCCGATTATAAGCCGCCGTTTTTAGATGTAAGCGATTTTGAGGATCTGGTAACAGAAATACTCGAAACGCGCGCGATTACCGTCTGCCTTGAGCAGCTGCTGCGTATCTATACGGATGTGCTGCTCCTTGCGGGCGACGAAGCGTATAAACTCTCGCTGATGTACTACGCATCGGTGCGCGACGCCGCACGACGCGGCGTACCGGGCGCGCAGGCCGTATTCAGAGTTTTGCAGGCGTTCTTCCGTCGCGGAAAACGAACCGGCGAAGAACCCACCATACCCGAACTGGAACGCGACGTGCACGCGCTGCTCCAACACCGCAAAGACGGTAAAATAGTAATCGAAGGCGCCGCAAAACACACCACCGCAGGCGAACTGGAAATCGTTGACGAAACCGCCAAACCCAAAGGCGCATTTAAAGAAACAGTTCAGGGAACCGTATGCACACAGTGCGGCGCCGAAAACGTTGACCACGCGAGATTCTGTATTCAGTGCGGAAAGCAATTAATCAATTAATAATTAAAAATTAAAAATTAAGAATTAAGAGAACGGATAACGTGATGAAAGGGCGAAGCCCTGCAATCAATAGCATCGGGCAACGCCCGATGAATGAAACACGCGCGGCGGCCATGCCCTTTTCCGTAAAATAATTAAAAATTAAGAATTAAGAATTAAGAGAATGATGAAAGCGAAACGTCATTGCGAGGGCGCGTCATTGCGAGGCACGAAGCAATCCGGAGAAAATATATTGGATTGTTTCGCTACCGCTCGCAATGACGCCGCGCGGCATCCCGTAGGGATGCATCGCTCGGTAAAAAACGCGGCAACACGTGCGCGGCGGCATCCCGTAGGGATGCATCCCTGACGGGAATTAACAATTAACAATTAATAATTAACAATTAATAATTAACCTTTCATAATTAAATTTAATCAGATGAAAAAATCAGTTTTTTTAGCAGTTGCAGCCAGCATCGTTTTTGCGGCTGTATGGACGGGGTGCAATAAAGACCCCAAAGATCCAAAAGAACCCAAAGAACCCGATGATCCGAAGGATGCGATTATCAGCATCGCGGCTATAGGCGGGGTGACGGCGCCTGTGGCGGGCGCAACGCCGGTAACGGCGATTACCGAAACGGCACAGTACACCGGTACGGTGACATGGACGCCCGCAGCCGCTACTTTTGCTTACAGCACGGAATATACGGCAACCGTTACGCTGACGGCAAAGACAGGTTTTACGTTCGCGGGCGTGCCGGCAAACTTCTTTACCGTGGCGGACGCAAAGGCTGCCAACGCGGCCGGAAGCGGAACGGTAACGGCTGTTTTTCCGGCAACGGAAGAGCCCGAACCCGAGCCCGATCTAACCATCACTATTGCGGCAATACAGGGAGTTACGCCGCCCGTTACGGGCGCAACGCCGGTAACCAGAATTACCGAAACGGAGCAGTACACCGGCTCGGTAATATGGAGTCCCAACCACGATGTGTTTTATTACTCGGCTTACACGGCAACCGTCCTTATCATACCGAAAGAGGGCTATACGCTCGAAGGCGTGCCGGCAAACTTCTTTACCGTGGCGGGAACTGCGACGCCGGCAACCAACGGGGCAGACGAAGGCATGATCACAGCCGCGTTTCCTGAACTGGCATATACGTCGGCTCCTGTTATTCTGGTTCAGCCCTTTCACTACCCCGCCAACGAGGGAAAAAGCACCACATTTACGATTACGGTTGATGCTTACCCCGCGCCGGCGTATCAGTGGCAGATGCAGATAGACGGAGTATGGTACGGCGTAAGCGATGTTACCGACGAAGTATCGGACGATGATACAAAAACGATGACACTGACAAATTTAACGATGGACATGAACGGCGTTCAGTTTCGCTGCATCGTATCGAATATAGCGGGCGAGAGGATATCTAACCCGGCAACGCTTACCGTAAACCCTGCGCCCACCATAAGCCTGTCGCCCGCCTCGCTCACATTTGCAGCCACCGGCGGAGCACAAACGGTAACGCTTATCTCCGGCACAAGCTGGACATTCGGAACCGTGTTCCCTGCATGGCTTACCGTTTCGCCCGCTTCAGGCACGGGCTCCGAAATTGTAACGTTTACGGCTGCCATCAATTCGTTTCTTGTGCCGCGCTCGGTTACGCTTACCGTCAGCGGCGAGAATGCCGCACCGCAAACCATCAGCATCTGGCAGCCGGCGGTCGGCGCGACGCCGGTAACCCCCATGTCTGTGTTGCCCGCATCGCTCTCCATGCACGGCAACGGCGGCAGCGACCACACTCAAACCTTTAGCGTTACCACCACTGCAAGCTGGACGGTGAGCAGCAGCCAGACGTGGCTGTCGTTTTCGTCAACATCGGGCACAGGCAACCGTACAATAACGGTAACAGCCGCCGCCAACCCAAGCAATACGGCGTCGCGCACGGCGGTAATTACCGTAAGCGGCACAAACACGCCAACGCATACCATCAGCGTAACGCAGGGTATTCGCCGGATAACCGTTGTGAGACCCGACGGCTCGGCGGGTGCGCCGTTTATTGTAAACAGCAGTGAAACGCTGCGAAAAGTGGGCAGCGGCGTTGACGGCTGGACGCCGGGCGCACACTACAAACAAACCGCCAATATTCTTGGCGGAACATCGCAGGTAAACAACGGCGCATTATTTTTATTTACCGGCACGTATGACGGACAGGGATACTACATCGAAAATTTACGCATTTCGTCATCCAATAGCTACCAGGGATTGTTCCGCAGGATCGGCGCAGGCGGCACGGTAAAAAATGTAGCGCTGGTAAATGCATCTGTACATGCCAGTTCAGATAACGGGAGTAATGTTGGCGGCATTGCGGGCTGCAACGAAGGCACGATAGAGAACTGCTATGTTACAGGCGCACTCAAAGGTTTCGCTGATGTCGGCGGCATTGCAGGTTCGGTAATAAATGGCGGCGTGATAAAAAACTGTTATACCACCTGCGAGGTAGCATACAACGGCGCCAATGGCAGTCATATATGGGAGAGAATCGGCGGCATTGCAGGCGATATTGGCGCAGGCACGGTGAGCCACTGCTATGCAACCGGATATATAATCGGACAGCGACTTATCGGCGGCATAGCGGGGAATAACAGCGGTACCATTGACCACTGCGTTGCGATGAATACCATGGTTTACGGAATGGACATATTTGATCACTTATCCTACCCCATTGATGTTAATTCCGTGTTGGGGTGGCATGATTCTGGTAGTATCTTTACCAATAACTACTCCCGCAAAGGTATGCCGATACATCAGTTTGATATTACGTGGATAGTCGGCAACCTGGATGCAAACTATTCTCATGGCGCGAACAGCGGCACCTGGTGGTATGATTTTGGTTTCAGCAATACCAACTGGAACTGCGCCGCCAACCGCCTGCCCCACCTTAAAACCACTACGGGCGGTACATTCAGCATCATACAAACACCGGTGGTGAGGTTCGACGATTAAGAATTAAGAACCCCAAAGGGCTCGAGGGAGTCAATTAAGAGAGAGGGCGCATTGCGCCCTTTTTGGTTTTCCTCCCCCTGCCCCCTCCAAAGGGGGAAAAAATATTTTTTAAATAACCAATAAAAAAAATAAAACCGTTTCTGAAATATTCTTGGTATATTTGATAATCATTTTTAAAAATAAAGCATAATGCCCGAATTCAGATACGAACCACTTTTTCAACTTGGTGCAGACAAAACCAAATACAGATTGCTTACAAAAGATTATGTTTCGGTAACAAATTTCGAAGGCAAAGAGATAATTAAAATCGACCCGAAAGGGCTTGAACTTCTTGCAAAAGAAGCAATTTCCGATGTGTCGTTTTTTCTCCGAACATCGCATCTCGAAAAGTTAGCATCAATTTTAAACGACCCTGAGGCTACCGACAACGACCGTTTTGTAGCCTGTGTAATGCTAAAAAATACGGTTATTTCGGCAAAAGGAAATCTTCCGTGGTGTCAGGATACGGGAACGGCAATTGTTAGAGCCGAAAAAGGCGAGCAAATTTGGACGGGCGTTAACGATAAGAAATTTTTGTCGAAAGGGATTTATGAAACCTTTAAAACAAAGAATCTCAGGTATTCGCAAATTGCGCCACTGACAATATTCGACGAAAAAAATACTGGCACTAACCTTCCCGCTCAAATTGATATTTATTCAACGGAAGGCGACGCCTACGAATTTCTTTTTATTGCCAAAGGAGGAGGGTCGGCAAATAAAACCTTCTTGTATCAGGAAACGAAATCGCTTCTGAATGAAGATTCTATGATTCGTTTCATAACCGAAAAAATTAAAGATATTGGCTCGTCGGCTTGTCCTCCATATCATTTGGCTGTGGTGATAGGCGGCACTTCTGCCGAGAATTGCCTCTCGACCGTAAAATTGGCATCGGCAGGGTATTTGGATAATTTGCCCGAAACAGGAAACGAAAACGGAAGGGCGTTTCGCGATGTTGAATGGGAAAAACGAATAGAAAAAACTTGCCGTGAATGCGGCATTGGAGCGCAGTTTGGAGGGAAGTATTTTGTTCACGATGTGCGTGTTATCCGTTTGCCCCGCCATGCGGCTTCGTGTCCCATAGGGCTTGGAGTGAGTTGCAGCGCCGACAGAAATATTAAGGCAAAAATTACGCGCGAAGGTATTTTTATCGAGGAACTTGAAAAAAATCCCGAGCGGTTTCTTCCTGCAACGCCGCCTGAATTTGCAAAACCTGTTCAAATCGACCTCAACCGACCAATGAAAGAGGTTTTGGAAGAACTTGCAAAACACCCCGTAAAAACGCGTCTGAGCCTTACCGGGTCGTTAATTGTCGCCCGCGATGCTGCTCATGCAAGGATTAAAAAAATGTTGGACGAAGGAAAACCGATGCCCGAATATTTTAAAAACTATCCGATTTATTATGCAGGTCCTGCCAAAGCGCCCGAAGGAATGGCATCGGGCAGTTTTGGTCCCACCACAGCCGGTCGCATGGACGATTATGTTGAGTTGTTTCAGAGCATGGGAACATCGTTGATAATGTTGGCAAAAGGTAACAGAAGCCGCAAGGTTACAGAGTCTTGTAAAAAATATGGTGGCTTTTATCTCGGCTCCATTGGAGGTCCTGCTGCAATATTAGCGGAGGAAAATATAAAGTCGGTTGAGGTAATAGATTTTGAAGATTTGGGAATGGAAGCAGTCAGAAAAATAGATGTTGTAAATATGCCGGCATTTATCATTGTTGACGATAAGGGGAATGATTTTTATATGTAAGAGGCTTTTTTCTCTGTATTTCAGAATTTATATCCTATTCCTAAATTAATGCCTGACTGTATGTTTGCATAATCCTTGCCAATCAAATTAAATCTAATATAAGGGTTTAGACAAAGTATTATGCCGTTAAACTCAGCGCCATATTCCCAGCCTAACACCAATGCTGTGTCCCATCTGTCATAAAAAAGGTTATGTATAAGAACGATTTTGAATACATAGATGCAAAAACGCTTTAAAATGTTGTCCTGTTTGGGTGTTTTTAATGTAATTTTAATATTTTTTAACATAAACATTGTAATACCTATAACTCTTCTATTGTAAAAATGTCATGTCTGTCAAATTTGAGCCAGTATTTTATAGCGTTTTTTCTGACAAGTTCCCAATAAATATCGCTGTCAAGTCCGTTTACAAAGTTAATTTCTTTCAATTCATTATCAATGGTTTTTGCAAGCTCGCTGTTAAGTGTAAGTCTTATTTTTTTATCCATATATGTAAACTCGGCGACGGGGGCAGTTGCTTCATTTATAACAGTTAACAGTCCGTGTCCCGGAGTAGCTCCGGTACTTACTTGCAGTCCGTCGTTCATACAACTAAGCGGCGGCGTTGACCCTGCAAAAGAGGTAACTAAAAATTCGTCAACTCCGGTATTAAAATATTCTCTTGCCCTGATTCCCATTTTTACACCGATAATAGCATAAACCCCCAGATGCCTGTGAAGTTCGTTGGCAAAAACTCCGGATGTCCATTCGTCGATACCATGTTTTTCAATTATCTCTTTCACAGATGATTCAATATCTGCAAAGTAGAACAAAGGGTCATCGGGTATCGACTTGATTATCTGATTTCGCTCGACAGTTTCTCCTGCTATTATATTGAGGGTTTTCTCTCTTAATTCGTTGAGATTTACAGGAGTAGCTTCAACTATGTTTTTAGTCGAGTCAATATTAAATAGATGCGGATAATGGAGGTAAGCGGGAATTGCATCGTCAACAAGCATAAATGAATGAGTATGATTTTGCGCCAAAGCAGATTTGAAAAAATTATCAAGCATACCGGAATATTTGTTGTGAATAGAGCCTATGCAGTCTAACAACTCTTTGTCGTAGAATGTGCTTGTTTCTGTCGGTTTTACTATTGTCAGCGGGATTCCGCATTTCAGAATATTATTTGCCGCATCAGGGTCGATATTGTAGTTAAATCCTTTTTTGTCGTCAGCTCCGTCGGCGCTCCAGATTATCTGTTTAATTTTTTGTCGGAACTGAGGAATTTCGCTCAACGCTTGCGATGCAGTAGAAAGTCCGCCAAGGCAAATCATTGTAAGATTGTTTTTTTCGATTGAAAAAAGTTGTTGCAGTTGTGGCAGAAAATCAGGCGGATTGTCGTTTTTTGCCAAAACTTCATCGCCCCAATTCGCAGCCAAAGCAACATGAAAATCGGACGATTTATATTTGCAGTCTCTGTTTATCCAAACCGGTATTCCTTCGTGGTAATAACTGTTCAGCAGGCTTTTGATTTTCAGGTATCCCGACTCGACATTCAGGGCGCCGGGTGATATTGTAATTGCCATAACTCTCACATCAGGCGATGCAAGCAGCAATGTTATAGCCTTAATGTCGTCAATTCCCGCATCGGTATCGATTATGACATAATGCCTCGGTTTCCACGGATGCGAAAATGATGGTAGCGTAATGATAAAAATAGACAGTAAAATAATTAGTTTTTTCATAGTTTTTACTCAATCCATGTCGCGCGGCTTTCTATAATCGTCCATTTGTTTGCTTGTTTCTTCAAAACAGCTTCGCCGCCCATGTGATTTACAATGAAATATACTTTTGCAAAAGACCTGTCAGTGTTCATAATTATTTGACTGATTTCCGGATGAGTACCAATATTCCAATAACCACTCCGAAAGCGCCAAACCGGAATGTAAGGTCTTATAAACTCATCTCTTTGCCGGTTATCATCCATTTCGGTTGATTCTGTTCTGAAAAACAGATTGAATGCTTCTACATATTCGGGCAGCAAGTAAAGAATCCGGTTTTTTTTCAGATTCAACGACGGTCTGAAGTCATCAATCGTTTTGAAATGGATTGATTCGGGATTATAAAACGAAGTATCGAAAAAATCATTTTCTACAATCGCAAATTCAATTTTATTTTGTACTGCAACATATTTGCTGTTTGAATTTAGTTTACATTCCGAACCACCTATCGTTATTTTAAAATCTAAAGGGTTGTAAAATTTCTTGTAAATGTCATATATATCTTCCTGTTCAAACGAAGTAGCAGTATTCGAAGAAACAGATTCATTCCAACGGATGAAAAATTGTTCCAAATCGTTGGTTGATGATAATTGAAAAGCTGTTTCTAACTTTGCATAGAGTTCCTCGGCAGGCAGGACAACTGGTGGGGTTTCTTCTTTTAGGATGTTGTCCATACTGCAAGCATAATTACAGCATATCACAATTGCCATTACAGCGTACAGAATTATTTTTTTCATATCAAAACTATTTTTACTTATAAAACAAAGAGCCGTTAATAGATTTCTATTTCATCATAAATATGCCAAGGAAATGCGATGTGCATTGCTGTACAAGGTCCCGTTGCAAATTC
>Ga0082212_10010401_pt1 | contig 11904 bp, 9 predicted proteins | sample TergutNt197P3_FD_71548 | JGI IMG/M metagenome (GOLD analysis project Ga0082212, IMG submission 71548) | Neocapritermes taracua P3 segment gut microbial communities from Petit-Saut dam, French Guiana - Nt197 P3 | ecosystem: Host-associated > Arthropoda: Insects > Digestive system > Gut ... | reverse complement strand
AAACTAATATATTTGCCCTTGATATCTGGGATAACACAATATGTGCAGCAATTATCACAGCCCTCGGCGATTTTCAAATACGCAACCCCGTGCGGCGTACTAAGTAAACGCAAGGCATCTTGCGGGGAATCAATAAAAGCATCCACTTCCGGAAGAACCTCGCTTATCTCATTTCCATAGCGTGAAAGCATACAACCCGCAACAACAAGCTGCTGATTCGAACCTTTTTTCGCACCCAGATTCCGTATCATATCAACTGATTCCTGCGTTGCGGAATCGATAAAACAGCAAGTGTTCACGATAATCATATCTGCATCTTCAGGATTATATGCGCGTAAGTCTGCGTATATTTTCGCTGCACAATCCAAGCATTTGTCATCGATTTTACCAACAGAATAATATATGCACATTTGTTCAAATGCTTTTTCTTTGGCAGGCGCGGCGTTTAAGTAGAATCCCCGTTTAATTTCGTAATACGCAAGAGCAGGGATAATTACGGTATCGTGGTTTATAATTGCATCACGAAGTTTATCGCGTATTTTTTTTTCGCCTTTTAAATAGTAAGATATAATGTTTGTATCTACAGCGTAAGTCATAAAGCAACTCCGCGATTAATTTTAATTCGTTCAAAAACAGGCAATTCTTCGTCAGCAGAAGCATCAACCATCGTATTCAAAATATCTAATTCCGCAAGTTTTCGAATTGTGTCATCGCTCTCCGAATTAGTTTTAGCCGGTTCATCTAAAAAAGTTACAATCGAACGCTTCCATAAAGGAATCGTTACATCGCTATAAGGTATAAATTTATTTTGATCTGTAAAATATCCCTGTACAGCTTGTATTTGCATAAGTGTAACCCCTTTCTATTGAATGCAAATACTATAATAAAAAAAATATTTTTCATCAATATAACACATATATGTAAAACCGCTCCGCAAGGTTGTATGCCTTGGCGGAGCGGTTTTTGGTTAAATCTTCTACGTCCAGGGAATTGCCCGAACTGGTGGCGCTTTCCGTGCCGGAAATTGTTAACGAAGTTAATGTAGAAGCGGTCGGCGAAATCAGGATAGAGAGTGAGGTAAATAAATAAAATGCCGTACTTTACCGAACAGGCCCGTACCTACACTGAATGTATGGATCGTATCAGGGCAAAGTACGGGAATAATTTTAAAGTTCTGGATGTAAGAAGTGTTCAGAAAGGCGGTTTTTTGGGTCTGGGGAGTCATGAAGAAATAGAAATGACCGGCGCCATTGTATCGCCGCCGATAGATCTGGAAACATCCAAACGACAGGTACTGGCTGCGGCAGGCAAAGCCATGCCCGAAACTTCTGTTTCGATGCAGGCTATGATAAAAGAAATTGCCAAAATCAGCGATACGGTGCGCAGCCTGAATGAAAAAGTTGATGAATCGATAAACAGCTCCGTTGTAAAAACATCGGTGCGTCAGGAAAACAACAATCATCCTTCCATACAAAAACTGGAAGAAGACCTTTACCTGAATGAATTCAGTCCTTTCTTTGTAAAAACAATTCTGGAAAAAGCCCGAAAGGAATTCCCCCTTGATGAATTGGACGATTACGAAGAAGTGCAGAAAAAAGTTGTCCAATGGATTGGGGAAAAGATTTCCATTTACGAAGAGCCGGTGCTGCCCATTCAGGGAAAAAAGAAACCACGGGTAATTGTTTTGCTGGGCCCCCCCGGGGTCGGCAAAACAACAACATTGGTAAAACTTGCAACGCTTTACGGGGAGCGGGGAGGCGAACAGGAAGGCAGCCTTGGCTGGCGTAAAAAGGTAAGGATGATTACGCTGGACAGGTACCGCATCGGGGCGGAATACCAGCTGGAAAAATACGGTGAATGGATGAACATTCCCGTAAGCGTGGTTGAAGATTATGACGGGCTAAAAAAAGTGCTGGCGCTGTACAGACAGGATGTGGATTTTATTTTAATTGATACCATAGGCAGGAGCCCGCGGAATTATGTTGAACTGGGAAAAATGAAAGAGATATTGGAAGCATGCCCGGCCAAAACTGAATTGTTGCTCTGTATCCAGGCATCTACAAAAATCGGCGACCTCCGGGATATCCTTAAGCAATTTGAGCCTTTTAAATATAAATCGGTAATACTAACCAAGCTGGATGAAACAGACAAGGCGGGAAATGTAATCAGCGTTTTGGCCGAAGAAAATAAAAGCATTTCCTTTATTACCACCGGCCAAAAGGTACCTTCGGACATGGAACGGGCCACGGTTATCCGCTTATTAATTAACCTGGAAGGCTTTGCTGTAGACCGGCATTCACTGTTGGATCATTTTAGAGAAAAGGTTGGCTAGACAGCCGACGCTTCCTGAAAGAGGAGTGTAGGATGGAAGATCAGGCAGAAAAACTGCGTGAGATGATGCGAAATAAAAACAACGGCTATGAAAAGCCTTCCTCTGCCAAAGAAAAGAAAACCCGTATTATTACCGTTACTTCCGGCAAGGGCGGGGTAGGCAAAACCAATGTGTCGGTAAACCTTGCCCTGGCTTATGCCAGGACAGGCCGCAAGGTTATTGTAATGGACGCAGACCTTGGGCTGGCCAATGTAAATGTCATGCTTAACATGATCCCCAAATTTAACCTGTACCATGTAATCCGCAAACAAAAAACAATGAAAGAAGTTATGGTAGACACCGAGTACGGCATTTCCATAGTTGCCGGGGCTTCCGGGTTTTCCAAAATAGCCAACCTTAACGATGAGGAACGGCAATATTTTATTGACGAGCTGAATACGCTTTCGTCGGCGGATATTGTGATTATTGATACGTCGGCGGGTGTCTCCAGCAATGTGCTGGATTTTGTCGCCGCTGCCGACGAATCGGTAATCATTACAACCCCAGAACCGACGGCGATTACCGACGCCTATGGGATTATCAAAATAATAGCCACGGAAATTAATAGCCTTAATATGGGGCTTAAACTCGTGGTAAACCGGGTCAGGAACGCTGCCGAAGCAGGCAAAATTGCAGACCGTATGATCAATATTACCAGCCAGTTTCTTAACCTTAAGCTGGAATATTTGGGGTTTATCTACGACGATACCGCGGTAACCCAGGCAGTGCTGCGGCAGCGCCCCTTTATGGTGGTTGACCCCAAGTGCAAGGCATCCCAGTGTGTGCAGCACATTGTTAGCCGGATGGACAAGATCGAAGTCCGGGATAACGGAGGCTTTGGAAATATTTTTAAGCGTGTGTTTAAGGGAGAATCATAAACCTTGTTTAATTTTAAAATAAGCGGCATTGCCGCAGGAGCTGCTTTTGTCCTTTCGTTCCTGATTGGCCTTTTTAGCGGGTCCGGACTTTTTATTCCGCTTATCAGGGCATTTATTTTTGGGGCGCTCTTTTTTGCCCTTACCTGTTTAATCTTTTGGCTTTTGACCCAATTTATACCGGAGCTGCTTACCCCCCCGGAAGATGATGATTTGGGGTTATCCGTTTCCGGTTCCCGGGTGGATATAAGCGTTGGTTCGGAAGGTATTACGGGGGCCTTCCCCTCGGATACATCCGACAATGTGGATGATATTGCCGGAAGGCCCACTGCCGCCCCTGTTAAAGTTGTGTCCCAGGGACTAGATCAGGAAGGTAATGGGGGGTATAATTCGGAAGGGGAAGTAGTAGGTGATTTGGAAGATGCTGACGATGGGACGGCCTTTACAGCCAACGCCAGCAGGCCGGCACGAGCCGCCTCCGCAAATATCCTTCCCGATATGGACAACATGTCGGAAGATTCTTCGGAGGATGTTGTAGAGATGGCAGAAGCTGCCGACCTTGGTTTAAACAGCTCCGAACCGCGGCGGCCTAAACCTTCTTCCAAAAAATCGGAGTTGTCGGGGGATTTTGACCCCAAAGAACTGGCCCAGGCCTTGCGAACAGTTTTAAAAAGAGACGATAAAGGGTAGCTTATGGGGAAGACTTTCTGGGGTTCCGATAAATCCCGTGAGCCTGACATGGAAGAAAAAACAGAAGAAGAACTCTGGATACAGTACCGTAAAAAGCGTGATCCGCGTATCCGGGAATCATTTATAAAACAATACGCTCCCCTGGTTAAATATGTTGCCGGCAAAGTGGCCGTCGGAATGCCCCATAATGTTGAGTTTGACGACCTTGTTGGGTTCGGCGTGTTCGGCCTTTTGGACGCCATTGATAAATTTGACCCCGACAAAAATGTTAAATTCAAGACATACGCCGTTACCCGGATACGGGGGGCTATTTTTGACGAGCTTCGTTCCATAGACTGGGTTCCCCGGTCGGTCCGCCAAAAAACCCGGGAAGTGGAAGAGGCCATCGGCGCCCTGGAAGCCCAGCTTGGAAGGACAGCCACCGATCAGGAAATTGCCCAGTCCATGGGCATGGACGAGAACGAATATCAAAAAGTAATGCAGAGGATATCCAGCACTTCTATCCTTTCGTTAAGCGATATGTGGTTTTCCGGCGACGATAACGACAAAGTGTCCATCGGCGACGGCATCGAATCGCCTGCAAGCCTTAATCCCGATGTAATAGTAGAAAAAGAAGAAATCCGCAGGGTTATTATAAGCGCAATTAACGATCTTCCCGAAAAAGAAAAAAAGATATTGGTTCTTTATTATTACGAGGATTTAACCCTAAAGGAAATTGGGCAGGTCCTGGAAGTAACTGAATCCAGGGTTTCCCAGCTTCATACCAAAGCCATCCTGCGGCTCCGATCCAGGCTTACCAATGTACGAAAAGGCATTGTGTAAGGTTTACCCCAATAGAGCAAAAATGCCGATAATAGTACTAGAGGTTTAACCAATGGTAGATTTTGTCCAGCTTCAACATGCAATGAAAGAACGATTGGAGCGGGATAGGGCGATAAACACCATAGAGGTGGAAGGGGCCACCCTGGAAGACGCTGTAGCCGAAGCGTCCACACTCCTTAATATGTCAATCCGCAATATAGAATACGAAGTGGTATTTAAGGGATCCACCGGCTTTCTGGGCACCGGGGCAAAAAACTGGAAAATTAAGGCTTATCAGCGGGTTACCCTGGAAACCATTGAAGAAGAAAAAGAGGCTGCCGAAGAGGCCGCCGAAGAGGCCGCTAAAGTTGCACTGGACAAGGACGGAGAGGCCTTTGTACACCTTCTGTACGACGGCGCATACCTAAAGGTTATTCCGCCAGTAAACCGGGGCCAAAAAGTGCATCCTACCTATGTTAAACAGCTTATCGCCGATCGTGATATTAATGACTGCGATATGCCAATGGTAGAAAAAGTTATTAAAGAAGAAGCCGGGATGTATGTAAAAATCGGCACATTTAAACACAACATGGCCAACGACGCCATGGCTTCGGTAGATGTTACTGCCGACGAGATGAAAGCTTCGATTACCGTAACACCGCCGGGGCTGGGCGGGCGCGATATTACCGAAGAATCTTATCTTGGCCTTTTGCGGAGCAACAAGGTTGTCTTTGGCGTCGATGATGATGAACTAACCAGATTTGCCGACAATCCCAGCTATAAAGAACCAAATGTGGTAGCTTTGGGAATACGACCTGCAGACGGCAGGGACTCTTACATTCAATATAACTTTGAAACAGATCAGACCAAAGTAAGGCTCCGGGAAGGTTCCAACGGCAAAGTCGATTTTAAGGATTTGAATATCATTCAAAACGTGGTAGAAGGCCAGCCGCTTGCGGTAAAGGTCCCTCCCGAAGAAGGAACCGCCGGACGCACGGTAACCGGCAAGGTAATTCCTGCCAAAAATGGCAAAGACATCGTGCTTCCCCTGGGGAAAAATGTTCATGTTGCGGACGACGGCGTTACCATCATCTCCGATATGAACGGGCAGGTAATACTTGCCGGGGGTAAAATTAATGTTGAGCCGGTCTATGCAGTAGAGGGCAACGTTAATATCAAAACCGGAAATATCATTTTCCTGGGAACGGTAATAATCAAAGGCAGCGTAGAAGACGGCTATTCGGTAAAAGCTGCGGGCAATATCGAAGTAAACGGCACTGTAGAAAAAGCAGAATTGGATGCTGAGGGGGACATTATTGTCCACCAGGGTATTACCGGACGGAGAAGCGATGGGCTAATCCGGGCGGGGCGGTCTATCTGGGCCCGGTTTATCGAAAATTCCCGCGTCGAGGCCGGGAATATGGTTGTTGTTTCTGACGGCATTATTAATTCCCAGGTTGATGCATTTAAGCGCATTATCTGCAACGGCAAGCGGGCTTCTATTGTTGGCGGGCGCCTGCGGGCAACTGAAGAGATAAATGCTAAAAGCATAGGAAGCCCCACCAGCGGTACCGAAACAATTTGCGAAGTCGGTTTTGATCCCAAAAGCAAGGAAAGGCTTGAAGTCCTGATAGCCGAGAGGGAAGAGCAGGATAAGCAGCTTGAAGAAGTTCAGCTTAATATGCAGACATTGATAAATATTAAAAAGCAGCGGAAAAGCCTTCCGGAAGATAAAGAGGCGTATCTTACCGAACTTATGGATAAGCGCCAACAATTAACCGACGACTTAACGAAGATAAAGGAAGAAATAGAAGAAATTCAGGCCTTTTTAAATACCCTTAAGGCACGGGGCAGGGTTTCCGCTTCCTCTAAAGTTTTCCCGGGGACAAAAGTTATTATCAGGGATGCCAAAGAAGATGTTCGCAATGAATACCGTGCCGTTACTTTTATACTTGATAATGGCCTGATACGGGTAACCAAATACGAAGAACCCGACGAAGAATCAAAGCAGGGACCAGATGGCTTTATCACCTCTTGATCTTCAGACCCTTTTTACCCAGGCAGACAAGGTTGGCAAACAAAGCATGGCCCAAAGGGAAGGTGCCGCTTTATTCCAGTCCATCCAGCATGTCAGGATTCAGCAGCAAACCGACGAAAAAGCCCGTACAGTAAACGAAACCCAAAATACCGGCGACGGCTCTAAAGCTATCGGCGACGAGAACGGGGGCCATGCAGGCCAGGAAACCCCTCATGGGGCGCATCAGGAAGCAAAAGAAGAAACCGAAGAAGGTGAAAGCATAATCCGCGATCCCGCCCTGGGTAAAAATGTGGATTTTTCGTTTTAAGTGTATTAAAACAACAATTTACCGCTGAGCCAGCCATACAAAATTATTCGCATAATCCTGAAAAAGGGGCTGACAGGCGCACTGGCTCGAACACCTGTAGAATTCGCAAAAACAGCCTCATGACCACTAAAATAAAATTTTCCAAATTGTATAATTTGTTTAACTAAGTAATTTAGTGGTCATGCACTTTTTTAATAGTATTACTTTTTTTGCTGGTCTATTTTTGCGAGGAATTCCAGAGGTTCTCGCAATGCGCCTGCCAGCTCCTTTTTCAACATTCGTTCAATAACTTGTATGACTGGCTCAGCGGTAGATTATCGTTTATACCAATCGTATAAACCTTAAGTTGCCTCTGAGCTTGGCATACCATTTCTTGCAATATTTTTGGAAAGGGGTGGGCAGGTGCCCTGGTGAAACCATGTGGAATTCTCCGCCAAAATAGATCTGCGAAAAAAAGTAGTATTGAGCCATAAGTGCCCGGTACCAAACCAACAAAGAAAAAAATAGAGGTTTGGTACTGGGAAGCTGTTTTGGCGGGCTCTACACGCGGTTTCGCCGGGGCACCTGCCCACCCCTTTGCTTTATATTTTGCAAGTATTTTGTATGCCAGGCTGAGTGACAAATTAGGCTTTATGTTTATACTCTTGTAATATATAATATACATAAAATGACAAACGGATTCTTTGTTGGTTTTGCCCTGGCAATACTATTGTGGTTTTTAGCCTTTTTATATCTTAAAGGTTATGTGCGCCGCAGGACAGATCCGGATTTTTTTCTGGATTTGCTGCAGGATGAAGTGCGCCAGCTGGAAGCAGCAATAGATTATAAAACTGAGCAGGAATTGCAATTATTGGAAGATAAGATAAACTCTCTCCGGGTAATAAGTGAAGAAGCTGAACGGCGAATTGTTGTATACAAACGCGAACTTGAAAAACATGGCAATGAAAACCAGGTTTTGGAAGCGTTAAACAAAAAGCCGCTTGTAGAAAGGCTGACAATAAACACTGCTAAGGCAGCCGATGCAGCATATAGAGTAGAAACCAGAAAGCCTTACAAACAGACACCTCTTTCAAATACCAAAACCAAAGCCAATACCGATATAACCGAGATAAAGGAGCCTGTGCCACCAGCGCCGATTAACATTACCAAATCACGCGAGCCCCTGACTTTTAAGCCCCGCCCGATAAAAGAAAGAATTGCTGAACTCCAGAAAGCAGGTTTTTCGCCGGAACTAATTGCCAAAAGGCTCGATATAAATCTGGGAGAAGTTGAGTTTTATTTTAATCTTGCAAAAAAACCCGAATAACCCGACCACTTGGCTCATTTTTTTAGAGAAGTGGTCAGGTTATGATTTTATTTTAAAACACAGCGCCCACGGTAATGCCGATGCTTAGACCATTGCCGGTTAAAAAGTAATAATTGACCGGTACATCAATAATTACCGGGCCCAACTTAATGCCCAAATTGGCCATTATTTTGGGGTTAAAGAAAGTAGGAGATACCGAACCGCCGCCTTTTACTGTAACTTTACCATCATCATCATTTATACCGCTACTCATCCCAATGGATGTAGTATTTTTACCAAAGGCAAGATCCACACCAAGCCCAGCATCAAGGTTTAGAAACCACAATAGTTGAATTGAGGTATTAAGCTCCAGCGGAATAGTGTAAGTTGTAACTTCCATATTAAAGTTCAGGTTTGGCTCGTCAAGTCCAATTACATCAAGGGGAAAACTTAAATCCAGGGTTGTTCTTTGGAATAAAAAGCCTGTGCCTACCGTAATGCCGCGCCATTTAAAGACGCCAATATCAAATCCTTTTAGCAGCCTGTAATGGGCAACCGGTCCAATATGGAATATTTTATAATCCAGTTTAATATCATCAGATGATAAAATATTATCCATGGGGATATAGCCAAGGCGGAAGCCAAGATACAGGCCGTCCATAAGGAATGAAGAATTAAGCCCAAGCTGGACAACAGCCGGTACGCTAGCGCCAATGCCGATATCACCATTATCAGTCAGTGTATCGTACGTATTATCAAGATCCCTTATCACGTTTGTTGGGCTGTCATACAGGCTAAACCCCAGCGAAAAACCTGCAGTTAAGGCAAAAAGCTTATAATCCCCATAAGCCCGCTGGGTTGCTCCGTGGCTGGCATATACCGAAGCATCGGCAAATCCCCCCAGTAAGTCTTTGGGAAGATAATTAATGCCTTCTATCTTGTCTTTAAAATAATCAGTTATATCCGACGGTACAGTCCCAGAAAAAGTTACTTCTAATGGTTTTTGTGCAAATGCTGTCCCTGCAAGGCACAAAAGAACCACAATTAAGCCAAAACGCTTTTGTATATTCATAAGAACTCCTTATTCAGCCGGCGTAATAAAACCAATATACCGAAAAATGGTTACTTTTTCAAGGCGAATGGCCTTGTTAGCTTGACATTATTGGGTAAAAATGGTACTTCTGTACTTCCAGGCGAATGTCCTGTTCGCCAAGCCACCTTAGCTCAGTTGGTAGAGCAGCAGACTGAAAATCTGCGTGTCTGGAGTTCAATTCTCCGAGGTGGCAAAGGTTGCATTAAGCTAATTCTTTACGTTGTATGGAATTAGCGCTGAACTACCCGTTCAATGGGCGTTCATTTAGAACTAATTTAGACGACTGGCACATAAACTGGCACATACCAGTTTCAATGCCGGTTTTTAAAGAGGTTCTATATGAACGCCTATCCTTTTTCTCTTAATTATCAGCCCACATCTCACATTGACCGATAACGGTGGCAATTGCGTCTTCCATGCCTTCCGGTGGATACTTGTATTTTTTTAACAGTTTTTTGACCATGCGCCGCATACCGGCACGGGCAGATTCTTTTTTTTGCCAGTCAATGGTACGGTTTTTACGAAGCATTTCGGTTAGTTCACGAGTCATTGCTACAAGTTCCTCGTTCTGATAAAAATCCTTAACAGCTTCCGGGTTGGTCAGTGCATCATAGAACGCTAATTCCTCGTCGCTAAGGCCAAGCGCTCCGCCTTCTGCCTGGGCATTTGCCATATCTTTTGCCATACTTATTAATTCCGCGATGATTTCTTCGTTGGAAAGCATGCCGTTTAGATACGTTTTCATTGCACGTGACAGCATTTCTGAGAACTTTTCTGATTTAACAAGATTTGTTCTCCTGTAGAGCGATATTTGTTCGGCAAGTAATTTCTTTAAAATCTCTATCGCTATATTTCTTTCATTCATCCTGGCGATTTCTTCAAGAAACTTTGGGTCGAAAAGAGAAAAATCTTTTTCTATATCTGAAAATAGATTAATAACCCCCTCGCTTTTTATGCTTGCTTTTAATAATTCATTGATACGGGCATTAATTTCTTTCAAAGACAATGGTTTGCCTTCGTCTGTAATTCGGGTAAGAAGCGTCCGTACTGCTTCGAAATAAGCAGCTTCAAACCGTTGGGAAGGATTAAGAAGCGATCGACAAAGGGATAATGCCTGGTGTAAAAGCATGGCTTCTTTTATAAACATATCCTTCTTGCTGGTTGTTTCACCGTAGCTGGCCTGCGGCTCGGCAGCCATTGGTATCGGTTGGCTGCCACTATCTATAGCTGCGTAAGGTTTCACCTTCCCGACGATTGTCAGGAAGTTAACACCTGCACTGATTGCCCTGGCGCGTTCGAGGTCTGTAGCTTTCTCATTCATAAAGTTAGTGTAATCAAAGCCATGAAACAAATTGCGGCATACTTCCAATTTTTCGACAAACTTAGGAAGAGCAGTCTTGGCAATGTCAGTATCGCCGTAATTATTTTTATCACGGTTGGTATAGTCGTTCATTGCTTGTTTTAATGCAGAAGCTATTCCTACATAATCGACTATCAAACCGCCTTCCTTGTCTTTGTATACCCGATTAACACGGGCGATTGCCTGCATCAGGTTGTGCCCCGACATCGGCTTATAGACGTACATTGTTGCAAGGGACGGAACATCAAAACCTGTAAGCCACATATCAACAACAATGACAATTTTAAGCGGACTATTGTCATCCTTAAATCTTTTTGCCATTTCTTCTTTATAACTTTTATTGCCAATAATCTCCCGCCAGTCTTCCGGGTCATTATTACCGCTTGTCATTACCACCCCAAGTTTTTCTGTCCAGTCCGGGTGCATCTGCAGTAATTTATGGTAAATACTTACTGCTATCTGACGGGAATAAGCGACAATCATTGCCTTGCCTGTTAATTCATATTGACGATTTTCTTTGTAATGTTTCACAATGTCTTCGCAGAGGGTGGCAATTGTCTGTTCTGCGCCAAGGATCGATTCCATTTTTCCCAGCTCTTTCTTGCTTTTCTCTATGGCATAAGGCTCAGCATTTTCTGCCATACTATCGTACTCGGCGTCAATAAGTTTTAAAATATCCTCATCCAGTTTCAAGTGGATTACACGGCTCTCATAATAGACGGGACGCGTTGAACCGTCTTCCACTGCCTGGGTCATATCGTAGATATCAATGTAATTGCCGAATACTTCTATGGTTGATCGGTCTTTTGAGGAAATCGGTGTTCCCGTAAAACCTATGTAGGTTGCGTTTGGCAGGCTATCACGAATGATTCGCGCTGTGCCAAGAATAATATGTCCTGTTTTTATATCTACCTTTTCTTCCAAACCGTATTGTCCGCGGTGAGCTTCATCTGCTATTACAACTATGTTTCTCCTATCAGAGAGGGCTTCGGAAGATTCTTCAAATTTCTGCATCGTGGTAAAAATAATACCGTTTGCCTGCCGCCCGGCAAGCAGTTCTTTTAAATGGATACGGCTTTCCGCT
>Ga0082212_10010400_pt1 | contig 11904 bp, 10 predicted proteins | sample TergutNt197P3_FD_71548 | JGI IMG/M metagenome (GOLD analysis project Ga0082212, IMG submission 71548) | Neocapritermes taracua P3 segment gut microbial communities from Petit-Saut dam, French Guiana - Nt197 P3 | ecosystem: Host-associated > Arthropoda: Insects > Digestive system > Gut ... | reverse complement strand
ATTCGGAGATTGGTTTTACGGGCAAAGCCCACCCCACCCCCCCGACAAACCCCCCCGCCGACACATCGAACACGCCCAACCCGACAACGACACAGCCGCCCGATACGACAAAGTCACTGAGTGACGATAACCGTCTTATAGGTAGGTGGCGTGCCGCCCTATCTCATTATGGTTTTATATACCTATATCTTTACCAAGACGGTGACTTCATTCAGGAAGTCAGATTTAATATTTCCAGTTCAGGCTCTATGTTTATTACCTCTTGGGAAGAAAGCTATAAAGGAAGCTATAGTATATCCGATGGGACATTATCTTTAACATTCAAGTCAGCAGAACACCATGACTATGGTTATGCGTGGGAGTCAATATCTTTGCCAGCAAATAGAACATTGACATATACCTATGGTCAGCTTGAATCCAAGATATTTATCAATCTCGAAAATGGTGGTCTACCTCCATTTGACGCCTCTGTTCATCTTACTGATAATCAGACAACAGGGGATACGCCTACTTTAACAACGTTTTATTTAACGGATGATGGTGATACAGTGTTTGGAAGATAACAGTCTAACAATATGAACTCGCGCTCGTTTGATAAAACAGACGGGCGTTTTTGTTAATCGACAAAATCAAACTCCACGCCGTAAATATTTACGGTATCGTTTTCATTTATTCCGGCTTTGCGTAATTTTTCTATAACGCCGCTTTTGTTTAATACTCTCTGGAAATACATCACGCTTTCGCGGTCGTCAAAATTTACGGAATTTACGACTTTAAACAGCCATTCGCCCTCGACTGTATATATATTTTTATCTACGATTATACTTACGTCGTGACTGTTACGCGGGACGTCGAGGACGCCGTCCCCTACAGCAATTTCGCTTTCATAGATTTTCATGGGGGGTAAAGTCGGATATAATTTAACGATTTTTTCAATTAATTTATCTATACCCTGACCCGTCATGGCAGATATATAAACCACGTCGCACCCTAAACTTTTTGCGTATTCTTCAAAAGCTATCAAAGCCCCCTTTTGAAAGGGAGTGTCGGCAACGCCGACGGGGGTTTGCGGCGCGCCGGGGTCGTCGCGCCCTACAATATCATCAAAATCATCAATCAAATCTATTTTATTAGCCGCGATTATCTGCGGGCGGTCAATCAATTCTTCGTTGAATTTCACAAGTTCGGCGTTGATATTATCTATGTCGTCGATAGGGTCTCTACCCTCGCTTGACGATATGTCAACGACATGCACAAGCAATCTACATCGTTCTATATGACGTAAAAAATCATGACCCAAACCTAATCCGTCAGACGCTCCCTCGATAAGTCCGGGAATATCAGCCATAACAAATCCAAAATCGTCGTCAACCGAAACAACGCCGAGATTCGGGGCAAGCGTCGTAAAATGATAATTCGCGATTTTCGGTCTCGCCATGCTGACTATATTGAGTATAGACGATTTGCCCACGTTCGGGTAACCGATAAGCCCGACTTCGGCAAGCATTTTAAGCTCAAGCACAATCTTTTTTTCTTCGCCTTGCAATCCGTTTTTAGCGAAATTCGGAGCTTGTCTTGACGGCGTGGCGAAATGCGAATTGCCCCAGCCGCCCTTGCCGCCTTTCGCTATAATAAAATCATCGCAGTCCGACATATCTTTTATTATTCTGTCGGTATCAACGTCTCTGATTAAAGTGCCGGGCGGGACTGATATAACAATATCCTGCGCCGATTTCCCGAACATTTTAGAAGATTTGCCGTCCTGACCGTTTTCGGCGATAAATCTGCGCCGGTGTTTAAAATCAAGCAGGGTATTTTTACCTTTGTCGATTGAAAATATAATATTGCCGCCCCTGCCGCCGTCGCCGCCGTCTGGACCGCCTCTTGCGACGTATTTCTCCCTGTGGAACGACACGCAGCCGTTCCCGCCGTTTCCGGCTTTGATATATATTTCAACTTTGTCTAAAAACATTTTTACTCCTCTTTATTCAATATTTCTTCAAAAAAATAATCGTCTTGCATAAACTGACTGCCGCATTTGCTCAATTCGCCGAGAACAAGACATATACCTTCTTTACTAATAAACCAATTATTGCGATGTATGCTGTTAGCTACGGGAACGACTTTTATTTCAGTTTCGGGGAAAGCAAACTGATAATACATCAGGCAACGCCGCGCATGAAAAGGCTTGCAGCAAATGAGCGCAGATTTGATAACAAGATTATTTTCATCTGTTATTTTGCGGGATAAAACCGCATTTTCTTTCGTGAACATAGATTTATTTTCGCATAATATCGCAGATTCCGGCACTCCGTTTTTGACAAGCACATCTGTGTAAAATTCGCACTCCGTTTCGTAATCTTTGTTATAAATATCTTTTTTGGTTTTTGGACCGAAAAATTTCCCGGCGTTCATTCCGAAACGTCCCGACGGCAAAATAAGCGGGGCGTATTTTTTTACGTAAAGTTCAGCAGCCATTTCGGGAATTTTTGTGCTTGCACTTCCGGGCAAGAAAATAATATCCGATTGTTGCGGTTCGTCCGAGACAAAAATAAAATCCGTTATGTCATCTATAATTCTTTTGTTCATTCCAATATCTCCCCAAATTCATCTTCGTTTATCACTTTCACGCTCAACGCCGCCGCTTTTTCGAGTTTGCTCCCCGCGTTTTCTCCCGCTAAAACATAATCAGTCTTTTTCGATACGCTCGATGCAACTTCGCCGCCGTTTTTTACTATCAACTTCTCAATCTCGTCGCGTTTATATTTCACAAGTGTCCCCGTGACGACAAACTTCAACCCGTTTAATTTATCCGAAACGTTCATATTATCCTCGTCGGTTTCGTCGATATATGTTTTTACGCCGTAACTCCTGAATTTTTCAATATACTCGATATTCTGAGGGTTCGCGAAATAATTCACGACCATTTTCGCCGATTCTTCTCCTATATCTTTAATTTGCGTGAGTTCCTCGACAGTAATTAATTCGGGCGAATATAGCTTTTCTATATCTTTATATTTTTGCGAAATCAACACGCTTGTTTTCTCACCTATATGCCGTATTCCCAAAGCGTAGAAAAACGCAGTAAGCCCGCGAGTTTTCGAAGTTTCAATCGCGTCAATTAATTTTTGCGAACTTTTTTGCCCCATTCTCTCGATATTCGCGATTTTATCAACCCTATCTTTCAAAGCATATAAATCAACCGACGACGATATAAATTTATTTTCGATAAGCTGTTTAACGACCGACGGACCAAGCCCCTCTATATTCATGGCGTTTTTTGACGCGAAATGGATTATATTGCGTTCCAACTGCGCCGGACACATAGGATTCACGCACCGTATCGCAACATCCTCTCCGTCGTTATATACCGGAGAAGAACATGACGGACACTCAGCCGGCAGGACAAAATCTATTTCCGTGCCGTCTCTTTTGTCAAACTCGACCGATAAAATCTCAGGGATTATCTCCCCGGCTTTTCTGACGTTTATTGTATCGCCAATCTTGATTTGTTTTTCGGCGATAAAATCCATATTGTGCAAAGTCGCCCTCGATACGCTTGTCCCCGCTAATCTCACAGGCTCAAAAACCGCGTTTGGAGTTAAAACTCCCGTTCTTCCCACTTGGATTATAATATCTAAAAGTTTCGTGCTTTTGACTTCGGGAGGATATTTATACGCCATCGCCCATTTCGGCGAATGCCCGGTTTCGCCAATCATATCGCGTTTGGCTATATCGTTTGACTTTAATACCGCTCCGTCTATTTCGAAATTCAAGTCAAAACGGCTCGCGTCGATTTTGTCAACTTCGGCAAGTATATCTTCGGTTTCAATAAAAGAATTATACACAGGCGAGACTTTAAATCCCAAAGACGCGAGATAATCCAACGATTCCGAATGGGTTTTGAATTTTCTTTCGATTCTGTCGGTCATATACGGGACGTCGAGGACGCCGTCCCCTACAATTTCCATCTGTTGTATGTTAAAAATAAATATATCGAGTTTACGTTTTGCGGTTTCAGACGGGTCAAGCTGTCTTAAAGAACCTGCGGCGGCGTTTCTGGGATTTGCGAGTAATGCTAATCCTTGTTCTTCTCTTTCGGCGTTTAATTGTCTGAACACGCTAATCGGCATAAACGCTTCGCCACGGACTTCAATATAACCCGGAAAATCCCCGTTTAATTTAAACGGGATAGATTTGATAGTCTTTAAATTCTCTGTTATATTTTCCCCGATTATTCCGTTGCCTCTCGTTGAGCCTGTTATAAACAATCCGTTCTCGTATTCAAGCGAAACAGACAACCCGTCGATTTTATATTCAAGCAGATATTCTTGTTTTTCGCCGTCGAATATTTTATTTGTTTTGTCGATAAAATCAGCGAGTTCTTCTTTTGAATAAGCGTTGGATAAAGACGACATTCTTATTTTATGCGTCACTTTCTCGAACTTATCAAGAGTTTTTCCTCCGACTCTTTTCGACGGCGAATACGGACTGTCAAACTCCGGATATTCTTCTTCAAGCGCAATCAATTCTTTAACAAGCATATCATAATCATAATCGCTTATTAAACTTTCATCTTCTTCATAATATTTATTGGCGTAAAACTCTATTTTTTCTCGCAGAGTGTCTATTTTATTTTTTATATCGTTATTCATATCCATAAAATCCAAATCCCCTTGAAAATTAAAAATATCTTGACTTTTTACATAATTGTGATATAATATAAACGGATAGTGTCGCGGCAACGGTTAGCTCATCTTCCTAAAAGAAGGGAGGTGGGTTCATGAAAATACGTGATTTGCTTAAATTGATAATTTACATAATAACAGTAATAATACTGATGTATTTTTTTAATATAAAAGTAAATTAACCGCCCCGGGCTAAGGCGGCGGTTAATTTATTAACCCAAACTTTAAGCTAACCGTTTGACGGTTCACTATCCGCTATTATTATACATCATATAAATATAAATGTCAAGAGAAAGGCGAAAAAATTATTATGTCATGCGAATATTATAAATATTACACGGTTGACCGAATCGAAGAAAATATTGCGGTTTTATATGACGACGACGATAATAAATCAGACGTTCCGGTCGCGGATTTGCCCGAAAATATAAAAGAAGGCGATATTTTAAAATTTGACGAAGAAAATCAGACATATACAGTTGATTACGAATCAACCGAACAAAGAAAAGAAAGTCTCGAAAAGAGATTTAAAAAATTATTTAAGAGATAAATTTTATATTAATAGCTAAAAGGAGAAAATATATTTATGAAAACAAAAGCGGTAAGATTATACGGCGAAAACGATTTACGCCTCGAAGAATTTGAACTCCCCGAAATAAAAGACGACGAAATTCTCGCGCATATTATCTCGGACACGCTCTGCATGTCGTCGTACAAAGCGGCGATTCAAGGCAATAAACATAAAAGAGTACCGGAAGATATAGCCGAAAATCCAATAATTGTCGGTCACGAATTTTGCGGGGAAATAATAAAAGTCGGCAAAAAATGGGAAGATAAATTCAAAGCCGGCTCAAAATTCACTATACAGCCCGCGTTAAACGGCTCTCTTATAAATCCGGGATATTCATATAAATATATCGGGGGCAACGCCACTTATATTATAATCCCGTCCGAAGTCATGGAACTGGACTGCCTGCTTGAATATAAAGGCGACGCGTTTTATTTCGGCTCGCTCGCCGAATCTATGTCGTGTATCGTCGGAGCGTATCATTCAAGCTATCACACAACTCCGGGGATTTATGCTCATAACATGGGAATCGTCGAAAGAGGCAACTGCGCTTATCTCGGAGCGGCAGGACCTATGGGGCTTGGAGCTATTGATTATACTATACACTGCGACCGAAAACCAAAAAAAGTCGTCGTCGTCGATATTGACCAGTCAAGACTTGACAGGGCAAAATCTGTTCTGACCGTCGAAGATGCGAAAAACAACGGGGTTGAACTTGTATATTTAAACACGTCGGAATACGAAAAACCCGAAGAAGCTATATTAGCCCTGACTGATAACAAAGGCTACGACGACGTATTTGTTTACGCTCCCGTAAAAGAATTAGTCGAAACAGGAGACAAAATACTTAGCAGGGACGGCTGCCTGAATTTTTTCGCAGGGCCGGCAAACCCGAAGTTTTCAGCCGAAGTTAATTTTTACGACGTGCATTATTCGTCAAAGCATATAATAGGCACAAGCGGCGGGAATACGGACGATATGCTCGAATCGCTTGATTTGATGAGTTCGGGGAGAATCAACCCGTCGATAATGATAACGCACGTCGGCGGACTTGACGCGGCAGTTGAGACTACTATGAACCTGCCGAATATAAAAGCCGGCAAAATGCTGATTTACACAAATATAAAAATGCCCCTGACTGCTATTGCAGACTTAGGCAAACTTGGTCATAATGAACTTGCCGAAATAATCAGAGAGCATAACGGGTTATGGTGTTATGAAGCCGAAAAATGCCTGCTCGCAAACGCTGAGAGTATATGAAGTATATGAAAAAAGTAGTAATCGCGCCGGATTCGTTCAAAGGGACGATGACTTCGCTTGAAGTATGCGAAATTATAGACAAAGCGTTCAAAAAAATCATGCCCGAAGTCAAAACTATAAAAATCCCGATAGCCGACGGTGGAGAGGGGACAACTGACGCATTTCTGTACGCAATGGGCGGCGAAAAAATATTTGTGAAAACAAAAAATCCCCTGTTCGAGGATATAGAATCTTATTACGCGATATTAAAAGACAAAAAGACGGCAATTATCGAAACTGCGGCGGCATCCGGATTGACTTTAATAGAAAACCGCAAAAATCCGTTAGATTCTTCGACATTTGGAACAGGACTGCTAATCAAAGACGCATTGGATAAAAACTGCGAAAGAATTATATTAGGACTTGGTGGAAGCGCGACAAACGACGGCGGCGCGGGAATTATATCGGCTTTGGGCGTAAAATTATCAGACGAAAATAATCACGAGATAATCCCGTCAAATCGCGGGCTTGGCAAATTAAAATATATAGACGATACAAAACTTGACAAACGACTGAAAAACTGCGAATTTATCATAGCGTGCGACGTTGAGAATATTTTATGCGGACAGTCGGGAGCGGCATATATTTTCGGACCGCAGAAAGGCGCGGACGAAACGACAGTCAAAATACTGGACGAAAATCTGTCACGATACGCCGGTATATTGCGTGAAAAAACAGACAGGGATATAAAAAATATCCCCGGAACCGGGGCGGCTGGGGGAATATTGGCGTCTTTGCTGAGTTTCCCGGATTATATAAACTGCAAAATCTGTTCGGGGATAGATATAATTTTAGATACGGTCAATTTTGACGATATAATTAAAGACGCGGATTTAATAATCACGGGAGAGGGCAGATTCGATTCGCAGAGTTTAAGCGGCAAAGTTGTATCGGGTATCGCGAAAAGGGCGAAAAAACAAAACAAGCCTGTTATAGTGATAGCCGGAAGTTGCGGAGATTACGGCGACGAAGTTTACGATTTGGGAATACAGGCAATTTTTACGGCATGTTCAAAAATTTACACGGACTTCGGCGAAGTGAAACAAAATTGTTTCGATGCTTTATATAAAACAACGGAAAATATTTTAAGAATGATATAGGATAGGATAAAATAAAACATGCGGATATTTGATATGCATACTCACGCTTATCCCGATGAAATCGCGGAAAAAGCAAGAATAAACTTAGGGAAATTTTATGATTTTCCGGTCGATAGCAAAGCAACCGTAAAAGATTTGATTGAATCTGAAAAAGAGGGCGGTTCGTCCGGTTTCGCGTTGTTTTCAGTCGCGACTTCAAAAGAACAGGTCGTAAAAATAAACAACTGGCTCAACGAAACCAAAAACAAATATTCGAATAGTAATAATAACGGCGATATGAAAATTATATGTTTTGCCGCAATGCACCGGGATTTTGACGATAAACCCGGAGAAATCGAAAGAACGCTCGCAATGGGGTTCAAAGGCGTGAAAATTCACCCCGATATTCAGAAAACAGACGTTTTATCAGCCGAACTCATGCCGGTGTATGAAACAATACAGGGACGCGCAGTCATGTATTTTCACGCGGGCGACAGCAGATATGATTATTCTATGCCCGAAAAAATAATAAAAGTCAAAAAAAACTTTCCCAAGTTAGAAATAATCGCCGCTCATCTGGGCGGTTATCAAAAATGGGAAACTTTTGAGGAAATATATACGGTTCAAAATATTTATATCGACACGTCAAGCGCGTTGTGGGCAATATCACCCGAACGCGCAAGGGAAATCATAATAAATTATAATCCGGACAAAATATTATTCGGCACGGATTATCCCGTGAGGCGGGTAAAAAACGAGCTTGAGTATCTTGACAGATTAAATTTAAACGACGGGTTAAAAGAGAAAATATTATATAAAAACGCTGAAAATCTATTTGATTTATAAAAACAGGAGAAAATATGTACACAATAACAGGAAAATATAACGAAGCCGTAGTTTTCAGCGACTACGAAACAATGGAAAATTCGGCTTACGGTCAAATTATGCAGTTATGCAATCAGGAATTTGTAAAAGGCGCGAAAATAAGAATAATGCCCGACGTTCATGCCGGGGCGGGCTGCACTATCGGCACGACTATGACGATAACAGACAAAATCGTGCCGAATCTTGTCGGGGTCGATATAGGCTGCGGAATGGAAGTCGCATGTCTCGAAAATAAACGCTTGAATCTTCCCGAACTTGACAAAACGATAAAAGAAAATATCCCGTCGGGGTTTGACATACGCAAAAACGAGCATAAATTCAACGATATGCTCAATCTTGACGAACTGCAATGCAAAAAAGAAGTGAATCTTGACAGGGCAAGAAAAAGTATCGGGACACTCGGCGGCGGTAATCATTTTATCGAAGCCGGAAAAGACGACGAGGGCAGATTATATATCGTCGTGCATTCGGGCAGCCGGCATTTAGGGCTTGAAGTCGCGAATTATTATCAGAGGGAAGCGTATAAAAGATTAGAAAAGCAATCAAATTCAAATATAATCAAAACCCTTGCATATGCCGAGGACGATTTATTTGACGATTATATCCACGACATGAAAATCGTGCAGAAATTCGCCGAAATAAACCGCAAAGCGATGGTCGGCGAGATAATAAAAAAGATGAAGTTTGACGTTATAGAACAGTTTACTACTATTCACAATTATATCGAAACTGATACCGACCCCATGATATTACGCAAAGGGGCAGTATCGGCAAAAGACGGCGAAAAATTAATAATCCCGATGAATATGCGCGACGGCAGTCTGATTTGCATAGGCAAAGGCAATCCTGACTGGAACTATTCAGCCCCGCACGGCGCGGGAAGAATCATGAGCCGCAGCGAAGCGAAACATAATTTGATTTTAAGCGAGTTCAAAAAACAAATGGACGGCATATATACGACGACAGTATCAAACTCCACGCTTGACGAAGCCCCGATGGCATATAAACCGATGGACGAAATAATCAAGCATATCGGCGACACGGTCGAGATATATAAAACGATTAAGCCGATATATAATTTCAAAGCGGCGGAATAGGGTAGGGACACGGTGCGCCGTGTCCGGTAAATTAAAAGGGCGGGAGTAATCCCGCCCGATTGTGATTTACGAAGAAAATGTTATTCTTCAATTACTTCAAAATCCGCTTCGTCGTCTTTAAGTGGATAATCACCCGGATTATGGTCATGTAAAATTTCTCCTCCTAAAGTATAACAACTACACATATACAATCCATGCGATTCCGCTTCTGATTCTGTTTCAAAAATATCATCAAGTTCTTCTTCCGTACCATCGGGATATTTCATCACTACTTTATACATTGGCTTCCCTCCTTTTTAATTACCAACCGATATCATTGCTATCTACGCCCTGACTTATTAAATAAGCCCTAAAGTCGTCAAGGAATTTTTCTTCCAAGTCTGGGTTTGGCGAATCCCCGAACGTAGTAAATCGGCCAGATGTTTCTGACCAAGAAATATCTGAATATACATATTCTTCATCTAATTCATCCCATTCTGCATCTGCAGAGAATGTTACATCACCCTCAATAGTTTCGTTTTCTTCATCATCGTAGGGGTTAGTTTCAACACTAAATTCATATGTATTTTCATATTCGAATAGTTGATGTTCCATTTGAATTTCTCCTTTCTTTAATAAAATATAAATTTCATATAACCCTAATTATACAGCACATTCTTTATATTTCTCTCGCTGATTATATACAAAATATAATCCGGATTTTCTTTCACTATATCGTTGATTTTAAAGTTATAATCCCACATGCCTTTATATGTAGCGCTCGCAAACCTGTCGGTATAAAACGCATGCAGCGGACCCTCGAACGAATCCCGGAATATATAAACCGACGGCAGATTCAACCCTTTCAGATTTGTCTCGGTCGTGTGCGGGAACTGTACCCTGATGTGAAGCGGACGCACGCTCATTCGCATTGTGCAGTTTTCATCGTATATATTTACATGCCCCGTGTTGTAATCGGGATTAAAATGCGGCGGGTCAAACTTGAAATTTACGAATACGCTTGTTTCGCATAAATCCGAAAGTTCCAGTCCGAGAGTCGCGTAAATATCACCGAAGTTTACTTCTTTGTTATAAAACTCAAAATCTGATCTCGGTCTCGGAGCGGCGTCAGGGAATCTTTCGGCTATATAATTCATAAGCTCAACATATCCCAGATAAGCCCCGTATTCAGACCAGTGCGAATCGGTTTTGTGCCATATTTTAAACTCGTCGTATTTATGCGCCATCATAACGTCGGTCAAATCAATTATCGTCGCTCCGCCCGCAGTCGCTCCCTGTTTCCATTGACGCAAAAGCGTGTCTTCTTTATATTCGATATAACGTCTCGGCATATCTTCGGGCCATATTCTGACTGTATTAGGAACAAGAAGATATACTATCTCGGCGTCGCAGTTTTTATCTCTCAAATCCTGTATTCTTTTCTGGGTTCTTTTTGTTAAATCGTCTATTTCTTTATCGTTGATTAAATTAGAGCCTATATAATCCGCAAGACAGTCGTCAAAATAACTCATATAGTTATATCCCAGAATTACCCCGTACGCGCCGTGGTCGTCATAAAAACTTATGTCTCTCTGGGGTTTCACGATAAAAGTTATTTCATCGCTCGGTAGTTTTCCGTCGAGTTCTGCGGTTAATTTCAGAGTAGAAGAGCCATCTTTGCTGAACGGCACTTCTACGAGATAATCTCCGTAATCAGAACCCGTATATATCTCTTCTGTTCCTCCGGTAACTCTTATCATCGCGCCGACTTCGCATTTGCCTCCTATCATAAAACTTGTGTTATGACTGTAATTTTTGACGTTCACACTCGGAACCGCGGTTTTTCTTGGATTTGTACCAGAATCGTCAGGCTGTTCCGGTGATTCCGGTTGATTATTCTGTTCGGGTTTATCTTCGACAAGAGTTTTAAACTGGTCTATATCAAACAATATTTCAGGCTCGATATTAACGACTTCGTCCATAGAAACAGGCTTGTTTGTCTCAGTCTCGGCTTCGATTTTATTATCAGTTTCGCCTTCAATTTCACTTGGAATTTGTTCTTCTGTATCTGAATTTGCCAGACTCGAATTATTCCCGGATTTTATCATCTCGTTTATGACTTTTTCAGCCCTGCCGTTATCGGTCGTGGCGAGAAGGATCACGTAATTATCTACTGTTATAACTTTTGCGTTTTCATAAATCGGGACTTCCTGCGGAGCGTAATTAATTAATTCGCCCTTGCTTACTCTTGTCAGTCTTTTTTCAAGAATTGTTTTGACAGCGTTAATATTATTTATTTCATCTTTTTT
>Ga0082212_10010399_pt1 | contig 11904 bp, 11 predicted proteins | sample TergutNt197P3_FD_71548 | JGI IMG/M metagenome (GOLD analysis project Ga0082212, IMG submission 71548) | Neocapritermes taracua P3 segment gut microbial communities from Petit-Saut dam, French Guiana - Nt197 P3 | ecosystem: Host-associated > Arthropoda: Insects > Digestive system > Gut ... | reverse complement strand
GGGGGAGGGTTCGTTATGCTAGTAACAAGAGAAACGGATTATGCTATCAGGACGCTTCGGTCGCTTTCATGCGGCCGGAAGAAAACGATCGCGGAGATTTGCCGCGAGGAGATCGTGCCTCAGCAATTCGGATATAAAATTTTAAAGAAGCTCTCAAAGGCGGGGTATGTCACTATCAAAAGAGGAAAAGACGGCGGCTATACCATCGCTGACGGTTTTGAAAAGAAAACACTCTACGACCTGACGGTCGTGATGGAAAACCCGACGGACATCAGCCCCTGCGTGAATCCGGACTACATGTGCGAAGCCCACAAGCACAAAGGGGAGTCCTGCTCAGTCAATCGAAAGCTGTCGCTTCTGCAGGAAGTTTTGGATGGTGAGTTAAAAAAGACCCATCTGCTTGCAATGTTTCAGGAAGATTGGTAAAATAGCGTCCGTTGTCATGAACGGTCCACCGGCCTTCGCGTTTTGCGGACAGAGCCGAGAACGTTCGAGTTGGGCTGCACGGCAGCAGCGACGGAGGAAAAAATGGATGTATTAAAAGATATTGTGCAGGACTATATACGCGATGACATTCCCGCGTTCAATGTGGGCGATACGCTGAAAGTGCACATTAAGATCAAAGAAGGCACGAGGGAGAGGATTCAGGTCTTCGAAGGCTTCGTACTCAAGAAGCAAGGAGGCGGAATAAGCGAGACTTTCACAGTACGCAGGATCGCTTCGGGCGTCGGCGTTGAAAAGACATTTCCGATCAATTCGCCCAAAATCGATAAAGTCGAAGTCGTCAAGCACGGCGATGTTCGCAGAGCCAAACTCAATTATATGCGGCAGCGAACAGGCAAGGCGGCACGTATAAAGTCCAAAGAACGGGATTGAAACAACCACGGGGTCGCCGGACGGCGGCCTCTTATTTTTTCGGGGCTGAAAATATGAAAACGATAAACTGGTATCCGGGCCATATGAAAAAGACGCGTGAGCTTATTGACGAGCATAAAAAACTCGTTGACGCTGTATGCGAGGTATGCGACGCCCGTATCCCTGTGTCGAGCAGAAACCCCTTGATCGAAGAATTGATTTCCGGCATGCCCCGAATCCTGTTGCTGAATAAGAGTGACCTCGCCGATGAATCGGCGACGAAAAAATGGATCGGGCATTTCGGAAACGCGCTGGCCATAAACGCGATAAGCGGCCAAGGTATAAATGCGCTCTTTAAGAGACTTGACCGTATCGCGGCAGACAAAGCCTCCGCGGTAGCCGCAAAAACGCATATGCCGCTCAGGCTCATGATCGTTGGGATCCCAAACTCAGGTAAGTCTTCCCTTATCAACAGGCTTACCGGCAGACGGGCTGCCCAGGTCGGCGACCGTCCCGGTATCACACGTGGCAAGCAATGGCTGACGATGGAAAACGGTATGCAATTATTGGACACCCCGGGCATACTTTGGCCCAAATTTGAAGACCAGCAGGTCGGACTCAGGCTCGCCTTCTGCGGCTCGATAAAAAATGAAATAATGGATATCGCGGATCTGGGGCTCGAGTTGATCCGGCTATTGGCGCGGGATTATCCAGAGATGCTCAAAGACAGGTATGCGCTGGAGGAGTCCTTTCCCGCATCCGGGCAAACCGACGGATTGAGCGTTATGGAAGAAATAGCGCGGAAGCGCGGATTTCTTTTGCCGGGCGCGCGTATCGACTACGAACGAACGGCCCATACGGTCTTGGATGAATTTCGTTCAGGAAAGATTGGCAGGATCACTTTGGAGACGCCTCCGGCCTGAGAGAATCGGGCGAAAACCACCGGGACTGCCATCAAATGATTGAAACATGAACAAAACCGAACGTGAAAAGCATTACAAACAAAAACTGGAGGAGATGCTCTCCTACGAGCGCAAACTCTGGGAAAGCGGGATTCCTTATGTCGCGGGCATAGACGAAGTCGGGCGGGGGCCTCTCGCGGGGCCGGTCTGTGCCGCTTGCGTAGTACTGCCGAAAGACTTCGACGTCACAGGTATCAACGATTCGAAAAAACTCAGTGAAAAAAAACGCAATGAACTTTATTCCATTATCGTTGAACGGGCGCTTGCGTACGGGATTGGCCTTATAGACAATAAACGCGTAGACAGTATTAACATTCTGAGCGCGACAAAGGAAGCAATGCTTATCGCGATCTCAGACGCAGCAATGATGCTGACCGCGCGATCGCAAAACGCCCGCGACGCGAAAATCGGGCACCTGCTCGTTGACGCCCTCAAATTGCCGGAGGCGAATATCCCCGGCACTGCCGTTATCAAGGGGGAGGAGAAAAGCGTATCGATCGCCGCGGCTTCAATCGTCGCAAAGGTTACCCGGGATCGTATCATGGCCGAATTCGACAGCATCTATCCCGCATACGGGTTTGCGTCCAACAAGGGATATGGAACGGAAGCTCACTTTGCCGGCCTTCGTGAGCATGGCATTTGCCCGATCCACAGAAAAACATTTGTCAAATTATGATAAAATGTCATCCCATGCGAAAGAAAAATCCGGTATTCATGTCAGGACATATATACGATGCTTAATGTCAATAAAGCTATCGTTATCGCAATAGCCCTTATCCTGACGCTTGCGCTCGGAGCATGCGGCGGATACTTCGACAAAGGGCACGGCAGTGATTTTGACGATGGCGAGCCTCCGCCGCCTTCAGGCGGCAGTGATGATGGTAATGAAATTGTGGTGGGTTGTGTAACATCGTTTACAGGCACGCTTTCTTCTTTCCCGGAAGCAACCAAGTGGGCCGATCTCTTATGCCTTGACGTGATAAACGAGCAGCGGGGCGGTATCAATATAGACGGTATAACGAAGAAAATCCGTGTCGTGTATGGCGACACTGAGAGCAATCCTGGAACGGCTACCGCGGCCGCGGAGAAAATGGTTCTGGAAAACAAGCCCGACATACTTATCAGTTCAGGTACGCTAATCAATATCGGACCTGTGTCAGCAGTGGGCGAACACTATGGTATTCCGACCTATGTTTCGAATGGCCCGGCAGAGCCCTGGTTCGCCGGTATCGAACAGGGCTACTGGTCCATGGTGGCGCTCTATTATATGGAAGACCAACTTACCGACATTATTGGCGCTTTTAAACAAATTGATACAAACAATAAGGTCGGATTCGTATTCGACGATGAAGATGATAGCGCGGCGCTGAGTGAACTATTCAAACCTATGCTCGAAAGAGAAGGTTTTACGGTCATCGATACCGGCCGCTTTCAGACGGATAAAACCGACTTCTCCGATATTATTAAGAAACTAAGTGAGGAAAACTGCGATATCATCTCGGTCAACATGACAGGTTTACAGTTTGCAATATGTCTGAAACAATTCCATGAAAATGATTATATTCCAAAGTGTTTTTATATTGGCAAGGCCCTGCGCGGTCAAAATGATATCGCCGAACTCGGGCCGGGAATGGGTGAAGGATTTTTGACTGAAGCCGTCTGGGATCGTTCATTCCCCTTCGATTCCGCGCTGATAGGGATGAATTGTGATGAGCTCGCGCTGAAGTGGGAAGATGATATGGGTACGCAGTACCCGGCCACTATGGGTTATGACGTAGCGCTTTGGGAAGTGTTGAACGACAGCTTGATCCGTGCCGGCACGACCGACCCGGAGGCCTTGCGCGCCGCTATCCTCGCGGTGAATATAGACACTATATTCGGCTGCTTGAGCTTTGATGGCAACCGGGTCGCGAAAGTTCCGCGCGTCACCGCGCAATGGCAGTCCGGAGAAAAGTGGTTATATGAAAAGACGATCGTATCCGCGATCACCATGACGGCCCGTATCGACAAGGAGATTATATTACATGAAGACGCACCAGCCTGAACCCGTACCGCTTTTCACAATGCGGCGCACTATTACCGATTCCGACGTGGATTTCCACCGCCGTCAGAAGCTCAGCTCGATGTTCGGTATGTTTCAGGATATTGCCGCGATGCACGCCGCGAATTTGGGCGGCTCGGTCGAAAGGCTTCACAATGAATTAAATGTCGCGTGGATACTCATGCGTGTCCGTGCGGAGATTGACAAATATCCAACGCTCGCACAGGAGTTGATTGTCGAGACTTGGCCGCAGGCCCCGCGCGCGCTTTATGAGCGCGACTATATATTGCGCGATACCGAAGGAAATGTATTGGTACGAGCTGCGGCTATATGGGTCATAATGAACCTTGGCACGAGGGAAATTAAACGGGACAAATTCCTCGACTACTATGGCATTGAAATGAAAAAGGAGCGGGCGATCGACAAGGGGATCGGCAGGCTGAAACCGATTGAAAAAGCAAAGCTCATCTACGATAAAAAAATCAAATACAGTGACGTCGACTACAATATACATGTCAACAACGCAAAATATGTTGATTATGTAATGGATGCTTTCACATTCGATGAGCATAGGAAGTACGAACTGAAAGCGCTGGAAATGCATTATATCAACGAGATAGGACCTGACGAAAATATGCAAATAAAGCGAAGGCGCCTAAGCGAAGGAAAAGACTATGTTGAGGGCATGCGGAAGAGCGATAAAGCGCTGGTTTTTAACGCCCTTGTCGAGTGGGAGGAAAAATAATGGCCACACAAAATATCCTTCTTGAGTATTCAGCCGCGGAATTCGCGCAAAGGCTTTCTTCGAAAGAACCCATTCCGGGCGGCGGCGGCGCGGCGGCATACGCCGGGGCGCTCGGCGTCGCGCTTGGCGGCATGGTGGCGAACCTTACGATCGGCAAACCCAGGTATGCCGATATCGAAGACGACCTTCAGGGACTGCGAACCGCGGCGACAGAAATCCAAGAAGGCCTTCTTTCGCTCGTAGAAAAAGACGCGGAGGCCTTTGCCCCTCTTTCGGACGCCTACCGGATGGCGTCCGCGACGGAATCCGAAAAAGCGGAAAAAGAGCGGGTGATGCAATTATGCCTCAAAGACGCCGCGCTCGTTCCCCTCGAGATTATGGAGAAAAGCGCCGAAGCGCTTCCCATACTTGAAGCGCTCGCAAACAAGGGCACACCTCTGGCAGTAAGCGACGCCGGATGCGGCGCGGCGCTTTTGAAAGCGGCTGTTCAGGCTGGCTGGCTGAACGTGCGCGTCAATACCCGGCTTATAAAGGACGAGCAATTCGCCGCGCAAGTGAACGGGCGCGCGATGGATATACTTGAGAACAGTCTTGCTTTTGCCGATCGAATTTATCGCGAAGTAGAAGAAAAGCTAAGCTAGACGGAAAGAAACGCTCAAATCACCAACGTAACGGCGCGGGCGTAGTTGGCACCGGCGTGTTATACTACTCACATTATGGACAAAACAGCATTACATAAATTGTTATTTGACGTAGCCGGAGGCAGCCTTACTCCGCAGGAAGCTGCGGAAAAACTGAAAACCCTTCCTTATGACGATATCGGTTTCGCGAAACTGGACACCCACAGATCGCTCAGGGTGGGTCGGGGCGAAGTGGTCTTCGGCATCGGCAAGACGCCGGATCAGGTCGCGGCTATATTAAAAAAACTGACCGCGGAAACCTCTCTCGTCATCGCTACCAAGGTCGGGCCGGAATACTACGAAGCGGCCAAAGCTCAAGTGCCTGAAGGACTGGAATATTACGCGGACGCGAGATTGCTTGTTTTTTCGAGAACGGAAGATAAAGAAGCGGTTTCTCCGGCTTCGGTAGCCGTCGTATGCGCAGGCACCGCCGATATCCCCATCGCGGAAGAAGCCGCGGTGACTTCGCTTCTCTACGGGGCGCCGGCAGACAGGTATTACGACGTTGGAGTCGCTGGGATACATAGGCTATTGGACAATGTTGAGGCAATCAGAAAAGCGAAAGCGGTTGTGGTCGTCGCGGGTATGGAAGGCGCCTTGGCGTCCGTCGTAGGCGGGCTTGTTGACGTTCCTGTTTTTGCCGTACCGACGTCGATAGGATATGGCGCTTCACTGGGGGGATTCAGCGCCCTGCTCACAATGCTGAATTCGTGCAGCCTCGGTGTAAGCGTAGTGAATATAGATAACGGGTTCGGAGCGGGGTATTTGGCGTCTCTGGTTACCGGCCGAAACGAAGTGTTATCGGAAAAGGACAAAAATGGTTGATAAAATACTGTATATCGACGCTCAGGATGGCATAAGCGGCGACATGACACTTGGCGCCCTTATCGATCTCGGCGCGGATATTGAAAAAATTAAACAAGAGCTGGAGAAAGTCATTCCCGGGGAATTCGATCTTTTACCGAATCGATTCGAGAGAAACGGGATCAACGGAATCAATCTGGAAGTTTTGCTGAAGGGCGACGATCATGCGCACGGCTCATCCGGTGCAGATCCGGACGCTCATTCTCATTCTCACTCGCATGAACATCGCCATTATAGAGACATCAAAAAAATGATCGGAGCAAGCGATGTCCCGAACAGGGCAAAGGGCATGGCGTTTGATATTTTCCGGGTGATCGCCGAAGCGGAAGCTACCGTACACGACGTCGCTGTGGAAAGCGTGGCTTTTCACGAAGTCGGTGCGTTGGACTCTATCATCGATATACTGGGGACCGCGGTCGCGCTGGATCTGCTTGATATTACCGACGTCTATTGCTCGGCGCTGAATGACGGCTGCGGCAGAATCGAGTGCAGACATGGTATAATTCCCGTTCCCGTACCCGCCGTGATCGAAATGGCGAAGGGCGCGGGCATCCCCATCGTCATCGACAGCGGAGTTCAAACGGAAATGGTCACTCCGACCGGGTTTGGCATATTAAAGGGAATTAATGCAAAGTTTGAACCGCGTCTTGGAATTATCCCGGAAAAAACCGGGTATGGCTTCGGTAAGCGCGAAACAGGAAGGCTCGGCGCCGTGCGCGTGATGCTCGGAGAAAAGTACGAAGAAGGATAGTGCGAAAAATGAAGGAATTGTCAAAAACATACGATCCGAAAAGTTTTGAAACCCGTATCTATGAGGACTGGGAGGCGTCCGGTGATTTTCGCGCGTTCCCGGATCCCGCAAAAAAGCCTTTCACAATAGTTATACCGCCGCCCAATATCACGGGGCAGCTTCATATGGGCCATGCGCTCAATCAGACGGTTCAGGATGTTCTCACGCGCTGGCGAAGGATGCAAGGGTATAGCGCGCTCTGGGTGCCCGGCTCGGACCACGCAAGTATTGCGACCGAGATGAAAGTCGCTGATGAAGTATACGCGACCGAAGGAAAAACAAAAGAAGAGCTCGGACGCGAAGAGTTCCTGAAACGAGCCTGGAAGTGGAAAGAAGTCTACGGCGGTAAAATAACAGAGCAGCAGCGCAGGCTCGGGAATTCATGCGATTGGGAGCGGGAACGTTTCACAATGGACGAGGGATGCAATAAAGCAGTTGTCGAGTTTTTCGTACGCCTCTACGAAAAAGGGTTTATATATAAAGGAAACCGGATCATCAATTGGTGCCCTGTTTGCGGCACAGCGCTTTCCGACGCGGAAGTCGAACACGTGGACCCGGCGAACTCCGCCGACTCTGAAGTAGAACAAACCGCCCAAAAAGGTAAGTATTGGTATATCCGGTATCCCGGGGCGGATGGCGGAGACGGGATAATTGTTGCGACGTCCAGGCCCGAAACGATGTTCGGTGATGTCTGCGTAGCAGTGAATCCGGACGACGGGAGATACTCGGCTCTTGTCGGCAAAACCGTACTATTGCCGCTGGTAAACAGGGAGCTTCCTGTCATAGCGGATCCTTATCCGGATCCCGACAAGGGGACGGGCGCCGTCAAAATAACACCCGCGCACGACGCAAACGACTTTGAAGTCGGCGAGAGGCACGGGCTTTCGCAGCCGGTCTGCATAGACTTTGAGGCGAAGATGACAGCCGGGGCCGGAGAATACGAAGGGCTTGATCGGTTTGAGTGCAGAGAGCGATGGGTGGCTGCGCTTGCCGAGGCGGGATATATAATCAAGACAGAGGATGTTGACGTTCCTGTCGGGACATGTTATCGCTGCGGCGCGATTGTCGAGCCTATGATAAGCAAACAGTGGTTTGTAAGCATGAAAGAGCTTGCAAAACCGGCCATTCTCGCGGCAAAAAGCGGCGACCTCAAGCATGTGCCCGCGCGGTTTGAAAAGGTATACCTGAGGTGGCTCGAGGAGATTCGCGACTGGTGTATCAGCAGACAGCTCTGGTGGGGGCATAGGATACCGGCGTGGTATTGCGAGGCTTGCGGCAAGACTATCGTAGCGCGTGAGGCTCCTGCGGCATGCCCGGCATGCGGAGCCAAGGGACGCGATGGAGAGGGTTTCAGACAGGACGAAGATGTCCTCGATACCTGGTTTTCCTCGGCGCTGTGGCCTTTCTCAACATTGGGATGGCCGGAGAATACGTCCGATTTGAAATATTTTTTCCCGACGAGCGTGCTGGTGACGGCCTATGACATAATTTTTTTCTGGGTCGTCCGGATGGTATTCAGCTCGTTTGAAATGATGGGTGAAGCCCCGTTTGAATACGTTTTTATAAATGGTATCGTCCGTGACGAGTTCGGCCGCAAGATGAGCAAGACGCTTGGCAATGGCGTGGATCCGCTCGAGATAATCGATATATACGGAGCGGACGCGCTCAGGTTCCATCTGCTCAACGGCAGCGCCGCCGGCAACGATATGCGCTTTAAGACGAAGGATGTCGAGGCAACGCGCAATTTCGCGAACAAGCTTTGGAACGCGTCACGGTTTGTATTGATGAACCTCGGGGACGGAGCTATTACTGCATTGTCTTTTTCAGGTGAAGAGGGGCCTCTTCCGAAAAGCCGCCTTTGTCCGGAGGACAAGTGGATTCTGCGGACGGTAGACCGCGTGGCGTCGGAAGTATCCGACAACCTCGAAAAGTTTGAATTCTCTGTCGCGACACAAAAGATACACGACCTGATACGCGACGATTTCTGTGATTGGTATATTGAATTCGTTAAGCACAGGCTGTATGGCGAGGACGAGGAAAGCAAAGACGTATGCAGGGCTGTCCTCGCGAAAACTCTTTCCACGATACTAAAGCTTCTCCATCCTTTTATGCCTTTTATTACGGAAGAAATATGGGGTTATCTGGAGAAGCCAAACAAGCTCATCCACGCGACATGGCCGACTCCCGGTGAAATCACGGCAGGCGAGTCTTTCGTATCCGCCGGGAAGATGATCGAAACCGCGAAAAACATTATCAGGGCAATCAGAAATATCAAAGCCGAAGCCGGCGTTGCCTCATCGCGTCAATTCCCTATCATCATCAAGACGGACAAAGGGGCTTTTCCGGCGGAAATCAATGAACACGTCATGAATCTCGCGGGCGTATCGGAAGTCCGTTTCGTATCTGAAGCAAACAAAGGCCTTATACCCGAAAATTCACAATCGGCAATACTTGAGGGTTTGATCGTCTATGTGCCGCTCGCCGAACTGATCGATTTCGCGGCTGAGCGGGAACGGCTTTCAAAGGAGCAAGCCCGTTTCGAAAACGAGGTAAAACGCCTCACCGGGAAATTGTCGAACGAAGGGTTTTTGGCTAAAGCCCCTCCCGGGATCGTCGAGGCTGAACGGGCGAAGCTGGCCGCCGCTGAAGAAGCGTACGCGAAAGTTTTGGCCCGGCTGTCCCAGATTGAAGGGAAATAGTTTAGTTTCGGCTGTTTTAGCCAAACGGGGATAGGCGTATGAATACCGCGCGGAAGCGAATCGGCGAATACCTCAAATTCGGCAGCAAGCTTGGCCTTGAGCGAATGGAATCGCTCTGCGCCATGCTCGGTAGTCCGGAATCCGGCCTTAGAGTCATTCATGTGGCGGGTACGAACGGCAAGGGTTCTGTGTGCAGGTATATCTACGAAACGCTGAGGGCTCACGGCCATACGGCCGGGATTTTCACTTCGCCCTATGTCGGGGATTTTCGCGAACGTATAGAAGTGAACGGGGAGATGATATCCGAAGAGCGGCTCGAACGGCTAACGGATCAAGCGCTTGAAGCCGCAGAGATTCTTTCAGACAGGGGCGATCCTCCGACTGAGTTTGAGATAGTGACGGCCATCGGTTTTTTATATTTTGCCGAAGAAGCTCCGGACTTTGTGGTGCTTGAAGTAGGGCTTGGCGGCAGAGGCGACTCAACGAATATCATCAGCAAGCCGCTTGTTTCCGTCATTACGCAAATCACGCTCGATCATATGGATCGGCTTGGCTCAACTGTGGAAGAAATCGCGGGCGAAAAGGCAGGTATAATCAAGGCTGGTTGCCCTGTTATATCCGGCGCCACAGGCGCCGCTCAGAAGGTAATAGCAACTCGCGCCTACGAGCTGAGCGCGCCATTCGTGGACTCTTCGAAAATTAAATATACTATCACTTCCAAATCGCCGGCCGGATATGTTTTCAACACGATCATTAACGGCAAGCGCTATGATGGTATTGAGCTGTCCATGGCGGGAGAACATCAGGTACAAAACGCGGTGACCGCGCTTTGCGCGCTCGATCTTTTGCGGGATAAAAAGCTCATCCGTGGTGATGGAGAAGCGCTTCGCGGAGGCATGAAGGCCGCACGCCTCGACGCCCGGTTCAGTATCGCTTCACAAGACCCGCTTGTGATATTCGACGGCGCCCACAATCAGGACGGCGCGCGCGCATTAGTAAAAACGCTCGAAGAACTCTTCCCCGAAGGACGCCTCTTGTTTGTCTGCTCGATCCTCAGTGACAAGGCAGTAACCGAAATAATTGCAGAGTTTGTCAAGACTGCCGCGTCGTTTATCGCGACGGCCTCGAGCAACGAACGTAGTTTTAGTCCCGATGAGCTTGCCGCAATTATCGCCGCGTCGGGAGGCGAGGTGATCGCAACTGCGACAACCTCAAAAAAAGCGTATACTATGGCCATGGCCCGTTCAGACGGGTATGACGCTATCGTGTTCGCCGGTTCGCTGTATTTAATCGGTGACATCATACAAAAAATATGAAAAAAGTACTTTTGATATACAATCCCAACGCCGGAAACGGCGTTATAAAAACCCATCTTGACGAGATCATCAATTCGTTTAACAATGCCGGAGTGTTTATCGTCCCGTACCGGCTCGGCGGCGTTATGGACCTTGACACCGTCCTCGCGGAACTGCCGACTGATGAGTTTGACAAGATCGCGGTAGCCGGAGGCGACGGCACAATCAATCTGATAGTCAGCGCGATGCTGCGCCACGATATCAGAATACCGCTCGCCGTCTTTCCGACCGGTACAGCCAATGATTTGGCTGGACAGCTTGGGATACCGTTTTCAATCGAAGGGATGGTTTCGACGGCGCTTTCGAGCGACAGTATAAAGGTCGACGTAGGGAAAGCCGGCGATAAGTATTTTGTGAATGTTCTGGCCATCGGGATGCTCGTTGACGTCAGCCAGAGGACAGACCCTCTCATCAAAAACACCCTGGGCATCGGGGCGTATTATCTGCGCACATTGGCGGAGGTTCCGTTCGCCCGGGCAAACAAGGTACGGATCATTTCAGACGAGTGCACCCTTGAAGAAGATGTCAGCGCCGTGCTGGTCATGAACGGCCGGGACGCCGGTGGCTTCAAGTCGGTCGCCCCGCTTTCGGATATCGGCGACGGCCTGCTCGACGTATTGGTCGTCAGAAAGCTCATTTTGCCGGTAATGCTCCCCGCGCTGCTCACGGTCTTGATGGGAAATCATCTTGGTGACAAGCGCTTCGAATACTTCCGCACCTCAAAACTGCGAATAGAGCCGGTTGGGAAAAAGATCATCAACACCGACGTCGACGGAGAAAAAGGCGATCCGCTGCCACTTGACGTCGAGATTTTGCCCGGCCGTCTTACCATCTCAAAAAGCAGCTATTTTTAGCGTTCATGAAATTTACGCTCTATTCTTCCCTCACGCCCCTGAATACACAAAATTAACAA
>Ga0082212_10010398_pt1 | contig 11904 bp, 9 predicted proteins | sample TergutNt197P3_FD_71548 | JGI IMG/M metagenome (GOLD analysis project Ga0082212, IMG submission 71548) | Neocapritermes taracua P3 segment gut microbial communities from Petit-Saut dam, French Guiana - Nt197 P3 | ecosystem: Host-associated > Arthropoda: Insects > Digestive system > Gut ... | reverse complement strand
TCATGTAAAAGTAGGCTGGGCACATTGAGGCTATCCATAAACATTTCCTGCATGAAGCGATTATTATAATTCTTGGCGGTTTGCAAAACACATTCCTCCAGTTCCATTAGATGGATAGTCATTGCCATTGACAACCAATTCTTTAATACTTCTGCTTTTATAACCAAATACCTGCCGACTTAGGGCAATGTGTAAGTAAAAAATAGTCTATATAGTCTATTTAGTCTATTTAACATGAAGTAGGTACAATAACTTCTTGTATATTTCTATGATAGCTAGTATAATAGAGAAAATGCTTTACCAAAAGAGGCTTTGTTGGCAAAATAATATTTAGGGGGCTTTGCTATGAGCGAATTAGATTTTTCTGCATTAACAAGTGAAAACTTTATCGACGATATTATCCTGAAGGATTTGCAAAACAGCAAATACGGTAACCGTGTGCATACGCGTTTTCCGCCGGAGCCAAATGGCTACCTGCATATAGGCCATGCCAAATCCATATGCTTAAATTTCGGCAGCGCGCTAAAGTACAACGGCTTATGTAATTTGCGCTTTGATGATACCAACCCTTCTAAAGAGGAACAGGAATTCATTGATTCTATTATGGAAAGTGTGCGCTGGTTAGGTTTCGATTGGCAAGAGCGGCTTTATTTCGCCTCCGATTACTTCGAGCAGTTATATGAGTTTGCGGTGGAATTGATCAAAAAAGGTAAGGCTTATGTTTGCGATTTAAACCAAGAGGAAATGCGCCTTTATCGCGGCACACCCACCAGCCCCGGCAAACTAAGCCCTTATGCCGCGCGTTCTCTAGAGGAGAACCTACAGCTGTTTAGTGATATGCGCGCCGGTAAATTTGCTGACGGCAGCCGGGTATTGCGCGCCCGTATTGATATGGCCTCGCCTAATTTCAATATGCGTGACCCGGTACTTTACCGCATCCAACGCTCTACCCATCCACGCACGGGGGACGATTGGTGCATCTACCCCATGTACGATTATGCCCACCCCCTATCCGACGCATTGGAGGGCATCACCCATTCCATCTGCACCTTGGAATTCGAAAATCACCGGCCTTTATATGACTGGTGCATAGAAAACTGCGCTGTGCCTTGTCAAAGCCAGCAAATAGAATTCGCCCGCCTAAATATCACCCACACGGTGATGAGCAAGCGCAAGCTGCGCCGTCTGGTAGAAGAAAACTATGTGAATGGTTGGGACGACCCGCGTATGCCTACCTTGGCGGGTATGCGGCGGCGCGGTTATCCCCCGGCGGCTATCCGCAGCTTTTGCGAGAAAATCGGCGTAGCCAAAGCCAACAGCACTGTGGAATTCTCCCTATTGGAGCATTGCCTGCGCGATGAATTAAATAGCAGCGCCGATCGGGTTATGGCTGTGTTGACGCCGCTAAAAGTCGTATTAACTAATTGGCCAGACGGTCACAGAGAAGAGTTGCCGGCACAAAACAACCCCGAGGATCCACAATCCGGCAACCGCCTGCTAGCTTTGGGTAAAGAGTTGTTTATCGAAGCAAGTGATTTCATGGAAGAGCCTGTTAAAGGCTTTCACCGTCTCTTTGTCGGCAGCGAGGTGCGCTTAAAGTACGCCTATATCATCCGTTGCGAGGAAGTGATCAAAGACGGCGCGGGCAATATCATAGAACTGCGTTGCATTTATGACCCAGAAACCAAAAGCGGCGGATCCGGTAGCAATAAAAAGGTGAAAGGAACAATACATTGGCTGGACGCAGCCACAGCCATACCGGCTGAAGTGCGCTTATACGGCCAGCTATTTAATAAAGAAAACCCCGACGATACAGCAGAAGGGGAGGATTTTACCGATTACCTTTCCAACGATTCCTTAATAATACCACCAAATGCTTTGGTAGAGGCATCTTTGGCTAAGGCTAAGCCCGGTGAAGCTTATCAATTCATGCGTCAAGGCTATTTCGCTACGGATTTGGACAGCAAACCAGATAAACTTGTGTTTAACCGTATAGTATCATTGAAAGACAGTTGGGCAAAAAAAAGTGGAGGAAGCAAATAATATGAATAAGCGTTTATACCGCTCTACGAGCGACCGCAAGTTAGCTGGGGTATGTGGCGGAATCGGTGAATTTTTCGGCATAGACCCCACCATCATCCGGGTAATATATGTTATTGGCACCGTTTTTCCAGGGTTTTTCTTAGGAGGCTTGGCCATCTATATCGTCCTGGCTATCGTAATCCCTTTTGACCCAGGATACACTGACATTTGAAAACAGAGGACAGAGGCGAGAAGACAGAGGACAGAATATATCTGACGTTTTTTAATCCAGCGCTTTGCGTAAAAACTGACCTGTATAGCTGGTTTCATTTGCCATTACTTCCTCTGGGCTGCCACTGGCTATTACCAGGCCGCCGCGATTGCCGCCTTCCGGGCCTAGATCTATGATATAATCGGCGGTCTTTATTACATGCAGATTATGCTCAATTACAATCACTGTGTCCCCTGCTTCCACTAAGCGGTTCAGTACGGTCAATAGGCGGTGGATATCCGCTGTGTGCAAGCCGGTGGTGGGTTCGTCTAGAATATAGAGAGTGCGGCCATTGCTGCGGCGGGAAAGTTCGCTGGCTAGCTTTACACGCTGAGCCTCGCCGCCGGAAAGGGTGGTAGCACTTTGGCCTAAGCGTATATAGCCTAAGCCTACGTCTTGTAGGGTTTGCAGCTTACGGCTGAGTCGCGGTTGGTTGGAGAAGAAAGTCACCGCTTCATCTACCGTCATATCCAGCACCCCGGCAATATTTTTATCTTTAAAATATACATCCAAGGTTTCGCGGTTGTAGCGCGCGCCTTTACATACTTCGCAAGGCACATAGATATCCGGCAAAAAGTGCATCTCTATTTTGATGATGCCATCACCCTGGCAAGCCTCGCAGCGCCCGCCCCGTACATTAAAACTGAAACGACCCGGCTTATAGCCGCGAGCTTTAGCTTCAGTGGTTAGAGAGAACAGCTCACGAACCAGATCGAACAAACCGGTATAGGTAGCTGGGTTGGAGCGGGGGGTACGGCCGATGGGCGATTGGTCTATGGCTATCACTTTATCCAAATGCTCAAAGCCGCATATTTCATCAAAACCCCCGGGAGAGGTATGGGCGCGGTTTAAGCGCCGTGCCGCCGCTTTATAGAGTATCTCATTGATCAGCGAGCTTTTACCGCTGCCGGAAACACCGGTAACGCAAATAAACATGTTCAAAGGCAAATCCACATCAATATGACGTAAGTTATTGGCTACAGCGCCCTTAATGTTCAGCCAGCGGCCATTAGGGTTGCGGCGGCTTTGAGGCGTATCTATCTGTTTGCTGCCGCTAAGATATTGCCCGGTTAGGGAGTTGGCGCTGGCCATGATTTCCGGTAAGCTGCCCGCCGCTACTACCTGCCCCCCATGTTCCCCTGCCCCGGGGCCGATGTCGATTATATAGTCGGCTGCTTCCATCATTTCTTCGTCATGTTCCACCACCAATACAGAATTGCCCAAATCACGCAAATGCTTCAAAGCTTCTATCAGACGGGCATTATCCCGCTGATGCAGGCCGATGCTGGGTTCATCCAAAATATATAGTACCCCGGTAAGATGAGAGCCTATTTGAGTGGCTAAGCGGATGCGCTGGGCTTCCCCACCGGAAAGTGAAGCCGCGCCGCGGGCTAAAGTAAGGTAATCCAGCCCTACATCAACCAAAAATTGCAGGCGTTCATTGATCTCTTTGAGGATACGGGCGGCTATCATGGTTTCCCGCTCCGTTAGCTGCAAAGAAGACAAAAACTGCCCGGCTTCCGCTATTGTTAATAGCGAAAGCTCATAAATATTTTTGCCACCCACGGTAACAGCCAGGCTTTCCGGTTTCAACCGTGCGCCGCCGCAAGTATCACAAGCTTTTATGGTCATGTAGCGGTCGAATTCCTCGCGTATCTGCACGGAAGTTGTTTCGCGGTAGCGGCGTTCAAAATTGCGCACCAAACCTTCCCAATGATGCATCCAGGTACGTTCCCTGCCGCCGTCGTCGTCAAAATACGTGATGGGGAAAGTTTCGCCGCCGCAGCCATAAAAAATCTCGTCCAACACCCAGCGGGGCAGTTCCTTTAGGGGTATATCCAATGAAAAATCATGGGCTTTGGCAATAGCTTCCACATGGCGGAAATACCAGTTGCGGCTATGGCTGTTTAAGGGCTGAATAGCGCCTTCGCGTAAAGTTAGCCTGTCGTCCCCTATCATCAGCTTTTCGTCAATATATTGGGAAAAACCTAGCCCGCTACAAGCCGGACAAGCGCCAAAAGGGTTATTGAAAGAAAACATGCGCGGCGTAATTTCCCCCAGGCTCACATTACAATCCGGGCAGGCGAAATTCTGGCTGAACAGCAATTCCCCCTTTTGCCCATCCCCCTGCTCCACCAGCACCAAAGCCAGCCCGCCCGCCATTTTTAAAGCCAGTTCCAGCGAATCTGCCAAGCGTTTACGGTTATCAGCCCGCAGCACCACGCGGTCCACCACGATCTCGATGCTGTGTTTTTTTTGTTTATCCAGCTTTATCTCTTCTTCAAGCTCACGCAATTCGCCATTGACTCGGGCCCGTATATAGCCTTGAGCTTTGGCATCACTAAATATCTTCTGATGTTCGCCTTTGCGCCCGCGTACCAAAGGCGCCAGTAAATGCAGGCGGCTACCTTCAGTAAATGAGTAAATATTATCTATCATCTGATCCACGGTCTGCTGACTGATAGGCTTGCCGCAAACCGGACAATGGGGGCGGCCGGCTCGCGCATAAAGTAAACGTAAATAATCGTGAACCTCTGTTACTGTCCCTACTGTGGAACGGGGGTTGCGGCTGGTGGTTTTCTGATCAATGGAAATAGCCGGGGAAAGCCCTTCTATCTGGTCGATATCCGGTTTAGTCATTTGCCCAAGAAATTGCCGAGCATAAGAGGAAAGGGATTCCACATAACGGCGCTGCCCTTCCGCGTAAATAGTGTCGAAAGCCAAACTGCTCTTGCCACTGCCGGAAAGCCCGGTGATTACCACCAGTTTATCCCGGGGTATAATAACGTCGATATTCTTCAAATTATGCTGCCTAGCCCCATGAATGATGATGTTTTCCTGTACCATCAAGTTTACTCCCTATTAGTTGGAATTGAATAGCCTTCGCCATTTCTTTCTGCATGTGTGTTTTTTATGTTAAGATCACTTATTCTTCGCTAACCATATATCAAGTGCTTTATTAAGTTTTATCAATACAATGAAGAATAGCACAAACGCCACAATGCCACCCAGCAATAATGTGAGATTCAGTATACCAAAACCTAAATCTATCCCTAATCTCATAACAATAGTATCCTCCTTTTATGATCTAGATATTTAGTGCCTGCGGCGGAGCAAAGGTACGGTTTCAATAGAAAACGCTTGCTGTATGGTTTTGATTGCGGTTGCCTTTCCTTTTTGCTTACGTGTTTTTTTAATTTCACGATCATTATCCGGCCTAAACGAGTTGTGTGTATAAAAAGTAACACGGAAAAAACTTCGCTCGGCATCTGTTTCGAAGAGCGGTGGCGCGGAACCGTTGGCCTCAAGGGCGCGTAACATGGAAGGAATGCCAGTGTTTCTACCTTCAACCAAACGCAGTTCCTTAAGGAAAGCACCAATACGCCTATTGCGATATCTGGTTGCTACCATTCGTAATGCTTTTATACTCTCGTCTGATATAGATCTATCCGGACCTGGAAAGCTTAGAATTTCCAGTTTATACGGCGTCACTATCAAGGTTATAGGTTCTGGAATTTGATAATCCTTATGATGGACGGCATTGGTAACAGCTTCTTCAACCGCTGCATAAGGGAAATTGCAGATTCGTTCAGCTTCCGCGACATTTGCGTGCTTGATAACCTTCTCTTTTATTATGTAGTTCTGAATATAGGTTAATGCATCACGCAATTGTCTGTCTAGAGAACCTATAAAAGTTTTTTCTGTCATACCGTTTCCGGTTTCATCCGGTTTATCGACGATTTCAATTCTGGCATACCTAAAGAAGTTATCTGGACGGTCATTGAAAAACATCAGGCCAATATTTAGAGGTTTCATATATTCGGGCGGCCCTTCCGCTATCCTCATATTAAGCGCCAGCGTCCTTAGGGGCATTGTTTTTGACGCCTCATATAGCCCGCTTTTTACCTCATGCAGGAAATTGCTGATTAGCGCGGGGCGTAAATCTTCAATATCGGCTCGTGGGTTTGACCTATCATCATATGGAATTATTTCGGAAACCGAAAACAATTCCTGTTCATCATGGGCATTAGCTTTAATGGTGCTTGATAAACGGCGAATATAATATGATTTGTTTGCTGGCATGGATAGCCTATTCGGGCATTTATAGGGTCTATTTGAACCGCCTGGCACCCACAGCACAATTATGTTTTTTCCATTTAAGGTAATGTTATCAGACACGGGGATATATCTAGGCTCAATGAGATTACATATGCTAAGAAGCTCTTTGCTAATTCCATCAATGGAATTCTTGGTTATGCCAGTTATAGGAAAAACCGGAACACCATCTTGTTCGGCAATACCAATAATAATATAACCGCCGCCCCAATTATCTACGTCATTTGCAAAAGCGCATATGGTGTGCAAAATAGGTTCCGGATTCCAGTTTGCTTTAAATTCAATTCGGGCATTCTCTACTACCCGGCTGTTTAATAAATCATCCATGCTAATAGGTATAGCCATAATAATCGCTCCATTTTATGCTCAAAAAATACACTAATACACTTACTCATGATAACAAAATTTTCTTTTTTACCATACCAAAAACCAATCCTTAGGAAGTGTAAGGAAATAAAATGTTATTGTTAGCGAGGATTTTTTTCGCTAGACAAGGAAGGGAAAACCGCGCATACCTGGGGTATGTAAGGTTTTGCCTGACGTAGTATAGCGGAAAAAAGACCGCTAAGATTACATTTTATTTACTTACAGTTCCTTAATACATCATACATGTTAACCCGCCTATTTTATTTTATAAAAACGCGCAATCCGCTACCTCGCCACGCAGTAAGCCTAAAGCATGAGGAATTACTTCCAAGAAAACATCCATGCTTTCCATACAGGCCTTTGGGCTACCCGGCAAGTTGATGATCAGCGTTTTTGCGCGAATTACCGACATGCCGCGAGAAAGCATTGCCCGGGGTGTAATAGCCAAAGAAGCAGACCGTATGCTCTCCGCGATACCGGGAGCCATGCGTTCCGCCACAGCTAAGGTAGCTTCGGGGGCATTGTCCCGTGAAGAAAAGCCGGTTCCCCCTGTGGTCAAAATCAAATCCGGCTGACATTGATCACATAGGCGGATCAATGTTGTTTTTAATAAATCCCGCTCATCATTTAGCAGCAGTTCGTCTATGACTTCATAGCCGCTTGCCCGCAACCGGGCAGCAATAGCAGGGCCACTTTTATCTTCTCGTTCCCCTTTGAAGCATTTATCGCTTAAGGTGATGACAACTGCCTGCCAAGGTCGGGGTGTAACGGAGCTTTCAACGCTCATCTCATCTCCTACACAAATGAGGCCTGGTTCTAAAACCTTGGCAAACACCCCTTCCCTGGGCATGATACAATCCCCCATCCGTTGATAAATCTCACAATGTTTGTGGCATTCTTTGCCGATCTGGGTTATTTCCAGTAAAACATTTCCCGAGCGCAGCAAGCTACCTATTGGCAGTGCCGCAAAATTTAATCCTTCAACTACCAAGTTTTCGCCAAAAGTACCTGGTAGGACATGTGCGCCTTGTTTATTAAAGGCATCAATTTTTTCAGCGCTCAACAGGCTTATTTGGCGGCGCCACCGGCTGGCATGAGCGTCGCCTTTGATTCCCCACTCCACCACAAAATAGCCGCTATGCACATTTTTTTTAGGTTCGCCGCGATTTTTGCTTACGCAAACAGCAATTACTTTACCCATCACTATGCCTCAGTTCTTCATTCACAGCAAAGTTACACCCATTCACCCCATTTATCAGCCGCCTCCAACACGGATTTAACCATTGCCACATAGCCGGTGCAGCGGCAGAAATTACCGCGCAAATAATCTTTCACATAGTCCTCGTCCGGGTCAGGGTTCTCCAGTAGTAAAGCTGTAGAGGTCACTACCATACCCGGCACACAAAAACCGCATTGTATGGCTGCATTATCGATGAAAGCCTGCTGCACTGGGTTTAATTGCTCTACTTTAGCCAAACCCTCCACGGTAGTGATATCCCAGCCGTCGGCAGCTACAGCCGGGATCAGGCAGGCCAAGACACTTTGGTCATTTACCAAAACGGTGCAGGCGCCACATTCGGCGATGCCGCAACCATATTTAGAACCGGTAAGATAGAGTTTATCGCGCAGCACATTAAGAAGCAGTTCATTGCTTTCTACCACTAAATCGCGGTCTTTGCCATTTATTTTCAAAGTTATAGCGTGTTTGGACATTATAGTTCACCCCCCGCTCTTTTCCAGGCTTCATGCAGCACATCCGCTGTCATTACCTCCGCAATATGCAGCCGGTATTTTGCCGTGGTGCGGTTATCGTCAATTGGTTTTATGCTTTGGGCAGCCAGCGCCGCTGTGGCTGCTATCAACTCTTGTGACATTTTATAGCCTACCATACTATCTCCTACTGCCTTAAGATAAGCTGGGGTAGCGGCAATGGCAGCCATAGCGATGCGGCATGCTGTTATGATACCCCCTTCATGTTCGATCAGCGCGCCAATGCTTATTTTGGCGATATCCGGTCTAACGCGGGTTTTCTTAACAAATGCTGCTCCTGTAGCAGGCTTAGGTAGGGGTAGGGCGATATCTGTTAACAGTTCGTCTGGTTTTATAACACTTACCCCAGGGGCGAGGAAGAACTCATGCAGCGGGATTTCGCGGGAAGCGCTCTTGCTTGTAAGTGTCAAAACAGCTTGGTAGCAAATAGCCGGTATAACGCTGTCCGCCACTGGGGACGCATTGCAGATATTTCCGGCCATGGTGCCCATATTGCGTACGGAAACAGCAGCCATTAGATGTATGGCTTCAGCCAGGGCTGGGTATCTTTCCCGCACTAAGGCATCCTTTTCAATGCGTGATAAGGTTGCTGTTGGGCCGATATGCAGCATGGCTTCTTTATCGTCATAGCGGATATAATCAAAAGCAGCCACATGCTTGATATCAAGCATATAATCCAGAGGCAAATCCTCTACCGTTTTCAGTTTAACGATCAGATCCGTACCGCCGGCCAGTATCCTAACCCGTGGTTTTTCTGCCAAAATATCTAGAACTTCATCTATGGTAGCAGGGGCAAGATATTCATATTCCGCTGCCAGTATTCGTGTATTCATGCTTTTCTCCTTTCTTATTTTATGGCCAACCCCTGCTCTTGCAAAGCCTGTAGCATAACTTCCGGCGTTATGGGTAGTTTAGTAAAGCGTATGCCTACTGCATTATAGATAGCGTTGGCGATAGCTGCCTGTACGGAAGCCAATGCCGCCTCCCCTATGCCTTTTGCCCCGAATGGCCCGGAAGGTTCATAAGTATCGGTTAGGCGCACCAGCACATTTTCTATTTTGGGCATTTCCACCGCGGTGGGCATTTTATAATCCACCAGCAAGCCTTTATTGGCTGGCATACCAATAGCCTCATCAAAAGGTAGATCCTCATAGAGGGTGTACCCCAGACCCCGGTTGAAAGAGCCAATCAATTGCCCAGCCATCAGATCCGGGTTTACGGCTACCCCGCAATCCCCGTATAACAGCACTTTAGGTATTATTATCTCACCGGTGCGCAGATCTACCTCTACCTCCACAAAATGGGTTGTGAAACATGGCGGGCAGTTTTTCTGGCGATAGCTATCCGTATAAGCTATAGTGCCCCAGCTATTGATTTGCGCAGTTTTGGCAATTTCACCAATGGTCATTTTCTTCTGGTGATAGCCTTTAGCATAAACCACGCCTTGGCCTAATTCTTCATCCAATATCAGTTCCAGCTGATAAGGGTGTTCGTCCATAAGGCGTCCCGCAAATTCCAACAGTTTTTCTTTAACTTTGGTAGCCACATGATATACCGCCGCACCACCACAATACACACCACGTGTGGCATGGGTGCACACGTCATAGCCGGTGTTTTTGGTTTCCGCCGGGGAAAGACCCACCAGAGCAAGGGGCACTTGCAGCACTTCAGCAGCGATCTTGGTGATAGCGTCCCAGGTACCGCCACCATGATCCACCACTGCTGTCACTACATCCACAGAGCCGTCCTCATTAATTTTTATCATGCAAGAAGAATAGTCGATAACCTCACCTTCTTTAGGCCCGGCAGTGCCGGAGGTATGAAAACCCCGCGCTACGCCCAAGCCTTTGCGGGTTAATCCGCTTTTTGCGGCAGGCTTGCCACGCTTGGCCCATTCCATAATCTCCCTGCCTTTAACCAAAGACTCTTCCACCCCGCAGCTTTTGATAATAGAGCGGATGGTAGGCCCCTGACCCCAGAATTCCTCGCCAGTACCACGATAGTTTTTCAGGCGAAAATCGATAGCGTCGAAGCCCATTTCTTCCGCAATCATATCTACCATGCTCTCAATGGCAAAATTGATTTGGGGGTTGCCATAACCCTGCATGGCACAACAAGGTGTTTTATTGGTATAGACAGCAGTTCCGTCAAAACGGATATTACCGCGATATTTATAAAGGGAAGCAAACCATCCCGCTGTGCAGCCTAGCCAGGCTTTAGGCTGTATTTGGTGGGCGCCGAAATCCACCAGCGCCTTCACTTGGGCGGCGGTTATTTCGCCTGTCTTGGTTACACCCATTTTTACATCAAATTTAGCCGGGTACTTCTGATGACTGAAAAAATCTTCCTCACGGCTGGAAGCCAGCTTAACAGGGCGTCTGGCCTTCATAGCCAGACAAGCTGTAATAGGGGTAACGGTGTTTACCTGTATGCTGGAGCCAAAAGCTCCGCCAATAGCGATTTTTTTCACATTGATCTTTGATAAAGGCAGCCCTAGTATTGCGCCTAATAGTTGCCGATTGGCATGGATAGATTGGGCGGTGCACCAAACCGTTAAGCCCCCCTCGCTATCCGGCGCCGCAACCGCGCATTTGGTCTCCAATTGCGCGTGATAGATGCGCGGCAACTCAAAGCTGCATTCAAAGATACTGTCGGCAGCGGCGAAGCCGGCCTCACAATCACCTTCGTCAATATTACGTTGGACACCAATATTGTTCTTAACCGCTATCTGCTCACCGCATATTTCATAATAATCATATAGCTGGGGCGCGCCTTCTTTTATGGCTTCTTCCGGCTCGAACACCGCCGGTAGCACCTTATATTCCACCTTGATAAGCTGCATAGCTTTAAAAGCTAAATCTTCTGTTTCATGAGCCACCGCCGCAATGGGTTCACCCACATGACGAGCCTTTGAGGGCAATACCGTGCGATCGCAATTGGTGGCTACCGGTACAGATACACTGCGCTCATTGTACAAAATGGGGTTAATGTCCTCATACGTTAAACAAACCGCGCCCATAGCCTCGGCCGCGGAAGTGTCGACACTCAAGATCTCCGCATGGGCGTGGGGGCTGCGCAGCAATACCGCGTGCAACATACCCGGAATAATAATATCCGAGGCATACTGTTGCTGGCCGCTGACTTTGGCCGGACCGTCGATACGTGGGGTTATACTGCCAATAACCGTCAAAGCTCTTCACTCCTCTCTTAATATCTAATCACAAAACACGACTAAAGAGTACCTTAAAAAACACTATCCAAGTATTATTGGATACAATGTCTAAATTTAGTATAGCATAGGGCGAACTTCGTCCGCAAGTATTATTATATTTAAGGGTGCAGATAAAAAATTTGGGTAC
>Ga0082212_10010397_pt1 | contig 11904 bp, 10 predicted proteins | sample TergutNt197P3_FD_71548 | JGI IMG/M metagenome (GOLD analysis project Ga0082212, IMG submission 71548) | Neocapritermes taracua P3 segment gut microbial communities from Petit-Saut dam, French Guiana - Nt197 P3 | ecosystem: Host-associated > Arthropoda: Insects > Digestive system > Gut ... | reverse complement strand
CTGAATCGTCATGAGATTGATGCCGCTTCCCGTATAAAAAATTTTATCGCCTGTGCCTATCGACGCTTCTTTAATCATCGTCTGATTCCACCATTCCTCGTCAAGATTGATAGTCGGAATCGGGCGCAGGTCATAGAAAAACCCGTCAAGAATCATCGAGCCGATTGTGCCGTTAAAAGACGCAGGCGCGAATATTGCGTCATATTCGTCCATGCCGGACATGATTACTTTTCTAACTTCCGGGTTAAACTGGTACATATCCGTCGAGTGGTTCACTTCTTTAATATTAATATTAAATTTTTCTTCTACGAACCTGTTTCTCGTATATATCACGTCGTCGAGCACGTCGCCCGTCATTTCCTCGTGAACCAGCGCGGTGTAATAGAACCATGTGTTTGTCGGGTTCATGAATTTAAAATCCGCGCCGTTGCCGTTCATTTCGGGGTATTCGTAGGTATCCACGGGGGTTGAATCGGTTTCGGATTCGCCGTCGTTATCTTTTGCGTCGGTTGCGGTGTTGTCGCCCGAGGTTTTGCCGCCCTCGCCGGTATCTTCCCCGCACGCATAAAGCGAAAAGAGCGCGGAGCAGGCAAACAAAACCGTAAAAAGCAGGAACGCCAGTCTTTTTTTGTTGATTTTCATAAATTATCACCTTTCTAAAAAAACAATAAATTCTTATTAATGAGTTCACATTTATAATATTATATAATTTATTTATGAATAAATTTGCATATTTTATGCAAACCAGACAAAAATAAACCGCAAAAATTTTTTTGTTTAAACTGAGTTTATAAAATTGCGGGATAATAAAACGGGGGAAAAATATTATGTTTAATATAATGGTGGTCGAGGACGACCCTAACACAAGAAAATTAATGCAGGCTATTTTATCGCAGAGCGGTTACGAGGTCATACTGGCTGAAAACGGCGGGCACGCCCTTGAACTCATGGATAAAAAACACGTGGATTTAATAGTTTTAGATATTATGATGCCCAGAATGGACGGTTATCAGTTCACGGAAATTTTAAGGGAAAGCAATTATAACCTGCCGATATTAATGGTAACCGCTAAAGAAACGCCGCAGGATAAGAAAAAAGGCTTTATAATCGGCACGGACGATTATATGGTCAAGCCTTTTGACGAAGAAGAGCTGATTTTAAGAATTTCGGCTTTGTTAAGGCGTTCGCGTATCGTCAACGAGCATAAATTAATAATAGGCGAGACTACTCTCGATTATGATTCCCTGACTGTGGCAAGGGGCGGAAATATTCAGGAGTTACCCAACAAAGAATTCATGCTTTTATATAAATTATTATCTTATCAGAGCAAAATTTTCACGCGCCGCCAGCTCATGGACGAAATCTGGGACATGGAAAGCGACACCGACGAGAGAACGGTAGACGTTCATATAAACAGGCTGCGCGACCGTTTCAAAGACAACAATGATTTCGAGATTCAGACAATACGCGGTTTGGGATATAAAGCGGTAAAGGTATAATAATTTATGAAAGAATTAAAAAAGCAAAAAGAAATGCAGGAATTTCACGAAGAATTTCACAGGTACGCGTCGCTGAATATTATAACCGTGATTTTTGTTTTCGCGATTATGCTGTCGGCGAATATTCTCGCGTGGTTCTGCCTGTTCGCTATGGACAAATTAAACATGCTCGCGAGGATTAATCACTCGGCGGCGTTTCTGCAGTCCGTCATGTTCATGGCAAGCGTCGTTTTAGGGACTGTTATAACTTATTTCGCGAGCAAAAAGTTTTTAAAGCCGATTAATAATCTGATAAAAGCGACAAAAATAATAGCAAAGGGGAATTTTAACGTAAGATTAAAAGAAACGTCAAACCCCGCGGTTATACGCGAGCTTGTCGAAAGTTTTAACAAGATGGCGGAGGAACTCGGCGGAATCGAGATTTTCAGGAACGATTTTATAAATAATTTCTCGCACGAGTTTAAAACCCCGATTGTTTCTATCAAAGGCTTCGCGAAACAGTTAAAGCAGGATAATTTAACCACCGGACAGCAGCGCGAATATATTGATATTATAATAAAAGAATGTGAAAGATTATCTGATATGTCGTCAAAAGTGCTTCTGTTGACAAAGCTCGAAAACCAGCAGATTATAACGGATAAAAAAGATTATTATTTAGACGAGCAGATAAGAAACTGCATATTACTGCTTGAAAAGCAGTGGAATAAAAAAAATATAATATTTAACGTCGAACTTGTCCCGGCTGTATTTCACGGAAACGAAGAAATGCTTTCGCACGTCTGGTTAAATTTATTAGATAACGCAATCAAATACAGCAGTGAAAACGGCGAAATCAGCGTAAGCTGCCGCGAAACGAAAAAGGCGGCTGCCGGCGGGGGCATAGAAAATCTGACAGAGGTTAAAATAACGGATAAAGGCATAGGAATGGACGAAAAGACGCTAAAGCATATCTTCGAGAAGTTTTATCAGGGCGACGCGGCAAGAAGCGACAGCGGCAACGGTCTGGGACTGCCGTTAGTCAAGAGAATCGCAGGGCTGTGCGGGGGGCGCATATCAGTTCAGAGCGAAATAAATAAGGGCACGTCGTTTTATATTTATCTTCCGGCCGGTACAAGCAAAGGGGGAATATAATATTAATAAAATATATAAAAACCTGTTTATCGTAAACCCGAACGCGGGCATGAAACAGGCTAAAAATTATTTGCCTCAGGTTTTAGATTTATTCGCCGGAAACGGCGGCGAAAATTCCGTTCATCTGACTTGTGCGCGGGGAGACGGCATAAATCTTGTTTCAAGCTACGGCAATTCAGCCGACCGGATTATCTGTATCGGCGGCGACGGCACTTTTAACGAAGTCATAACGGGAATACAGCAGTCCGAACTTGATATTCCCATAGGATATATTCCCGCAGGGACGGCAAACGATTTGGCTAACAGTTTAAATTTATCTAAAAATATAATGCAGGCAGCAAAAGATATTATAAACGGAGAAATAACGTATCTTGACATAGGCAAATTCGGCGGGCGTTATTTTTCGTATATAGCGTCGTTCGGGGCTTTTACAAAGACTTCGTACAGCACCCCGCAAAGCTCAAAAAATATCTTCGGGCATTTCGCGTATATAATCGAAGCAATAAAAGAACTGCCGTCAATACGTCCGGAATATATAAAAATCGAAACAGGCGAATATTATATAGAAGACGAATATATATTCGGGTCAGTGAGCAATTCAAAATCAGTAGGCGGCGTGCTGTCGTTAAATCCGGATGTAGTAGACATGAGCGACGGAGTTTTCGAAGTGCTTTTAATAAAACCCTTAAACAATCCAAAAGCCGTCATGGACTGCGTTTACGCACTGCTTAATCATAACTACGATTCAGAATATATAACATTTTTTACTATCGGAAACGCGTCAGTTTACGCAAATCCGGACATGAAATGGGCGCTGGACGGCGAGTGCGCCGACGGCGGGGAACGAATAGATATAAAAAACCTGTGCAGGGCAGTTAAAATTATATCGAAACCGTAGCATAGCCTACGGTTTTTTTACATTTAAGAAAAGAAAACGCCATATATTTCTGGTATTATAAATCAATAATTAAATCAGAACCGAGGTTAAAAAAATGAGCTTGCCGAAAACTGTGCATATCCCTGATTTAGGAGATATTACGCCTGAAAGCGGGTTCGAGCTTTTACAGGTCACATCTGACGGACTGTACGAAACAGGCAAATCGGGCGTGGCTGATATTGTCGCGACGGGCGATAAAAAAGTAGAGTTCGTATCGTTTGGCTCTCACACGCTCGCGTGCGTAAAGTCCGCTATAGCGTTCCCCGCGTATTATCCCGTATATCCTGTTAAAATCAAACGTCCGCTGAAAGCCGTATTAATGGATTTGGACGGCACGACGGTCAGAAGCGAGGAATTCTGGATTTGGATTATCCAGATGAGCGTCGCGAGTTTGCTCGGCAATCCGAAGTTTGAATTTGAAGAATCAGATATGCCGTTTGTTTCAGGACACAGCGTGTCAGAACACCTGCAATACTGCATAGATAAATACTGTCCCGGAAAATCCCTCGAAGAAGCGAGAAATTATTATTTCGAACATACCCACAGAGAAATGGAAGAAATCATGCAGGGCAGGGGAAAGGACGGAGCGTTCACCCCGACTGCCGGGGTTAAAGAGTTTCTGCTCGAGCTTAAAAGCATGGGCGTAAAAATCGGGCTTGTCACGTCCGGATTATACGAGAAAGCATATCCCGAAATCGTTTCGGCGTTCAAGACTTTAAAAATGGGCGACCCGAAAGACTTTTACGACGCGATAATCTCAGCAGGATTCCCGCTTCGCAAAGGCTCGGTCGGCACGCTCGGCGAACTCTCGCCGAAGCCTCACCCGTGGCTTTATTCTGAAACGTGCATTGTCGGATTAGGCATAGGATTTGACGAACGCGACAGCGTATTGGGAATCGAAGATTCCGGCGCGGGCGTATGTTCCGTGCGTCTCGCGGGATACACGACGGTCGGGATTTCGGGCGGCAACATAATCGAGAGCGGGACGAGGGCTGTGTGCGATTATTATGAAGACAGCTTTGACGGTATTATGAGGATAATCAAAGGGTAGGGGATAAATAATGGGAAAAAAAGAAAAATTGATAGAGCGGTTAAAAAGCAATCCAAAAGATTTTACTTTTGATGAAATGCGTAACGCGCTTGAAAGTTTGGGATTTAAAATGTATAACAAAGGTAAAACAAGCGGTTCGCGTGTTAAATTTTCGAGAGATAGTATAGAAATTATCTTACATAAACCTCACCCGCACAAGGAACTTGAAGAATATCAGATTAAGCAAATCTTGAAAATTTTAAGAAAGAAGGGTTTAATATGAACAATATATTAGAATATAAGGGATATTATGGGACAGTTGAATTTTCTGAAGCCGACAATGTTTTTTTCGGAGAAGTCATGGGGATAAGAGGTCTTATTTCATATGAAGGCGGCAACGTACAAAGTCTTAAAAAAGATTTTGAAGGTACGATAGACTTTTATCTTGAAACGTGTAAAGAAGAGGGTATAAAGCCACAAAAATCCCGTATTGGAAAACTTAACGTGCGTGTATCGCCGGAACTTCATAAAAATTTGGAGGTTTATTCAATTTTGCACGGGCAGTCGCTTGATTCTACCGTAGAAGAAGCGATAAAACATTTTTTGCAGTGATATTAAAAATAAAATAAAGAAAGGCGATAAAAATATGTCTGATAAAAACAAAGAAATACAGTGCCATTTTATATCAAACACCCACTGGGACAGGGAATGGCGGTTTTCAGCAAGGCGCACGCAGCATATGCTGGCTTACGCCGTTGACATGCTGCTCGATATTCTTGACAACAACCCCGAATTTAAGCATTTTCACATGGACTCTCAAACCATGCCGCTTCAGGATTATCTTGAAGTTTATCCCGACAAAAAAGACAAGCTCAAAAAATATATTTCAGAGGGAAAAATCGGCGTAGGTCCGTGGTTCTGCCTGCCCGACGAGTTCACAGTCGGAGGCGAGGCGCTTATTAGAAACCTGCAGTTAGGTCACAAAATCGCCCTTGATATGGGCGGCGTGAGCAAAACCGGATATTCGCCGTTCGGCTGGGGACAGATTTCACAGTTGCCCCAAATCTACGCGGGATTCGGTATTAACTTCGCGTCGTTCTACCGCGGCGTTAATTCAACGGAAGCGCCCAAAGCCGAGTTTTTCTGGGAAAGTCCGGACGGCACTAAAGTTTACGCCTCGCGTCTCGGACAGCGTCCGCGTTATAACATGTGGTACGTAGTTCACAGACCCGTTTATTTTAATCTGCCGAACGAGGGCATACGCGATTTCAAATGGAACGACAACAACGGCATATTTAAATTTATTGATTCTGATAATCACCGTCTTGATTATCAATACGCGCACCCGTTTTTTAACTATTACAAAGAAAATATAAAATCCAGAGGCGAACAGGCATTGCGCGAACAGGACAACGACTGGACGACCCCGCACCGGTTCTGGTCTGAGGGTCACGACTCGTCCTGCCCCGATATACGCGAAATCCAAATGATAAAAGATTTAAACGAAGCCCTGCCTAACGCGCATGTATTTCATAGTACACTAAGAGAATTTGAACAGGGCGTAATAGATTCGTTTGACCCGGACACGAGAACTATTAAAGGCGAAATGCGTTTCCCTCTCACAAGGGGCAGCACCTCAGGCATGTTCGGCTGGATATTGTCCGCAAGAATGGATATAAAACAGGATAATTTTAAAACAGAACGCACGTTAATCAATTACGCAGAGCCTCTTGCCGTGTTCGCGTCGCTTGCGGGCGCGCCGTTCCCGGGGAATTTCATAGATTTATCTTATAATTACCTGCTCCAGAATCACGGGCATGACTCAATCGGCGCGTGCGGACGCGATATTGTTTATGAGGACGTTATTTCGCGTTACAGGCAATCCAGAGAACTTGCGATGTGCGTATATGAACGTGCGTTCATGGACGTTGCGGGCGATATAGATTTACGCGACTGGAACAGAGACGACGCTGCTGTCGTGATATATAACCCCGCGCCGTTTAAACGCAGTGAAGTCGTCAAAGTCATGCTTGAAATCCCGCAGGAATGGGATTGTTACACGTTCCAGATTCTCGACACAAACGGCTCGAAGTTAAAATATCAAGTCCTGTCCGTAGATAAAAACAACGCGCAGATTATACAGAACCCGAACGACGTTGCGAACGTTCTGCACACGCAGCAGTACACAATTCAGTTAGAAGTAAAAGACATACCCGCAATGGGATATAAAACGCTTAAAGTTCAGCCCCTCGGATATACAAGGGCGACAACCCCCGTCACAATGCTCAAAAAACCGCAGGTCATGGAAAACGAATATCTGCGCGTGTCTATAAACTCAAACGGCACGTTTAACGTGCTTGACAAAGAGAGCGGCAGAGCTTATGAAAACCTCGGGTTCTTAAAAGACGTTGGAGAAATCGGCAACCCGTGGGAACACGTTATCCCCGAGCTTGACGAAACATTCACGACTTTAAACGAAAAAGCCGACATAACTCTGTTACACGAAGGCGAGCTTGAAGCCGCTTATAAAATAATAATTAACTGGGCGTTGCCCGAAGGCCGTTCGCTTGACGAAAAGAGCCGCTCAAAGCATATGAACCCCTGCAAAATCGAAACGACGCTCGCGCTCAAAAAAGGCGCAAGATTCGTCGAGATTGAAACAATAGTTTATAATAATTCAGAAGACCATTATTTACAGGTCGGATTCCCGACAAATATCAAAGCCGAATATTCTTACGCGCAGGGACAGTTCGACGTGGTAAAACGTCAGGTCGCAAAACGCGATTATTCGCTCTACGACGAAATCCCCATGACAGAACACCCCATGAACTCGTTCGTTGACTTATCAGACGGCAAGCACGGGGTAGCAATATTAAACACCGGACTTAAAGCATACGAAGCGTCAGACGACGAAGATAACACGTTATATATCACGCTCCTGCGCTGTTTCCCCTTGCGGATATGCGTAACGCAGGACATGCAAAACTATAGCAACTGGGACAAAGGCTCGCAGATGCTTGGCAAAAACGTATTTAAATACGCGTTCATGCCGCATAAAGGCGACTGGGAAAACGCGAACGTCTGGGGAGAATCCGAACGTTTTAATCTGCAATTCTCCGTCGCGCAGATTGCCCCGACGGCTCACGGCAAAAACGCGCTCACACATTCGTTTATCGAACTCACGACAGAACGCCTGAATATATCGGCAGTCAAGCGTTCGGAAGATAACACAGGTTATGTCGTGCGTTTATTTAACCCGTCCGATAAAACAGTCAAAGCGTCAATCAGATTAAACGGCGGGCTTGCGCCGATAGCAAAAACGCAAACCCCGCTTGAACGCCAGAAAGCCGAGTTTGAACTCCCCGCATACGGCGACAAAAAATGGAGCGCGGTCAAGCTCGTGTCGCTCGAAGAAACCGACGTCGGACTTCCCGCAATTTCGCTCAAACCCGACGGCTTTGTTGATTTTGAGATTACGGGTAAGAAGATATTGACAATCAAATTTGAGGAATAACAAGGAGGGCAAAAACATGGCAAAAATCGGTTCACCGTTATTTATAGTGCGCGAAGAATGTTCAAAAGACCTGATGAAAGTCTTGGACAAAATAGCGCAAATCGGATATGACGGCGTAGAATTTTTAGGATTCTTCGGTCATAAACCGTCTGAGATAAAAAATAAATTAGATTCCTGCGGACTAATCGCAATCGGCGACCATGTAGCGTTTGACGAGTTCGCGAAAAACACAAATAAAATAATAGACGAGCATAAAGAAACCGGCTGCGGGTATATCACAATAGGCGCGCCGCCGGAATTCGGACAAAGCGAGTTCGAAACATTTGAAAGAATCGGCGAAGCAATGAATAAATCGGGAATGAAACTGCTGTTTCACAACCACGCCGAAGAACTTAAAAACAAAGTAAACGGAAAAGACGTTCTCGAAAATATATTTGACGGCGTTCGTCCTGACTTATTATACTGCGAGCTTGATTTGGGTTGGATAAGCATAGGCGGCGCAGACCCCGCGTATTATTTAGAGAAATATAAAAACAGATGTCCTGTAATTCACTTCAAAGATTATATAAATACAAGCGACGGATTTTTGTTCAAACCCACAGGCTACGGCGTTATGCCTAACGCAGAATTATACGCGCTGTCTTTGCAGTGCGACCCTAAACCCGAATGGTATGTTATGGACCATGACTGCGCTTATGAACGCGACTCGTATTTTGACTTAAAAATATCTCTCGAATATTTCAGAAATTTAATTGAGGTGACAAAATGAAAAAGTTGATTATATTAATCATAGGCGTATGTCTGACAATGATGTTAACGACAGCCTGCATGCTGTTATACCCCGCGGAAACGTCGGACGATATGTCAGAAGTTAAAATTGTTGAAAAAAATGATAAAGTTGAAAATGAGGATAAAGCCGTGGAAGATAAGAACGATATAAATAACGCGAAACCAAAGCATTTCAAAGTTGACGGAACAAAAATTTTAACCCCCGAGGGCAAAGAATTTTTAATCAAAGGAGTGAACGTGAACGGTCCGGGCTGGGTTTTCGAGAGGGACACGCTGCAGGACGTTGAACTTATAGTTGACGTGTGGCAGTTTAACACAGTGAGATTATGCGCCGCAATCGGCTGGGAATGGGCAGTAAATAATAACAGCGATTTAGACGGCATAATCAAAGCCTTCACAGAAAGAAATATCGTCGTAATGCTCGAAGTCCATGATTACACCGGCATATATCCGCCGCAAGACGACGAAGGCTACCGCAGCGAGAACGTGAAATACGTATATCCGGTTAAAGTTCTGAAAGAATGGTGGGTTGACAAAGCAAACAGATTTAAAGATAACCCGTATGTATGGTTTAATATCATGAACGAACCCGGTTCGGACAACAGTGAAAATTCAGCCGACTTATGGGCTGAGATACATAGCGAAGTAATTGAAGCAATCAGAGATACGGGAGCTGAAAATATTATTGTTCTTGACGAACACGGGTGGGGACAGGGCAGCGGCTATCACGGCGGCAAAAATTCTTTTGACAGCGCGATTATTAGAAGAGGGCCCGCGCTTAACAAAAAATATGACAATCTTGTATATTCGCTTCACGTCTACGACGCGTGGCGCGACGGAAAATCACGGTTCGACGATTATTTCAGGGACGCGAAAGAGCTTGATTTATGCGTAATACTCGGCGAATTCGGCGTAGGCAAAGATAATCTGGGTCAGCATAACGCCGTCAAAGCAATGTATAACTCGGCGATTCCCAATAATATCGGCAGAATGTACTGGGCATGGGACGACGGCGGTTTACCCGCCAGCGACAGCGGCGGCTTCTGGGCTATAGATAAGACAGACGGCGCTATGCCGGGTAATTTAACATGGGCGGGCGAAATGGTATGGCTCGACACTCACGGACTGTTAGACGCGCCCGTACCGGATTACAGCTTGGTTTTGCCGCTATTGCCAAACGGCGATTTTGAAGATGGCATGAGCGGCTGGGATAACTGGGGCGGCTGTTCAGTTGAGGACGGCGAGTCTTATAACGGCTCTAAAGCTTTAGTTATAAGTTCGGGAGGAAGCGGAGGTTCGGGGCGTTCGCTCGAATTAAAGCCCGGCGCAACTTATAGTTTCAGCGCGTGGGGAAAATGCGATAAGAAAACAAATCAGGGCGCGGACGTCGGCGTAAAATTCAGGGACGCGGCTAACCCCGAAGAAGAAACGCATATATTCGTGACTTTCACGGAAACGGAGTGGACGCAAAAAACCGTCGAGATTACTATGCCCGACGAATTCTCAGGAGCTACGCTCTTTATATGGAAAGGCGACGCGAACGTCGCGTTGTATCTTGACGATTTGGAACTGTCTGAAATTAAATAATTAAAAATCCTCGCGCCGTTCAATTAATTTTGCCTTTGCGGAATTGGGATAACAAGTTATATCAAAAATACGCTGGTTTGAACTGCCCCTGTAAAACCAATCCAGCGTTTTTTTGTTTTGCTCAAACTTGCCGTCAACTAAATAATTAGTAACGGTCAGCAAATCTTTAATATCAATGTCAGTTTTAGCCATTTCAAGAAGCTCTTCGTAAAGATAGCCCGTATAAGTTATAATCTCAACGCCGCGTTTTTCCGCTTCGATAAGCCGCGCGATTTTAGCGAGCTCTCGCGCCTGACAGAAAGGCTCGCCGCCCGAAAACGTCATTTTTGTCGTGCGCGACTCTATTATTTTGTTTGCTATTTTATATATATCGGCGTTAAACCCGCCTTCAAAATCATGCGACTGGACGTTATGGCAGCCCTCGCAGTTATGCGGACAGCCCTGAACGAAAATAACAAGGCGCATACCCGGCCCGTCAACAACGGAATCTTCGACTATTCCCGCTAATTTTATCGGGTCGGAAACTACCGGACGTATAACCGGCTCAAATACAGGGATTGCGGCGGCTGTATCCATGTTTTCTCTTCCTTTTGATATTAAATATTTCTGTCTATATTATCTCAATATCCGAATAATTCTCAGCCGAAGAATGTTTCACCCGCGCTTTTTCTTCTTTGATTTTCGCGTCATTAAATCTATCAAGCGTCCCGAGATAACCCGTGACCCTGCGTATTCTCGTAAAGTCGCCTAAACCGTCGTCCTCGCTCCTGCCGCACTTCGGGCATTTATCGTTTATTATGCCCGTATAGCCGCACACGGGGTCGCGGTCAACAGGGTGGTTTATCGAGCCGTAGCCTACGCCGCACTCTTTCATGTGCCTTATGACTTCTTCAAAAGCCTCGAGATTCTCGGACGGATTGCCGTCCATTTCAATATATGTGATATGCCCCGCGTTTGTCAGCGGGTGATACGGAGCTTCAAGTTCTATTTTTTTGAACGCCGCTATATTATAATATACGGGTATATGAAAAGAGTTCGTGTAAAAATCCCGGTCGGTGACGTTGGGGATCTCGCCCAATATTTTTCTGTCTTTTTTGATGAACGTGCCAGCGAGCCCTTCGGCGGGGGTCGCGATCAGCGTGAAATTCAGCCCGTATTTGACCGTCGCCTCGTCCATTTTTTTACGCATATACCCGACGATTTCCAATCCCATGACCTGCGCTTCTTTGGTTTCGCCGTGATGCTTGCCGCACAGCGCGACCAGACATTCGGCAAGCCCGATAAATCCCATCGTGAGCGTGCCGTGCTTCAAAACCTCGCCGATCTCGTCGTCCTGCTTTAATTTCTCCGAGTCGATCCAGATGCCCTGACCCATCAGAAACGGGAAGTTCTTGACTTTTTTGCCGCACTGGATTTT
>Ga0082212_10010396_pt1 | contig 11905 bp, 11 predicted proteins | sample TergutNt197P3_FD_71548 | JGI IMG/M metagenome (GOLD analysis project Ga0082212, IMG submission 71548) | Neocapritermes taracua P3 segment gut microbial communities from Petit-Saut dam, French Guiana - Nt197 P3 | ecosystem: Host-associated > Arthropoda: Insects > Digestive system > Gut ... | reverse complement strand
CCTGTCCCTCTTTGACGGCGAAGCCTGGCCCGAGCTTGACGGGCTCTATCTGGGCGGAGGCTTTCCCGAGGACTTTTGCGCCGAACTTGCCGCCTCCCCCAAGCTCGCCCTGCTGAAGGATTACGCCGAACAGGACATGCCCATCTACGCCGAAAGCGGCGGTTTTCTGCTGCTGGCGGCCTCCATGGAACGCCAGGGCGCCTGCTGCCCCATGGCGGGCGTGTTTCCCGTGCGCGCCGTTTTCCACGAACGCCCGCAGGGCCTCGGCTATGTGGAAGCCTCGGTCGTCCTGCCCAATCCCTTCCATCCCCAACACGCGCCCCTTAAAGGCCATGAGTTTCACTACACCCGTTGCGAACTTCTCCCGGGCGCGCGGGCGGAACACGCCCTGCACCTCGGCTGCGGCACAGGCATGTGGCAGGCGGGCGACGGCCTCCTGTATCAATCCACCTTCGCAAGCTACACGCACATCTTTGCCCCTGCCGCGCCGCATTGGGCGGAACGCTTCGTTGCCGCGGCCGCCAGGTTCGCCTCGCGGGGCAAAAAAACTGACAAGCCTTTTCAGGAGCCTTCCCTATGCCCAGGATCCTGCCCGGTGAAACCGACCTCTATGCCCTGACCGACTCCCGCCTCAGCCTCGGCCGTTCCGTTGTGGACGTGGCGGACGCGCTGCTGCGGGCCGGAATACGCATCCTGCAATACCGGGAAAAACACCGCACGAGCGGCGTCATGCTGCAAGAATGCCAGGCCCTGCGCCGCATGACGCTTGAAGCGGGGGCCTGCTTTATCGTCAATGATCATGCGGATATCGCCCTGCTTTGCCAGGCCGATGGCGTACACGTGGGACAGGAGGATATTCCCGTGCCCGCCCTGCGCGCCCTGCTGGGGCCGGACAAAATCATCGGCCTGTCCACCCATGCCCCGGAGGAGGCGATCGCCGCCGCGTCCGCCGGAGCGGATTACATCGGCGTGGGGCCGCTGTTCGCCACCCAAACCAAGGAAGACGTCTGCGCGCCAGTGGGCCTGGAATACCTGGACTGGGCCGCCGCCCACAGCACGCTGCCCTTTGTGGCTATCGGCGGCATCAAGCGCCACAATATCGGGGAAGTCGTGCGGCATGGCGCAAAATGCTGCGCGCTGGTTTCCGAGCTTGTCGGCGCGCAGGACATCCCGGCCCGCGTCGCGGAAGTGCGCGCGCGCATGAAGACATGAAACGCCCAAAACCTCCTCTTCAATCCCCGCGCAAGGCCTCCAGCACGACCTCAAGATCGTCGAGCCGATAAAAGCGTTCCGCCCCCTGGCCTGCCAAAAAAGTGACCTTCCCCGCCAGGGAAATTTCATCCTGCGCAAAACCTTTCATCCGGGCTATCCGGATATAGACGTGGGCGCCGGCAGATCGCAAACAAAAGATGGTCAAGCGCCCCCGGATCTCCCGCGCCAAAAGGGCGGTGTGAAACGCCGAACCGTCCAGGCCGGCCACCCGCGCCGAAGAGGCGATAAGCGCCACCTGCTTGCGGATCGACAGAAACTGCGGATGCACGATTTCCCAGCCCATGGCTTGCAGGCGCGACTCCAACTCCCGTTCGTTAAGCAGACCACCGCCGAGATTGCTGCTCCGGGAAAGCCATATCTTTTTGTCGGTGAGCGGCGGGGCGGGCAGGGCGCCCAGGGCCTCGATCTGCTCCGGCGTCACGCTGTCGGGCAGGGCAAAACCGGGTGCGGCCAACATGAGCTGGTCTGCCACGGCCGGCCGCGTCAGCATGAGAATGGGATTGCGCAAGCCCAGCAATTTGAACACGTCCCACTGCCAGGGCACGATGTCCTGGTGCGTGGAAGAAAACATAATAGGCACATGCGCGCACTGCTTGAGCGCGTACAGCCGCGACAGCGTCTCAATGAGAAAATGCCCGTAATGCCGGAACAGGTAGCCGCCGAAGAGGTATGAGTTCTTCAACCGGACCGCACGGCCTTCGCCTGTCCCCCAGGCCTCACGCACGGCTTCCGGCGGCGCGGGCAGACCGTATAGCTTTGGCTTCCGGCCGCGCCACAGCAGGCTGTCCGGCTGGCAGTCCTCACCCTGGAACACGCCGCCGCTGAATTTGTCCAGTGTGCCCCGCAACGGCATGACCAGGGCTTGGCGCAACGCGGTCATCGGACTCGGCGTCGCCGGCTGCATCGTTTTTTCTGCTGCAAGCGGTTCCATTTTCAAACTTCCACCCTTTGCAGAAGGCCATTACCACCATCGGCATGGACTTGGCAAAGAACAGTTTGCTTGACATCCTCGCGGCAGAGCGGGCACGGTTACAGGATGCCTTCCATGACAGGAGCTTTCCATGCCCAAGGTATTGCCCGGCGAAACCGGCCAAAAAGACGCGCGCGTGCATGAAGGCATGGACCGCGCCCTGGCGGAAGAAGCCCTGGCCGCGGGGCGTGAACTGTCCGCGCGGGAACTGCTGGAACTCCGGCGTGGCGGACACCTTGACGCGCCACCCATAAGCGGCGCGCCCTATGCCGCCTGGCGCGCCCTGTGCGAAGCGCCGGCGGACGCGCAACTGGACAGCCGGCTTGCCCGGGTTTTTTCCGGGCCCGTACCTCTGATCTCCGTTCTCATGCCAGTCTACAATCCCGTGCCGGACTTTCTGGACGCGGCCATCACGTCCGTGCGCACACAAAGCTACCCGGCCTGGGAATTGTGCGTCGCGGATGACGCTTCCACTGATCCGGCCGTATCCGCCTGCCTGCAAAGACACGCGGATGAAGACAGCCGCATCCGCCTTGTCCTGCGGAGCGTCAACGGGCATATCAGCGCGGCCACCAACAGCGCGCTGGAAATGGCGCAAGGCCCGTGGTGCGCCCTCATGGATCACGACGATCTGCTGCACAGACACGCCCTGACACGCATGTTCCTGGCCATGGAGGAACATCCGCGGGCCTCCTTCCTCTTTTCCGATCATGACAAAGTTGACGAAAACGGCAGACGTTCCGCCCCACATTTCAAACCGGGCTTCAATCCGGACTTGCTCCTGGCCTGCAACGCAGTCAGCCATTTGACCCTGTGCCGCACTGATCTGCTGCGCGGCCTGGGGGGCCTGCGCGAAGGCCTTGAAGGCGCGCAGGATCACGATCTGGCCCTGCGGACTCTGGCGGAGCAGGGACCAACGGTCTTTGCCCATGTGCCGCACGTTCTCTACCATTGGCGCACGCACGCCGACAGCACTTCGACCGGCCTGGCGGCCAAACCGTACGCCGCGCAGGCCGACCTGCGCGCCAAAACGGACTATCTCGCGCGCAGAGCCGTGCCTGCCCGCGCCGAAGCCTTGCCGAACAACGCGATACTGTCTCACCTGCGTTTCACGCTCCCCACGCCCGCGCCCCTGCTCTCGCTCATTCTCTGCGTGCCGGGAGAAGCGCGGGACGCCGCCCTCTGGGCGCGGGATCTTGCGGCGCGCACCGCTTACGCCAAGCGCGAAATCCTCGTCGCGCCGTATGGAGCTCTATCTTCAGCCGTGGCGCGCCTCAAGCCGGACGGCGGCTCGGTGTTGCCCGCCCACGCGACGCCCGTAGCGGCGCGAAATGCGGCTGCACGCGCCGCGCGCGGAGTGGCGCTGCTCTTTGTGGACGCCTTCAGCCTGCCCTTGACCCCCGATTGGGCCGAACAGCTTGCCGCAGCAGCTCTCTGGGAGGAACTGGGCGCTGTGGGCAACAGACGTTTGCAGACAAACGGCTTTCTGGCCCATGCCGGGCACGCGCCTGGCAAGGACGCGCTCCTGCCGGCCTTTGCCGGCCTGCATCCCCAGGCAGCGGGCTATTTTTCCCAGGCGCATCTGCCGCGCAGCGTGGCGGCGCTGTCCGCCGCCTGCCTGTGCATGCGGAAAAGCGTTTTCATGGAAACAGGCGGTTTTGATGAAGGCCTGCACGAACTGGCCGCGGCGGATCTGTGCCTGCGCCTGCATGCGCGCGGCCTGCGCTGCCTGTGCACGCCCCTGGCCGACATGGCCGGGCCGCAGGAACCCGCGCTGCCCTACACGCCCGCCTTCACCGAACGCTGGCCCGGCCTGCCGCATGCGACGCCGTATCAGAATCCGCACCTGGATTGGACGCCCGGCGGCTGGAAGCTGCGCCTGCCGGATATGTTATGGTAAAGAGCGGAGAAAGCACATGCGAAAAATTCCGCTCATCGCCCTGCTGCTGCTTTTGGGCTTTCCCCTGTCTGCCTTTCCGGATCAGCAGCATGGGATAAGACGTGACGCCCGGGACTCGCAGATGCCGGCGTATTCCGCGCAGTGCCCCACCGGCGGGCCGGAAGCCGTGACCCTGTTCGAACTGGGCAATGATTATCATTATGGCCGCCTGGAAGGGAGGCAGTGGGATCGGGACAAAGCCGCCCGTTATTATGAGGAGGCCGCCAGGCTGGGCAACGCCAGGGCCTTGATCGAGCTGGGCAACCTGTACCGTGCGAACGACACCCATTTTACCCGCGTGCATCCCAAGAAAGCTCGACACGCCGCTCATCACATCTATCGCGACCTGGCCGCCGACCTGTACCTGGGCGCCTGGGAGATGGGCTGCCCGGAAGGGCTCGGCTATCTTGCCGACGACTATTACTCATATAGACGCCTTGGCTGGTCGGTACATGAACAAAAGGCCGTGCAATTGTTGGGCATGGCGGCCTATGCCGGTTCGCTGCAAGATATGGTCGCGCACGGCGCCAGCCGGTGGAAAGAAGCCTCTGAACAGGGCAAGCCGGAGCTCTACGAGGAAGGCAAAGCCTTTATGGAGCGCGCCCTGGCCCTGGGCTACGGCTACGCCGGAGTCCCTCTTTCCGTCAGCTATAGCATCAAGGAGGGCAACATTGAGGATGCGATCCGCGTGCTGCGGGCCGGCGCGGCTTTGGGCAGCACGGGCTGCCTGTACCACCTGGCCGAAATGTACCGTCCCGGCAGCCGAGGCGTGGCCGGCCAAAAAAAGGACGAAGCCTATGCCAAACAGGTGTTGGCACTGAAGCGCGGCATTGATGACAATTACGACCCCAAGCCCATAGCGAATTTTGATCGGCTGCTTCCCCCCAAGCCGATCCGATCGCTTCCGGCCAAAGAACCGCTGTTCCGAGGGCAAGCCGGTCTAAAAATCGTGCCTGTGCACATGCAGGATGAACACAGGAACGATGCCAGGTTTTCCAGGGCTCAGGATCTGTGGCGGCAGCGCATGGCGGAAAGCAAGGACCCCGCGCTGGCCGGCAAGGTCAAGCCGCCGTCGGGGAAAAACTCTCCCCCGTCCGTGTACGGGCAGCTTGAGGCGCGCAACCGGTGCTATCAGCCGGTCCAGGCTTCCTTGTCCCAAGCGGAGACGGGGGGGCATCTTGCTTCCCGCTCCATTGACAAACTCCTGCTCTGGAGCGGTGAAAAACCCCCGAAAGACGCCCTTGCGTTTACCAAAGGCCAGGGCAAGATACAGCTTTCCGTGCGGGAAACCACGGCCTCGGCCAAGCCGCGGGCGCTGGATTTCGCCGCCGGACGGGTGGATATTTGGGATTTGACCCTGTGCCCCGGGGAGCCGGCCCTGGATGATCCGGTCGGCCTTACGGAGCGCCCGGCAATCAAGGGTGAAAAGCTTGATTTCTACGCCTGGCATTTCACCCAGATTCCGGGAAGCTTTGATGCTCCCTACCGCAAATACCCCGTAAACGTGTTTTTTGAGGGCATCCACGTTGCCAGCCTGCGTACCGGGTCCGATAAGACCAAGACCCCGGGCGATCTCCATCTATTTTTTCCGGCCGGAACCAAGGGAAAGTTGGAACTATTAGGCGGCCCTGCAATCGGCAGCTTTTCCTTCAATTTGCCCGATTATTCGGACAGGTGGGACAGAGCCGCCACAGGCAAGGAAAGCGTAATCATGCCCGCCAAACCCAGGCTGGGCCCGGATGCATTCTGAGCCGCCCATGCCTGGAAAAACGCCGTCTGACGCAATATCACGGCAAACCGCGCCCGCTACGGATTCACTACGTTCTGCGGCCTGCCTTCCACAAAAGCCCGCAGATTGGCCGCGGTGATGCTGATGATGTTGCGCCGCGCCCGCACGCTGGCCCAGGCGATGTGCGGCGTGATATAGGTATTGGGGCTCTTCAGCAGGGGATTATCCGCCTGGGGCGGTTCCACGGAAAGCACATCCGTACCGAGCCCGCCGAGCTGGCCGCTGTGCAGGGCCTGCGCCACCGCCGCCTCGTCCAGCAGCGGGCCGCGCCCGGTGTTGATGATCAACGCGCCCTTGTGCATGGAAGCCAGGCGCTGCGCGTTGACCATGGCCCGCGTCGCGTCGGTCAGCGGGCAATGCAGCGATATGACGTGCGACCTGGCAAAAAGCTCATCCAGGCCCACAAAGGCGAAAGGCGCATAGGCCGGCGCGGCGGCGGGCCTGGGGTCATGCGCCAGCACCTCCATGCCGAAGGCGTGCGCCAGTTCGCCCACGCGGCGGCCGTTGTTGCCGAAGCCCGCTATGCCCATAGTCCTGCCGGTCAGTTCCACCTGGGGACTGAGCCAGTAACAGAACTCCCGGCGGCGTTCCCATTCGCCGTCGCGCACGCTGGCGTCATGCCGGGCCACGTCCCGGCACAGCGCCAGCAACAGGGCGAACACGTGCTGCGCCACGGAATCCACGCCATAGGCCGGAGTGTTGCAAACCGGAATCCCCCTGGCCCTGGCAGCCTCAATGTCAATCACGTCGTAGCCGGTGGCCAGCACGCAGATACAGCGCACATCCGGCAGTGCGGCCAGGGTCTCCACGCGCAGGGGGGTCTTGTTGGTAATCAGAGTCTGCGCGCCGTGCGCGCGCTCCAATATCTTGTCCTGCGGCGTATTGTCATGGATGCTCAGATCGCCGAAGGCCTTCAGTTCATCCCAGGAAAGATCGCCGGGATTCAACGTGTATCCGTCGAGAATGACAATGCGCATACGACCTCTGGCGCGGCTTTTTTGCCGACTTTTACTGCTGGCCTTGAACAAGGCCGTTGGTGCGCGCCAGTATCCCCTCAATGCGTTTTGACAGCGCAGCCTTTGACTGCTGCTCTCCTGCCAGCGCCCGCTTGAGGTTGCTGTTTTCCGCTTGCAGAGCCGTGCCGTCGCCGGCGGCGGAGTCCTTGCGGAGCTTCGCGTTTTCCCTGCGCAGAAGGTCTATTTCCGTAACCAGGGAATCCACCCGATTTTCCAGGAGTTCTAACAAATCCATGCTTTTTATCTACCTCTCCATGCGCAAAAAACGCAAGTCGTTACAATAAATCATTAAAGCCGCATGAAACACCCCGTGAAGGAAAAACCATGAAACTGACGAAACGGAGTATAGAGGGTCTGGCTAGCACTGGCAAGCGCTATGAGATGCAGTGGAAAAAATCGAAATTTGACAAAAGCTTGCTGGGGCGTTACAGCTTACGCCATAAGCTGTAGGGAAATGCGGGGAGGCTAGCCGGCAAAATGAAGAAAGAACTTTTGAAGTATCTTTCCGGGTTGTGCCAGGCGGCGTCAGCCGCGTTGCTTGTGGCTGCGTTGATAATGCCCGAGGTGACAGGGCCGGCTGCTGCATTTTCTGTGGCCACGGCGGTTTTGGGGGCGGTATTTGTTGTCCTCAGAGTGAAAGGAGAATGATTATGAGCGCTGTTACTGCTATGTGGCTGTATGTTTTGGGAATTGCGGCGGCCGGGCTAATTGTGTGGAAGTTTGTACCCGGCGATAAGCGACAATAAAAAAGTTTGAAAGAAAAAAGACCTGCGATATTTTCAGCAAGTCTTTATTTTTTATAGTTTATATTTACGGCTTGCCCGTTAAAAATGAAGAATATTCTTCAGCAGGCCGATCAGATCGTAGCGCAGGTCTTCGTCCTGAATGGCGAAATAAATGTTCGCCGTCAGGTATTCGGCCCAGTCGCCCGCGTCAAAGCGCTGCCCGGCGATCTTCACGGCCATCATGCCCCGGCTCTTAGCCAGTTGTTGCAAGGCGTCGGTCAGTTGGATTTCGCCGCCGTGGCCGGGCTTGACCCTTTCCAGGTGCTCGAAGATATCCGGCGTCAGCACGTAACGGCCCACAATGGCGAGGTTCGAAGGCGCTTTTTCCTTGGCGGGCTTTTCCACCATGTCGTTGATGCGGTATATGCCGGGAGACACTTCTTCTCCGTCAATAATGCCGTATTTGTCCACCTTGTCCTGGGGCACTGCCATGACCCCGATCACCGGCGTGTCTTCCGCCATGGCCACGTCTATCAGCTGGCGGACGCCCGGCACGCCGCCGAACATCAAGTCATCGCCCACCATAACGGCGAAGGGTTCGTTGAGCACAACCTCCTTGGCGCACAGTACCGCGTGCCCGAGGCCGAGCTGCTTCTTCTGCCGGATGGAGATGATGTTCACCATCTCGGCCACCTGGCGGATCTGTTCCAGCTTGTCGAGTTTGCCCGCGCGTTCGAGTACGCCTTCAAGCTGAAGGTTGTAGTCGAAGTGATCCTCAATGACGCTTTTATCGCGGTTGGTGACGAAGACAACATCCTCGATGCCGGACTGGATAGCCTCTTCCACCACGTACTGGATGACGGGCTTGTTATAGATGGGCAGCATTTCCTTCGGAATGTTCTTGCTCGCCGGCAGAGAACGCGTGCCCCAACCCGCCACGGGAATGACCACCTTGCGTATGCGTTTCATGACTTTAACCCGGTGTGTTTGCGCGGCAAGCCGCGTTACGGTCGGCGCAGCTATTTCAGGCTGCGTTGCACCACGTCCGCCAGATCTTCGGCATAGCGCCGGACCTCTTCGCTTTTTTCGCCTTCCACCATAACCCGGCACACGGGTTCCGTGCCGGAATAGCGCAACAGCACGCGCCCGCGCCCGGCAAGCTCCTTTTCCGCCTTGTCCTTGGCCGCCAGGATGTCCGGACATTGATCAAAGGGCAGCTTTTTCGCCACCCGGACATTGAGCAGGCTTTGCGGGTACGGCGTAAGCAGCCCGGCCAGATCGGAAAGCGGCTTCTCCTTTTCGCGCATGATGCGCAGTATCTGCAGCGCGGCCAGCAGCCCGTCGCCCGTGGTGCTGTATTCGCGAAAAATAAGATGCCCGGACTGCTCGCCGCCGAACATCGCGCCCTCCTTGAGCATTTCCTCCATCACATAGCGATCGCCGACCGGCGTGCGCAGCAGGACGCCTCCGCGTTCGCGCATAAAGACTTCCAACGCCATATTGCTCATCACCGTGGCCACGAGCTTGTTGCCGGGCAGCTTGCCGTGCGCCATCATCTCCACGGCGCACAGGGCCATCAGTTGATCGCCGTCCAGAATCGAACCGCGCTCGTCCACCACGATCAGGCGATCCGCGTCGCCGTCCAGGGCAAGGCCCACATCGGCGCGCAATTCGCGCACCTTGGCGGCGACCCGTTCAGGGTGCAGCGAGCCGCAGTCCTTGTTGATGTTGAGTCCGTCCGGCTCCACGCCCAGCTTGACGACTTCGGCCCCAAGCTCCTCAAGGGCCAGGGGCGCCACCTTGTAGTTGGCGCCGTTTGCGCAGTCAAGCACGATGCGCATGCCGTTCAAATCCAGGCGCGCGGGGAAGCTGCTCTTGATAAACACGATGTAGCGGCCGGGCGCATCGCTGATCTTGGTCGCCCTGCCGACCCTCTCGGGCGGAGGATACTTCCATTGCCGTCCGGCATCGAGCACCAGGTCGGCAATCTCGTTCTCCACCTCGTCCGGCAGTTTGAAGCCCCCGGCGTCAAAAAACTTGATGCCGTTATCATAAAAAGGGTTGTGCGAGGCGGAGATCACGATGCCCACATCCGCCCGCATGCTGCGGGTAAGAAAGGAAATGGCCGGCGTGGGCAACGGTCCGACCAGGAACACATCCATGCCCATGGCGCACAAACCGGAGGTCAGGGCGTATTCAAAAATATAGCCCGACAGGCGTGTGTCCTTGCCTATCACCACCCGGTGCCGCCGCCCGCCGTCCAAAAAACGCGCGCCGGTTGCAAGGCCCAGGCGCAACGCCATATCCGCCGTCATGGGATGGATGTTGACCTGCCCGCGCAGGCCGTCGGTGCCAAACAGACGTTCCGCCATAGCGTGTATGATGCCCCCCTGAGATGATAGCTAGCTTATTTTCCGTTCTTTGTCACGTCGAGCTTGGCGGGGGAAAGGCTCACCAGGCGCGCCCATTCCGGCAATTCCACGGAGAGCCCGACCGTGGCGGAGCCGGAAGGCGGGAGTTCCTTCGCATCAACTACAACGCGTATTTTTTCAAGATAGCTCTTGTCGTTGCGCAGTCTTTCAGGCAATGCCACCGTCAGCGCCACCTTCCGGGGCGTTATCCGGTACTGCGGGGCATGCCTGGCATCCAGCAACGGCGCGCGCTCAAGCTCCACCAGGACCACGCCCGCAACGCTATAGCTCACGAGCACCGTGCCCGGCGTGGCCGTCACCTGCGGGGGCGCGCTCACGGAGAGCGGCAGCCGGTAATCGCCCGAGGCGGTCAGTTCCAGCGGCACGTCGAGCCTCAGGCTGTGCACCTTTTTGATCACGCTTTCCGGTCCCCGCAGGCTTACCGATGCCGGAGCGGCCTGCAGTTTTTCCGCCTTCAGCGCCTGGGCGAGCGCGGGCACGCTGAACCTGGCTTCCAGGGGCACGGTGCTTTCCAAAATGCCCTCCGCCTCCAGCACGAGGCGGTTGGGCACAAGGCCCATCACGTCGATCGCGCGGCTTTCAACCAGGGCGCGCGGCGCATCAAGCGCGATCACGTTCGTTCCACGGCGCAGATGGGCGAGATCCACGGCATAGGTCAGCATCTTGGTGTCCAGGCTTTTGACCAGCTCCCTCGGGCCGCGCACGTGCACGGTAAAACTCTTCAGCATCCCGTCGAGAACCATGAGCTGTTCCGGCATGCCGCGGTAATTCAGCGTCACTTCGGCCTGCACCTCCAGGCGGTCGCGCACGGTGACCGTATGCCAGAGGCCGCAGGCCAGGACAAAGGAAAGCAGCAGAATCTGCCAGTTGATTTTCAGATCCGAAAAGGTCATGGCATACACCCTTGCCCCACCGCGTCACAACACATGGGCGAGCACCCGTTTCAGCTTTATTGCGTCCAGGTTTTTGGTCAGCCTGCCCTTGACGGCCACGGACACCTCGCCCCGCTCCTCGGAAACCACGATGGCCACGGCGTCGCTTTCCTCGGTGATGCCGAGCGCCGCCCGGTGCCGCGTTCCGAAGGTGTGCCGCTTCACCATCGCCAACGGCAAAATGCAGGCCGCCGCCGTCAGCTTGCCCTTGCTGATGATGACCGCGCCGTCGTGCAGCGGGGTATTCACGGCAAAAATGGTCTGCAAAAGCTCCCGGGACGGCAAGGCATCCAGGCGCACGCCTTCTCTTTCCACCATATCCCGAAGCGGCGTGAAGCGCTCAAGCACAATGAGCGCGCCGACCCGGCCTCGGGCGAGCCCCATGGACGCTTCCACAAGCTCGTCCAGCAGCGCCTCGTTGACCACCTTGCCCCTGCCCCAAAAACGGTGGGTGGCGATGGCGCTGAGCGCCATGCGGATATCCTGCTGGAACAGGATGACGATCACAAGGAACAGGGAAGCGAAAAAACTCTGCAAAAGCCAGGTAATCGTATACAAGCCGAGGCTTCCGGCGCCGAAGTACACCAGCGTCAACACCAGCAGGCCAAGCACCGCCGTGACGGCGCGCGTTCCCTTGATCCGCACGCTTATGCCGTACAGCAGGGCGGTCACCAGCAGGATGTCAACCACATCATGCCAGCCCACACTGAGTCCGTAGAACTGGAATGCGAACACGCGTCCCCCCGGCTATGACTCCAAACCGGCATCGCCCAAACAATGCGCCAAACGCAAGGCATCCAGCGCGCCTGCCACATCATGCACCCGGTGCA
>Ga0082212_10010395_pt1 | contig 11905 bp, 13 predicted proteins | sample TergutNt197P3_FD_71548 | JGI IMG/M metagenome (GOLD analysis project Ga0082212, IMG submission 71548) | Neocapritermes taracua P3 segment gut microbial communities from Petit-Saut dam, French Guiana - Nt197 P3 | ecosystem: Host-associated > Arthropoda: Insects > Digestive system > Gut ... | reverse complement strand
CAATAAGGAGGTGTTTTTATGGATCCTAATATTGCACGTTTTTCAATGGATTATTTCAGCCTTGAAGGCAAGGTCGCAATTGTTACCGGAGGCAACACCAACTTAGGTCTATCCTATTCGGTGGCTTTTGCACGGGCGGGAGCGGATCTCTTTATCCCCCATTTTGTAGATGATGTCGCCGATATACAAAAAGCCGCGGAAGACGAAGGCCGCCGGGTAGTGTTCCTGAAGGGAGATTTGACCGACAAAAATTACCGTGAAGCGGTAATTGATACCTGCCTTAGGGAATACGGAAAAATTGATATCCTTGTAAACAACGCCGGAATTGGGATTTTTGCCGACTTTGCCGAGTATAAGGACGAGGACTATGACAGAGTTATCAATCTCAATCTAAATGTTGTCTATTACCTGGGGCACGAAGTCGGCAAGGTAATGATGAAGCAGGGATATGGAAAAATTATTAATGTCGGCTCGGCACTTTCTTTTACCGCTGATGGGAATTGTCCGCCCTATGTTATCGCCAAACACGGCGTTATCGGCATTACCAGGGATTTTGCCAACGAAATGGGCAAATTTAACGTGCAAACTAACGCTATATGTCCCGGTTTCTTTGCCACCGAAGTGAATAAGGATGTGCAGAACAACAAGCCGCTGTTTGATAAAATTTCAAGCCGCCTGCCCAATGGTAAGTGGGGAGATTTGGACGCGCTGATGGGAACGGCTGTTTTTCTTGCAAGTAAGGCCTCCGATTACATAAATGGCTGGTATATCAGTGTTGACGGCGGTTTTACGACGGTTTTCTAACATGCTTTGATATTCTCACATTAACTGGTATACTGTTCAGGCGGAGCAGTATACCAGTTAATTTTTTATGGAAGAAAAGCACGATAATAGACTCTATTATAATCATATTACCAGCCTGAAACTGCAATCCTATGAATTTGTCCTCCACTATGCGGAGGAAATGGACAGTAAGGTTGCGGAATTTCCCCATCAGCATCCGTTGTATGAAATTTACTATTGCCTTGAGGATGTGGTGCATATTTTTTTGGGGAAGGAAAAGATAGATCTTGAAAAACATGAAATGCTGCTGATTTCAAAAAATACCAGGCATCAGGTTTTTTTTGAACCGGACAGGCGGTTTAAATATTTAGTATTCGTTTTTGATGTTTTTCCTTTGACGGTAAAAACTTTTACAGGTCCGGATGGAATTAATGAATGGAATGATATTAAGCAAATTTTGGAAAAGGTTGATGCTGCGGGATATATCCATTCGAAGATACTGTTTGACGGTTATTCCATCCTGGATCTCATACGGGAAGAACAGGACAAAAAACTGCTTTCCTGGAATACTTTTTCCTGCTTTATGTATTATCAATTTATGATCAAGGCGTTACGTCACTTGAGCAAAACAAGGATTACAGATAAAGTAATGGCGGGGAAATTAAATCTCGGAATCGAGGCAAGTAAATTTATTCACGCACATTACTCTGAGGATATTACCCTGAAGGATGTTGCGAGGCATCTTAATATTTCCCTGCGGCATATTAACAGAGAATATATAAAGATGTTTAATACCACCATTATAAAAAATCTTAATTTATGCCGGATCGAATACGCTAAACGGTATATTTGCAGTTCGGATTATTCCAATGAAAAAATAGCCGAAATGGTCGGATTTTCCAGTGTTCGAACCCTGTATAAGCTCTTTAAGGAATACGAGGGTATGAAAATATCCCAGTACCGCAGAGAACACCGGAAAGGACAGTAATGGTATGCAAAGGGGAATGTCTGCTTTTTTTTGCCGCCGCGTATTTCAGCGGTGTTTTGTTTTTCTTTTGCTGCTTTTTCTTCAGGCCGCGCCGTCGTTGTGGTCTCAGGTCTCTGTGTTCCCGGGCGCTGAGCCTTTATCGTTTGTCGGCATGAGGGTGGATGAATTGATCAGACGTTTTGGCCCGCCTCAGACCGTGTACGCGGCAAGGGGGCAGCAAATATGGCAGGATGATGTGGTTTTTGTTTACGGTGAAGGAGAATTTTATATCCACCGGGACAGGGTTTGGCAGATAAGGTTACCATCCGCTTTTGGTATGCAAGTCGGCGATGCCAGGGCGGTTGCGCTTATGGTGCTTGGTAATAATATGCGGGATGGGGGAAATTATCTCCTCTGTGACATTGTCGGCTATGCCTGGCCGCTGTCCCTCCGCGTCAATATTGACGCAGGCAGGATCTCCGCTATTTATATATACAGACCGGATTATTGATGGGGAGTGAGAGATGATAGAGGTTTATGATACTGGGGTGTATCTCTTTCAAGGTTCGCAGATCATCAAAGATGATGCCGAAGCAACTGCAAAACTGAAGCAGGCGGGGGTTACTGTTTCCAGGGACGAGGCGCGAAAAGGCACAATAACGCACGGGATTTTGGCTGCGCATAATGCGTCACAGAGTGACGGTGGTGACGGGCAAAATCTGCGTCTGAAATTTGATTCCCTTGCGAGTCATGACATTACCTATGTGGGTATTATTCAGACTGCCCGTGCCAGTGGCATGGAAAATTTTCCCATGCCCTATGTGCTGACCAACTGTCACAACAGCCTCTGCGCCGTAGGCGGAACAATCAACCAGGATGACCATGTCTTTGCCCTGAGCGCGGCGAAAAAATACGGGGGCATTTACGTTCCGCCCCATCTTGCCGTGATCCACAGTTACAACCGCGAGGTGATGGCAGGCTGCGGCAGGATGATCCTCGGTTCGGACAGCCACACCCGCTACGGGGCGCTGGGAACCCTGGCGGTGGGTGAGGGCGGCGGTGAGCTGGCAAAGCAGCTTGTCGGCAGAACCTACGACATTGCCCGTCCGCAGGTGGTGGCGGTGTACTTAACCGGGGAACCGGCGGCGGGGGTTGGTCCACATGATATCGCGCTGGCGATTATCGCGGCGGTTTTTAATAACGGCTATGTAAAGAACAAGGTAATGGAATTTGTCGGGGATGGCATTGCCAGGCTGCCGGTGGATTTCCGTAACGGCATCGACGTGATGACCACCGAAACCGCATGCTGGTCGTCGATCTGGAAAACCGATACCGCCGTGAAAGACTACCTTGAAATTCGCGGCAGGGGAGGGGACTACCGCGAACTAAAAAGTGCCGATGTCGCCTGGTACGACGGTCTTGTATATGTTGATCTCGCGAAAATTGAGCCATGCATCGCATTGCCCTTCCATCCGAGTAACGTGTATACCATCCGCGAATTGCAGCAAAACGCCCGTGATATTCTGGCGAAGACCGAAGAAGACGGGTTGAAGGCGTTGGGGGTGCCGGGTCTGAACCTCAACCTGAAAGCCAAGTACCGTGACGGCGGCGTCTGGGCGGAGCAGGCGGTGATTGTCGGCTGTTCCGGCGGCGTTTTTGACAATGTTATGGCTGCGGTTGATATTATGAAGGGAAAGTCTATCGGCAATGGCAATTTTACCATGAGCCTGTACCCGGAAAGCCAGCCTACCTACCTCGAACTGGTACGGAACGGTGCGGTTGAAACATTTATGAACGCCGGGGTTCTGCTGCGTGAAGCCTTTTGCGGCCCCTGCTTCGGCGCGGGTGATACTCCCGCCAACGGTGAGCTTTCTATCCGTCACGCCACCCGTAATTTCCCCAACCGCGAAGGATCAAAACCCGGCGACGGGCAGATCGCGTCGGTGGCGTTGATGGATGCCCGCTCCATTGCGGCAACTGCCATCAACGGCGGAAAGATCACCGCCGCTACGGAAATTGATGTTTCATTTGGCAGGTATAAGTTCTTCTTTGACAAAAGCGTGTACGACAAGCGGGTGTATAACGGAAGCGGTAAAAGGCAGGAAGAAGCCGAATTGGTGTTTGGTCCCAACATCCGGGACTGGCCGGCAATGCCCGCGCTGCCCGAAAATCTTCTGATTAAAGTCATTAGCTTTATCACCGATCCGGTAACCACTACCGACGAACTTATTCCCTCAGGCGAAACTTCATCGTACCGCTCGAACCCCCTTAAGCTCGCGGAGTTTACCCTGAGCCGCAAAGATCCCGGTTATGTGCAGCGGGCAAAGAAAGTACAGGCGGATGAAGAATTTCGCCGCATCGGGGCTACTCGCAGCAGCAATGAACGCCGTATGAGCGATGCCCCGTCCTCTTCCGAAAATGATCGCAGGGGAACCTCCCTCCTGCTCAGACTTGTACAAACAGTACCCGGCTGCCAGAATCTGGGCCTTGCTGATTTTTGCCTCGGCAATGCAATTTTTGCCCGCAAACCCGGCGACGGTTCTGCCCGTGAGCAAGCCGCCTCCTGCCAGCGGGTGCTGGGTGCATCGGCTAATTTTGCCATGGAATACGCAACCAAACGTTACCGCTCGAATCTGATCAACTGGGGGATAATTCCCTTTGTTATCTCCGATAAGGTTGCCTTCGGCCACGCCTTTGAACTTGGGAGTTATATTTTCTTTCCGGGAATCGCCAGATCCATTCGGGAGGACGCCGATACCATCAAGGGTTTTATTTTAGGCGATACAGTTGTTGAAATTGACGTTACTCTCGGAGAACTTACCGAAAGCGAACGGCAAATTCTCCTGGCCGGCTGTTTGATCAACCATTACAGGAAAAGACAATAAGCAAAACTTCGAATATTTTTAAATTTTTGCCACGAACCACACGAACTTTTAGTCTGGAGTTTTCTTTTGAAATTTCCCGTTGTTCGTGTCTGTTTGTGGTGGTTCGTGGTTAATAATCTTTTAGGACAACACCTGTTTCTTTCTATTCTTCTTCCGGTTCCTTGATTATGTCGATCAGCTCGATAGTGAAAACCAATGTGGAATATGGCGGGATGAACTGCCCCAGACCGCGTTCACCGTAAGCAAGGCTTGAAGGGATGTAGATACGGTGCTTGCTGCCCACGTTCATCAGCTGGATGCCTTCGGACAAGCTGGGAAATACCATGTACAGCGGAATTTCATCAGGTTCGTCCAATTCGTACGAGCTGTCAAAAACAGTTCCGTCGATAAGTGCCCCTTCGTAATGGACCAGTACCGTGTCGTCTGCGGATGGCTTCGGGCCGCTTCCTTCTTCAAGTATCTGATATTGCAGTCCGCTTTCGGTAATAGTAATGTAGTCATGAGCGGCATTTTCCAGAAGGAATGTTATTTCCTTTTCCCTCAACTCGGCGGCCTGCCTGTCCATGGCCCTTTCAAAGGCGTCCTGCACTATTTCGATTGCCTCATCCCTGCCCAGCCGTGCATTCTCCTGCTCCATTGCCGCTTTCAACCCCTCGGTAAAAGCGGCATAGTCCATTTCCAGCCCGGCTTGCTGCAGATCACCCCCAACTGTCATTCCAAAAGCATAACTTATTAGGGCTTTTTCCTCGGCTAAATTTATTTCTTCTCTAATTGCTTTCGCCTGGATCGTTATGGCGAGCAGTAAAAGGCAAAGGGCAATTAAACACCGTTTCATAGTTCCTCCGTGTTATTCTTCATGAATAATATCGAGCAGCTCGACCTCAAATACCAGCGTCGAATATGGGGGGATTTGAGGAGGAGCACCCTGGGGGCCGTAACCCAGATCTGAAGGAATAAACAGACGATACTTGCTCCCCACGCCCATAAGCTGGAGTCCCTCGGTCCAGCCGGGGATAACTCTCATCAGAGGGAATTGTATTGGTTCGCCCCGGGAGTAAGAGCTGTCAAATACCGTGCCGTTGGTTAAAGCGCCCTCGTAATGTACCAGCACTGAGTCAAAGATACCCGGCTGCGGGCCGTCTCCCTGGATAATCACCTCATACTGCAGTCCGCTGTCGGTGATGTTGATGCCGGACTTTTTGCTGTTTTCTGCGAGGAACTCATACTCCTCCAGCCTGAATACTTCATCGCGTTGTTCAACCAGTTTGTCGAAAGCCAGTTCGATTATCTGCTGGGCGCGTTCCCTGCTGTAACGGGTTCGGGAGTCGTATAGGACATCCTCCATTCCCTGAAAGAGTTCATCTATATTGGGAATAAATTCATCCAACATTAAATTGGTCGCCAGGATCATCCCCAGGGCATAACTGGCTTCATTGTCAATAGTTGCTTCTATTTGCTGGGAGGAGGCGTTTCTTCGTGTACCGCCCGCGCTGCAGCCAAAAAATCCGACCAAACATACGAACATCATGATGGATAAGAAATGCTTCATATACCCAGCATATCCCTTAATTTGCTTTGTGAATACCCCGATATACATACATATGAAGAAATCACTTGTCAGTTTTGCAGCAGCCTGTATCATTCTGCTCTTTTTTTCTTGTGCCGGTCTTCCCCCTGAAAGAACCGATCTGCCACCGTCAGTACCCGGGGATAATCCAAAAAGCGAGAGCCTGAACCTTCAGCCTCAACGACAGGAACCGATGAGACCTGAACGTCCCGAGCGTCCGCAGCCGTCCGAGGATATCATGGGGGAGGGTTTGGTGGGCAGTGAAAAACTGACGGCCTTTTTGCTGTTGAACAATTCCGGGGCTGATATTAATTTCGTCGATGCCCTTTCGTACCTTTATGTTGAGGAGGCCGCCGCCGAAGGGGTAAATCACGATACTGCCTTTGCACAAATGTGTCTGGAAACCGGTTTTCTCCGCTACGGCGGACTGGTGACCCCGGACAAGAACAATTTCTGCGGCCTTGGCGCCATCGGCCCGGAACAGCCCGGCCTGGCATTCCCCGATCCCCGCACCGGAGTCCGTGCCCATATCCAGCATCTCAAGGCCTATGCAAGCACCGAGCCGCTGAACCAGGCCCTGGTTGATCCCCGGTACCAGTATGTGAGACGCGGTTCTTCCCCAACCATACACGGCCTTACCGGTACCTGGGCGGTAGACACGGCGTACAGCGACAAGATAAGCGGTATACTTAAGCGCCTGTACGACTTTGCGTTTTAATGCCCCTTTGACAGAAAGGACGTTAACCGATACCATAATGGCTAAGGAGTACTAGTGGCAAAAGAAGAGGCAATAGAAGTAGAAGGGGTTGTCCGTGAAGCCCTTCCCAATACCATGTTCAGGGTAGAATTGGACAACCAAAACGGACACTTGATACTTGCCCACCTTTCCGGCAAGATGCGCAAGCACTATATCCGCATAGTCCCCGGCGACCGGGTCCGGGTCGCACTTTCCCCCTACGATTTAAGCCGGGGCAGGATCATTTACCGCGAGCGTTAGCCGGTTTTTCCGGTTTCCTTCAGCAGTACCCATGTTGCGCCTTCACCGCCGGTTGAAGCTTTTCCCCTGCCCGATTCTCCCGCAAAAGGACAATGCTCAATAAACTCCATAACGGCGCGCATGAGTACCGGCTTGCCGGATGAGTGATTCCCCTTGCCATGGATGATTTGAATTTTTTCAAGGCCGTTTCTCCTGGATTCTGCAAAAAAAACTTCCAATGAATGCCATGCCTCGTCGCGGGTTAGACCGTGAATATCCAATTCGGCTTCGGGTTTTTTATTTTTCAGGCGGCGGCGCTTGTCCGGCCCTGCGGCTTGTTGATTAGTGTTTTCGACATCTTTATCGTAAACGCTGTTGTCCTGTTTTTCCCATTTATCAAGAATATCGCCAAAATTCATGTTAAGCTCCCTTAGTAAAAGATGACACTTTCTTCCGGAACCCATCCTATGAAACCGCCGGAGTCGTTGGCCGTTACCCTCAGCCAGGTTTCAAGCGGTCTCGCTGCCGTATTTCCGGAATTTTCCGGAATTACGCCAGAAGATGAAATGAGTACCGGCTGCCCTTCCATGAAATAGCCGATAACTTCTCCTGCCGAGTCGGGGATGCGATGAACGGCTGTTTCTCTCAGTACCGCACAGCGGGTTTTTGTTTCCCAAAAAACCAACGGGTTTTGTCTCTTTTCATCGTTAGTCCTGAAAAAGCCAAGGGCCAATTCTGCCTCCCGTCGAATAACGGCAAACAAGCTGCCTGCGGAATGATCCCGCTCGTTTTGTCTGAGTATTGCCAGGGCGTTGGCGTAACAGCCCTGTTCCCATAAATTCTTCGTTGCAATATAAATAGTTTCGTATTCCGTCTGGTATCTTTGATACAGGCGGGAGTTTCCTGCTGTTGCCGTTTCCATCACAGGAAACGGCGGAGGATTGCTGTTTTCTGCCTGGATCTCTTCGTCCGGTACGGCCTGGATAATGCTTTCTGCCCGTTCATATGCCGCCGGGCCGACCGATATACGCAGCGCGGGTATTTCAAAAATCGCACCGTTATGCGAAAGCTGACGCCTTTCCAGGACAAAGGGGACGGCATCAAGAGGGATAATGCGAAACTTGAGTACTGTGCCGGCTGATTTTTCTTCAGTTAATATGGGAAGGGATTCGAGGATAAGTCCCTGCGGTACAGACGGCAGGAACAGTACTGCTGCCGGCAGTTGTGCTTCGGAATGATCTGTCGCTGCATTCCATCTGTTAACGCGCAGGCTAATTACAGCGCTTTCTCCGGTTTTTATACTGGGTGGCATCGATTCCCATACGAGCTGATATTGCCGTGTTTCATTCGTGCGCGGCGGACTTTGCACTTCCAGGCTGAACGGTTCTGTTTTTGCCTGTCCCTGGGGTGTGATTATGGTAAATGCGCCGAATGGAACGGTTCCCGGACTATTCAGCACAAAACGGTACTCCATTGCCGTCCACCGTTCGGATGCTGTTCCGTCTTCCGTTTGGTCTACGAAAGGAAGCTGATTCTGGCCGGCAAATGCCTGACCGGTGACGGGGTTACTCAGGCGCGGTCCTTTCAGTACCTGGTCTAAAAGCAGAGCATCGTCAAAATGCGGTGCAAGAACGGTTACTTCGTTTGGCTCGCTATGGGGAATAAGCAGTGTCAGCGTCCATGTTGATCCTGCAATGGGCTGATCAGCAGTGATGTCTATCAGGATTCGCGGCTGGTTCAATTCCTGGGCAGAGAGGGCTGCGGTTGACAACGGCAACAGCAATGCTGCAGACAAAACCGCACAGCACTTGCAAAAGCAATGTATGGTTAATAATCCGGTCCTGTTATGTCTTCTTCTTCCATCCATTCACGGCTTCTCCACTGGTTTAGCTCTCTCTGTCTGATATATTCAAAGAGGACAACCATACCTTCATTTTCTGTTTCATTTTCCTGTTCGTCAACCGGCAGATTTTCCCGTGCGAGCATTCGAATGCATAATTCCAGGTTCCGTTTTGCTTCTATTCTTCTTCCGTCTGCCCTGAGCGCATCACGAAAAGAATTTGCCGCGCCGGAATAATCCTGTTCGCTGAATAAAACCACTCCGGTATTGTAAAGGATACGGTAACGGAGTTCCCTGTTACTTGATGCGGGAAGTGTCTCAAGCGCCTTTCTGGCCTTGTCAAAACGATCCAGCGCCGCCTTGTCCTCACCCATTGCAAAATAAATCGTTCCCAGGCCGTATTCGGCATAGGGTGCTGTCTCATTGTTATCAAGCGCTTTCATGTATGGCGAAATCGCCTCGTTGTACATCCCCTGTGAATATTTATAATTAGCTTCCATAATCAAAAGCCTGCCGGAAATCCCGGAACAGCCGCAAACAAACAGCGTGAAAAAGATGAAAATGAATAAATATAAACCACTCAGACAATCCCGTTTTTTCTTAGGCATCTCTACGCTCCATCCCCAATTTCAATAAACTGAGTTTTGATGCGCCAAAAGACAGTATAGCAAGTATGGCAAACATGGGCCACTGCGCTTTTCGTTCCTGTCTGTTTTTTCCGGCATAGCTTTCTGCGGCAAGGGAGCGCAGATGATTGATCAGCGCTTCTGCGGCATCCTCACGGTTTCCGTCAATAAAAGCGCCGCCTGTTTCTGTGGCTGCCGTTTGCATGGCGTCTGTATCCCTGCGGCTGATAATGCCGCCGCCGTCCAAAACGGCTCCGCCTTCATCGCTGCCGACGGCAACGGGGGTAACAACAATGCCCTCCCGGCTGCAGCGTCCAAGCGCCGCTTTCAGTGATCCCGACAGAGACTCGCCGTCCGAAACCAGGATGATCACCCTGGTTGAGGGATGCGATGCCTGAAAAACACCAATTGATGCGTCAATCAGCGATTCGAGGTTTGTCCCCCTGCCGGTAAGATTGGAACCGTCGATGGCCTCCAGAAAAGCAAGGATCGCTCCGTTGTCCCAGGTCAGAGGGATGGCGACAATGCCCCTGTTTCTGCTGACCGTGACGGCAAAACGCATTCCCGGTAAAGCCGCGGCTGTTTCTCTGATGATGGAGAGTCCCCGTTCCAGACGGGAGGCGCCGCCGGCATTGTCGCAGATCTCCATGCTGCGGGAAACGTCAATGGCGATGACCGCATCCATGGCGCGGCGATATTCGCCTGCCGTCTGTCCGATTCCCCAACGGGGACCGGCAATGGCGGTTAAAAGACAGGCAAGGAAAAGGACGAAAAAAACCCGGGATGCGGATAATTTTGCCCGCAGGTTTTTTGGCAGGTTTTTTTGGATTCGTTTTTTGCGGGCGGAAAAATAATTGAAGACAGCCATCGGAATAAAAACGGCTAAGCCCGATAACACCCAGGGGTTATCAAAAAAGGAGACATTCACAGCCATGCCCCCAGAAAAAACCGTTTGACAAAGCCGGCGGCGGCGATAAGACCCAAAGCGGCAATCAGGAAGGGCAGATGGCAGGGGGTGGATTGTGTTACGCTGCCTGAGCGGCTTACCACCATTTCCTGATCGTCAATACGGGCAAAACCTGCGGCGAGGGCATCCGCCGAAGCGGCGGATATCCATGTCCCGCCTGCGGCAGTGCTTAACTTCCGCAGAGCTTCTGTGTCATAGCGGGAATCGAACAGACCGGTACGCCGCATCCGGGTAAAGGGATCAACATAATCAATGGGAACTTCTCCGCCGGAACCTATGCCGATTACCCACAGTGAGATGCCAAGGTCCTTGAGCATCCCGGCGGCGGTTTCCGGGTGAATCGCACCCGCGTTGTTTTCGCCGTCGCTGATAAGAACCACCGCCCTTCGCTGGGCGGCGGATTTTTCCAGGTGGTAAGCCGCCACCGCAAGTCCCATGCCAAGGGCTGTCCCATCGCCCAATTCGCCGATCCGCAGCTCGTTCATCCGTGCAAAAAGTATATCGCGATCGGTAGCCGGCGGGACAAGGAGGGCGGCGTCGCTGCCGACCGCCACAAGGCCGATGCCGTCGGCGGGGCGTCGTTCTGCGAAATTTTGCAGCAGCCTGCGGGCGGCACTAAAACGGCTTGCCCCATCCATGTCAAGCGCCGCCATGCTTGGGCTGATGTCCAGCACAAACAGTATGTCCGCACCCCTGTTCAGCCACACTGTTTCCGATGTTTTTATTACGGGGCCGGCAGCGCCCGCAAAAAGCAGCGCAACTCCGCAGTATTCCAAAGTCCGCAGCAGCCTGACGATTCCATTCAGATTTAAGGGCGCCTTAAAAGGGACTCCGCCGGGAGGACCAAGGGAAATAGACGCGGTAAAAGGGCTTCCCAGCCGCCGCGCCAGAATTATGGCAAACGGGATGACGAAAAGAGCCGCCGCAGCCAGAAGAGGCCGCTCAAAATAGATCATGCTAATCTCTCTGTACGTCGCGTGAGCGGCGATGGTTATCGAACATCACCGAAGGTGATGCTGCCTCTTTTGGTAGCTGTATCTTTTTCCGCATGGCACGGTCCAATGCTCTCAGGAATGATCGTGTTTCGCCTAACATACCCAGAGTTTCATCACCGTTAATTTCTTCGCCGCTGAAACGGATGCAATCGCATCGGTTGAAAAAATCCATGAGGAATTCGCTGCCCGGTGCACCAGGGTACTCCTCAATTAATACCATGCGTCCAAACTCGGATGCGGTCATGGCACGGCAGTTCATTGCATAGAAATATGCCAGAAAACTGCGGAACTCAATTGAA
>Ga0082212_10010394_pt1 | contig 11905 bp, 10 predicted proteins | sample TergutNt197P3_FD_71548 | JGI IMG/M metagenome (GOLD analysis project Ga0082212, IMG submission 71548) | Neocapritermes taracua P3 segment gut microbial communities from Petit-Saut dam, French Guiana - Nt197 P3 | ecosystem: Host-associated > Arthropoda: Insects > Digestive system > Gut ... | reverse complement strand
TTCGGCCATTACGCGCACCGATTCGGAAAACGCGGCGGCCGCGATTTTGGTTTTGCCCAGCGCGTCGTCCGCAACGCTGTGCACCGTGTTCAATTCCACCACAACGCCCGACGCGAAATCTTTCACATCGCCGCCCCATTTGCCGACCAGCGCGGATACTTCTTCGACGACGGCACGCACGGACTCTTCGGTCGCGGCCGACGTTTCGGACAGCGCGGTTATAACGTCGTACAGTTTGCGTTCCTGTCTTTCTATGCTGGATTCCGCCAGGCGCACCTGGGCGCCGACATTGTTCGCGGTGTCGGACAGGCCGTTCAATTGCGTGACCAAAAGCGTTTTCGATTGTTTGGTGAACGCGTCCAGTTTTTCCAACTGGCCGCCCAACAGTTTTTCGTTCACTTCCATGACTTCTTCATATGTCGACGATTCCGATTTTATTTTTTCAAATCCGGCGGCGACGGACGCGGCCAGGTTTTCCAATTTTTCTTTCATCGCGTCGGATTCGACGACCATGGAATTCATCTGGCCGGCGTTCGATTCGAAATTCGTCTGCAACAGACTGGACATCTTCTTTCCGGAATCCAGCCAGCCGTCTATATGCCCCTGTAATTCGCGCGTGCGTTCCACGGTGTCCTGGGCGACGCCGTCAACTTTGTTCAGCAAGTCATTGATACGATTTTGAAATTTATCCGCGCTTTTGTCCAGTTCCGACCATTCGTTGGAATTCACGATTTTGTCGAACCCGGACAGCATGTTTTCCAAACGGTAATTCATCACGCTGATTTTGCGCGCCGATTCGTCGGCCGTCTTGACCAGTTTGTCGTTCTTTTCGCCCAGCGATATGTTCAGTTCGTCCGCCCGCTGAATCTGGTGCATCATGGCGTCGGACATGGATTTGAAATTGTTTTCTATCTTTTCGATTTCGCCGGCCATGATTGTCTGCAGAACGCGGGCGGCGTCCTGGACCTTTGCGCGTTCCGGCCGCGTCAACAGCATGACCAAGGATTCCGCAACCTTTTGCGCGCGGCGCGATGCGCGGAACAACAGCAAGGCGCCCATGAACATCATAACGGCAATGGAAATAAAAACAATCAAGAAAGTTTGCGTCATCATAATAATCCTTCCCCTGGAATCGACAGAACGCACCATAGAACAAACTTGACGATAAGTCAATGCATATCGCGCGGGCGCGTTTCCTTGTATTCCCATTTGATTTATATTATAATTGAAAAATGACCGCAAGAAAAAATCTTTCGTCGGAACAGGCGATGGCGTCGGACCCGTCGCAGAACGTCTGGGTCCAGGCGAACGCCGGCACCGGCAAGACGTCCGTCCTGGTACAGCGCTTGCTTCGCATTCTGTTCCGGTCCGGCAACGACGGCATTCTGTGCCTGACGTACACCAACGCCGGGGCAAGCGAAATGCGAAACCGAATCCTGAAAGAACTGCGCGGATGGGCTGTGTCGGACGATGCGGATTTGCGCCGGGCGCTGCGCGGCATATCGCACAATAAAACGCCGACGGATGCCGACGTCGCAACCGCGCGCGCAATATTTTACGAATACATAGATAACCCGGCGGCCCTTAAAATCAGAACCATTCACGGATTCTGCGAAGAAATTCTGCGGCGCTTTCCGATAGAGGCGGGGGTGCCGCCGTCATGGAAATTAATATCCGGCGCGGACCAGAAAAGATTGCTGCGCGACACGTTTCAACAGATGGCGAACAATACCGCAGACGCCGACGCGGCCGACGCGTTCGAAAGAATTCTGGACCAGCTTTCCGAACATTCGCTGGACGACCTTTTAAGCATCCTTACGGGCCAATACCGGCGTTTTTTCGGGGCCACAAACCGTGAACAATTCATTGATACGACGAAAGAATTTCTGAAAATTGACGATGCCGCCAAAATTGCGTTTTTTGATGAAAAAAACATAAAAAACCGTCTGTCGATTATTGATTCGATTGCCGCGGAATCAAAACCCGCCGGATATTTATTAAAGATTTCCGAACAAATACGAAAATATTTTTCGACTTCCGACTTTCGACTTTCGACTTTCGACTTTGAAGAATACAAATCCGCATTTCTGACCGCGGACGGCGGATACATAAAACTGGTCGCAAAAAAAGACTATCTTGCGCGCGAACAGAATCTGGTATACGAACTGGACCAGGAAAATATTAATCGCGAAATATTCGAAAACTCTGTCGCGCTTTTCGATTTAACCGATGCGTTCGCCGCCAAATATAGGGAAACAAAGGCTGCGCGCGGATTGCTGGATTTCGACGATTTGATTTTATACACGAACGAACTGTTTTCGAATCCGTCCATGATGGGATGGATATTGTCGCAGTTGGACAACAATATACAACACATACTGGTCGACGAAGCCCAAGACACGTCGCCCGAACAGTGGGATATTTTGCGCGGCATGACGACCAATTTTTTCACCGACGGCGACGGCGGCAATCCGCGATCGCTTTTTGTCGTCGGCGATACGAAACAATCCATTTTTTCATTCCAGGGCGCCGACCCGGAAATCTTTGCGGAATCGAAAACAAGCATCGGCGACCAGATACGAAACGATATGCGCCGGATTGCCGAAATACCCCTTGCGCAGTCTTATCGGTCGACCGCGCCGATACTGTCTGCGGTCGATTATTTTTTCAATGATATATCAATCGGTTCTTTGGCAAAGTTCGAAAACAATAACCATAAAGTATTCCGAATTGGCGACAAAGGCCGCGTGGAACTGCATCCATTGCTGGAACCCGCGGAATCCGAGCGTAACAAAAGCACTGCAAGCGCCGTTGCAAGGCGCGCGCAGATGCTTGCATCGCAAGGATGCGGCGGTCCACACGACAAAATTTCGCCGCTTCGAAGAACCGCAGAAAACCAGGATACCGCCAATGCGCGACATCAATATGTGCTTGAAATAGCCGGAAAAATTGAATATCTGGTCCGGGACCGCAAGGTTCAGCCGGCCGATATTATGATTCTTGTCCAGCGGCGGAATCCGTTCGCGCCACTGCTGATAGATGAATTACAGCGGCGGAATATCCCCGTCGCGGGCAGCGACCGCATCAAATTGCCCGATTTTCCGGCCGTGCGCGACCTTTTGAACCTGGCCCGCTGGACACAGGATGCGGATGACGACTATATGCTGGCGTGCGTTCTGAAATCGCCGCTGTTTCGATTGAACGAATCAGATTTATTCAAATTATGCCATAACCGCGATGATAATTTATATACTAAAGTCAAAGAATTACATCCGGATGTTTACAAACGGTTGGATGTCATAAAATCGTTGGCAGCACTGCCTCCTTATTCGTTTTTTATGCGGATTTTGGGTATGGACGGCAACCGCGCGCGCATGATTGGCGCACTGGGGGCGCAAATTATCGACCCGCTGGAAGAATTTTTGACCATCGCATTGTCTTATGAACGCACCCAGCCGGGCGATATAAAGAAATTCATCAAATGGTTTGTCGACGGCGGATCCGAAATAGTCCGCGAAGTCGACAAAAATGCGGGCATTCGCGTCGTCACCACACACGGCGCAAAGGGTTTAGAGGCCAATATAGTAATACTGTGCGACACTGTAAAAAGCCCGCGCAGCAAGGCTGCGCTGCGCATAACCGAACCGGTCCCGTGCGGCAACGCGTTCCTTTGGAAAGGACGTCTTGACAAGAGCGCGCAATATATGCAAGCCGAATCGGAAAAATATGAAAAATCGCTGTCGGAATACTACCGTTTGCTGTATGTCGCGATGACCCGTGCGCGCGACGAATTGTATATTTTCGGTTTCAAAGGCGCGCGCGACAACGCGGAACACTCTTGGCATGACAATTTATCGAAAATTTTACCGAATCATCCCGATGCAAAGGTAAAAGAAAATGGAATAATTGTGATTGAAAACTGACTGATTTACCGGTCTTTTTCAAAGGAAGTGTTATGACGATTCATGAAATTTTGGAATTACGCAAAAAGAAAAAAATGGCGACTGCGCACGGCGCCGCGATTCATAAACAATTGCAGGCGGCCGCGCCCATGGAACAAATCCGCGCGGCGGGAATCGAACGCATGTTCGACGAACACAGCCGCGCAGAGGTTCCAATCGCCGGAAACATAAACGGAAAATTCATCAGCCGCCGCATAGACAGACTGCGCATAACGCCCGATAAAATAGAATTCCTGGATTACAAGACCGACGCGGACAAAAGCGAACGCATGCCCCAATATACCGCGCAAATGCGCGAATATGCGGCCTTGTTATCCGCGGCGTATCCGGGCCGCAGCACCGCCGGATATATTTTATGGCTGTGCGATTGGACGCTTGAAAAAGTTGTTTGAACCCCATATAATACGACTATGCTGACACGTTTGCACATTTCCAATATAGTATTAATAGATAAACTGAACATTGAATTCGGGGCAGGGCTGAACGTGCTGACCGGCGAAACGGGCGCGGGTAAATCCATATTGCTGGACGCGCTGGCGCTGGCGCTGGGCGCGCGGTCTGACGCCGGATTACTGCGCCGCGGCGCGACATCCGCGACGGTCGTCGCGGAATTTTCCGGCGCGGAAATATCCGCCCAATGGCGCGAAATCCTGGAAACTTTGCAAGAATTCGGCATCGACATGTCCGGCGACCTGATACTGCGGCGCGATTTGGACACGGGCGGAAAATCCAAAGCATGGATAAACGACATTCCCGTTTCTATCAAAACATTAAAAACAATCGGCGACGCATTGGTCGAAATCCACGGCCAGTTTGAAAACCACACGTTATTGGATCCGGCGACGCATATCATATCGCTGGACGAATTCGGCGGGTATGACGATTTGACGGGCGGCACGCGCGCGGCATACCTTGATTGGAAATCCGCCGATAAAAAATTAAAAGAATTACAGGAATTATTGCGCAAATCCGCCGAAGACCGGGAATTTTTGGAACATAATGTCCGCGAATTGGAATTGCTGGCGCCGATGCCCGGCGAAGAGGCCGAATTATCCGCGCGCCGCTTGACGATGATGGATATGGAAAAGAACGCGGGGATTTTGGGCGACGCAAAATCCGCGATGGCCGGCGCTGGCCGCGGCATCGCGGAATCCATATTTTCCGCCGCGCATATTTTGGAACGCATAAAAACAAATCCGAATCCATATCAATCGCAAATCGATAAACTGTACGACGCGGGCGCCGCAATCGAAGAAGTATCGGAACAAATCGCGCCCGGCGTGTTGGATACAAACAGCCTGGAGGCCGCGGAAGAACGCCTGTTCGCGTTGCGCGCCGCATCGCGCAAACATCGCGTACCGGTCGACGAATTGCCGGGCAAACTGACCGAAATGCGGGAACAGTTGACCGCAATAGACGACAGCGACGGCGCGTTAAAGAAATTGGAAGCGGACGTCAAAAACAAAAAATCCGATTATGATAAATTCGCGGGCGCCTTGCACGATGCGCGCGCCCTGGCCGCAAAGACTTTGCGCGCAAACATATTGAAAGAGCTGCCCGATTTGAAACTGGGCCAGGCCGATTTTGAAATCGGTATAGAGCAGGGCGCGCCGACCGCCGCCGGCACGGACGCGGTCACGTTTATGATAAAGACAAATCCCGGCACGGATGCGGCGCCGCTGCATAAAATCGCATCGGGGGGCGAACTTGCGCGCTTTATGCTGGCGCTGCGCGTCGTTCTGATGAACGATACGGCCGACAAGACATATATATTCGACGAAGTCGATTCCGGAATTTCCGGCGCGACGGCGGCGGCGGTCGGCGAACGACTGGCACGTCTTGCCGCAGACGGCCAGGCATTGGTCATCACGCACAGCGCCCAGGTCGCGGGACACGCGGACAAACACTATCTGATTAAAAAGACCAGCACGGCAACCGATACGACCACGTCGGTCGACGAAATCGACGGCAAATCGCGTCTGCTTGAAATCGCGCGGATAATATCGGGCGAAAAAATCACCGACGAATCGGTGGCCCAGGCAAAGCAGTTGTTAAAGAAATAACCTCTTATGGATTTGCGAACGCATTAAACAATGCGGTACGGAAAGCGGTAGCGGTGGCCGCACCATAAGCACAGTAAATCGGGCAATCGAACGCGCACTCGGAAGACGATGAATAGGTGTATATAAAAACCCAGCCGCCATTCGCCCCATCGGAACGCTGTTTCAAACGACACCAACAGTATCGTTCAGTACTGGCGAATGCGGTGGTGCCGTTGGTAACGCTGGTCAAAACAGGGTTGCCTTTTGCGTGCATCGCGCCCGCTGTCGCACTGCACGTCGCCTGGACATGATATGTCGGCCATACGGCCATGTTCGTTAAACCTGTGTGATATGTTGTTGACCAATCAACAGTTCGATTTCCCCATATTGGGTTGGCATTCTTGAAATCCAAATCCCATGTCCAGATTTGTGGAAAATCCGCCAAGATTGCACTGAAAGTATGATTGGTTGCCGCAATCAGACTATATACGTCGCCCGCGGGCGTTTTGAATGTCAGCCGGCCCGCCGCCGTACCGACGGCCAGAAACCCATACCATATCGTATCGCCAATCTTTACATGCAATGCCGGTGTGGAACGCTTGTCGGATGTCAATTCAACGGATTGTGTTCCGAAATGCAAAGTTTTTGTTTGGGCGTGTGCCGCGGAAGCAAATATCATTTGCCCCAATAATGCAAAGACGATTGCCAAACCCGTAGGGGCGGCTGGGCAGCCGCCCTTTGGTTGGGCGCGTCGCGACGCGCCCCTACCACCCAATGGGTTTACTGTGTGTGTGTGTGTGTGTGTGTGTGTGTGTGTGTGTGTGTGTGTAGCTTTCTGCGGGTTACAGCCTGTAGGGGCGCAAAAGCATACACCCGGGCGTGCGCGGCACGCCCTTACAATCATGAACAAACCACCAATCCGGAATCTCATACCGGAATTATATCATAAATTCACAATTCCGTCGACAAATTCTATTTCCGCGGGGGTTTTGAAATCGGCGGCGCGGGAAATGATTTGGGTGTCGCGCCGCACAATCGCATATCCGCGCTGTAAAACGTTTTTATAAGAAAGCGAATTCAGCATCTGGCCCGCATGCAGAATGGCGGCCTTTGCGACGTTCATCTTGTTCTGCAAAATGATATTCATCCGCGACGCGATGTCATCCAGGCGCTGGGTCCGCTCCATAATCATTTGTTTCGGCGATTTTACGGAAAGTCCCGCGACAAGGTGGCGCAAGCTTTGCAAACGCGCCATATAGCCGTTCGACAGCCTGTGCGACAGATTTTCAATTTCCGTTATAATTGCGATTTTGGTGGGAACCACGATTTCCGCGGCGCCCGTTGGCGTCGGCGCGCGGACGTCCGCCGCAAAATCTATCAGCATCCAATCCGGTTCGTGTCCCACGCCGGACACAATCGGTATTTCCGACGCGGCGACAGCGCGCACGACGATTTCTTCGGAAAAGGGCAGCAAGTCTTCCAATGCGCCGCCGCCGCGCGCGACGATGATTACATCCGGGCGGGGGTAATCGCTCCCCCCATCGGGGGGAGCCGAAAGACGCTTTGCGCCTTTCGGTGGGGGGCAAAAAATATCTTTATCATTCCCCCCACCGACGGCTTTGCCGTCGACTCCCCCAATGGGGGGAGTAATTAATTTCGGCAACCTGTTAAAAAATTCTATACCGGCAACAACTTCCCTTGCGGCCATGTCGCCCTGGACCTGGGCCGGATACAGCAAAACGCGCACCGGAAACCGTTCGCGCAGTCTGTTTTGGATATCCTGGAACGCGGCGCCGGTCGGCGATGTAACAATGCCAATAACGCCCGGAAACCGCGGCAGCGGGCGCTTTCGCGCCGCATCGAATAATCCCGCAGCGGCCAGCTTTTGTTTCCGTTCTTCCAACATTTTAAGGATTGCGCCCGCGCCGGCCATTTCGATTTCGGATGCCACAATTTGGTAATTAGAGCGCGCGGGATATGTCGTGAATTTGCCGGTGACTATGACTTCCAGTCCGTCGGCCAGTTCGAATTTCACCGGCGTGCCGCGCCATATTATAACGCTGATGGCGGCGCCGGAATCTTTGATGGTCATATAGATATGGCCGCTTGTCGCGCGCGTGATTTGCGATAATTCGCCCCGAATTTTAATTACCGGGAACGCCGCCTCGACAACGCCTTTTAACAGCGCGGCCGCATCGGTTACGGAAAAAACCATATCGGGTTGTACAAAAGGCGCGGGCAAAGTCATGATTCCAACCCCGCGCATTTGCCCAGAATCATCGCCCGGCGTTGCAGATGATGCAAATCCCGCAACCAGTCGGGGTCGGCCGCCGCCGCCAATTTGTGCGTATTATAGTCGGGCGGCATCGTAAACTGGTCGTATGTTATATCGAATATTTCGCCGTTGGTTTTAAGTTCCAACCAATAATGTATCGGATTGCTGACCATATCCCACCGCGCATAGCCGCCTGTACTGATGTATATATAATAGCTTGCGACTGCGCAATAATTCGTCGACCAACGATTTTTTGGCCAATCGGGCCGCGACGTGCGAAAAACTTTGAGATATGTCGATTGTTGCTTGAACGATTCGCGCAAAGCGCGAACCATGTCCGCCGGAACGCCAAAACCTGCGGCCTGCGCGGCCAGCTTTTCGGTCGCATTGTCATAAGTCTTATATTCGGTAATCATGGAATGATTATAACATAAAAATTTCTTGTAGGGGCAAATAATTATTTGCCCTTACAGCTCTGTCAATGGCCAGCGCGGCCTGGGCGCCACCGGTTCCGTCACAACGCGTCCATGCAAAAAGTTTTCGATTCCGGCCCACGCGACCATCGCGCCGTTGTCGGTGCAAAGGGATAGTGGCGGCGCGGAATACTCCAACCCGAATTCGGCGGCAAGCCGTTCCAGCATCGCGCGTATCCCAGAATTCTTTGCAACTCCGCCCGCAACGACCAGCGCGGTCGGCGACGCGGCGATGACGCGTTCGTCGCGAATTGCATTGCGCATTCTGTTTTCCATAACATCGACAACGGCAGCCTGGAACGACGCGCAGAAATCGTCAATGAATTCGTCTTGTAGGGGCGCAATATCTTGCGCCCCATTTGGGGTCGAAGATATTCGACCCCTACATTTTTCCAAAATCGTTCTGGCGGCGGTTTTGATTCCGGAAAAAGAAAAATCACAGCCCGGCCGGTCGCACAGCGGCCGCGGAAATTTGAACCGCGCGGAATCGCCCAGGCCTGCGCGGCTATCCACAACCGGCCCGCCGGGATAGCCCAGCCCCAGCATCTTTGCGACTTTGTCGTAACATTCGCCCGCGCTGTCGTCCAATGTCTGCCCGATTAATTCGTAATCGCCGACGCCGCGAACCAACAAAATTTGCGAATGCCCGCCGGACGCCAACAGCAAAAGAAAAGGAAATTCGGTATTGTTGGTCAGACGCGGAACCAATGCGTGCGCTTCCAAATGATTCACCGCGACAAGCGGTTTGCCGGCCCCCTGGGCCATTCCGACCGCGCCCAGCCATCCGACGATAACACCGCCGATAAGTCCGGGGCCCGCAACGCCCGCGATAACGTCGATATCGTTTATCGTTTTGCCGGCGTCAAGCAACGCCCGGCGCACGACGTCTTCGAACGCCAGGATATGCGCGCGCGCGGCCAGTTCCGGCACGACGCCGCCGAATTTTTGGTGCTGTGGCACCTGTGAATAAATCACATGCGACAAAATATTGCGGTCGCTATCAACGACCGCCGCAGATGTTTCGTCGCAACTGGACTCTATCCCAAGACACAGGATTGGTTTCATTTGGCATTTTCCCGCAATGCTATTCCGGCCGCGCAAAGGGCCGCCGCATCGCGGACTTTCATCTTATAAGAATCGGGAAGGGCCGCCACGCGGTCTATGCACGCGACCATCAATCCTAAGTTTTCCGCGGAACCGGTAAGGATTTCAACGGCCGCCACGCGGCGGGATTCGCCGGTGCCGCGCCAGCTGCGCAGATCGCCTTCTTCCAATGCGGTCGGCCGCATGGACATAAAGAATATGAATCCGACCAATGTCACGGTCAAAATACCAACGGCCAGTTTGAAATATTTCCCCATAGCGCTCATTTTTTCCCTCTTTTTGTAAAATTAATTCGAATGGTGCAGATGTGTGGTTTTGGCAAAGGGAGTGTATAAAAATACATGACCGAAAGCCAAAAGCGCACAGATGTGCCGTTCGAATTAATTTTATTGACACTCTATCAGCCACACGTCGTAATCCGGGTCCTGCAACGGATTATCGCCCGGCGCGCTGGCGGTCATCCAGCCGCTGAAAATCTGCCGCGCCGCCGCGCTGGATTTTTTGGTGATTTCGACGAACATAAAATTGTCGCGCGCGGCGAAAGGCTGTGTTCCCTTGCAGCTGCGCGCCAGTATTTCCAGTTTTTCGAATTCGGTCCGCTTGCCCACGGGGATGGTAAGCGTCCTTGCGCGGCCGGACGCCTTGTCCATGACGCGGACAACCGCAGTATCTTTATCAATAAATTCATTCGCGTTCGCGAATGAATTTATTGATATAGAGCATAGAGCATAGAGCATAGAGCATAGACACACTTTATTCAAAACCGAAAACCTGTTTTTCATTCTTAACATTTATCTATTCTCTATGCTCTATTACCTATGCTCTGCCGCGCTTGCGCGCGGCTTATTGCGCTTTTTTTTCCGCGGCGGTTGCGGCCAAATCTTCGACGATGCGGGCCTTTTTGCCGGACAACGCGCGCAGGAAGAACAGTTTCGCGCGGCGCACTTTGCCGATGCGGATTTTTTCTATGTATTCGATTGCGGGGCTGTGCAGCGGGAATTTGCGTTCGACGCCGACGCCGTACGAATCCTTGCGCACGGTGAATGCGGCGTTCATGCCGCTGCCCGACCGTTCTATAACAACGCCTTCGAACGCCTGGGTGCGGAATTTGTCGCCGTCTTTAATCTTGACGCCGACTTTCAAAGTATCGCCCGCCTTGAATTCCGGAATTTTTTTCCCGGCGGTCAGTTTGTCGATTTGCGCTTTTTCTATTTTTTTTATGATGTTGCTCATAACTTTTGCCTTTTTTGTAAAATCGATTTCCCGGGTCCCGACGAAATCAAAGATTTCGGTGGGTGGGTCGGTGGTGCAGATGCGAAGCATTTGGCGAAGGGAGTGTATTGGATATACATGACCGAAGCCAAATGCAAGCAGATGCGCCGCATCAATCGATTTTAATTAAATCCGGACGACGTTCCTTTGTTATATCGTCCGATTGTTCTTTCCGCCATCTTTCTATGTTGCCGTGATGACCGGACAGCAGGACTTCTGGGACATTGCGTCCGCGCCATGCCGACGGGCGGGTGTATAACGGCCATTCCAGCCCCCCGATTTCAAAACTTTCATTCGCCGTGGATTCGGGCGAATGCACGACATTATCCAACAGACGGACCATGCTGTCAATAAAAACTTGGGCCGCGATTTCGCCGCCGGACAGGATATAGTCGCCGACAGAGATTTCCATGATTTCATATTCGTCGATGACGCGCTGGTCGATGCCTTCGTACCGGCCGCATACAATCGTATAATCGCCGCCGGATGCCGCAAATTCGCGCGCCATCCGTTGGTTCCAGACTTTGCCGCGTGGGGAAAAGTATATGATTTTTCCGCGGGATTCGACCGGAATCGAATCAATTGCGGCCGCCAACACGTCCGGTTTCATCACCATTCCGGCGCCGCCGCCGAATTGTTCGTCGTCGACGCTGTTATAATTGTCCGTTGCGAAATCGCGCGGGTTTATGGCGTGATAAGACCATGCGCCGTTTTCCAGCGCGCGGCCAACAACCCCGCCGCCCAGCGTGCCCGGGAACATTTCCGGAAAAAGGGGGA
>Ga0082212_10010393_pt1 | contig 11906 bp, 8 predicted proteins | sample TergutNt197P3_FD_71548 | JGI IMG/M metagenome (GOLD analysis project Ga0082212, IMG submission 71548) | Neocapritermes taracua P3 segment gut microbial communities from Petit-Saut dam, French Guiana - Nt197 P3 | ecosystem: Host-associated > Arthropoda: Insects > Digestive system > Gut ... | reverse complement strand
CGGGCAAAGGCTCGGCATTTGTGCGGGCTAAGGTTCGCAACGTCATAAGCGGTTCGGTGGTGGAGAAAACATACAATCCGACAGCGAAGTTCCCGCCCGCTTTCATTGAGCGGCGCAACATGGAATACAGTTATTCCGACGGTGACCTGTACTATTTCATGGACAGCGAGACTTATGAGCAAGAACCCATCAACAAAAGCGAATTAACCGATAACTTTAAATTCGTCAAAGAAAACATGGTTTGCATGGTTCTTTCGTATAAAGGGAAAGTTTTCGGGGTGGAACCCCCTAACTTTGTTGAGTTGGTCATCACCGAGACAGACCCCGGATTTAAAGGCGACACCGCCACGAATACGTTTAAACCCGCTGTACTTGAAACCGGTGCGGAAGTGAAAGTGCCGCTGTTCATTGAACCGGGCGAAAAAATCAGGATTGATACCAGAACAGGCGAATACATGGAACGGGCAAATTAATGTTAAACAAGCACTAAAAGACCGGATTGACGATTACAGGCGGTTTTTCAGCAGAAGTATATCAAGTCTTTTAGGCGTGATAAAATACTAAGGAGGATAAAAGGATGACTATTTCGGAAAAAGTGGCTTATATTATGGGACTGGCTGAAGGCATGAAAATCGAGGCTGATACAAATGAGGGAAAGTTGACGCTTGCGATGCTTGATGTGCTGAAAGACATTGCAGAGGAATTGGAAACTGTTGACGAAACACTTGACGATATGGCAGAAATCGTTGCCGATATCGAAGAACAGGTCGAAGAATTAGATGAGGAACTTTTCGGCGGTGCTTACGATGATTATGATTTTGATGAGGACGATTTGTATGAAATCACCTGCCGTAAATGCAATAATACAGTAGCGGTTGACATGAGTATGCTCGACGATGGTGCGGTCAATTGCCCGAATTGCGGCGAAAAAATCGAATTCGATATCGACTTTATAAACGGCGGCTGTGATTGCGGTGAATAGATTTGGGATTAATTTCAGCCAAATCCGTGAGAATGCAAAACTCAAATTATCGGAACTGCTGAAAAAAACGGTTTCGGGTTCAGGTGACGATGTTCAAACGCTGAGATTAGCGGCTTGCTGTAATGCCGCCGAATCGGCGTTAGGTCTTGTTGCGTTTAACGAGCAGTTAATCGCGGCGACAGCCCTCTACTCCAACAGAATAGTAGAAATGAAAACAGGTGAAGGTAAAACGCTTTCGGCTGTTTTTGCCGCATTTCTGTTAAAATGCGAGGGACGAAAAATCCACATTTTCACTTTCAATGATTATCTCGCGAAACGTGATTATAACTGGATGAAACCGGTATACGACCTGTTAGGCGTAAAAGTCGCGTTAATTGTCGAGAAAACGCCGTTCAATGAGCGGAAATCCGCTTATAACAACGCTGATGTCATTTACAGCACCGTCAAAGAATGCGGATTTGATTTTCTGCGTGACTTCATGGTGTTTGACAGTGAATCAACCGTCGGGAGAGAAGACCCGCGGTTTGACTTCGCGATATTTGATGAAGCGGACAGCGTTCTGATTGACGAAGCGCGGATACCGCTTGTCATAGCGGGTGATGTTGACGCGACCGTCAGCGACGAATTTGTGAAAGTCTTTGACTTTGCCGCAGCGTTTACCGAAGAAGACTACGGTATCAACCACGAAACAATGGGGGTATTCCTAACCGATGAGGGTGTTCGTAAAACAGAAGAACACTTCCGAACCGACAACCTGTACGATGAGGAAAACATCGACCTTCGCTGTAATATGGACACCTGCCTGAAAGCGTTGTTCTACCTTAAAGAAAACAGGGATTATGTCGTAAAAGACAACCGTATTCAGTTAATCGACGCGCTTACGGGGAGAATCGCTCAACACAGACTTCTTCCGGGGCCGCTGCAATCGGCGGTTGAAGCCAAACACGGACTAAAAGTCACCGAGCGCGGCGTTGTCACCGGTGTGATTCCGATTCAATTTTTTGCGCGGCAATATCAAGAAATCGCCGGAATGACCGGAACAGCCGTGAGTTCTGCGGAAGAATTTGAGTTGCTCTACGGGCTGGAGGTTGAGGTAGTCCCGCCGCACAAACCCTCTAAACGAACCGACCATCTTTCTGCTGTCTATTATGATTCTGAATCCAAATGGAAAGCCGTAACAGAAAAAATTCTGCAAATTCACAAAAAAAAGCAACCGGTACTCATCGGCACTTCTTCTATTGAGGAAAGTGAAAATCTTGCTCAAATGCTGCACAAATCAGGACTGGATTCGGTATCTGTACTCAACGCCAAAAACGATGAAATGGAAGCCGAAATCATCAAAAACGCAGGAAAATTAAGCGCGGTCACCGTATCGACCAATATGGCGGGGCGCGGAATAGATATCAAATTAGGCGGTGCCGCAGGAGATGAGTCTGATTATCATGAGGTGATTAAAGCGGGGGGACTGCATATCATCGGTACAACCTTATATGAAAACACCCGCATGAACGAGCAGCTCAACGGGCGTTCGGGGCGACAGGGTGATGTGGGAGAAACCTCTCTTTTCATCGCGCTTGATGACGAAATCATGCTCAAATATGACTTGAAAAAAGCAATCGGAAAATTACGCTATCCCAAACCCGCGACCGACGAAATCACATCGAAAAAAGTCAGAAAAGAAATCGAGCGGACACAACGAATCGCGCAAAGCAAATTGTTAGAAGAGCGTAAACGTCTGCTTCGGTTCACGATGATTGGCGAGAAACACCGTGACATTATTTTTAAAAAACGGTCAGAATATTTGAGCGGTGCGAACGAATCCGCATTGCCGATTTCATTGGATATATGGAAAAACTACGCCGAAGACGAGTACAAAAAAGCGGTCGGCAAGTTCGGTGAAGAAAAACTGCAAGCGGCGCAGCGGGAGTTTATTCTGTCTGCCATTAATGAAATTTGGTGTGATTACCTCGAATATACCTCTGAACTGCGTACGGGAATTCACCTCAGAGCGGTAGCCGGCAGAAACCCGTCGGAGGAATACAATATAGACGCTGAAGTGTATTTTGAGGGAGCGGAAGGGCGTTTAGTGGATAAAGTCGTGGAGGCGCTTGTCGCGCTTACGGATTTTGAGCAATTAGACGACTACCGAACCAACCTTTTCAAACCCAAAAACGCACGCACTTTCTTAATGGAGGAAAGCGGTGATGAACTTGTACGAAAACCCATTCTTTTGAATATCTTTGAGGAAGTTGACGAAAGTGAATCCCAATAGGACGGTGATTTTTTATGACGACAATAGCAGCGATTTCTACCCCCAATACAACCGGGAGTGTAGCCATGATACGGATTTCCGGCGATGACGCGTTTGTTATCGCCGGAAAAGTCTTTCACAGCGAACAAATTCCGGTTGATGAAATGCAGGGATACACTGCGGCGTACGGAAATATACAAGACGGAGATTCCGTCATTGATGACGGGGTTCTCCTCATTTTCCGCGCTCCGAAAAGCTATACCGGTGAAAATGTCGCCGAACTCACCTGCCACGGCGGGGTTTATGTTGCGAGGCGGGTTCTGCAGGCTTGTATCAACGCAGGGGCAAAACTCGCCGAACCGGGAGAATTCACCAAGAGGGCGGTGCTCAACGGAAAAATGACGCTCACACAAGCCGAATCGGTCATTGATGTCATCAACTCGATGAGCGAGCAGTATCTTACCTGTTCCAACGCGCAAAAGTCGGGAGCACTGCACCGTAAAATCAATGAAATCGCGGATAAAATTCTAAGCGTTTCCGCTCATATCAGCGCGTGGCTCGACTATCCCGAAGAAGGGCTTGACAGCTTTGAAACAAGCTCACATATAGGGCAACTCACCGATTGCCGATTGGGATTGAGCCTGTTGCTTAAAAGCTATGAAATCGCAGCGGTTATGCGGGAAGGGATTGTCACCGCCATTGTGGGAAAACCCAACGCGGGAAAGTCAACCCTGATGAATCTGCTGACCGGAAAACAACGCAGTATTGTCACCGACATTCCGGGAACCACCCGCGATATTGTAGAGCAAACCGTCCATATAAACGGCGCGGTACTGCGGTTGTGCGATTGTGCCGGCATCCGCGATACCGATGACGCGGTTGAGCAAATCGGGATTGACTATATGTACAGACAAATCGAAGAATCTTCACTGATTATCGCCGTATTCGATAACGCCCGCCCGCTTGAAAAAGACGACTATGACTTAATCGAACGCATTCACGGTAAAAAAAGTATCTGCGTCATCAACAAATGCGATTTGGACAGTTCGTATGATTTCGCACTCCTGCCGGCAAAATTCAATCATGTCGTGCGATTGTGTGCCAAAGATGATTCGGGGGAAGAAAAACAAAAACTGGTGAATGTTATCGGCAAAGTCTGCGATATAAACGCTTTGGATTTATCGGCGGGGTTTCTCGCGAACGAACGTCAGCGCAACTGCGTTATCGAAGCGGAGGGGTTGCTTTCACAGGCTGTCACCCTCATCGAATCGGGACATTCACCCTTAGATGCAACCGGATTTCTGCTTGAGAATGCACTTGACGCGTTGTATCGGCTTTCCGGAAAAAGCGCGAGTGCAGAAATCATTGATGATGTGTTCAGGAATTTCTGTGTCGGTAAATAAATAGGGAAAACAACAAGAAAAGCGGGCACAAAGCCCGCCTTTCTTTATTTTGCGCTTGGTTCGCTTATCTGAGAAGTTGCAGAACTGCTTGAGGCGCTTGGTTCGCTTGAGCCAACATAGCCTGTGCAGCCTGTTGCAGAATGTTGAACTTGGTGTACTGTACCATTTCTTTCGCCATGTCTGTATCTCTGATTTGAGATTCAGCAGCGGTCAGATTTTCGTGAGTTGTCGTCAACGAATTAACAGTGTGTTCAAGTCTGTTCTGCATAGCACCGAGGCTTGCTCTCTGACGAGATACGTTAACGATTGCTTTTTCTACGTTATCCATCGCTTGACGAGCAAGAGCAGAGGTGCTGATATCAAATGTGCCGATACCGATAGCGGCAGAACCCATGTTTTTGATATTGAGGGTAACTCTCTGTTCAATCGCGTTGTTCGCGCCGATTTGGAAAGTTAAACCGTCGCCCGAGCCCATGCCTTTGTCAGCGCCGACGCCGTTACCGGCAACCGTGCTCATGTCGAGGGTGAGGGCATTGCCGCCGCCGCCACCGGCAGAAGCGAGGTATCCGCCTGCGAGACCGGCGGCGCCGAGCGCAGCTGCCGTAGCGCCGGCAGCGATTGCGTCTTGTCTTGCCCAACCTTCTGCTCGTGTTTCAGCCGGAGCAAGAGTGGAACCTTGACCGGCAGCAATTACGATGGTGCCGTCTTCCATCTTAAACATAAAGTCGCCTTGAGCCGCGTTTCTAAATTCACCACCAACTGCGCCCGCTATGTTGAAGCCACCCACTTCAAAGAAGTCACCTCCGTCGGAGACTTGTGCGGTAGTTAGCGCGACTGCGCCGGTACCCGCTGCAGTCACCCATGCGGAACCATCCCACATTTCGGTAACACGCAGTAAGTTGGCGGTAGCAACGTTGCTGTCGGAAGCGAGGTCATGACCTACCGTACCTTTCACGTCGAAGTTTGCAATACCGTACGCTTGCGCGCCTGCGCCGGTGAGGGCAATGGTTACGCCGCCTTTACCGAAGAACTGACCTTTCGCCTGGGTGTCAGCCGTTGTGGTAGCCTGGATATATTGACCTAAAGCAGCTACGGTCGGTGTTGTGGTGTTCCATGAGCCTGCAACAACGCCGCTTGCGCCTGCGCCGCCGACCATGGTGTTTGCCAAGAATTTCACGTCGCCGCTCGGGCCGTTAACGCCGGCTTTGTTGACAGCACCGGAAGAAGTTAATTCTACGGTGTAGTCCAAACCTGCTTTTCTTAACAGGTTTTCGATATCCTGAGTGGTGTATTCGATACCGGTTGAAAGGTGTAAAGTGAATTCACCGTCTTTGATTCCTCTGGATTCGTTGTTAGCACTGGTTCTGACCACTTTTTCTTCACCGGCAGTTGAGTCGGTAAGAATTTTGATTTGTCTGTCGTCAACACCGAAGTTGTTGGCGATGAAACGAATGGTATCAGCATAGGTATCGGTGCTGGCAGTTGAACCGTAAAGGTAAGGTTTCAGGTTGCCTTCTACGCCTGCAGCGTTGAAGTCAGCACCCGAAGCAGCTTGTGTGCCGGTGACGGTGGTGAAAGTTGCAGCGCCGTCATACTGGAATGAACCGTTTTTCAAAGTGAAGGTAACGTCAGCAGGAACATTTCCCTGTTCGGTTGCTTTCATTTGAGAAGCGTTAGCGATTAAATCATTCAGTTTCGCCTGGTCATAGCTTTGACCTTCAAAGAGGTTGATGGTTAAAACTTTACCTGTTTTATCCCACATAGCGTTTTCGCCGCCGAGTGTGGAAGCACTTTTGAGTTCAACGGTAACGCCGGTCACGTTAGAAGTGATAACCGCACCGTCAAGAGAAAGGTTGATATTGCCGTTAGCAACCAAGTCATGAGAACCTGTGCCGTCGGTGATACCTGCAGCCGCGCTTAAATATACAGCGTAGCGGGGTCCTAATGTAGAAGAAGCAGCTTTGCCGCCGTCAAGAGAACCGTCAAGTAATTTGATACCGTTGAAATCGGTTGCTTTAGAGATTCTGTCGATTTCTTCTTTGATATCGTTGATTTCCATTTGAGCGTATTCACGTTCTTCATTGGTATAAGTGTCGTTTCCTGCTAATACTGCGAGTTCTTTTAATCTCTTAAGCATAGCGTGGGTTTCATCTAACGCACCTTCAGCGGTTTGGATAAGGCTGATACCGTCGTTAGCGTTGCGGATTGCCTGACCGATTCCGCGGAGTTGTGCGCGCATTTTTTCCGAGATAGCCAATCCTGCAGCGTCGTCAGCCGCGCGATTGATTCTGAATCCCGATGACAACTTTTCAGTTGCTTTCTTAGTGCCGATTACGTTTGTTCCCAATTTATTATGGGCGTTAATCGCATTAAGGTTGTTTTGAATTACCATTGACATGATAGTTTCCTCCTTGATTGTGTTTCACCCGCAGAATCCTTCCGCGAGCGTCTTAAAATAATAGTAAGTGGGCAAAAAGCAGTGTACTGTCAAGATTGGTGTGCACTCCCTTTCTGTCAAGAACATTCTGCCGTTTGCCTCTTACAAGGGTTATATCGGACGGTGTGAATAAAACTTTAGAAAATTTTTTATTTTTTTTAAGAAAGTTGAAACTTTTGTTGAAACAAGAGCGGAATCCCCTTTTAAATGACGGATTCATTCCGTTATTCAAAAGGGGATGCAGCTTGCCGAATGTTAAACAAGGGCTTTTTACTTTTAATCCTCATCCGGTTCATCTAAAATTTCGATTGCTTTTTGAAACATTTCTTTCCCTAAAGTCATTTTCATGAACTTCTCAAAGTCTGATATAGACATTTCGCCGCGCTTAAGCCGGATTGTATTTAACGCAATCCCGCCGGTTAAACTTTCAAATTCCTTTGTCGTCATGATTTTCACCCCCCTTAATACACCTATTATAACACAGTTTATAATCGCTGTCAAGCTTTTCTGTTTGACAAACGGTGTTTCATCTGCTATAATCAACCTATGAACATCAAACTTTTTCCGCCCGAATTAAGCGGAACCGTCAAGGCGATTCCGTCGAAATCGCTGGCACACCGGGCATTGATTTGCGCCGCGCTCGCCGATTCGCCGACTGTTATCGCCTGTGACGGCACTTCACGCGATATTGAGGCGACTTCCGACTGCCTGTCCCAACTCAAAGAAGACGCGCCTGTTTTCCGCTGCGGGGAAAGCGGGAGCACATTCCGTTTCCTTCTGCCGATTGCCGGTGCATTGGGTTTGAACGCCGCTTTTCACCTTGAGGGGCGGCTCCCCGAACGTCCGCTCACTCCTTTATATGAGGAACTTATACGGCACGGCTGTCAACTGTCCGCACAACGGAGCAATCCTTTCTGTATCAGCGGTCAGCTTACGCCGGGCGTGTATACGCTTGACGCGGGGGTTTCTTCGCAGTTCATCAGCGGATTGCTGATGGCATTGCCGTTGCTTTCAGGCGGCAGTGAACTGCGTTTGTCCGGCAAACCGGAATCGGCTCCTTATATCAACTTAACGATGAATATGTTGGAAAAGTTCGGAATTGAAATCGGCTCACACGATGGGTACTATACCGTCAAGGGCAGCCAAACCTATCATTCCCCGGGAAATATCCAAATAGAGGGTGACTGGTCAAATGCCGCGTTCTGGCTGTGTGCCGGCGCGATTTCGGAAAATCCGCTCACCTGCACGGGGTTGAACTTACAATCAAACCAAGGCGACCGAGCGATTCTTGCTGTTTTGGAACGATTCGGCGCGAAGGTAACGTGCGCGGGAGACTCGGTGACTGTTTCCGCCGGCAACTTACGCGGCACAGAAATTGATGCGCGGGACATTCCCGACCTTGTACCGGTTCTTTCGGTTGTCGCCGCCGCCGCAACGGGGAAAACGGTAATCCGCAATGCCGGGAGACTTCGTATAAAGGAGAGCGACCGACTGTCCGCCGTGACCGATATTCTTACGGAATTAGGCGCGGATATTACACAAAAAGAAGACGGTTTGGCAATCCGGGGCGGTGTTGCTTTAAAAGGCGGAACCGTTTCGTCCCGGAACGACCACCGAATTGCGATGTCAGCGGCAATCGCGGCGGTTTTGTGTGAAAAACCAGTTGTGATTCAGGGTGCGGAGGCGGTCAATAAATCCTACCCCGGATTCTTCGACGATTATAAGACATTGGGAGGGTTCATCCAATCATGAGTTCATGTTACGGAAACAGAATAAACATACAAATCTTCGGTCAGTCCCACTCGGCGGCTGTCGGCGTGGTACTGGACGGTATCCCCGCCGGAATTACACTCGACACCGATGAACTCCGCACGTTCATGAAACGTCGCGCCCCGGGAAATTCGGCGACTTCCACCGCGAGGAAAGAAGCCGATGAGCCGGAAATCCTGTCGGGATTGGCGGAAAACACCACCTGCGGCGCGCCGATTGCCGTTCTCATTCGCAATACCGACACCCGCTCCGCCGATTACCGCGAGTTGCGTGACATTCCGCGCCCTTCCCACGCCGATTATTCCGCCTATATGAAATTCGGAGAGGCGCACGACATTCGCGGAGGGGGGCATTTTTCCGGCAGATTGACCGCACCTCTGTGCGCGGCAGGCGGAATCTGTTTGCAAATCCTGCAAACGCTCGGAATCAGTATAACCGCCCGAATCGTCCGAGTGGGGAAAGTCACCGACACAACGCTCATGGAAGAAGAAATCCTGAAAGCAAAGCAGGACGGCGATTCGGTGGGGGGAGTCATTGAATGTATCGCGGTCGGCGTTCCGGCGGGGTTGGGCGACCCGATTTTCAACGGCATGGAAAACAGAATCTCCGGTATTGTGTTCGGCATACCCGGCGTTAAAGGCATAGAGTTCGGCAGCGGTTTCGCAGGGGCAGAGCGGCGGGGTTCAGAGAATAACGACAGTTTCTTCATGGAAAACGGCGCGGTCAGAACCCGCACCAATCACAGCGGCGGAATTTTAGGGGGAATCACAAACGGTATGCCTGTTATTTTTCGAGCCGCGTTCAAACCCACCCCGTCCATCGCAAAAGAACAAAACAGCGTCAGCCTGTCCCGCTCGGAAGATGCGGTTCTTCACGTGACGGGGCGGCACGACCCCTGCATCGTCCCCCGCGCTGTTCCCTGTGTGGAAGCAGCGGCGGCAATCGCGATTTATGATGCGTATTTACAAGCGAACAATTGCTTTTATAAAGTAGGAGAAGAATAGATGGATTTAAAAACATACCGCAAACAAATCGACAAAATAGATGAACAACTTTTGAGGCTGTTCAGCGAAAGAATGGAGGTTTCACAAAAAATTGCCGCATATAAGAAAGAACACGGAGTTCCTGTATTTGACCCGGTTCGGGAAAAAGAAAAACTGTCTTCCATCAGCGATAAATATGAGAAAAAACTCGTTTCGACTTTATTTGAACTCAGCCGTGAGCGGCAAAGTGAGTTCACGGGACGGCTTTTCATGTCCGAGCGTTTGACGCCGACCAAGGGCGCAAAAAAAATCCTGATTATAAACGGTCCCAATCTCAATATGCTGGGCATCCGTGAACCGGAGTTATACGGTGATAAGAGTTACTCGGACTTAGTGGTCTTTATCAAGGCGGCTTGCGATGAATCAGGCGTTCAATGTGAATGTATGCAGTCCAACCATGAGGGTGAAATCATTGACGCGATTCAAAACGCGCGCGGAAAATTTGACGGAATTGTCATCAACCCCGCCGCATTCACCCATACCAGTATTGCGATTTTCGACGCACTGAAAGCGGCGGAAGTTCCCGCCGCAGAAGTGCATTTGACCGACATTCATCAGCGCGAGGAATTCCGCAAGATTTCATACGTAAGCCCCGCTTGTGTGGGTACTTTCACGGGGTTGGGATTCGCGGGATATGCCGAAGCGGTAAAATGTCTGATTGGTTCAATGTGTCAGCATCAACACGCCCCGACGATTTTACCACCCGCACTGCTCAAATAAACACTCGCCACCCCCGACAGAGCAAAATTAGTCCGCATACGCTTCATCATCGAATTGCCGCCGCTGTAATCGTTTCCACCGACCTTAACCGAATCCCCCGGTCTGAGAATCATAACAGGCATTTGCCACTTCAATAATTCGCTGTTTTCATCAGAAAGATACAGCCCCTTAGTCGAAACGGTCTTGTCGGTATTATTGCGGAGTTCAACATAATCACTCCCCGCAGCTTTGGTAACCTCAAGAAGTCTATGCTCACCACAGGGAGGAGCGGCTTTCTTCAATACCGCCGCCGTTGCCGAGCTTATTCTTGTGCCGGTTTCAACGCTTGACGTAATTTCAAGCGTAATTGTCTTGCCGAGGTCTGCAGTCTGCACCGTGTAACTGCTGCCGGTTCCTGCGTTTACACCGCCCACTTTCCATTGATAACTTAATGTGCCGGTGTTATTGCCGCCCTCCAGAGAACCGTTCAGCACATCGCCGATTCTTGGATTCGTATTGCCGATGGTCGCTGTGCCGATGAGGGGGTTCGGCGGAATAAGTTCAAACTCAACCGTTACAGTATGTGCCGCCGTGATATTGCTGATGGTGTAAGTCAGATTTTTGCCGTTTACTGTAACTCCGTTGTCCTTCCATTCTTTGACTTGATACCCGCTGTCTGCGGCGGCGGATAAATCGACATTGCCGCTGTTAATATCGTAATCGACAAATATCACCCTGCCGCCGGTACCCGCCGTAATCGTGAGCGTATGCCCGGTGGGGCTGGTGAATGATGTGATTTGGTTGCCGGAGCAGTCCAACCCTTCCAACGAGGTCATGCCGGATACATCCAATTCCGTCAGTTGGTTGCCGCTACAAAAAAGCGTTTTCAGCGCGGTGAAGTGTTTTATGCCTGTCAGGTCGGCTATGCCTTTATTGGTCACGTCAATTTCCGTAACCACTGCGATTTCCGCCGCACTCAGTATGCCGTTTTTGTCTGTGTCGCATTCTGCTGATACCCAATCCCGGAAGTTATCGTCCGGGAAGTTTGTGTCGTTGATGGCAACAATCTGCAAATACGCGGGCATATCCACTGCTTTGCCGTTCTGCCCGGGGAGCTTTTTGTCTCCCACCGTCCACGGATTGCCGTTGCCGATAAACCGATTGCCTAAGGTGCTGTTTGTGTTAATATCCGCAATTGTTATGTTCATACCGCTTGTGTTGGTTAATGAACCTCCGGTTACGGTATAGCCGTTGAGTGCCATATCCGCAAAGGCGACGTTGTTCGAAAGGCCACTTATTCCGCCGCTGACGACACGCCCGG
>Ga0082212_10010392_pt1 | contig 11907 bp, 9 predicted proteins | sample TergutNt197P3_FD_71548 | JGI IMG/M metagenome (GOLD analysis project Ga0082212, IMG submission 71548) | Neocapritermes taracua P3 segment gut microbial communities from Petit-Saut dam, French Guiana - Nt197 P3 | ecosystem: Host-associated > Arthropoda: Insects > Digestive system > Gut ... | reverse complement strand
ATTCGAAGATGCACTGGAGCACGCCCTGGCTGACCTCAGGCTGGTAGGGGGTATAGGCCGTCAGAAAGGTTTCCCGGGAGGCGGCCTCCTTGACGATGGCGGGGATGTAATGCCTGTATGCCCCGGCGCCCCGGAAGACCGCCGGGAACACCTTGTTCTTCGCAGCAAGGGCTTCCATCTGCCGCCGGGCTTCCAGCTCGCTTTTCCCGGCCGGGATGTTCAGCTCTCTTTTGAGCTTCACCTCGTCCGGCAGTTCGCTGTAAAGCTCGTCGAGAGAATGCAGCCCTAAAAGCGCAAGCATCGCCGCCTGGTCCGCGGGGGAATGGGGGACGAATGGGGCCATGTTACGCCTCCTCTTCGCAGAGTTGATCGTAGGCGTCCGCATCCAGCAGTTCGCCCTGCCCGGTGATTTCGCCGATTTTTATGATCCAGGAGCCATAGGGGTCCGCGTTGATTTTCGCGGGGTCGTCCACGACGTCCTCGTTCACCTCAATGATGATGCCGGTCACCGGGCTGTAGACATCGGAAACGGCCTTGACGGATTCGATGTCGCCGTAGGGCTCGCCCGCGGTGACGCTGTCGCCCTCGGCGGGCGCGTTCATGAACACCAGGTCGCCCAGGGCGTCCTGCGCGTAGTCGGCAAAGCCGGTCAGGGCCGTGCCGTCGCCGAGAAACCTGACCCACTCGTGGGTCTTCGTGTACTTCAAATCTTTCGGTGCTGCCATAATATTATCCTCCTCAAAAAATATATAAAGTAATTATTTGCTTATCTGCTGCGCTTGTAGAAGGGCGCTTTTACGATTTCGGCCTCCACTTGACGGCCCCTCACGTCAAACGTGACCTTCGTGCCGATTTCGCTATGCTCTTTTTCTATGTAACCCATGGCGACCGGATAGCCGAGGTAGGGCGCGTGCGTCCCCGAAGTGGAAAAGCCGACCTTCACGCCGCCGATGAACATATCGCTGTTTTCCCGCACAATGCCCTTGCCGGTGATTTTGAAGCAGGCGAGGGTCCTGGTGCTGTCCATGCGCTTTTCGAGGGCCGCCTTGCCGATGAAGTCCTCCTTGCCCAGCTTCACGCTGAAGTTCAGCTTAGCTTCGAGTGGCGTGATATCGTCCGTCATCTCGTGGCCGTAAAGCACCATCGAGGCCTCCAGCCGCAGCGTATCCCGCGCGCCCAAGCCGCAGGGGATCAGCCCATACGCCGCGCCGGCCTCCATCAGGGCCTCCCAGAGCGCGGCGGCCTTGTCCGGGGCCGCGTACAGCTCGTAGCCCATCTCGCCCGTGTATCCCGTCTGGCTGACGATGCAATCGATGCCCGCGACCCTGCCCTCGAGGAACGTATAGTACTTGGCGGGGATGTTTTCCTCCGCCGTGAGCGTCTTCATGATGCCGGTGGAGTTTGGCCCCTGTACGGCGATCTGCGCGAATTCGTCGGAGCGGTTGATAAATTCGCAGCCGCCGGATATATGGCTCTCGATCCAGTCGCGGTCCTTCTGCCGGTTGGCCCCGTTGCCGACGATCATGAACCTGTCGTCCGCGAACTTATAGATGACCATGTCGTCGATGATACCGCCGTCCTCGTTCAGCATGGTGGTGTACCGGACCTGCCCGGCGTTCATCACGGCATAGTCATTCGGGAACAGCATCTGGATATTGCGCAGCGCGTCCGGGCCCTCCACGAACATCTCGGACATGTGGGAGACGTCGAACAGGCCGCATTTCTCCCGCACGGCAAGATGCTCCTTCATCAGCCCCGTATATTGCACCGGAAGCAAAAAGCCCGCAAACGGCACAATCCTTCCGCCATACTTTACGTGGCAATCGTAAAACGGTGTTTTTAAGTCCATAGCGCACCTCCCAATGATTTGATTTTTATATTATATAATAAATCGCACTTTGTGTCAATTCTCCTGAAAAGAAAAAATCAATCATTGCTGCGTTTTTTGTCGAAACGAATCATGAATTGTAGCCGGTGTCCAACCCAGAGGGGCGGACACCGGCTACAATTCATCGGTATAGCAGGCCTCTCCCGTCACCTTTTGCCAGCTTCTAAGAGGCAGGTATTTTGTTTGTGCGGCACACAACTTGGTTCAGGATAACCCCGCTTGCTGGCCGTGCCGGTATCCTCGCCATATCATACCGCAAATCCTGCGCCGGCACTTTGTAGTCAATTTGGTTGACAAGAAAGTCCAGCGTTGCCTTCATCACTTCCACGGTGATGCTCTCGCCGGGGCAGCGGTGCCCCGCGGCCGGGTCGCCCCCGCCGTGAGGGATGAACGCGAAGGGGTCATACTGCCAGGCTTCGAAGCGCTCGGGCCGGAATTCGAAGGGCCTGTCCCATATACGGGAATCGTGGTTGATGCCATAGACATCCAACAGGACTGTGTCGCCCGCCTTGAAATCGCAGCCTTTCCAGGTGAAATCTCGTTTGGTAACGGCCCCGGCAAACGGCGTAAAGGGGTAAAACCTCCGTACTTCCTGCACAAAGCAGTGCCGTGCCTGGGCACCAGAAAGGGCAGCCTTAAGCTCCGGGTGCTCGTGCAGCGCCAGCGCCATGAACGCGATATACGTTGATATGGCCACGATGGGGCGCAGCAGGTTGAGCAGTTCCTTGGCCGCCGTGGGGGCGTCGAGCGCTTCACCTGCCATCACCTCCAGCGGTGAGCCCGCAGGGGCCTTCAACCTGCCCGCACGCACATTATCAATCATATTTGTGGCCATGTCTTCCGACCTTGAGCGCGCCGCTTTTCCCCTCCAATGCCTTGGCCCCACGCCGCCGAATCCGTCCACCATGGCCGTGAGGTCCTCCGCGAACGCTGGGATTTCTGTTTCCGGCAGGGATACGCCTGCCCATTCGCAGGCGGCCTTGCACAACAGGTGTTTCGCCTGGTCAAAGAGCACGACCTTTTCCATTGCTTCCCACCGGGAGATGAGCCCCATCCAAGTTTTGGCGGCAAGGCTCGCCAGAACATCGGGCTGTACGAGCGATAGAAACAGCGCCTTGCGCTGCGCGTGCGCCGCGCCGTCAAGCCCCTGTGCCGTACCAACCCCTGTCAGGGTCTTCTGCACCCGCATAGGCGCCGCGCCGGCGCGCACAAAACGCTCCGCTTCATAGAAAATCTCTGCGGCTTCTTTGCCGGTGATGCAGATGGTGTCCTTGCCCAGCAGACGTGTGCGGTACACGTCGGTTTTGCATTGATCCGTCCGGTTTTTGATAAACAGATAGCCCTCCAGCAGCAGAGCGGCGGTTTCGTCCATATCCTCAGCCCTCCCGCAGAATGTCCAGTATCCTGAAAATCAATTCCATATCCCCCAGCTCTTTTTCGGGGGTAGACACGATGCTGCCGTTGTAGAAGTTCAACAGCTCATGGTAATATCCCTTCCCCGGCGCGAAGGCTCTTTGTTCGCTGCGGCCATCCCTGTAATGGACCTGCACCGCGCCGCATTCCTTGCCTTCCAGGACGATTTCGCCCAGGCTGCCGAAGATGCGCAGGCCCACGGGCGGCTTTGCCAGTTCTGCCCCGGAGGACCAGAAATTATAGTCGCCGATCACACCATTAGGGAACTGTATGATCGTGTTGATGTTACGATAGGGGCAATAGTCCTTATCCTGCTTTGCTGCGAAGGCCTGCACGCTGCGCGCGTCGCCAAACAGATAACGCATCAGAGCAATGTCGTGCACGCCGCCGTCGAGGAAGATGCCGCCCGCGAACTGCGGGTGCTGGCGCCATTCCTTCGCGCCGAAGGTATCGCCGGCCATACCGGCCTCGAAATCCGCGCCGGTATCGAGAATGAAGTAGGCCACCTCGCCGATTTGCCCGAGCGCTTCTTTGATGATGGCGCTGAATTCCTCGTAACGGAAGTTCTCGGCGATCATCATCTTCGTGCCGTGCCGGTTTTTCAGGGCGATCAGATCGCGCGCGCCCTCCAGGGTAGCGGCCAGGGGCTTTTCAGCGATCAGGCCTTTGCCCGTGCGGATTACATCCTGCGCTACGTCGAAATTCTCCGGGATAGGCACGAGGACGTCCACCGCGTCGATGTCCTCCCGCCGCAGCATGACCCTATGATCGCTGTAGACCCGGTCAGGCGCAAGACCGGTCTGCTTTGCCGCGTTCTGCGCCTTTGCGATATTCGTGTCGCACACCGCGGCAATTTCAAATTGATCGCGTAATTGCTGCAGCGCCGGCCAATGCAGCCTTTCCCATGCCATTCCGGCGCCGATGATGCCCAACCTTATTTTTTGCATGATAGCCCTCCGTTTTCGTGGATTTTACGGTTAGTATTTCCACGAAAAACAGGGTAATGCAGACCATGCCCACATCAACAAAGTCTATTGGATTTTTTCGATGCCGCCCAAATGGCCCCGGACTGCCCGAAACGCCCTTGGGCCTGGTAGGTATCCGGATGTTTGGCGTCAATCGCCCGGAACAAGCAACCGTAACCGTCGCCGTTTTGGTCCTTCAGGCCGCGCGGAATGCATGCCCAGCGGCCCGAAGAGCTTTTCTTTCGCGTAGTCGAACAAATTTTGATCCACCGCGCGGCTGACAAGGCAGGCCAAGGTCTGCATCGCCATGCCGACAAATACGCACACGATTGCTGACAGAACTCGTTTCACAGATTTGTTCATAAGCCGCCTACTCTTCTCTCCGCCGCTTTAGGGCCGTGCTCCGACCGTAATAATCTCAAACGGCTGATAATCGAACGCGATTTCATTGTCCGCGATGACTGTGACATCCCCCCCGCAGGACCGCTCCAGAAGATCGAGCGCCCTTGCCGATTGGATTGCAAACGGGAGCTTCAGCGTTGCCCTGCCGCGCCGCCCGGCCTGCTCGCACAGGCGCAGAACCAGCTCGTCCCCCTGCTCCGCTTTTTTCACGGCCTGCAGGAAGACATTCGCGTGGTCAATTGAAAACGGCTGCGCCGCCCCGCCCTGGCCAAGCACCGGGACGTTATACTCCCAGGCCGCCTTCGTGATGTCCGTAATGGAGACCTCGTCCCCATGGGGCAGCACGGCATAGGAAAAGCTGTGCTCTCCCCTGTCGGAAAACACATCCGGGCGCTGGGTGGCCCGCAGCAGGCTCAGGCCAATCGTGGAGCCCTCCAGGGAGATCCCGTACTTGCCGCCGTTGAGCAGCGCGACGCCCGCGCCGTCCTCCGACATATCGCTGAACTTGTGCTGGCAGACCTCGTAGCGCGCCTGCTGCCAGGAGGTGTTCCTGTGTGTCTCGCGCATGCACACCCCTGCCGAAGTATCGCACAACGCTGTGCGCGCAAGCACGTTGACCTCGAACAGCGCCTTGGCCAGCTTGTTGTCCTCTTGCCAATCGACGTGATTTCCAATGTCAATCAAGCCCGAATGACGATCAAACTTGATTCTCTGCACCCAACGCGATTTTTGAGTTCTGTATTCAATTTCAAGGGTTAGGCAGTCGCCATTGTGCTCAACAAGCGCCAGGGGCCTGACGGATTCGAGCGCGTGCGCGATGCTCTTGTAGTCCGGCAGGATGTCCCAGGCGTCGTAGTTGCCCGGCGTGTCGTTGTACAGGGTGATGCGGTTGAACGCGCCGCCGGGCTTGACCCATTCGCGCCGCAGTTTTAGGTCATACAGGCTGACGATTTCCCCGCCCCCGCCGAATTTCACACGATACAGCGGGGTTTGCAGGGTGCCGCCGTCGAAGCGGAACCATTCCGACGAATCCCCCGCGGGAATAGATATGCGCACCCAAGGCAAAGTATTTACACAGTCCAGGCCCAGCTTCTTCATCGCTCCGGCGATGATTTCGTCCAGCTCTTTATGCAATCGGGCATAGTCCGCCATGGCGTCGCGGTACACCGGCGCGATATGCGAGCCGGGCAGGATGTCGTGGAACTGGTTGACCAGCAGGAGCTTATACAATTCCCTCAAATGCTCTTCGGGGTATTCGCCCGTTCGCGCGTACACCATGCCGCACAGGAGTTCCGCGTCGCGCAGCTTGATTTCCAGCCGCCTGTTGTGCTTTTTTAAATCGGCCTTGGTGGTGAAGGTGCCGCGGTGCATCTCGAGGTAGAGCTCGCCGTCCCAGGTCTCAAGCGGCGCTTCCGGCGTAAAGTTTTCCGCGAGATATTGCGCGCCGGTGACGTGCCGCGTCTTCGGCATGCCCGGGAGCTTTTCGAAGCGGGCCATGTATTCCAGCATGCCCTCCGTGACGCCGCTGCCGCCGTCGCCGTAGCCGAACATGCACAGGGTTTCCGGCACGGCTCCCTTATCCTGATAGGCCTGCCAGTTTTTCAGCGGCTGTTCCGGCGCGTTCTCGGTGATGAAATGCGTGGGCGGCACGCAGGCGTAAACCTCGCTGCCGTCGATGCCCCGCCATATGAAGCTGTTGTGCGGGAACCGGTTCGTGTCGTTCCAGGTGGACATCTTGTTGGAGACAAAATATCTCACCCCGGATTTGCGCAGTATCTGCGGCAGGATCCACGAGTTGCCGAACACATCGGGCAGCCAGCAGTTCTCCACGGTGCGCCCGAATTTCTCGTTGTAATAGTTCTGCCCGTAGAGGCACTGCCGCACGAGGCTTTCGGCGCAGGGGATGTTGCAGTCCGGCTCCACGTACATCGCGCCGCAGGGCTCGAACTGCCCGGCTTTTACTTTTTCGCGCAGCTCCTCGAACAAATCGGGATAATACTTTTCCAGGGTTTCGTAGAGGTACGGCTGCGTATGCGCGTATTTGAACTGCGGGTATTTATCCATCAGGCGCAGCTGGATCAAACAGGTGCGCGCGTTCTTCTGAATTCCGTGGATGCGCCGCCAGAAATACGCGACGTCCAGGTGCGAATGCGCCACCAGGGCGACCTTCCCGCTGCCGCGGTAGGTGCCGTCCCCGAAGACATGCTCTTGCAGGTAGGCCCGCATCTCCCCGATGTCCTCCAGCCGCAGCGCCTGGTTGAGGTGATTTTCCACATGCTCGCGTAAATCTTCGTCAAAGGCGTCGCTGGAAAGCAAATCGAGGAGGATTGCCGCGTCATAATATCCCGCGAGGACCCCCTCGTCCAGCACGACGAGGCGCGCGCCCTGCCATACCTGGCGGCAGCCCTTCATGCCGCGCGCCGCGGCGCGGTCGTCGTCCGGCTTGGAGCGGTTGTAGCCCTCGATTTCGATATGCAGCTCATTCATGCCCGCCGGCAGCTCGAAGCGATCTCTATTTGGATCGATGCCTCCGGCGTACTTCCCGTTGATCTTCACCATCATCTCCGACGCGGTCTGCAGGCTGAACCAAACTTTTTTTCCGCGCAGCTCCTCCGGGATGCTTGCCGCCGCCCGCAGAAAAGCCGTGCCGTCCGGCGTGTAAATCTGGCCGCCAATCTCAAGCGCGCGCCAATCGGCGTCAAAAAATTCGTATTCCGCCTCGCTGACCTGCCTCGCCTCGCGCACCTCCCACCCCTCGATGGGGAAGGACTGCGCAATTATCCCGCGTTCCAGCCAGCCCAGCCGCAGCTCGATCCATTCCTCGCGGCTCATGCTGCGCCGCTTCACCTTGATGTGCGCCATATGGCCTTACCCTCTCTATCTGTCCTGAAAATAGCGCTTTTTCATGCTGAACTCCACCCGCATGTCCGCCCCGAAGCGTTGGCGCACCTGGTCTGTGACCCATTCGCGCACACCGCAGTTTTTGGGGCATACCGCGCATTCGCCCATGAGAACCAGGCGCAGCCGGTTGCCCTCCAGGCCGGCGACGACGATCTCGCCGCCGTCAGCCTGCACACATGGACGGATAAAGCCCTCCATGAATTCGAGAATGCCGTCGTTCAAAGGTGTTCGCTCCTTTCCTCCCATCGCGGTTTTCATGTTATCTTCTTCACCAGGCCTTCCAAGTCGCTTTCCGTCCGGTCCGGGCCGATATTCAGATACACCGTCCTGCGCAGGTAATCCAGCGTCTGCGGGCACATGTCAAGTGAATAAGCGTGATTTAAATCCCGATTGGCGGGCATCTTAAATGGATCCATCGCCGGGTGAAATGCACCGCGTTTCTCCATCACAGGCGTCCAGTTGGTATAGACATGCTTGCCGGTGTCGATGGGAACGGTGCCGTTCGCCTTTTCGTTGAACGCCCTGGCTTCGGCCTCGCTATCAAAGCGGAAAGCGAGGGTCGTGCCGCAGTCGCCCGCCAGGTCGTGGGAGGGCACGAACTGAAAGCTGTCCTTCAGCGCCTCCATCAGGATTATTTTGTTCCTGCGCAGATCAGCCAGAATGCCGTCGAGCTTTTTCAGCTGCTCATGCAAAACCGCCGCCGCGATGTTGTTGCTCCTGTACTCGCTGCCGCAGAACTGCGGCTCGCTGATGCCGTCCAGCTGGTTGCCGAAATACGCGACGGCGCTGCTGTCGTGATAGATCATCGCTCGCTCGAAAATCTGCCGGTCGTTGGTCAAAAGGGCCCCGCCCTCGCCCGCGCTGATGATCTTGAAGTGATTGAAGCTTAACGCGCCCGCAGCTCCAATCGTACCCAGCCGCCGCCCCTTGTAGCTTCCACCGTCCGCCTGGCAGGCGTCCTCCACCAGGGGGAGCCCCAAGGCGAGCAAGGCGTCCATATCGCAGGGGAAGCCCTGGATATGCACCGGAATGACCGCCTTCGTGTGCCTGCTGACTTTGCGCTTGACGTCTTCCGCGTCGAGGGTCATGGTTTCGTCGATCTCGGCGATGACCGGAACCGCGCCTACGGCGGTCACCGCTATCGCTGTGGCGATGTAGGTATAGCCCGGCACGATGACCTCGTCCCCGGGACCGATGCCCAGCGCGGTCAGGGCGGAGATCAGCGCCGCCTTACCCGAGGTCATGAGGATCGCGTATTCCGCGCCGAAGCGCTGCCGCATGAGTTCCTCGCAGCGCCTTGTTTCGTCGCCCATGGTTTTGAACAACTGCCCGGATTCGATCACCCGCGCTACGGCGTCGATCTCTTCTTTTCCCAGTCTCATTTCAGGCCCTCCATCATCCACAAATTTTCTCTAATGATATGGTCGTCGGTGTTGTCCGCCAGGGGCTGCGTCCGCGATGTGCGGAACATATCCACCTCGTAGCCGCCCCGGCACAGCTGATCCTGTGACGGCAGATAGGCCTCGTAGCCATTTGTGATTCCCATGCACAGCGTATGTGCGAAGGGGCTGTATTCCCGCAGCCGCAGCGAGATTTCCGAAAAGAGCTCAAATGGGAATGGAACAAAAACAACATCGCCCAAAGAAACCAAGGTCTGAGGGAACGCAAGGTGAGCCTCTTCCTGCAGGCCGCTGTCCCAGGCCGCAAGCACATTTCTGTAATACTGCCGCTTTTGCGAGTGTACATTGATCGAATTCGAGCTTGTTTCGTCAAATAGCTTTTGCGCTTCCTCGCGGGGCAAACGGGGCTTCAAGGGCAGTTCCAGTTCGCCTGTGATCACAGAAAGATTCGCGGGCTTTGCGTTTTTCGCGTTACGCCATGCTTGCACGGCGTCTGAGGCGGCAATGCCGCCAAGCTCAAGGGCATAGCGAAGATTGCCGGTCGTTTTCCCATTCGAGAGCCGGGGTCCCACATCGCCGAAGGCCCCGTTGAGGAACATCGCGGGCGCGCCGGACTCCGCTTCCAGGCGGTCGAGCATCACGCCCGGCCAATCGCGCGTGATCTCGGTATTACAGCCTGACCCGGTGCAATGCGCGCCGTAATGTATGATATTCGCGATGGCGCTGCCATTTGGTTCTGCAAAACGCAGGACCGTCATGGTGGGATCAAAGCAGCCCCAGGGGTTCTGCCCCAGGCCGATTCTGCCGTCCAGGCTGTGCTGGCGGCGGTTGATCCCCACTTTGCTTTGCGCCGTACCGATGCCCAACAGCGCAGGCCTGCGCGAAGCCGCAGCCTCTTTCGCGGCGGCCAAAATACCGGGCACGAGAATGTTGTCGCAATATTCCCGGGCGATGCCGCCCCAGCCCTGCAAACCGGCGGTGTTCGGCCCGGAATGCGTGTGGGTGGCGGACAGCAGCACATGCGGGATTCTCGTTTCAGCGGCGGCGAGCGCTCTGATTTCGTCCGCAAGCTCCGTCTGGAATGCGCCGAGCGTCGCGGAAATCAGCATGGCAGCTGTGCCGCCCTGCGAAAGCGCGATCGCTGTCACGGTCAATGCATCGTTGACGGATTCGCTGACGATGTCCGGCCTGTAGCCGAACAGGTTGCAGCCAACCGCCGGGGTAATGTCCCTCTGCCCGGCGCCGGCTAAGAGAGATTCACGCATTGTCATACACCCCTCACGATTCCCTGATAGAGTGGATTTCAATCTTAGTTCCCGCCGGAGCATTTACCTTCACCTCGCCGCCGTCCACCTCGACTGCAAGCTTCCCTTGGGCGTTGGTGATATATCCCCTGCATTGCAGGCCAGGAATGCGCGCGGGCCGGAGGATCACATCCGTGAAGCCCACAGTGCCCGGCCGCTGCGCGATGCCCAGCAGATCCCTGAACAGGTAGCGCGCCGCAGCGCCGAACATGGGGTGGCTGTGGGAGCGGTGCCCATTCCAGTACTCCCACAGGGTGGTCGCGCCCCGGCGCTTCATGTTGGCGAAAGAGAAATCGCCGCCGCCGGCCAGCAGGCTGAAGGCAAGCCCGGCATAGCCGTGGCCGAACAGCACCCGGGTGACGATGTCCGTGCCGAAGATGCCCGTATCGTATTGCTTGATATCCTCATAATGGGCGATCATGTTCGCCAGGGTACGCTCGTCGCCGAGGCCCAGATCGACCATGAACGCGTTCGCTCCCTGGAGGTTGCCGCAGAAATCGCCCGTCGCCGGGTCGAAGTATTCGCGCAGGAGGGCTTCGATTTTGCGCTTTTCAGTGGCCTCGTAGCCGGGTATATCACTGTCATGCCCGATCAGGCGGGCGATCGCGCAAACCTCCCGCAGGGTCCTGATATAAAAGTAGTTGTTCACGAAGGGCGGCGGCAGCGCGACTGCCTTGGGACGCACGCCGGGTGCGCCGCCGTCCGGGGCGCACCAATCGCCCAGGCACCAATTGCCCGGCTCCTCGCTGGTGACAAGGTCGTTCTCGCTGTGCAGCTCGAGGTACTCCAAGTAGCGCCGCATGTTGGGGTAGTACTCGCGCAGCGGCGCGGCGTCGCCGTATGTTTGGTAGTACGCCCAGGGCACATGCGCGATGGCGCAGCCCCAGCCCCCCGGCCCGCCCCCCGAGGGGATGAACGGCGCAGTGTAGCAGATGTGCCCGGTCGCGGGGTCCTGCCCGTCGGCGATGTCGCGCATCCACTTGGCGTAGAACGCGCGGCCGTCCAGGCACAACAGGGCGGCGTCGGCGGCCAGCTGGCCGTCGCCGGTGTAGCCCCGGCCCTCCAGCTGCGGGCAGTCCGACGGGATGCCGCAGTGCATGTTGCACAGCTGTGTACGCACGAAGGCATCGAAGAGCCAGTTGAGGTTCTCATTGTTACTCTCAAAATGCGCGGTCACGGGCACGTCGGCGTGCACGACTTCAACACGCAGGGGCTCGGCCTTGCCTTCGATTTTGAAAAATCTGAACGCGTGCCACATGAACTGCGCATTGGCTTCCCGGGGCGCGCCGTCGGAGCGGAAGATGTCGCTCTGCCGCCAGTTCGCGCCGCAGTGCTCTATGCCGTCGATATTCTCTGCGTAGCTGACCTTCACGCGTTTGCCCAGCAGCCGCAGCACCGGCCACCCGGTGATGTTCTCGCCGCAGTCGTAGAGCCCGCCGCCCAGAGGCTCCGGCCGGATGGTGCGTATGACCCGGTCCGCGGGGCAGTGCTGCAGAAGGAAATCGCTCTCCGACGGGTCCACGACGCGTACGGGCCGCCAGCTCTCCACAAGCCTATAGTCGTGGCGTTCCCCCCTCAGCATCTCGCTTTGGGTGACATAGGAAGGTGACCACGCAAGCGTTTCATCGGAGTGA
>Ga0082212_10010391_pt1 | contig 11908 bp, 15 predicted proteins | sample TergutNt197P3_FD_71548 | JGI IMG/M metagenome (GOLD analysis project Ga0082212, IMG submission 71548) | Neocapritermes taracua P3 segment gut microbial communities from Petit-Saut dam, French Guiana - Nt197 P3 | ecosystem: Host-associated > Arthropoda: Insects > Digestive system > Gut ... | reverse complement strand
AGCGAATACGATGTATGCGGCGATTTGCAGGGCAACAAATAATAGGGCAACAATAGCAATCGGGGCAACAAAGACGAGAAAAGAGGGCAACAAAAACGACAAAGTAAAAGCCCGAAACCTATGATGGAATCGGGCTTTTGGCGGAGGGGGCGGGATTCGAACCCGCGTGGGATTGCTCCCAAACTGATTTCGAGTTTCTTCTTCTGATTAGAAGATAACATACTTTGTTGGAATATATTATATCTTAAAGAGGGCGAAAAGTCAAGAGAAATCTGGCTTTTCGCCCTCTTTTTTTACGTTTCGTTCATAAAATCCCCATTTTATGCGGGGTTCAAACACGATAAAAAATTGCCCGTTTTTGATAGTTTTTTTGGAAATTGGGCAACGCGAGGGCAACGCAAGACGAAAGAAGCTATGCCGTATAACGTGATACACGAAAGAAAACGGGCAACGATTTTAATGATTTTAGTAATTTTGGTAGATTTAACATTCGCCTACTATTGACAAATATATAAAAACGGAGAATGTTAAAAAATGAAAAATTACACAGCACTAAACGACAAGTATTCTGATTTCCTCTGCCTTGACGAGTTGTGCAAGGTATGTAGAATCGCAAAGCGAACCGCACGTTATCTCGTAGAACACGAGATAATCCCTGCAATCGACACAGGAAAAAAGACATGGCGTTATCAAATTAAAATCAAGGACGTTATTAAATACCTCGAACACCGTGATAAATTCGGCAGTATGATACCTCCGGGCGCGGTCAGCTCCCGTTCAAAGGACAGGGTAAGTTTGCAATATGGCAACCGTAAGTCATTTTCAGAATTAGTTACGCAGGGAAAAGAAAAGGAAGTTGCCGAATATTTCAATTTTATCTATGCCGATTGTAATGAGATTTTAACGACGAATGAAATAGCGGATATGACAGGCTTAAACAGGGGAACGGTTCTGAAACTGGCGCAAAGCGGTCATATAAAATCATTGACGGACAGACCGAAATATCTCATTCCGAAACAATATCTATTAGAGTTTGTCGTTACACGGCGTTTCCTCGAAGCAAAAACAAATTCAGAATTATTCAAAAAAATATTAGGAGGGTTTGAGATATGGAAAACTGCAAAATCATCACGATAGCCAATCAGAAAGGCGGCACGGGCAAAACAACGACAGCCTGTAATCTCGGTAACGCCCTCGCTGATATGGGTAAAAAAGTATTACTCGTTGACTTTGACCCGCAGGGCAATTTATCAATGAGTTTCGGCATTGACAGCCCGAACGCGCTTGAATTTTCAATGCACAATATACTAATGCGCCTGATGGACGACGAAAACGACGAACCCCTGCCCGAAAAGAGCGAATATATCATACAGGGCGATAAGTTAGATATAATCCCCTGTAACAACAATCTTACTCTTTCGGAAATCAATTTAAGCAACAGCACCGTAATAGGCGGCGAAAACACGCTGAAAGAACTGCTTGAACCGTTGCGGTCTGATTATGAGTATATCATAATCGACACAAACCCGTCTTTGGGTAAGCTAACCATAAACGCATTATCAGCTTGCGATGACGTTATAATTCCCGTCAGTCCGCAGTTTTGGTCTGCAAGGGGATTAACAGATTTATTGCAGTCCATTTACAGAATAAAGAAAAAATTAAACCCTGCAATCACCGTCGCGGGTATTCTGCTCACGATATGCGACGAACGGACAATATTATTCCGCGAAGCGAAAAATCTGTTAGATAGTAATTTCGGCGGCAAAATCAAGATTTTCGACACGCATATCCCGAATACGGTAAAAGTGGGCGAAGCGAATTATTCAAGTCAAAGCATTTTAGACTACGACGCGAACAGCAAGGCGGCTCACGCATATAAATTATTTGCGAGGGAGGTAGCCGACAATGACGGGAATAAAGGGTAAAACACCGAAGCTGATGGATAATCTCGACCAATTATTTGAACTTAACAAGGGCGTGAATCCGTTAGAAACGTCTGTACCTATCATAGACACACAGCCGCACCACAAACGGGCGGTAGTATCGACAGCCATTGAGAAGCTGACACCGTTTCACGGACACCCTTTTCGCTTGTATGAGGGCGAACGGCTCGACGATATGATAGAAAGCATACGGGCAAACGGCGTACTTGTGCCGATTATCGTCCGAAAAATGGGCGAAACGCTTGAAATACTCGCGGGGCATAACCGCGTGAACGCCGCAAAACTGGCAGGGCTTAACGAAGTACCCGCTATAATATTTGAAAATATATCCGATGATGACGCTATAATATATGTAGTAGAAACAAATCTGATACAGCGTTCATTCTCGGATATGACGCACACGGAAAAGGCGGCGGTTATCGCCCTGCACCACTCAAAAATGTTCTCACAGGGCAAGCGAAACGATATTTTAGAGCAATTAAAAATGCTCGAAAATCCGCATGAACACGGGGAAAATGAAACCTTTCCCCCATTGGGGGAAAAGATAAACACCGTCAAAAAAGTAGGCGAAATGTATAGTTTATCGAAGAATACAGTATCTCGTTATATACGAATACAATTCTTGATACCCGCATTAAAAAGTCTGCTTGATGATGAAATCGTCGCTTTTCGTGCCGCCGTAACACTTTCATTTTTAAGTGAACACGAACAAGAACTTATAAATGATTGTATTGAACGGAACGACTTGACTATTGACATGAAAAAAGCCGACGCATTACGGCAATTTTCCGAAAAAAGCAAGCTGAACGGCGAAAGCGTGTACCGTATTTTATCGGGCGAAACCGCGCCGAAGCCGAACCGCACACCAACGGTCAAGGTTGACAAAGCGGTGTACGCAAAATATTTTACGCCGCAACAACCCGCCAAAGAAGTACAGGATATTGTCGAAAAGGCGTTAGCTATGTACTTTGAACAGCAATAAATACTTATCCGTTATAAATAAAAATAAACACGAAAGGAATTTGAATTATGGCGAAGTCTATTTTACAAAAACTTTATGACGGAGAAGTATATCCGTCCGAAAATATCCGCGTTGACACTCCCGAATATCATAAAATCAAAGCCGTGTTAGCTGACGAAAGGGAACTCCTTTTGAAAACACAGTCCGAAGATAACCGCGAGTGTTTCGGGAGAATAGAGGAACTACACTATGAATTAGCCAACGCACACAGTTATGCGGGATTTGCTCACGGTTTCAAATTAGCGGTTTCTCTCATCATTGAATCACAAAACGACGAAAACAGCAACGAATAATCAATATCCGCAAGACCGCCGCTTCATAGTGGCGGTTTTTTTATGCCCAAAATTAAATTATGAACGAATGGAGGACTGTTACATAATGGCAGTATTCAGAGTAGAGAAAAATAAAAATTACACGGTGATGAGCAATCATCACTTGAAAGATAAAAGTCTTACGCTCAAAAGCAAGGGGCTGTTATCCCTCATTTTAAGCCTACCCGAAGAATGGAATTACACTACGCGGGGGCTTGCGTCTATCTGTAAAGAGGGCGTTGACTGTATCGGCGCGTCGCTCCGCGAACTGGAAAGCGCGGGATATATTGAACGCAACAAGCTACGTGATGAGCGCGGCAGAATAACAGACACCGAATACGTTATATACGAATTTCCGCAGAGTTATCCACAAAATCAACAGGAAAACGACCCGAATACGGGCAAGCCGGACACGCCTTTGCCGCATACTGCTTCACCGCATACGGAAAACCCGTATATGGATAATTCAGATACGGAAAACCCCCCACAATATAATACTAATATAAACAAATCCCTTAAAGAAAAAAATATAAATTTATTAAATAAAAATCAATCAATCACGCCCGCGCGGGGAAGTTATCCACAGTCTGCGGAAAAAAGCCGGATTGATAGGATTGATGAGATAGATAGTTTTTACAAATACCGTGATTTAATTTACGGAAATATTGAGTATGACATCATGTACGAGAGGTATGGCGGGAAAATGCTTGATGAAATCGTTGAAACAATGCTTGACTATATCTGCGGCAAGCGTGAGAGCGTTAAGATTGGCGGGGCTGAATATCCCCATGAAATCGTAAAAAGCAGACTGCTCAAACTTGATTCGTCGCATATTGAGTACGTTATCGACTGCATGAAAGGCAACACCACTAAAATCGGCAACATTAGAGCGTATCTGCTTACGACGCTGTATAACGCGCCTACTACAATCGACCACTATTATACAACGCTCGTTAATCACGATATGGCGAATAATTGGGGGCGATAGATTAGGCTATATATCAACTTAATCGTGTTTTCAATTCCCGTACAATGTGGTTCACACAACTTGGAGGGAACGGCGATACACAGCTTACGTTTATTTCGCACAAGGTATATTTTTCTTCTGTTTTCGTTGTATTGACGTCGTTAATAAATAGGTCAATATCCCACAACAACGGCATTAACCCGTCGGAAATCGAATGAATTTCTTGTAACTGCGGTATCCATTTTGTTTCCATGATTTTTCGTAAATCTTGAAACAATCCGCAATCTTCACTAAAATAAAAACGTCGGCTTGTCGGTCTTACTTTTGCTTCCGGCTCATCAGGCTGCGGACACAGGGCAACGGATTCTTGATAGCCAAACCCCGAAACCTTTGTCCCTGTCAAATAACAACGAACCATTCCGTTATTGATACTTTCAGCCCATTGTTGATTGATGAGCAAACCGTCATTTTCAAAATACTGCTTAAATTCGTCGTAAAATTCGTTTTTTGAGAGTATGCGTTCTTCGTTGCCCGAAACGGCATGAACAACGCTAACGGTCTTATTTTCAAAATCTTTAAGGCGAACCTTGAAAATACCGCGTCCGCTCTCACCACGATATTGTTTTAAGATACGAACACTCGAATTATTCAAGGAGTTAATAAATCGCTTTTCAAAATCATCATAATCAGAATATAGTTCAATATCGCCGCCCCAATCCATATTGCGCGTAGAATACAATACTTTTTTAGTTCCGATTTCCATAATGATGTCAGGGTGTGTTGAAACATATACGCCTTTTTTGGATATATGACGTAAAACATCGTCTAAATCAAAGTTATCCTCACTACGTTCTGTCCGTTCTTTGGGATTTACCCATGACAACGCCGCAGTAAACCGTTCAAGTTCAATTTTTAATTGTTTTGCTTTGGAATGATGATATAAGATTGATTCTACATTAAAGCCGGATTCCGATAATGATTCAGCTAACCCCTTGAAATTATCGTCGGTGAGAGCGTTTCGGGTAGAGCTGCTATCTCCATATAAGATTAAAGCGATTGATTTCATTTGTGTTCCTCCCGTAAGTAAATATTATTTTCAAATCGTTCTTTCAGTTTCTTATAAAAGTTTTTCAGACTTTTATCGCCGTCGTTATCTAAAAACAAGCAATACGGCAAGCTGTCTGTATCTTTATGTTTTATCACACAGGCACAGCATTTTTTATGATTCGGACATGATGTTTTCGGGCAAGCACACTCTTTTACGTTAGGGCAATTCATTTGTATTCCCCCTAACAACATTTTGTATCGCCGTTATCATCAGAACAACCGCAGGTCGGCTCTTTACCCGTGAACCAACTGTATATAATCGCTGACGCACAGCCGACACCCGCATTGACCGTTATGGCTTTTGCAGGGCAGTTCAAGGCGCAAGCCCCGCACTCCATACACAAATCTTTATCGGTTATATATGCTTTTCTTTCGTCTATGTCGAACACACCATGCGGACAGACTTCCGTACAGCGTTCACAGCCAACGCATTTTTCGGCGTTATATGAAAGTGTCGTTACATTTTTCAAATATCTATGTTTCATTATTTTTTCCTCCTGCCTAAAAGATGAACGCCGAGCGTCAATGCTCCGCCTATTGCCGCCGACCCGACGATAAACGGCAAGGCTTTTTTCATTTCTTTATTTACGCCCGACGGCGATGTATAGGTTGACGAGCCTGTGAAATTCATAGCAAGGTAGGAAGATAAGGCGGGAAACAGTAATAAATGCCCTGCCGCTAAAAGTGGGTTTACTTTTTTATTTTTTCCTGTCAAACCGATAATACCCGCCGTACAGCATAACCCCGCAAGCCAGCCTTTCCACGCGAACGCCTTGCCGGGAATGTACGGAAGCAACGTGGGAGTAAGAACCGAACCCGATAAAACAGACCCCGCAAAAGCGGCGAAATCCTGTTTGTCGAACGGTTTTGATATAAATTTATTTGATAAAAGCATAACGCCGATAATAGGCAATGATTTTTTCAACGCAGGGACTAACTCCATAGGCATTAAAACAAGCCTGTCCCATAACGTGAATTTAACGGTTCGCATTTCTTTTGTGGCTTTATATCCCGCATTTATAAATTCTTTTATATCTTCTGCCCGTACCGTGCCGTAAGTTACGTTATATCCCGAACGCTGTTTTACTTCGTTTGCGTTTACGCCTGTTGCTCCGAGCTGCGGTAAGATAAGTTTTTTATGCGACACATATTTGGAGAGTTCAGACGTTTCAATGCGGTTTATCAATTCGTCCGTGCCGAATGTGCCTTTACCCGCCGCACACCATACGTTTATACCTTTTGTATCAAGTATAAGAAGCCAGCAATCCAAACCGTCAAGGTTTTTTCGCACCGTGTCAAATGTCAGCTTATAGTTTGCGCTAACCAAAACAGGCGATTCGTTATCGGGCTTGCCTACGGCATACAGACCGGGTTCAACGATATAATCCATTCGACCGAAACCCCAACGCGCTTTCCATGCGCCGAAATGGTCGTTAAATGTAAGCGACGTTGAAACAGTTTTTACAGCCGATTCGCCACAACAATCGCCGGACGAACAGCAACAAGTTTTTTCGTTCACGCACAGCACCCCGCTTTCGAGTTATCGCTTACGGACGTTAATTGTTCTAATAATACCTTTGCATTTTGAACGCCGTCGTCGCTGATTGAATAATGCGTCCATTTACCCTCTTTTCGGGCTGATACAATACCACTATCGACAAGGATTTTCATGTGATGAGAAAGTGTCGATTGCGCTATATTTAATTTTTCCAACAATATACACGCACATTTTTCGCCGCTTTGGAGCATTTCGAGTATCATCAACCTGTTTTCGTCGCAAAATGCTTTGAAAACACGGGCGTTGTCTATGTGTTTATTCAAGTTATCACCTCATATTTATTTTTTTCGATATATTATATTATACGCGCCATATCGAAAAAAGTCTATATGAGATAATAAAATAATGTATTAAAAATTTGTGAATTAAAGGAGGTTTTGGAATGAGCGCGAAAAAAATTATTTTCATGGCTGTACCCGTTGCTTTAACACTCGCGGCGGGTATCATCACGGTTGTCCGTAAACGTAAAAAAGCAAGAGCGTAACAAGGATTAGGGCAAGCGTAATCCCTATTTTATGCCGTCCGTGCCTGTCTTGCGGTAATCGAGCAGAACAGGCACGGACGCAATGCCCACGACGGGAACAGGAGGTGATACGATTCCTATATTCACGGAAGAACAGATAAAAGCGGCAAAATCAATAGATTTATTAACCTATCTGCAAACCTACGAACCGGGAAGCGTCCGAAAAAGCGGGGCGAACGAATATTGCCTTGCGGAGCATGACAGTTTCAAGCTGTCTAATAATAAATGGTTTTGGTTTTCTCGCGGTTTCGGCGGGCATAACGCGCTTGATTTTCTCACAAAAGTACAAGGCATGGACTTCAAAGACGCAGTACAATCCCTGCTTGACGGACGGTTTACTTATATCCCCGACATTCGGAACGATATAAAAGCAAAACCGCCGCCGAAAGACCCGTTACTATTGCCGCCGGCAAACAGAAACAACGACGCTGTATATGCCTATCTGCAAGGCAGGGGCATAGATAAAAGCATTATAAAACGGTGCATAGAAAATGGCTCGTTATATGAATCGGCAAAATCACATCATTGTGTTTTCGTCGGCTTCGACGGCGATAAATCGAAATATGCCTGCGTCCGCTCAACGAACGGCGATATAAAACAGGACATAAAAAACAGCGATAAGCGTTTCGGTTTCGTATTGCCGCCGAAACAAGCTGAAAATTGTAATCTCGCGGTTTTTGAAAGCCCCGCCGACGTTCTTTCTCACGCTTCTATCTACGAAATGAGCGGCAAAGATTGGGACGGTCATAGATTATCGCTCGGCGGCGTTAGTTCTCTCGCTTTGATAAATTTTTTAGAACAGCATACGGAAATAACAAGTATTCATCTTTCCCTTGACAACGACAAGGCGGGCAAAGAAGCCACAGACCGCATTATAAAAGAGTTATTATCTGATAAGCGGTTTTCGCATATCAAAATAACCGTCGTTCCGCCGCCGCTCGGCAAGGATTTTAACGATACATTACAGGAAATCAAGCAAATAAATAAGCAAAAAACGCAGAACCGCTCAAAAGAAGCGGATTTTTTAATTTAACGGAACGAAAGGAGGAATATTCATGGCTGACGTAGGCGACCAATTCAGCGAAAAAACCGTTGCTCTTTCCGTAAAAGCGGCGAAAATGGACGCAAAACTGCTTGCCAAAGCTATAACCGCTCTTTTGAAAGGCAGTCATAAACTCGCTAAAAAAATGACTACTCCAAAAGATATGACAGGCAAAGGACAGCAGACCGTCAAACAGCTTGTTCATCAGGGGCAAGGCGTTTCTAATATCGAGATAAACGACAAAAATATAAAATCTTTTGAAAGCGTCGCCCGCAAATATGGGATTGACTTTGCCTTGAAAAAAGATAATAACGAAACGCCCCCGAAATGGCTTGTATTTTTCAAGGCAAAAGACGCTGACGCTCTGACGGCTGCGTTCAAAGAGTTTACGGCAAAGGAATCGAAACGGAGCGTCGCAAAACCGTCTATTCTGAAAAGTCTTGGAAGTTTAGCTGAAAAGGTTAAAAATCAAGTCATAGACAAGGTGAAAAATAAATCACGGGGAGGGCATGAATTATAAAAAATATTGATATTAAAAAAATCATTATCAAGGCTCTGCCGTTCGTGATAATGGGATTATTCGCAACAAAACTCGGTCAAGCGTACCGAATGGCTCACGGCGCGGACTTTGCCGAAAAGATACTGAATATCGGCGGCGGGTTTTCGTATGCGTTCATGGACTTTATTCCGTCGTTTCACCCGTTCGACCTGATGATAGGCGCGGCTTGCGGCGGCATATTCAAGGCTGTTGTTTATTTTAGGGGCAAAAACGCAAAGAAATATCGCCGCGATATAGAATACGGTTCTGCCCGTTGGGGCATAGCAAAGGACATCACTCCGTATATCGACCCCGTACCCGAAAACAACATTATTTTGACGGCAACCGAAAGTCTAACTATGAACAGCCGCCCCAAACCCGTAAAATATGCCCGTAACAAAAACGTGCTTGTCATAGGCGGTTCGGGAAGCGGTAAAACCCGCTTTTTCGTTAAGCCGAATATTATGCAAATGCACAGCACCTACGTTATAACCGACCCAAAAGGAACTTTGGTTTTAGAGTGCGGCAAAATGCTGAAGAACAACGGGTATCGCATTAAAATTCTTAATACAATAGATTTCAAAAAGAGTATGAAATACAACCCGTTCGCCTATATTCGCTCGGAAAAAGACATCTTAAAATTTGTTACTACTCTGATAGCGAATACAAAAGGCGACGGGAAAAGCGGCGACGATTTTTGGGTAAAAGCCGAGCAGTTATTATATCAAGCCCTTGTAGGTTATATATGGTACGAAGCCCCGCCCGAAGAACAAAACATGAATACGCTCGTCGAAATGCTCAACAAAATGGAAACCCGCGAGGACGACGAAAATTTCAAGAACGCCGTTGACTTCGCCTTTGAAGCGTTGGAAGAACGCGACCCGCAACATTTCGCCCTGCGGCAATATAAAAAGTATAAACTCGCGGCAGGTAAGACAGCCAAAAGCATACTCATTTCTTGCGGTGCGCGGCTTGCTCCGTTCGATATTGCCGAAATTCGGAACATGATGAGCGAGGACGAATTGGAGTTAGACACGCTCGGCGGGTACAAGAAAACCGACCCAAAGACGGGCGAAGAAACGGTTGACACGCAAAAAACCGCTCTGTTCGTCATTATTTCCGATACCGACGCAAGTTTTAACTTTATCGTCGCGCTGATGTACTCACAGCTTTTCAATTTGCTCTGCGACCGCGCCGACAACGATTTTAACGGACGGCTGCCCGTTCACGTTCGCTGTCTTTTAGACGAATTTGCGAACATCGGCATGATACCGAACTTTGAGAAGTTAATCGCCACAATCAGAAGCCGCGAAATATCCGCTTGCGTTATTTTACAGGCTCAATCACAGTTAAAATCGGCGTATAAGGATAATATGGACACTATAATCGGCAACATGGATACGACCCTGTTTCTCGGCGGCAAAGAAAAAACAACGCTTGAAGAAATATCTAAAATGCTCGGTAAAGAAACGATTGATATGTATAACACTTCCGTAACAAAAGGCAATCAAGAATCACACGGGCAGAATTTTCAAAAACTCGGCAAAGATTTAATGAGCGTGGACGAAATCGGAGTAATGGACGGCGCAAAGTGCATTTTACAAGTACGCGGGGAACGTCCGTTTTTATCACGGAAATTCGATATAACACAACATAAGAATTATAAACTGCTTGCCGACGCGAACGATAAAAACATTTTCGACGTTGAAAAATTCTTATCGACGAAGCTGAAACTAAAACCCGACGACGTTTATGATGTTTTTGAAATTGATTTATCGGAAGAAGCAAGCGAATAACCAACAAGCCGTAATGAGCGGGTAATTCCCGCCCCGCTCATGCGGTTTTTTTATCTCCTTAAAACGGTACACATAACGGTTTATAACGGCAAATACATACCGTCATTTTGCGGTTCAGCACGCAGACGGCGGTATTTTCATTAGCCGAAAGGCTTTGAATATAAACCACAAAAATCAAAATTTTAAGGAGGAAATGTTTAATGGCTTTTTTTGATTCTGCTATTGATGTTCTGCAAACGCTCGTAATCGCTCTCGGCGCGGGGCTTGCCGTATGGGGTGTAATCAATCTCTTGGAGGGCTACGGAAACGATAATCCGGGCGCGAAATCGCAAGGCATGAAACAGTTGATGGCGGGCGCGGGCGTTGCGCTTATCGGCATAATTCTCGTTCCGCTTCTGTCCGGCTTGTTCGCCGTAACGCCTTAATCGCCTATGGGTTGGCTATTTGACGGAATAGCCGACTGGCTTCACGAGATGTTAGTAAACGCAGTCATGGCAAGTTTCGCGAGTATGTTTGGTATGGTAAACGAGCAAGTTACCGACATAGCCGTACAAACGGGACAAACGCCTGCGGGCTGGAACGCGGGCGTTTTTGCTATGGTGCAAACACTCTCTGAAACGGTTGTGCTACCGATTGCGGGAATTATTCTAACCTTTGTCATGTGTTACGAACTCATAAGCATGATTATTGAGCGTAATAATATGGCGGACTTTGAAACTTTTACGATTTTCAAGTGGATTTTCAAGACTTTCGTTGCGGTGTTTATACTCACGAACACATTTAATATCGTTATGTTTGTGTTCGGGCTTGCTCAAAACGTCGTCAATGACAGCGCGGGATTTATAGCGGGCGACCTCGAACTTGGCAACGACGCTATGATGGACGCGATACTGGCGCAAGTAGAAGCAATGGGAATAGGCGAACTAATCGGGCTTTTCCTTGAAACGCAGATAGTAAAAATCTGCTTGGGTATTATGTCAGTTTTCGTTTTTATCGTTGTCTGGGGGCGCATGATGGAGATATACGTCGTAATTTCTATCGCTCCGATACCGATGTCAACAATGGTAAACCGCGAATGGGGCGGCATGGGTAAAAACTATCT
>Ga0082212_10010390_pt1 | contig 11908 bp, 13 predicted proteins | sample TergutNt197P3_FD_71548 | JGI IMG/M metagenome (GOLD analysis project Ga0082212, IMG submission 71548) | Neocapritermes taracua P3 segment gut microbial communities from Petit-Saut dam, French Guiana - Nt197 P3 | ecosystem: Host-associated > Arthropoda: Insects > Digestive system > Gut ... | reverse complement strand
CAGTGACTATTTCGGGGGTGAATATTTTGAAATGAGCGACGGGTACTTTCTGGGGTACAAAGAGAAGTATAAACTTAACGATTTTAGATTATCCCGCGTGGATTTTACAACGAATTTGAATGTAAAAAGTCAAGAGGCAGTTTCTGAATATATAACCGTTTTAAACCGCTTAGGAAAGGTTAAGGGGTTCTCTCAAAACATAGACCGGTGGATTAACAGGAGCCTCAGTTATTGCCTCACCGGGAAGTCAAAGGGGGTTGAATTCTGTGTCTATGACAAGAAGGGTCAGCTTATGGATTCGGCTAAAGGGAAATCAAAAAAGAAAGACTATAAAAAAACGAATAGACAAAGCAGAAGGATTGCTGAGAATCGAAGTACGGCTGAAAAACAAGGCGGGAATCGGTCGGTACACGAATGAAGTATCAACATCAAAGCAAATCAGAGATATATTTGGGAGAAGCCGGGAAATCTTTCGTGATACGCTCGTTAAAGTAATCCCGGAAGGTGATTTTCTCAAAAAGGATAAAGCAATCGCAATCATCGAAGACGAAGTTGGCAACAAGGCTCTTAGGGCAAAAATGGTTCGGCTTGTGGAGCTAATCCCCGAGAAAAAGTCACTGCAACTTGCTCAAAAGGCACTTAAAGACAGAACGCTTAAAAAGACGATGGAGAAATTCGCGGAAATCGGTATATCTCCGATTACACTTAGTAAGAGGCAAGAGGTTAAAAAGTTGAAGAGTCTGTATGAGTGGTTGGATTGACTGTGAGGGTTGAATCGGTAGCGTGTGCGTTTTGTTTACACCGCAATGAATCATCTCTCGGTCGCCTCGCCTTTACCAAGCAGATTGTTTGCCTATAATCCGGCATATTATTATGTGTTTGCTAAAGCCGGATTCACCGATTCGTGTTTTGAAAAGGCTCAAACGCTTACGAATGTGAAATTAGTGTGCTTTGAAGATATGGCGGAGTAACAGGCGATGTGAATATCAAAAGCACGATAAATTTGTATAAGTTTTTTATTCAACTACAAAAAGTCATTGACAAAATAAAGTTTTTATAGTATACTAAAACAAAACCAAAGCAAGGAGTATCTGTCTATGATTAAAAGAAAACAATATCTTGAAAAACTAAAAAAGCTCAAAGATAAGCAGATTATCAAAGTTATAACCGGTGTTAGAAGATGCGGTAAATCCACACTGCTCATGCAATTCCGTGAATATTTGAAAGAATGTGGTGTAACCGAAAATCAAATCATTACCATCAATTTTGAGGATATAGCCAACGAGGGGCTTCTTGATTATAAAAAAATGCACGAATATGTGACTCAGCGGATTATTACGGGCAAAATGACCTATGTAATTCTTGATGAAGTGCAGCGTGTTACAGAGTTCCAAAAGGCGGTTGACAGTCTGTTTATCAAGGAGAATGTCGATGTCTATATTACCGGTTCAAACGCACATATGCTGTCGGGGGAACTCGCTACGCTACTGTCGGGGCGGTATATTGAAATATCACTTCTGACTCTTTCATTTGCGGAATATCTTGAATTAACGGGCGGCGACAAGCGCGACGCTTGGAACGCTTATTTCCGAAACGGCGGATTCCCTTACGCCGCCGCCCTTGACGATGATGAAATCCGCAAAGACTATATTTCGGGCATATACAACACCGTCTTGCTCAAAGACATTGTCGCACGAAAAAATATCAGTGACGTTCCGCTTTTGGAAAGCGTGGTAAAGTTCCTTTTCGGGAATATCGGCAGTATTGTGTCCTCAAAAAAGATTTCCGACAGTCTGACTTCTTACGGGCGAAAAACGACTTCTGTGACAGTGGAAAACTATATTGAGTCGTTGACAGACGCTTTTATATTGCACAAAATCGGACGTTACGATGTCAAGGGAAAGCAGCATTTGAAATCGCTGAAAAAGTATTATTTGGTAGACGTCAGTCTGCGGCGAATATTACTCGGCGATAAACATTCCGACATCGGACATATTCTTGAAAACATTGTTTTTTTGGAATTGATTCGGCGGGGTTTTTCTGTTTCAATCGGAAAGGTCGGCGATAAAGAAATAGACTTCATCGCTGAAAAGAACGGCGATAAAATCTATTACCAAGTGGCAGCGAGCGTCCTTGACCCTGTTACGTTTGCATGGGAAATTGCACCGCTTAAAGCGGTCAGCGACCACTATCCGAAGTTTATCCTGTCTATGGACGAATTTTCACTCAATGAAGACGGGATTAAACAGAAGAATATCGTGGCGTTTCTGCTTGAAGAGTATTGATTATAAAACCCGCTGTTTAAACAGCGGGTAGTTTAAATCTAACACGTTATTGCTTGTAATAAATAATGTGTATCCTCCGGTATTTTACCGACATAACCAAAGAATGTCAATCCCGGGATATGGTCAAACTTATCCATATCACGGATTACATCATCTCGATTTTCGCTGTGAAGCACAACTTCACCGCCGGCAGTGGTGCCGTACTCGCCTTCTTTGCAGTTTATCATATATACCCAGTCTTTGGTATACTTTGCCTCAATTTGTTCCATTGTCTGATACATAAAAACACCCCCTTAGAATATCATACCATAATTATATCATAAGCAACCGAATTTGTCAACACCGAATATGTACCCCCACCTCGAAAATCGCATTATAATTGCCTTTACAGGCATCTTTACACCTTACAAAGCAATACTGCATTTCGTTATGCGAAATACCTGTAACCACCGCAGACATTACCCCCGGCATGACCTCGGCGAGGATTCGCTTAGCTCAAAAAGGTGAGTCACACTCATCGAATTTGCAGACGGTGAATGTTCAGTACGGTACAGACGAGTATGAATTAACCGCACCCAAAGCAGACGGCGAGTATGAGCTTCGGCTGTACAGGAGCAGCAGCTTTAACGACACTGCGTTTATCCGCTCAATCCCGATTACCGTCGGCGTTGACGTTTCCGACGTAAAAATCGAAATATTGAGCAGAGATAACATTTTTTCTGCGGGTGATTTAATAAACGTAAAAATTTCAAATATCCCCGCAGGCATGAACGGAAGAATCCGAATCGCCGCAAAAGGCACGTCACATTCGAGCGCGACAGCGACCGAAAACATACTGTCGGGCATAAGCGAGTATGGGTTTGTCGCGCCGAATGCAGAAGCCGATTATGAAATTCGGCTTTACAGAAGCAGTACCTATAATGACAGTACCTTTATTACGGCTATACCGTTCATCGTGGGGGCTGATGTTTCAAACGTAAGGTTAGAATTGCCGAAGTCGGATTATGCGGCGGGTGAAATCATCACCGCGACGGTTTCAGACTTCCCCTCGGGATTGAACAACGGCAGGCTTGTCCTTGCGGCTAAAACCGCGTCAATGGGTTCAAGCGGCGTGCAGGTTTTGAATGTTTATTCGTATAAAGACACCTACAGCTTCAACGCAATCACCGCAGACGGCGAGTATGAGCTTAGGCTTTTCAGGAGCAACTCGTTCAGTGAAAGCACGCTGATTACGACTGTGCCGCTTATCAATTCGCTTACTGAGGATAATCTTATCATGTCGGTACCGTTTACGGTGGGTGAATCGGTGCCTCCGACCTGCACAGGTGACCCCGCGACCTGTCAAGTCCCCGACTGTACCGAATGTGCGGTGATACCTCCGACCTGTACGGGCGACCCCGCGACCTGCCAAGTCTCCGACTGCACGGAATGTGCGGTTTCACTCACCGAATTACAGGTTGTGTTCAACGAAAACAGCGGCTTCACCGAGGAGGAGCAGGAAAAGGTTTCGGTCAAAACCAACCTCAAAGAAGGCGATGTTGTTATCGGGAAGAACGGGGAGGAAATCACGATTGAGGACACGGGGTCGTTGGTGGTTGTGGTTACAAGAGTAACTACCGAGCCTACGAAAGACGCTAAGGATTTCTTTAAGAAGCTTTTCCGTTAAATTCCTCTCTTCCGCATTCCACCCTCCGCGAAAATATATATTATAACAGTATAAGAGGCGTTCTGAGAACGCCTCTCAGCCTGTCGACAAACCCCGCTTCGGCGGGGTTTTCGCATAAAAAGACTTGCAAAAACGACAAAAACATGATATAATATAATCATAGAAAACCCGTTCAACAAAAGGATTGGTGGAAATCATGATTACAAAAAACCAAGGCAATAATCGCCTGCAACAACAAATACTCTGCATAGAAGATTTAGTACCGAAAAATCACATTCTGCGTGATATTGAAAGTGCAATAGATTTCAATTTTATCTACGATTTAGTGAGCGATTTGTATTGCGAAAACAACGGCAGACCGTCAATTGACCCTGTCGTGTTGTTCAAAATCGTACTCATACAGTACATTTTCGGGATTAGGAGTATGCGTCAGACGATTCGTGAAATAGCCGTAAATGTGGCGTATCGTTGGTTTTTGGGGTATGGGTTAATGGATAAAATCCCGAGCCATACAACCTTCGGGAAAAATTACGCTCGTCGTTTTGCTGACAGCGATGTTTTCGAGAAAATATTTGAGCGGATTCTGCTTGAAGCCGTGAATGCGGGTTTTGTCGATGCGAGCGAGGTTTTCGTTGACGCAACGCAAATTAAAGCGAGTGCAAATAACAAAAAATCCAAAGAAGAACTGGTAAAAATTGAAGCCAAGCATTACCACGACGAGCTGATGAACGAGGTTAACAAAGACCGTAAAGAACACGGAAAAAAGACCTTGAAAAGTAAAAATGACGACGATGAAAACGGCGGGAATTCCGAAACAAAAACCGTCAAGAAAAGCACAACCGACCCCGATTGCGGAATGTTTCATAAGGGCGAACACAAGAAAGAATTTGCGTATACAAACCACGTTGCTTGCGACAAAAACAACTACATTTTAGACTGCGATGTGTCGGCGGGGAATGTTCATGACAGTGTGATGTTTGACAATTTATACAGCGATTTAACCCGGAAATTTCCCGAGATTGAGGCTGTCGGAATCGACATCGGTTACAAGACTCCGTGGATTATGAAGCAGGTTTTTGACAGCGGCAGATTGGCGGCAACACCATACAAACGCCCGATGACCAAGGACGGATTTTTCAAAAAATACGAGTATGTTTACGATGAATATTACGATTGCATAATCTGTCCGGAAAATCAAGTTTTGAAGTATTCGACAACAAATCGCGAGGGCTACAAGGAGTTTAAGAGCGACCCGAAAATTTGCACAAATTGTCCGTCGCTGCACAAATGCACCGAAAGTAAAAACTGCCAAAAAGTTGTTAATTTGCACGTTTGGCACGAGTACATGGAGCTTGCCGAGGACGTTCGGCACTCTGCCCGGGGCAAGGAAGTTTATGCTCGGCGGAAAGAAACAATTGAGCGGGTTTTCGCCGATGCAAAAGAGAAGCATTTTATGCGATATACGCAGTTGCGTGGGTTGGTGAGGTTGAAAATGCAGACCTTGCTGACTTTTGCGTGCATGAATTTGAAGAAACTGGCAAAATGGAAGCGGATTAAGGGGGAATTATCGCCATTTTTTCGATTTTTGCGTTTTTTTCGCTTGTTTGAGGGATATGACGAGGGGTATCGGCGATTGCCGATACCCCTTTTGTCGTCAGGCTGAGAGGCGTTCTGAGAACGCCTCTTAAATATTAATATTTTCATGGAGGATTCTCAAATGGCAAAAGTAAACATAGCAGGCAACTGCTACGTCGTCACTTCTGACGTATCAATGTCAGATTTGGAGACGGTCAAAAAATACCGTCCGACTGCGCTCACCCTCGTAAACGAGGAAACGAAAGAACCCTTTTTCAAAGTAGGAGTAGGCTCTACAAGCTCGGTCAACGACCACGGAATCAGCTTCTCGGGTGTCACCAACGATGACAAGAAATTAGCGACTGCGACTCTGCCGATTCCGGCTGATTCAATCCACGACGGGGACGCAAAGGAATATGTACTCGACAAGGCGGGACTCGCTCTGGCGAATCTCAACAAGGTCGAAGCGGGAATCGCAACCGTGCTGAAAGACATAAAGGCTGAACGCGATACAATCTCGGCTAACATCAAGGTTAGTGTCTAATTAAGAATTGGGCGGGTTAATCCCGCCCACAACTATTTTATTTTGGAGGAAAAATCGAAAATGATAAAAGTAACTTTAGGAAACAATGTCAAGCGAAAAAGCGAGATTCTTGACGAAAACACAACGCTTCGGGAAGCTCTCGAAGATGCCGAAATCGACTACACAACAGGGATTATGAACTTAGACGGTTCGACCCTCTCCCCCGGCGATTTGGACAAGACCTTCGCTGATTTCGGGATTACCGAAAAATGCTATTTGCTGAATGTTGTCAAGGCAGACAACGCGGCGGCAGTTGACAGTTATTTGATTACAGCCTTTATCAAATACGGTAGAGGCTGTAAATTTTATGGGAAGGAGAAGTCATTTTGTTCACAAAACCGATTTTCAACACGACATTCACAGGCGAAATCGCCGACAGATTATTCTCGAACATTAACTGCTCAAGTGGACTCGACCGGTCTTTTCTCGCAACAATGCGGGTTCTGCTCCGCAAGCGATTGCCTTCGGACGAATCGGCTTGTTTAGTCTGCAAAGCTCTGCGTTATTCCGCAAACGACATTTCCGCCATGACTACTGTGGATTGCATGAGTATGTTCATTCCGGGTGAAACGCAATACGCAATCAAAAATGAGCATAACATCATAATCGTCAACACCACGAATCAAGACACGGGTGCGAAAATGCTTGAAATCGTCCGTGCTAATGTAGGGGTCGGGAAGCGTCACACGAGCAATTACAGTCTGCAAGGGGATTTGCGGATTTTCTATGCTCGTAAACTGAACGCACTATTTTATCACAGCGAAACCGACAAAAACACCGTTATCTTCGTTGACAAGCTCGAACATAAGCAATTCCATGCGCTACAGATGATGCTTCCGAAATATCTGCCGAGCCTGTTCAAAACTAATCCTCTTTCAGAAAGTGAAACCGCGCTTCTTAAAAGTCTTGGGAATAAATCAGCCGTAGAATATGAATCGCTGCTCGAAGCGTTCGCGGCGGACTTGGATATTCGTGCCGAGATTATTCGCACAAAATTAGCGGGGTTCGAGACCGCTTTTGAAAGGATTCGACGTGACGAATTAAAAACTGAAATCGAAAAACATCAAATCGCATATCAGGGTTATTTGTATTCGTTAAGAGATGTAACCGAAGAAATTCAAAATTGCCAATACACGCTCGCGGGGCTTGAAAGCGCGATTGTAGAGCATGAGGGTGATTCGGAACTTATGGAATATTTCATGTGCAACAAGCGGCTTTCGATTATTAAAGTCACCGGGACGGGGATTGATTTCGTTTCGCATGGTTATGCCGACATTTACGACCAAGAGGCGTTTGATAAATATGTCCGCAACAAAAACGGATTTATGTATTCGGGGTTGAATCCGGCTGTCACGAAACCGCAAATGGAGAAGCTGTATCGGGCAATTTTCGGCGACGGTCGCTTCAAGCTTCGATTGTGTGCGGGATTTTCCGCCGATATGAAAACCGGATTACACGCGAAACAGCACTATGCCTTCCCGCCGGAAAGTGCGACCTTCCTCCCGAATCCGCATATTCAGCATTACGGTTGTATCGGGAATTATGCGGGGCGTTTTCAGGAATATATGCAGAAGAAAGATGGCTCTTCGCCGAATCGAGTGGGTAATTAATACGAGCTAATATTAAGATTAGCAGTTTCAAGGTAAATCATAGAGATAAAGTTATTAATATTACGAAAGCCCTTTGCACGGCGTTTGATTTCTTGAATACGGCTATTAATGCCCTCAGTAAGCCCGGCAGTGAGTTTGCTGTTGAAAAACTGCAAAACGCCCGCATAATGCGATTTGAGCATTTTTGCGAACCGTTTGATTGGCTCCAAACGCGAGCGTACCGCCCATGACAGCCATTTTTGAATGGCAATGTCGGCAACATTTATATCCCAGACAGTGCGGTAAATATCTTGAAAAGTGAGTTTCATTTGATACGCTTTTGCAAGTTTTCGATTCTCTTTTGACAGAGTTTTCAAGTCGGATTGTTGGCGTGCGGTCAAGTTTTCGGGGTTTTTAAGCCAAATATAACGCGAACCCTTTAAGCAAGGATTGATTTTGGTTTCTTGCCTGCGTATCACGTCAATCGCCTCATTGAGTTGCTTAACAACATGAAATTTATCGAAAGTAATGTTAGCATTTGCAAGATTTTTCTTTGCTCCCGCGATAAACGCCGGCGACATATCCATGCTGACTTCATGTATTTTGGCAGAATCTCCGTTGTGTTTAGGCAGTTCCTCAACAAAACGCTCAATTGTAGATTCGTCTTTTCCGGGGGTTGCGAACATGACTTCTCTCCGCTCCATATCCGCAAAAACGCTGACATATTTGTGTCCCTTGCGAGAGGAAGTCTCATCAACGCCAACTTTAGAAACTGCACTGAAATCTTTTTCTGCATAAGCTTTTTTGATGTGATAATTGATAATCCGCCAAAGACGCGTGTCGTGTTCATTGACGAGTTCCGCTATTTCGGAAACAGGCATATCTTTGGCAAGCGTCATAACGAGTGCTTCAAATAAAACAGTAAAACCGCTTTGCGGTCTGCCCCAAGTCGGAACAAATAAACGAACACCGCAATCATCGCATTTTGTGCTTGGCGTCCGAAAATGAATAAAACATTTGTATTGAAAAAAATTGAGATGCCGCCAAGTTTTTTCAGTCGTATCGTGTACGGAACATTCGGTCTTTCCGCATGACGAACAAGCAAATTTCGCACCACGCCGAAAGTTCATGTGAATATGCAATTCACCATCTGGTTTGTCAAACTCAATTTTTTCAATAAAAATAGGGTCTTCTACCCCCAAAGCAACTTCAAATAATTGTGCTGATATGTTCAAAAATATCACCGCCTTTCGGTACAATTATACAGTAAAAATATCAAAAATACAAGGAGAAATATTAATTATGAAATTTTGTCAGCATTGCGGAAAGGAAAATGAAGAAAGCATGACTTTTTGTCAAAACTGCGGCGAAAAGATTAAACCAACATCTGTTCAAACTGAGGTGTCGCCAATCGCTACACCAACCGGAAACACTATAAAGAATTGGGCGAATATAGTTTTCGGACTTATTGTGGCTTTGGGTCCTATCATAATTATTGCCGGAATAGCTCTTGCAGAAAATACTGACGGCATATCTTTTTTAGTCGGGTTAGTTAGCGGAGCTATAACAATAGCTTTAGGTTTTGTATCAAGAGCCTTTGTTTATGGTTACGGCATCATTGTAAGTTATTGTGAAAGGCGGGAGAACGAATGAATTGTCCCAAATGCAAAAAACAAGTTAATGAAAGCATAAACTTTTGCCCTTACTGTCAGGCAAAACTAAACAAACTTTCAAACTTTACCCCATCAATTCAGCGAAGTGCCAGAAAGATTATGTGGGTGCGATTGACCAAGCGGTTGTGAGCGGGCGGAATCTCAACTTTTACGACTCGGCGGTGATTGCGAAATTCGCATCGGATTTATCGTATTCAACGTCTACTTGTATTGAGAAGTTAGATGGGGCTTTGCTCACGCCGTATGAGGCGATTTCGACATTATAAATGTCGAACAAAGCGGTTATAACCGCTTTGCGATGCTGTAGGCGGCGAGCGTTTACATTGGATTCATTCCAATGTAAACAAGATTTAAAACAAATTGGAGAGTTGATTATTCGCCGTACATTTCGAGAAAATCTGCGGCTTTCATAGGTCTTGGATATTCCATTTCTAAATCAAGAAAATGCTTGTCCCCGCTGATAATCACATCTACTCCATGTAAAATCGCGGCGTTCAGAATTGGCGCGTCTTTTGGGTCAGCAATCATTTCGGCAGGGACGCGAGGGGCGGTGACGGTTTCGTAATCAATAGTAGCAAGCAACTCGTCCAACTCAGGAATATGCTGTGGAAACTTTATTTTCATTGTGTTATAACATTCGTTTATGATATGGTCGCACAGAATTAACTCGTGTTTTTCACAAGCCGCATGAACAGCTTTTGCCGGAACAGAATTCGGGAACAACACAGTGGAAATAAAAATATTTGTGTCAATCATAACCTTCATGCGTTTTCACCGTATCGAATACGCATTACATCTTCTAATATTTGTTCCTCGGTGTAACCGATTTCATCAGCCAATCCTGCAAAAACTTCTTGTGCTTTTTGGAAAGCAAGCCAATTTGAATTTGTTGTATCTGAGGGTTTATTCACAATAACCTCACCACTGTCCTTTTGTACAAACATGATTTTATCGCCGTCTTCTAATTTCAAAAGGCGACGTATTTCAAGCGGAACAGTGATTTGTCCGTCATTGTGTATTTCGGCATAACTCATATTATACACTCCAATCTCAACTTTTGGTATAGTATATCACAAATTCTTGATTTTGTCAACGGGATAAAATTCAAATAAAAAAAGGGGGTTTCTCATGCCCAGACCAATCATAATGACCGACGAGATGAAACAGCAGGCGCGGGAGGATTTCGAGTCCATGTTAGCGAATCTCAAAATGTCGGACGGCAAACTGAAATACAACCACAACTTTAACTACGAAGAAGGCAACACAGTCGTCCTGCTCACCCCCGAAGCATATCGAAAAATAGTCACTCTTGTTACAGAATTTTCGAGTGAAGTCGCATGGCACGGGACTGTTTCGCGGAGCTCGGACAATGAATTCATCATCGAAGATATTCTTGTCTACCCGCAGGAGGTCACCGGCAGCACCGTCAACACCGACCAATCGGAGTATACGAAATGGCTCTATGAGCTTAACGACAGCACTTTCAACAGAATCCGTATGCAGGGACATTCTCACGTCAATATGGGAGTTTCCCCCTCCGGCGTCGATGACAGTCACCGCCAAAAAATCCTTGAACAGCTCGACCGCGATATGTTCTACATCTTTATGATTTGGAATAAATCGCTGTCGATTCATACGCTGATTTTTGATATGGCGAACAACATTCTGTACGAGGATAAAGATGTTGAAGTTAAGCTGCTTGTCGATGAGGGCATGGACGAATTTCTGACTGACGCTAAAGAAAAAGTACAAAAACGAAGTGCATTAAAATCAACTAAAAAAACAAGAAAAGAAGAGAGGTTAGAGCAAATCAAGCTTCAGGAATATTTTGATGAATTCGGTAGTTATCCCTGTTCTCGAGATGATTTTCACGACCCGTTCTTTTCAGAAATGGGAGGTGAATTTTCACGATGTTAAATCTATCAAAAAGCTACGACTTTTTCAAGCCGGAAGACTGCAAGGAACGAATCCACATAATCGGCTGTGGCTCGGTTGGTTCGACTGTCGCGGAGCTGCTTGCACGGTTCGGATTAACGAAAATCACGCTGTATGATTTCGATACGGTTGAGCCGAAAAACTTGGCAAATCAGATGTTTCGACAGGAACACATCGGTCATCAGAAAATTGATTCTCTTGCTATGATTATACACGAAATCAATCCCGAAGTCAATGACAAAATTCAAATTCAACCGTATGGATATTCAGGTCAAAGATTGTCGGGATATGTGTTTCTGTGTGTCGATAATATCGAGCTTCGCAAGAAAATCGCAGTCGCGAACAAAGACAATCCCTACATTAAAGCCATGTTCGATTTCCGCACGCGGCTCACCAACGCGCAGCATTACGCCGCCGATTGGTCGGATATTAAGTCAGTCGATGATTTCATCAACTCGATGAATTTCACCCATGAGGAAGCGAAATCAGAAATTCGATTGTTTTGTTCCCCGAATACAGCCTTTCACCGGAAGTGAAATATCCGGTCGCACTTGAGCAATGCTACTATGTTTTGTCCATGCTTCCCCGAATTTTACAACGCC
>Ga0082212_10010388_pt1 | contig 11911 bp, 11 predicted proteins | sample TergutNt197P3_FD_71548 | JGI IMG/M metagenome (GOLD analysis project Ga0082212, IMG submission 71548) | Neocapritermes taracua P3 segment gut microbial communities from Petit-Saut dam, French Guiana - Nt197 P3 | ecosystem: Host-associated > Arthropoda: Insects > Digestive system > Gut ... | reverse complement strand
AATTTCAGTGACTTTCGCTATATTGATTCCGAAAACGCTGCCCGCTATGGTAAACTCCATCAGCTCAAGTATGCTTGTGCCATCGTCTGTTTTGCTGTCCGGGCTACTCTTAAACATATTACTCATATATTCTCCTCCAAGCGTTCTGTAACTTGCCGCGCGGTTACTTATATCATTGTATCACAGTCTTGCGCCCTATGCAACCGCTATTTAATGCTATTTATTTGTTCAGGTATATTACCCGCGTAAATTTACACGAATTATACCAAAGTTTTACACAGTTCTGATTTCGCGTGTTACAAAGCCTCGTCATAATTACTGTTGCGGCAATACTTCAGCCGCACTCATTGATTTAGGGGTGAAGAAATGGACGAAAAGACCGGTTTTGAGAATTTATATAAGATTCTGGAGAACGAATGTATTATGTCGGTTTATCAGCCGTTGGTATCATTGGTTAACGGTGAGGTTTTCGGGTATGAAGCCTTAAGCCGTATTACCGATGATAATTTGAGCATGGATATTGAGCATATGTTCAGAGTTGCTGACAGAATAGGTAAATCATGGGAGCTTGAAGCCCTATGTCGGTCAAAATCATTGGAAAAAGCCATCCAAATGGACAGAAGCAAGAAACTCTTTCTCAACGTCAATCCGAATGTTATATACGACCCGCAATTTATCAACGGATTTACAAAAAGCCGCTTGGAAGAGTACGGATTGGACGATATCGACATCACTTTTGAAATTACAGAGTGTGTTGCCGTTATTTACGGCAGTGCTTTTACAGCCGCCATTGAACATTATAAATCTCAAAAATACGGAATAGCTATCGATGATGTCGGTTCGGGCTACTCCGGTTTGGGAGTCATATTGAATGTGCGTCCCAATCTCATAAAGCTCCATACCTCCCTCATCCGCGATATAGACAAAGATGAGATTAAGCAGCATTTGTGCAAGGCGTTGGTTGATTTCGGCATGGGAGCGGATATAAAGATTCTTGCCGAAGGGATTGAGACGGAGGAGGAATTGGAAACTCTCGTTAAGTTGAACGTGGACTATGGGCAGGGGTTCTTTTTAGGAATACCGCGTAAGTCTTTTGCGGACATCGCTGAGGCAAAGAAAGAAATGATTAAAAAATTCCACAATAAAAAATACATAGAAAACGCCAAAAGTTCCGTTTACCCAATCATAGGTCATTTTGCAAAGCCCGGACACACATTTTCTCCCGATGAGAAAACATACTCCATATATGAAACCTTGCGGCTCAATCCTACGATTACGGAATTTGCTATTGTTGAAAATGACAATGCGGTGGGCTTTATGACAAGGACGGCCTTTAATGAGATGCTTGGAGGGAGGTATGGATTCAGCCTTCACTCGAAAAAGGATATAAGGCAAATTATCAAAACTGATTTTATGAGAGTAAATTACCAAATGAGTGTTGACGATGTTTCAAGGCTCGCCATGACAAGACCTCTTGATCGGTTATATAATCCGATTGTGGTAGAACAAGACGGGCGTTATTGTGGAATTGTATCAATAAAAGACCTGCTCAATACCTGTACCAAGGTAGAGGTGGATGTTGCCACACACTCAAACCCCCTGACCGGACTTCCGGGCAATCTTCTTATTGAAAAAGAGATTAAGAGCCGTGTTTTCGGGGAACGGCCCTATTGCATTACCTATTATGACATTGACAATTTCAAAGCGTATAACGATGCGTATGGATTCCAAAACGGGGATATGATGCTGGCTCTTGTCGCGGAGATATTAAAAAAATGCGCCGTTAAGAATGAATTTATAGGACACATAGGCGGCGATGATTTCATTGTTGTCTGCGATTATCACGAAGGGGAAGAATATTGCCAATCCGTCATAAATGAATTTAAGGTTCAAGTCAATTCCCTCTATAGGGATGAGGACATCAAAAACGGTTATATCATCTCTAAGAACCGGAACGGCGTGACTGAAAATTTCCCCATTGCCAGTTTGTCTATTGCGGGAATTTCAAACAAGTCCGGCTCTTATCAAAACTTGGATGATTTTTCCAAAGATATAGCAAAACTCAAGAAAAACGCGAAAAAACATTTGGGTAACTATTACGAGATAGTATAAGGGGATTGCAAACATGATGCCAATCTGTTATTTATTCGGAGCCGGTTCTCCTCCAGCTCATACGCCGAAAATCGCCGCACACGATATGATTATCGCGGTCGACGGCGGGTATCTCTATACACAGAGAGCAGGATTACGCGCCGATGCCATTGTGGGAGATTTCGACTCCCTCGGCGTTGTTCCCGAGCATGAAACAGGCGGGTCGCTTGTGATACGCCTGCCAAAGGAGAAGGACCAAACCGATATGTTCGCCGCACTCAGTTTCGGACTGAAGAAGGGCTTTAAGTGCTTTCATATCTATGGTGGATTGGGCGGACGGCTTGACCATACGTTGGCGAATATACAGTGCTTGGCTTTTCTTATCAATCAAGGTGTCAGAGGATATCTGCACGATGATAATACTACTGCCACAGCCCTGAAATCGGAGCTGAGGCTCGCGCCGCGCGAAGACGGCGTAATTTCGGTTTTTGCGTTGGGCGGGGATGCTGACGGAGTATATTTGCGCGGATTAAAATATGAACTTGATAATGTCAGGCTGACTGCGGATTTTCCGTTGGGGGTAAGCAATGAGTTTATAGGACAAGCCTCTTATATCGGCGCAAAGCGGGGTAATTTGTTAATAATCTATCCCAACGGGACGCGGGAGATATAACCCTTTCAAATCCCCGAGAAATTCATTTACCATGCCCTCCTCCGCGTTCCATGACGTAACCAGACGGACGGCAGTCTCCTCACCCATTTGTCTCCAGTTGAGAAAATCATATAAAGTATGCAGTTTGTCCGCGATTTTATTCGGAAATATCGGAAATATTTGGTTTGTCTCGGGCTTGTATAAGAACTTATATCCCAATTCGCCGATACCCTCCGCCAGTTTCAACGCCGTTTCGTTTGCGTGTACGGCGAGCCTGTCGTAAAGACCGCTCTCAAACAACGCCTCGAATTGCAGTCCTATTGACGCTCCTTTTGCCAACAGCGCGCCCTTCTGTTTCATGTGGTATCTGAAATCCTCTTTCAGCGTATCGTTGCAAATAACGACCGCCTCACCGAACATCGCGCCGTTCTTTGTGCCGCCGATGTAGAAAACGTCCGCCGTATTCGCAAAGTCGGCGTAAGACAGGTCACAAAAGCGGCTGTTTATTCCCGCGCCGAGCCTCGCCCCGTCAATGTACAGAATCAGACCGTTTGCCTTGCAGCAGTCAGAGAGCGCGGAAAGTTCGGCTTTCTTATACACCGCCCCGGTTTCGGCGGACTGGGAAATGAAAACGAGGCGAGGCTTTACCATATGCTCGCCGTTATGAGATGATACAATGCCGATTATGTCATCGGCGCATAGCTTGCCGCTTTCACTTTTCACGGCGCAGATTTTGTGACCCGTTGCCTCAATCGCCCCTGTTTCATAGGTGCATATATGCCCGCTTTCGCAAGCTATGACAGCTTCATGCGGGCGGAGTATCGATGAAATTACAACGGCGTTCGCCTGTGTGCCGCCGCTGATAAAATGAACATCGGCGGACGGCTTTTCAATTTTACCCTTTATCAGCTCTCTTGCCCTGATGGAATATTCATCATTCCCGTAACCCTCAAACTGCTTGCTCCCAACCGAACTCAGCAAGCTCAAAACATCTGGGTGAGCCAGTTCGCTGTAATCGTTTCTAAAACTGTGTTTCATCTTAATCTCCTCGCTAAAAATGTAATGCGATTATATCACGAACAAGTATATATGTCGAGTATAGCTTTTTTGACAAAAGACAAAGAAACGCCGTGAAGCGCACAGCTTCACGGCATACATTGTTATTGGCGTAATCACTAGGTTTTGTGTTATATCAATCAGCGTTTGAGGTTGACAAGCTCTTCAAGCAGGGTGTCGGACACGGTGATAATTCTTGAGTTCGCTTGGAATCCGCGCTGTGTGATAATCATTTCGGTGAACTCTCTGGAGAGGTCAACGTTAGACATTTCGAGTGCGCCTGATTTAAGGTTGCCCGCGCCCGTGCCGTCGGAAGGTCTGTGCCACACGGGGACACCGGCGTTTCTGGATTCGAGGAAGAGGTTATCGGCGACCCTGTCCAAACCGGCTGAGTTGACGAAAGTGACGAGGGGAATCATGCCGATGTCAATGAGGTTTCCGCCGGGGGTCATGGCAGTTATAACGCCGTTCTGACCGATGGAGATATTAGTTACTGTCGGGGGGATTCTGATGGGGCCGACCCGTCCCTCTTCAGCAAACCATTCAACTCTTCCTTCGACATTGAAATCTTCTTCAGCAAAAATAGCGTCAAAGTCATCGGGTTTGTTAACCCAGTTGTCGTTGTTCCAAAGTGCCGTTGCAATATCATTTTCAAAGACTTCCGGGAATAAATCAGTTATTTCCTCCTCAGGAACAAACTCACTAAGCTGATCTTCTAAGTTAAAGCTGATACCTTGAAGGTACATACCCATTGAAGTAATCATAAAACCGTTTGCATCTAAGTAAAAGTTACCTGAGCGGGTGTAGTATGTCTGGTCGGCTTGGTTGACCGCGAAGAAGCCTTCTCCCTCGATTGACAAGTCCAGTGTGCGGTCGGTGGTCTGGGTGCTGCCTGTTGAGAATACCATGTCGATAGAACCTGTGCTGACACCTAATCCGATTTGCATTGCGTTTGTGCCGCCGATGTTTTCTGTCGGAGCGGACGGCCCGCGCATTGTCTGGTTGTACATTTCCTTAAAAGTTGTGCGGCTTGCCTTGAAGCCTTGGTTGTTAACGTTCGCAATATTGTTACCGATAACGTCCATTTTCGTTTGGTGGTTGCGAAGTCCGGAAACACCGGAAAACATTGATCTCATCATAGTAGATGCTCCTCCATAGAGCGTCGTCCTTGACTATTTTTTTGCCTTCATTGACTATATCGTTTGACTATTGGGAAACTTTAATAGATTTTAATTTGTTGGGACACGATATATCGTGTCCGCGTTAGGCGGGGCGAGGGAACGCGGGCGGCCAATGACCGCCCCTACAAGGGATTATGCCACGGGGTCGGGTGAGGGTACAGATAAATCTTCTTCGCTTTCCGCAACGGCGTTGAGTGCGCTGAGGGGTACTTTGTGACCGTTTACCAAAAGGAACGGTTTATCTTCATCGACATACATACTGTCCACTTTACCGCTTATTCTTTGGGTTATTCCGTCTATGCTGATGTCGGCGGTGATATACTTGCCGACAAGGTTAGACCCCGCGATAATACCGGATGTGTTGCCCTGAATAATCGACGCGTCGAAAACCTGCGCGATATTTTCGGTCATGACTTTTCTATCGCCAATCATAACAAAGGGTTTTTTCTGCTCTGTTCCCGCGCTGTCCACAACGCCTATTACCTGAGAAGCGTTGCCATCGCCGTCATATACCGTTCCGACCGCGCCCAAGCCAATCATACTGAACGTCTGGCTTTGCAGAAGGGCATCCGCCATATTGTTAGTAGCTTCGAGGGCGGAGAACTGAGCCATCTGGGCGATAAACTCGGTGTTTTCCTGCGGGGCGGTGGGGTCTTGGTTTTGGAGTTGGGCGACAAGGAGTTTAAGGAAATCGTCTTTGCCCAGAGTTCCCATATGCTCTCTTGTGCGTTCGGTTTTACTGGGAAGCTGAAAGTCGCCTATGCCGTTATTTTTAATTGCGTTAGTATCCATAATTTACCTCACATTACGCGCTGAAATCCACAGATTTTGATTCGTCTTCCACCAGTGTATTAAGTATCGCGGTTTCATAGAGTGCCGCCATCGGGCTTACATCCACTGAATTTATTACGTTGGAAACGGTGCGGCGGCGACCGGCCGAGTAATATTGGTTCTGCCTGTTTTGGTTGTCCTGCTGCAGGTTCGAGCGATGCCCCAAATCGGAATCGGAAAGAGTGCTTTCCAATCTTAAAATTTCTATATCCTTCAAATCCACGCCCGCCGCTTTGAGACAGTCGGACAAGTCTCTTATGCAGTCGTTGAATATCGCGCGCACGGCGGAATTTTCACACTCGAAACGGGCGGAGATTCTCCCTGCCATATCGGCGGTCAGTTCAATACGCAGTTTACCAAGATGTTCGGGATACAGCTGCATTACGAGCTGGGATTTTGTTCCGGGGGCGGTCATTGCCGCTGAGTTGGCAACCTGTTGGAAAATGTTTTGGACGTTGGAAACTAAGTCTTGAAGAACGGCTTGGATTGAGCCGGGTACAGGGGCGTAGTTCTGGACAATCGCCGCTTGAACAGGGGAAGCGGCAAGGATTTTGTTTGCCGAATCTTCGAGTTCTTGGATGTCTTCAGTGAGTTTTTCCATTATGCTCTTAATAAGCGCGTATTCATCGGAGGTTTCGTCAAGCCCCTCCATGAAAGCCTCTATCTCGGCAAGGATATTTTTAAGCTCATTGACATCTTTGTATTTGTCTTGGATTCTTCCGTTAAAATCTTCAGCAGCTTCTTTTACTTCCTGAGAAATTTCAAGCTCTTCATCTGTTGGCACGGCAAGTTCACTACTGAGATTGACAACCTCTATTGTTTCGCCGTCAATTTCTGCCAAATCAAGGATTTCAGCGGCTTGTGATAACGCGGCAACCGCGCTGTCCTCCGGGATGTCTTGAACGGGATTAATCTCCTCAATTATGGTAGCAACGAGGGGGGCGGCCATTACAGGGGGCGGCGTGTCCAGAGCTACCGGAGGTTCGATAACCGAGAGTTGAGCGGCGAGATCTTGCTCAGGCATTTTGGTTACAACGGGATTCGGCTCGGTGTTAGCGGGAGAATCGGCTTTAACAGAATCTTTGACATCAGGAATATCTGTGACAATCTCGACTTCTTTAACAGGAGCGGACACTATGTCCTCAACGGCGGGTGCGGTATCTTGTTTCTCCTCGGCTATGGGCGTGTTGTTTGCCGCCTGAGCGTTGTTGGCATATGCCACAAGCTCCTCGGCGGGCGCGGCGGCGGGTTTTTCTCTCTCTCGCTTGACGGGAGGTTCGTTTTTCTCGGGTTTGCTTGCGGGTTTATCTCTGTCGCCTCTGTCCGCGATTTTCGGCTGTTCGGGGCGGCTAGGCGCGGCAACGTCTTCATTGGAACTAACATTGCGTTGGGAAGCCTTGCTGAATATTTCCGAAAAATCAGCGTCTTTACCCTTCTTTTGGTTAGATTTTTCGGCGGGCGCGGCGGCGGGCTGGTTTAATTGTAAAGCTGTCAATTCACTCATGGGAAAACCTCCAAAAATTATTGATAAACGCGATATTTTATGGGGTCCTTCCCACTTGTTAATCGGGTTCTACCATTGTTTCAATGATAGAAGCCGCGTCATCCTCTTCCATTTGGTCAAGTATTGCGGCGCGTTCTGCCGGCTTCATCTCGTTGAGTATCATAACCACTGTATCAACGGACATTGCCAGCAATGCGTTAGCCGCGTTGCGCGGATTCATCCCGGCGACAGTCTTAGCCACACTTGATATATCGGGCGAAATGAAAAAATCTTGAGTGTCTTCGTCAAAAGCCCACGGATATTTTTCTTCGAGTTCATATTCGCGGTCATCGAGTTCGGATTCGCGGTCATCCAACTCCGACTCCCGGTCATCAAGTTCGTAATCCCGTTCATCAAGCTCATCGGAGCGTAAATCCAGCTCGTTTTCATAGTCTTCCAGAGCTTCTATGTCAGAGGCGAACATCACCTCAAAATCCTCTTCGGGGTTAAAAAACTGCAAAACAACTTCTTTTAATGTAAAAATGTTGAAGAATGTCAGCGCGGTAAAGACGAACAAAAGGGCAAGCCAAACAAGGCTTGTCAAAAAAAAGGTTTTTATAACGGGATGAGTTTTTTTAATTTTCTCTTTTTTGCCCTTTTTACCCTTTTTTTCCGCTTCATCGCCGGACGCATTTTTGCCTTTTTTCTCCGGCTTCGGGGCTTTCTCTTTTTTTTCTTTTTTGCCCTTTTTACCGGATTCTTTTTCTTGGTCTTCGGAGCGTTTGCGTTCATCAGCCATTTTCGGTCTCCCCCGCTATTTTAGTAGACATAAAGTCATCTATAATCTTCGCGTCTTCGCGCCTGACCTCATCGAGGTATTCGGCGTATTGCTTTTCTTTAAGATTTTCGAGCATTTTACGTTCGCCCATAATGGTTATCAGCTCGTCCGTTATTTTTTCTTTTACCTTCACGGCACGGCGTATGCTCTCCATTTGTTCTGCAATGCGGTCAAAGAGAGCCCTTATGCCCGTGCTGTACGCGGCTATGTCACCCGCAGACATACCGCCTTTTTCCATTTTTTCGCCGTATTCATTTGTACTCGCTTTGAGCCGCGCTTTCAGCGCGTCGAGTTCAATTTCCAACATTAGAATAACCCTGTTCTGGTCGGCGAGTTCCAAGGATTTTTGCTTTTCAAGCGAGATTTTTACAGTTAACAGGGTATTTAGCGTAAACTTAAATTTCCTCATAATTACAGAGTTACAATCTCGTGCAGTTTTACCAGCGTATCGTCAAAAGAGGTATAATCATCGATGGTCTGTACGAGTATATCGTTAATCTTGGGGGTCATCTTAATAGCCACATCGATTTCGGGGTTTGACCCCGCGACATACGCGCCGATATTTATTAAGTCCTGCGCGTCACGCTGAACGGATATAAGACTTTTTATCTTATTGGCTTGACGGTAATGATCCTTGTCGGCAATGTCGGGCATAAGACGCGAGACGGACGCAAGTATATCTATTGCCGGATAGTGGTTGCGGTTGGCGAGCTGGCGCGAGAGTACGATATGCCCGTCAAGGATACCGCGAGCGGTGTCGGTTATCGGCTCGTTGAGGTCATCGCCCTCGACAAGAACGGTATACAGGGCAGTTATTGAACCGCCGGGAGATGTGCCTGTGCGCTCCAAAAGGCGCGGCATGACGGTATATACCGATGGGGTATAGCCGCGCGAGACGGGCGGCTCGCCGACTGCCATACCGATTTCGCGCTGCGCCATCGCGTAACGCGTAAGGGAGTCCATCATTAAAAGGACGTTTTTGCCTCGGTCGCGGAAGTATTCGGCTATTGCCGTGCCTGTCTGCGCCGCCTTTGCGCGGATAAGCGCGGGTTGGTCGGAGGTCGCAATTACCATCACGGAGCGTTTCAGCCCCTCTTCCTGAAGGTCGCGCTCAAGGAAGTCGCGCACCTCGCGCCCGCGCTCGCCAATCAGCGTTATCACGTTGATGTCGGCTTCGGCATAACGCGCAATCATTCCCAGAAGAGTGGACTTACCCACGCCAGAGCCGGCGAAAATACCTACGCGCTGTCCGCGCCCAACGGTAAGAAAGCCGTCTATGGCACGGACACCCAGAGGAAGTACATCATTTATACGCGGGCGTTCGAGCGGGTTCGGCGGAGAGTTTTCAAGGTTATAGTATTCGGACGGGATTATGGGCAGTCCGCCGTCCATCGGATTTCCCAGACCATCGAGTATACGCCCGACATAATCCATGCCAACGCCGACCCGCAGGCTTTTGTTCGCCGCTTCGACTTTCGAGCCGGGACCGACACCCGAGAGGTCGCCGTAGGGCATCAGAAGCACATATTTGTCGCGGAATCCGACAACTTCGCCGCTGATTACATTGTCGCCCCTGAGAGTATGGATATAGCAAAGCTCGCCTAACTGCACGGCGGGGCCGTTGGCCTCGACAGTCAGCCCGGCGATCATAGTCACCTTGCCCGAATAACTCAGGCTGTCGCTCTGCTGAGCGATTACTCTGTATTTTGAAAGGTCAATCATACACCAAAATTACGTTTCATTTGCTCTAACTGGGTGTCTGCTCCCGCGTCTATGATACCGCCGGGGCTTTCGATTATCGCGCCGTATCTGTCAAGCGTTGGGTCGGGAATGAGTTTCGCGCTGATGTTTCCCTTTGGCGTTTGGAGCTTAGTCTCTTTAGATTTGAAGAAACGTTCGTATTCATCAGGATGCAGTCTTATACTGACGGTATCTTCGGCGGGCATTTTTGAAACGGCTTCGCGCAGCATTGAAACATATGCCGTATCATCGCCGTCCAGTTCTTTATTGAGAATATTGCCCGCGACATCGAGAGCGACACCGAGCATCTGACGCTCAAGGTCTTGCAGGTAGCGTTCGCGCTCCAGAGCGATTTGCTTCGACATTTCATCGGCGTTTTGGTTTGCGCGGCTGATGATTTCAGCAACCTCTTCTTTTGCTTGGGATAAAGCGGCGGCGTACCCTTCGTCCCACGCTTGGTCGCGCAGTTCGGACGATTTACTCTCCGCGTCGTTCATTATAGCAAGTGCTTCGTTCCGCGCGTCTGACAGAAGCGCGGCAACTTCGTCCTGAGCCGCGATTATCAGCTCGTCATATGCCGCTTGATAGTTCTCCATCGGCAGCGGGGCGGGTTCAATCTCATCGAGCTTATTAACGAGATCGGGGTCGGTATCGAAGTTTTCCGCAAACTCTTCTGTTCCGATTTCCGCAGATTCTAAAACCGCGGATTCCGAAACCGGGGCATTGCTGACTTTGGGTGGAGGTTCAACGACACGGGAAAAACCCGCTTTAACAATTTTAGCCAACTATATCATCCCCCTTAGCCGATTACTTCGTCTTCCGAACCTCGGGATACTATAATATCGCCGGAATCCTGTAACTTACGTATAATATTAACGATTTTCTGTTGGGCTTCCTCAACATCGCGCACACGCACCGGCCCCATATATTCCATGTCTTCTTTTATCATATCGCGCAGGCGCGTTGACATATTGCTGAAAATGAGCTCCGCGACATCGGGTGTCGCGCTCTTCAAAGCAACGGTGAGGTCGGCATTCTCGACTTCTTTAAGCACACGCTGTATAGCGCGTTTGTCGAGCTTTATAATGTCCTCGAACACGAACATCTTGCGGCGGATTTCATCAACAAGGTCGGAGTTGCGTGTCTCCAATGATTCAAGAACATGACGTTCGGTGCTGCGGTCGGAAGCGTTAAGAATGTCAACAATAGACTGTATGCCGCCGATAACGGTAAAGTCATCAAGCCCCAGACTGGACAGCTTCTTGTCCAAAACACGCTCTATTTCACGCACATATTCGGGGGACGTTCTGTCCATCAGCGCGATGCGCTCAACGACCTCAATCTGTTTGTCGGCGGGCAGTTTGGCGATAATCGCGGACGACATGGGAGGGTCGAGATACGCGCACACGAGCGCGATTGTCTGAGGATGCTCGTTTTGAAGGAAGTTTGTAAGCTGATTCGGGTCGGCTTTACGCGCGAAATCGAACGGACGCACTTGAAGTGATGAAGTTAGTCTGGTAAGTATGGAGAGGGCTTTTTCGGTACCCATTGCCTGTTCAAGGACTTCGCGGGCATAGTCAAGGCCGCCTTCGGTTATATAATTCTGCGCTACGCATTGTTCATAGAACTCCGAGATTACCATTTCGCGGGTTTCGGTGTCTACGCGGCGCACATTGGTTATATCCAAGGTGAGCTGCTCTATTTCATCATCCTTTAGGTGTTTGAAAATTTTCGCGGACATTTCTTTGCCGAGCGCGATTATAAGAATAGCGGCTTTTTCTTTTCCGGACAATTTATCCGTGGGCATTTTCGTTCACCTCACTTTTTTTGGTATTCGCGGGCGGCCAATGACCGCCCCTACATATTTTACGTTCGCGGGCGGATTGCCATCCGCCCCTATCTGAATTGTCTCTGAGATTCGTCTTCGAGCCAGTTACGAAGGAGGTTTGCCACCATTTCGGGACTGCGCTCGATAAAGTCTTCGAGTTTCATGCGTTCCGGTGTCTTTGTCTCTTCAAGAACGACATCGGCATCGGACG
>Ga0082212_10010387_pt1 | contig 11911 bp, 7 predicted proteins | sample TergutNt197P3_FD_71548 | JGI IMG/M metagenome (GOLD analysis project Ga0082212, IMG submission 71548) | Neocapritermes taracua P3 segment gut microbial communities from Petit-Saut dam, French Guiana - Nt197 P3 | ecosystem: Host-associated > Arthropoda: Insects > Digestive system > Gut ... | reverse complement strand
AACTATGACATTACTTTGCAGGTATTGTCCACGGGAAACCATGCGGCAAAACTGAAGGCTGAAGGAACCCAAACCGAAGCCGACATCATTCTGAATCTGGAGACCGGTTATTTGGAAGGCTTGCAGGATATTATGGCGGACCTTTCCCCGTACAATCTGTCGGAGTTTCTCCCCGAACTGGTACCCGCTTCCAAACGCTTCCTGCCCTGGGATAAGTCGTCCGGGGCCATTGTGGTTAACCGCTCCAAACTGGAGAGCGCCGGGCTTCCTGTTCCTGTTTCATATCAGGATTTGCTGAAGCCCGTGTACAAGGGACTTATTTCCATGCCGAACCCCAAAAGCTCCGGTACCGGGTATATGTTCCTTGTAAGTCTGATTAATGCCTGGGGCGAAGATGCTGCCTTTGATTATTTTGACAAACTTGCGGACAACATTCTCCAATTTACTACTTCCGGCTCCGGGCCGGTAAATGCCCTGATCCAGGGAGAAGTAGCAATTGGCTTGGGCATGACACTGACTGCGACACAGGCAATTAACAGCCGCGGCATTCCGCTGGAAATGATGTTTTTTAAGGAAGGGGCGCCCAGCATTACTACGGGGATGGCGGTTATCAAAGACAGGGAAATCATTGATATCCGCCTTTCGAAAACCACCAACCGCTTCGATACGGTTGGCTACGAAACCGATAACAGCAAAAAAGTGCTGGTCTACGAAAACGGAATTTTTTTCTGCGAGCTCAGAAATACAGCCAGCCGCGGAAGATATGTGAGCGAAACGGACAAAACCGCGACCGCCGGAAATGAATATAAACTCGATATTTACGATGAAGACGAAACGCTGGTCGCCTTTGCCAAAACATTTTTACCGAAGCATATTTCGTTTGAAATGGACACTGTTTCGAAATATATCGACGGCAAAAGGCGGTTACTGGTAACTCTGAAATTCGACGAGCCGGGCGAAAGCGAAGACTATTACCGGCTCGAACTTTACGATTCCTTTGTGATTCCCGTTATCGATTCCAACAAAGATATCGGTGTGCAGATATTTTCCATTCCGGCAACCATGAATATCGATCACAGTTGGCTTATCAAAGGAATGGGTTTTTTCAACGAAAATGATCAGTTTCACGATTGGGCTGAAAACATTTTTTACATTTTTTCAGATCGTTACCTGCAGGGCAAAAAAGCCGCTTTCGAAATCGATATGCCCTATTTTATGACCGACAGCATTCTGGGAACACTACGAACCATTATGCTGCAATCCATTTCCAAAGATTATTTTTACTACCTGCGCACGGCCATGCAGCAAAACAGCATCGGACAAAATCCTTTTAACGAACAGGTGCAGATTTATTCCAACGTGGAAAACGGAATCGGCTTTTTGGGCGGCTTCAGCTACACCACCGATTCGCTATTTCACATCAATCGGCACATTGTAGATTCGCTGCGCGTTCTCTACCCCGATATTAAAATTCCGCCTGAGCTAGAAAAATATTTTAACTCCACGGCTTCTGTCGGGAGCGGGAATCTGCAACAGCTCCGATAGCGTGGGCGCAAAATCAACAGCATCGTGTGCATTTTTCACAACCGCCGCCTTGATGCCGCTTCCATAGAAAACCATGGGAATGTGTGTCTGGTCGGTGTAGTTCACCCGCTTAAACTTGAACGCCGGCTGCCAGCCTTCGTTTAAAACATACAGGACATCGCCCGACCGCCCTGACATGTATGAGCGGTTTATCCCCGCCAGCGCCGGATTGTTACCCAAACCGTCCCGCTCAAGGACATGCGCAGGGAAAGCCGCTTTTACGCCCTCGAACTGAACGAGAAATTCAGCCACCTTGCTGCTTATCTCTTCCGGGTTGACATTGTTTTTTTCAATCAGTTTGTGGTTGAGGTAAACCTGCTGCCCCGACAAATGTTCGATCCATTTCGCCTCGCCGAAGTTGAGGTTCAAATAGGAATTGAGCAGCGCAAAAGCGCCTTCGACCATGAAATCGCCCACGGGCAGCCTGAAATCTTCTTTCATATAGCTCACAGGGTACGATGCCGACGTGTTGGCGGTGAGGAAAAAAGCGACATTGGGCTTGCCATATTTTCTTTCTGCAAAATTGATCAACTCGGCTATATCTTCGTCTAACCGCAAGTATAAATCCTGCATTTCGACCGATGCAGGCCCGAACAGGCCGTATTCATAATCCATCGACGAAAAGACAACCGTCACCAAATCGGGAATATCGTCGTTCCCCACATCTTCTTTTTCGAGTAGTTTGAGGGCAAATTCTTTCACAATCGTATTGGCAAACGGCGTAGCTTTTACCGGATTGAACGAATTTGCCGCTTTCACCAATTTGCTCAGCGCGTGGGGGAACATGTTCGAATCGTCGGCAAAGCCCTTTTCCGAGGGGTGATTGTCGGGCAGGCTTTCGGTATAATAATTTTCGGGGTGAAGAAGCGCCCAGTTGCGGCCCGAATATTTTTCGCCCTGGCTGACCATGTTGAAGTCGCGTGCCCACTCAGGAAAAGTGTTTACATAATAGGAACTCGAAATCATGCGCCCCGATTCCTGATCGAACCACCAAGCGGCGTCGGCGGCATGGCCGGCGGCAAAAATTGCCGACTGCGGATTCATAGCCACGCTGAAAATTTTGGCTTTTCCCATGGTGTGAAGTTTCAGATTGTCGGCCACGGTGTAAGCCATCAGCTTGTTTGGCGAGGCATTGCCGGTTTTTGAGTCGGCGCCCACCGTAAAAAAGTTATCGTCGGTAATGCATCCTGTCTCCACGCCTTTGGGGCGGTCGAACCAATTTTCGTCAATGATACCGTGTTCCGAAGGATAAACGCCCGAAAACAGCGTCGCCGTTCCCGACGCATAATTCTGCGTGTGAAGCGCCATTTTCACATTGGCTGCAACCACGCCATTCTGGTAGAGTTTGCGGAAGCCCTCATCACCAAACTTGCTCCAGTAGCGATCTACATAATCGGGACGCATGTTTTCGACCAAGATCCCGATTACCACTTTCGGCGGTTTCTGCGCATGATATCTGTCGTTTTGCGCACTAACAACCTGCATGTATGAAAATATCAATAAAACAACAACTATTTTCTTCATATCCGTCTTTCCATTTAATTACCTGAAACCTGACATGCCGTCTTTTATTGCCCAAGAGCGGCAAATGCCACATGCCAACATTCATATTTTCCTTATTTTGCTGCCAAAACTAACAAATCTTTTTGAATGAAAGCTTGTTGCCGTGCGGCTTTCGTTCTGCAGAACTGCAAAAAATCACCTCTCGCTTTTCCTCGGTTTCTAAAATTTCAGCGTAATGCCCAACAGAAAATGCCGCCCCGCCTGCGGAAAATAACGCAACTCATTGTAGCGTTTGCCGCCAACGGAACATGAATACCAGGTATAACCGTTCGAAACATATTTTTCGTTCAGCAGGTTGTTCAGCATAAATTGAAAATCGATGGTGCGGTTTTGCATGAATGGCAACGAGTATTTAAATTGCAGATTGTTGACTAAATAAGAAGGAATAGAACGCATTTCGTCCGAAGTGTTGTCGATATATTGTTTTCCCACGAACGATGTGTGCAACCCGATTCCAAAAGATTTCAGGCTGAAAAGAAACAGGCTGTTGGCGACCATTTCCGGCGAATAGGCGATGTCGGTAGTTCCCAGATGGTTATTTGTCGTTCCCGTCAGGTTCCAGTCGGCGTCGTAAACATCGATATCATATTCCGTGAACCTTTCGATTTTGTTGCGGCTTAAAGCCAGATTGCCTTTCCAATTCAACCAATATGTCATTTGTACTGCGGCGGCCAGTTCAACGCCCATTCTGTAACTGTCAGGGATATTGGCTGTCAGCGGCTCGCCTATTTCGCTCACTTTTCCCGTCAAAATCAGTTGGTTTTTATATTTCATATAATAGGTATTAAACTCGCCCGACAGACGGTGCGCCGTGATGCGGCAACCCAGTTCGATATTGTGCAAAGTCTCGTGCGAGGGCTTGTCGCGCGGCCCTGCGTCGGTGTAGTTGTTGCGGTTGGGTTCTCTGTTGGCCGTAGAATATGAAGCATATAAATTGCCGATGGGGTTGATTTTGTATGTCAACCCAAATTTGGGATTGAAGAATTTAAAGGTGTGTTTCTGCGTAATATCGCGCATGGCCTGTTTCACGTCGTCGTATTTATCGTCGCTGCCTTCCATTTTGTAATTAATGTAGCGATATTGTAAATCGACTGCCGCAACCAGATTACGGAGCAGTTCCACATTTGCCTTGGCATATATGTTTGCATCGTCTTTTATGCTGCTGTTTCGGTACCATTCTTTACTCATATCGAGTTTGTCGGCATTGCGCACCCATATAACTTTTCCGAAATGACCTCCGTCGTATCTGTTTACTCCGCCGCCCACCGAAGCATTGACTTTATCGACGCTGTAGTTGAGCGAAGCTATAAATCCATAGAAATGATTATCGAGCCATTTTTGACGCACCAGATCGGTTTTTGAAAGTTTCACGCCGGCTACCACCGGCGCCGTTAATCCGTATTCATGGTATTTCCGATCTCTCTTATACTCTTCGTAATAACCTTCACCGAGCGTATAGTGCAGCGTGGCATTCAGGTCTAATTTCGCATTCAGTTTCTGATTCCAATTCAGGTGATAATGCGTCTGTTGATAGTTATCGGTTTGGTTTTCATAATATTGTGTATTGCCATCGTTGTCGACAAACTCTCCAGAATCGTTGTATGTGCGGTTTGTGTCGAGCAACGACGCATCGACGCCGTTCCATGCCTGATAAGTTTTCTCTCTGCCTCCGAAAGTAGTGAATTTCAACGTCGTTTTATCACCGAAATAGCCGCCTCCAAAATAATATGACTTCATGTCCACCGACGTGCGATCTATGTATCCGTCGGAAGAGATTCCCGACAAACGCACATCGAAAACAAACCGGTTTTTGATGAGTCCCGTTCCGGCTTTCAACGTATTTTTATTGGTGTTGAACGAGCCATACGACGAGCTTATTTCGGCATAGTTTCGCGGGCTTTGCGCTTGGGTTTGCATGTTGATGCTGGCGCCAAAAGCAGCGGCTCCGTTGGTAGAAGTTCCCACACCGCGCTGCACTTGCACCGATGACAACGACGAGGCAAAATCGGGCATGTTGACGAAAAAAACGCCATGCGACTCGGCGTCGTTCACAGGGACGCCGTTCACGGTTATATTAATCCTATTGGCGTCGGCGCCGCGCACCCTGAAGCCGGTGTAACCAATGCCCGTTCCTGCATCGGAAGTAGGTATAAACGAGGGCGTTAACGACAATAAATAAGGAATATCCTGCCCCAGATTCCGTTGCGCAATCTCATCCGAATCTACATTGGAGTAGGTCACCGCCGATTTTTGCGTAGCCCGCACAGACACAACCGTAACTTCGGGAACATGCTGAATCTCCGACGAAAGCCTGATTTCGTTTTCACTTCCGGCATTGAGGGTTTGCCGGATTTTCTCGTAGCCAACATAAGAAACCTCGGCAACATAGTGTGTTTTTTTCATGTCGCCAAACGAAAAATATCCGGTTTTGTCGGTGGTTTTTCCGGTTTTCGGATTCAGGATGAACACAGATGCACCCTGCAATGGCTGTCCGTTTTCGTCTAAAACTTTGCCGTTGATGTTGTATTGCCCATATAAAGGGGCAACAACCAGCAGCATAAAAGCTGCAATAAAAATCCTTCTCATAGCAAATTAACTTTTAAATAATTTGATTTTGAGAGCCTGAAAATACGGAAGATTGTTACTTATTCCCTTCGCGGCATTACCCGCACAGGTTCAAAGGGTATGATCTCAGCCCGCGTTTAATTTCCGCATAGCGGAAAAAGGCACCCCATAAAATTGTAATATCGGGGCGAATATACATATGTTTAGGGTCTGAACGAATTTTATTGCGGCATCAGAATGCAAATAATTTCGAATTCTTAAAATTGAACTAACAGTAGAATGTTGCATATTTTTCGGCTATGCGATGCGACAATTCCTTTTTCTTTATACATTTGCAACGTGCAGGGAGCAGATAAAATGCGGGAGTAGCTCAGTGGTAGAGCGTCAGCTTCCCAAGCTGAAAGTCGCGGGTTCGACCCCCGTTTCCCGCTCAAAAACAGAGAGCTGCGATGAATATCGCAGCTCTCTGTTTTTGAGCGGGAAACGTTAAACCCGAACATCGGTAGTAAAACGGTTCGCTTATGGTTATTAACTGTTCAAGCCTTGCGGTTTGGCAATAACATTGCGGATAATCATAAAAATACAATTATTCGCATAACAAACACTTAACACAAATCTATTGGGCGCTAAGATCGGGGTCGTCAGGAATAATTTCACCCACCACCTGAATTATCGCTTTGGGATTGTTGGTTGCATTTGAGGTAATGCTTATCACCCTGCCTATCTTCGAAACCCGCGGCATTACAGTAAACTCGGCCTTAACCGTAAAGGTTTTTCCCGGACGAATTGGCTCGGTGGGAGATTCCGTAATTTTTGTTCCGCAACATCCCTGTACTTTTTCCACAATCAGAGCTTCCTTACCGCTATTCTTAATTTTAAATTCGATTTTCCCTAAATCATCGGTAACCTTACTCACTTTGACTGCACCCAACCTGATAGTATCGGGCACCTCGATAATGATTTCTTTGTCATTTGGCTTTTTCTGTTCCTGAGCATCAAGTTTGGGAACAAAAGATGTGGTAAACACTACCATTAAAGTAAAAATTAATGCTTTCATAATTTCATGTTTTTAGTTGATGCAAAATTAAACGCAAAAAGAATCCCGCAATACATACAAATTGTCATTAACAGTAAATTAACATTATGTGTGCAAATAAATTACGAAGCGCGGAACATGTCAGCCGAAAATTAAATCGCTGCTTTTTTTCTGACAAAAAACCTGCGGCTTACATTTGCCCGCCGGCAGCAACAGGAAACAGTTATTCGTTTTTAAACTGAATATAAACCGATAAGGTTTCGGGAAAGCATTAACACGATTTTAACTTTTGCAGGATATGCAAATCGGGTTGGAAAAACAAGTTTCCATCCAACTTGCAAAATACGTGCGTAATCGTTACCTTTGCGCATCATTTTCGAACAGGCAGATTGTTATCGCAAAGTGTGAATTTTTCGGTTAAAATTTGATGTTTCTAATTTGAGTTTATATCTCGGGGCTGACCGGTTTTGACAGCGGGCAGAAGAGGTATGTAAGCATGTCGGGTGTTGATCGCAGGCCCGTTATCCACGGCGTTCAAATTATAACTGGCGAAAATAATTACGCTCTCGCAGCCTAATCGAAGTTTAGTAGATTAAGCTTATTCCCGTACAAGGTATGGGAACGGGACGTCACTCCGGAGGTCACGCCTTCAACCATCCGGGTTCAGTGGCGCAGCAATTGAAGGATAGTTCGGTACGGCCTCGCGTGCCGGATGAGATTCAGAGGATAAGGTGTAAGTTGGTAGCTCCGGTCTTGCTTGCTCACGAAAATTAAAACGGAGATAAACATGTAGAAAGCTTGCAACTTCCTCGTTTGGACGCGGGTTCGACTCCCGCCAGCTCCACAAGCGCAGATTTTTAATGAATCTGACAGGAACGCTAAAAAGCCTGTAATTGAATGTTTTATTTGATTACAGGCTTTTTCTATGCTGTTTTATATCATTTGGAATAATCTGTCCACCCACGACATCCACATCCGCAAGCTGCGCACCTGTTTTGCCGAAGATACCTCCATGGAAATTGTCACGCTGAACGGACGCGGCTACTTTTTCCTCCAGAAGTAACTATTTCCTCAGAATCACCACGGTAGCGCCGTAGCCATATTCGTGGAACGAGGCGTCCTGAAAATCGTATTTTTTGTAGACGTTGGAAAGTTCGCGGCGCAACTCGTTTTTCAAAGTCCCCTGCCCCACGCCGTGAATGAAGACAATGCGCTTCGTCTGTCCGACGATGGCGGCTTCCATCTCTGCACGGAATCGCTGCATCTGAATCTCCAGAATATCTTTGGGCTCAAGGCCGGCCGTCGATTCCACCAACTCATGAATATGCAGGTCAACCTCCCTGGGTTGTCCGGCAGGCAGCGTTTTCTTAATACGCGGCCTTTTCCGGTCGCCGCTGTTTTCTTCGATCTCCTGCGCGCTGAAATCGTGCTGTTTCAGCTTTTCCAATTCAAGCGACAAATCATTATCCTTCAACTCTATAAGCATTGCCCGTGTTTCGAAATAGGCGCTCCCCTGATAAAGCGATTCTTTGTAAAATTTCACAGGATTCACTTTTATTGTTTTCGAAAATGAATTTTCCAATTCCACAGTTTGGGATTGATAGGGAAGAATTTGTATCCCGAAATCGGGAAAATGGCTCAAATCTTCGTGCGAAAAACCCCAGAGCGGCTGCCGCGAATAGGGCGCCAGTCGGCTCGATTTTTCGGAATGATAAACGCCCTCAATGAGACGCGAAAAATGATACAGCAAGACATTGGGACTGTCGTTTACCAACCAGATTTTTATTTCGCCTGAAAGCGGCAATGTAGGTACTCGCGGCACAAAAGCCAGAAACCATGCCGGACTTTTCGATGACGGGTTGCCCGCCGACGAAGCAAACAACGACAGCGACTCTTTTTTCGGTTTACGCTGTTCTTCAACCTCCACCTTCCCGTGAACAACTATAACTTCTTCTGTTTCAATATTATTTCGCTCGTCTTTAACCAGCTCGGTGACTAAACAGGGAACTTCGAAGCCCTGTTCGTCTTCCACATTCACCACTTTGGGGCTTACATACCCTGTCACCGTTCCGCCGCCGACAGCATTGAGGAATTTTACTTTATCGCCTACTTTAAACATTCTTCGTAATTTTTTTTGCAAAGGTACGACAGCAAGACGAACCATCGGTTTCGTAACGAAAATTTTTTTACTCTTTTTGCCTTGTTTTATAATGTGGAAATTATGGGATAGTGATGTTTCGCTTCAATTTTTCAGTTATTATTATTTATTGATCGCAAAACAAAGAGGATTCAATACTTTTGCGAAATGAAAATATTGTGTGCAATGCAGCGAGCGTGGTAGCCGACAATCTCGTGACAATGCCCACAACTTCAAAAAATGAAATTAAAAGTTTGTATTTGATGATAAAAATATTCTCAGATAAATTATTTTTAAATGTTTCCGCCCGTGAAAAATATTTCCGCAATCCGCATAAACGACTACGATTACGATTTGCCTTGTGAAAAAATTGCTTTGTATCCGCTCGATAAGCGCGACAGTTCCAAGCTGCTGGTTTGGCGCGACGGAGAAATGGAAGAATCGGGATTTTCCGAAATCGGCGATTTTATTCCTGACAATTCCCTGCTCGTATTCAACAATACGCGGGTGATTCATGCGCGGCTCTTTTTCAGGCGCGAAACGGGCGCACACATCGAGATTTTCTGCCTCGAACCGCACGAACCCGCCGATTACCAACTCTCTTTCCAAAAAAGCGGTAGCGTGGTTTGGAAGTGTCTGGTCGGGAATGCAAAAAAATGGAAAAGCGGCGATTTGCAACTCCAAACCTGCATAAACGGCGAAACCGTGATTTGCAAAGCACAAATGCTCGAACGCACCAACAATGCTTTTCTGATTCGCTTCTCGTGGGGCGGGGAATTCACTTTTGCCGATGTTGTGGAAGCCGCCGGGCAAATTCCCATTCCGCCCTACCTGAATCGCGACGCCAACAGCAGCGACAACGACCGCTATCAAACGGTCTATGCAAAAATAAACGGTTCGGTGGCGGCGCCCACAGCCGGCTTGCATTTTACCGAAGAGATTTTTGAAAAACTACGTAAGAAAAAGGTCGCCTTTTCGGAACTGACGCTCCACGTGGGCGCCGGAACTTTTCAACCTGTGAAAACCGAAAATGTGGCCGACCATCAAATGCACACCGAAACAGTAGTCGTTAGTCGAGAATTTCTCGGCCAGCTCAAAGGCCAATGTAAGGTGATTGCCGTGGGAACAACATCGGTGCGCTCTATAGAAAGCCTGTATTGGTTAGGGTTGAAAATCAATAACTTATCAGCATCGGAAACTTTGCATGTAGGGCAATGGGAAGCCTATGAGCCGCAAAGCGAGATTGAAAAAAACCGCTCACTCGCAAACATCGAAAGATGGCTCGAAAGCAACAAATTACAACAGATATCTTTTTCAACATCCATCATCGTCGCGCCGGGGTACAGGTTCCGCATAATCGACGGAATGATTACCAACTTTCATCAACCCAAAAGTACGCTACTACTGCTGGTAAGCGCTTTCATAGGCAACGACTGGAAAAAAGCATACGAGTATGCATTGAAAAACGATTTTCGTTTTCTCAGTTATGGCGACAGCAATATTTATCTGAAAACACGATAAGGGTTTTGCTGGCGAGCCAAAACCTCCTGCCGCTTTCCCTCGCGGAGCCCCAATAAAAAAGAGCTAAGCGATTTGCCTAACTCTTTTATTTTCAATAGTCGGGGCGACTGGATTTGAACCAGCGACCCCACGCCCCCCAGACGTGTGCGCTACCAGGCTGCGCTACGCCCCGATTTTGCGATTGCAAATGTAGTATTAGAATCTGTTTCGCCAAAATTTTTCTCTCGAATTTATATTTATGCCGCCATTATTAAATTTAAGGGGTCGTTATACTGCGGCGAATCGTTGCGGTCAACCGTCATGCTTTTTATCCCCTCCCCTGTTATTAAGGCGTTTCCCGTTCTGTTTTAAACTTTTTTATCTCGATTCGAATTTATCTAACATTGCGCAAGATGAAAATCCATTCAGGATTTATACTTTTGCATTCACTAAAAAATTAAAAAAATGTTTGAGCCATTAAAAATGAATAAAAATCAGGGCGTCCAACCTGAAGTTGTTGAAACTGAAAAAGTAAACTGTTTGATAATCGGTTCGGGCCCTGCGGGTTTCACGGCGGCCATTTATGCTTCCCGTGCCAACCTGAAACCTGTTTTATATGAAGGTTTGCAGCCGGGCGGGCAGCTCACTATCACCACCGAAGTCGAAAATTTCCCCGGCTATCCCGAAGGGGTGACAGGGCCTGTTTTGATGGATGATATGCGTGCGCAGGCGCTCCGTTTGGGCGCCGATGTGCGTTGGGGTATTGCCACACAAGTCGATTTTTCGGGCGAGACGCACAAGGTTTGGATCGACGACACGAAAATTATTGAAGCCGAAACCGTGATTATTGCCACTGGTGCTTCGGCAAAATATCTGGGCCTCCCCGACGAAAAAAAATATGCTGGCGGCGGCGTCTCGGCATGCGCCACGTGCGACGGTTTTTTCTACCGTGGGAAAGATGTAGCCGTGGTGGGAGGCGGCGACACAGCCTGCGAAGAAGCCGTTTATCTAGCAGGGCTGGCGCGTAAAGTATATATAATTGTGCGACGCCATGAGTTCCGCGCCTCAAAGGTGATGGCTGCCCGCGTGGCAAAAACAGAAAATATAGAAGTCTTGTGGAAACACCAGACAAAAGGCTTATATGGCGAAAACGGCCTCGTAGAAGGCGCTATTTTATATAAAAACAAGGGCGAAGCTGACGAACAGGAAGTGGACATCAAAATCGACGGATTTTTCCTGGCAATCGGGCATAACCCCAATTCGGAAATTTTCGCGCCATTTATACAGCGCGACGAAACAGGGTATATAAAAACCATTCCCGGAAGTGCAAAAACAAATATCGCCGGCGTATTTGCCTGCGGCGATGTTCAAGATCCGGTTTATCGTCAGGCGATTACGGCTGGCGCCTCGGGGTGTATGGCTGCCATCCATGCGGGAAAAAATTTATCGCCCAAAAAAAACAAATAGGGTTTTGATTTATTTGAAAAAAAACCCTACCCGGCGGATCTTTTTTTCAACGGCGGAGC
>Ga0082212_10010386_pt1 | contig 11912 bp, 9 predicted proteins | sample TergutNt197P3_FD_71548 | JGI IMG/M metagenome (GOLD analysis project Ga0082212, IMG submission 71548) | Neocapritermes taracua P3 segment gut microbial communities from Petit-Saut dam, French Guiana - Nt197 P3 | ecosystem: Host-associated > Arthropoda: Insects > Digestive system > Gut ... | reverse complement strand
CTTCTAACATTTTCGATTTATCATGTGTTGAAGCTGATTTTATTTCTATTGCTATCAATCTTCAAACAGAAAAGCGAAAGAAACGAAAACCTTTGCAATTGCTTTAAGTTAGTGCATATGTGGCGAAGCCCCAAACCCCATTTTTTACGATTCAGATTTTTCAATTATGCGTATTTTCGATTTTTCTGTTTTACGTTTTTCGAGTTCCGCAAAATAATCTGCTGTCGGATTCTCGCCCATGCTGATATAATAAATCAACAATTTTATGAGTATCATTGATTCGTTCCCGAAAAAACAGATTGACACGCTTTCAGCGTTTCCGTTTTTTTCGTTTTTGAAAATCCGTCCATGTTCGAGAATTTTATTTTTCAGTTTTGCGGAGTATTTACTGAAAAATGTTTCGCCTATGTCGTTTTCTAATGCGATGAAATAATCAAAAGCCGTCATAAGAGAATCGAATATTTCACGGGGAAGAAATAATTTATTTTCCATTTAACGTGTTCTCCTTTGCTGTGTATTCGTTATTTTAATTTCGGGAATAAAGTCATTTACTGCTTGGGGATTTGCGATTTTTTGCTTTAATAGGTCGTTCCAATCTTTAACATTTGCTTTTTCAAGCAGTCTGTTTTCGGGACGTTTGAAATTATTATTTGTTTCAAACTTTTTGCCCTCGTCATCGTTATCAACGCATGAAACAACATTAACGCCCTGTGCCTGTAACTGTTTGGGAATTGTCGGTTTTAACCCTGCCATTGAAATTAAAGCAACACCTTCCATTTTTTCTTTTTTACAAAAAGCGTAAAAACTCATAAGGTCGATTGCACTCTCAAACAGATAAGCAGTTTTAATTTTACCGTCATTTGCGGGAAACGGCGTATACGAAAACACGCTATCGCCCGTACCTTTAACAAGCCCTTTATAGCGTTTATAGGAATTAACCCCTTGCACTTCGCCGCCGATTGCGTTACCGTTTTCGTCCATATGAACAAACACGGCGTTTTGCGGTTTACTGATTTGCGGAATCCCGTTCACCGTAGTTTGGATTTTTTCCGAGGACTGGTACAGCAGTCTTGCGTGAGCAAGTTCCTCCACAATCGCAGCAGGGATTTTACGCTCTTTGCAAAAATAAGCGAATACCCGCCGCATATTTTCCGCACGGTCGGGTATCCGTAATTGCTTATCTTTGATTTCTGCGGGATTGGTTTTCTCTGTTTTCGGCGGTGATGTAAACTGCGGTCGTTCGTTTTTCGGATAGCTGTATGACGGTTTTTCGCTGATGTCGCGCCCTGTTAATTCATAGACGGCTTGATTGAAATTATGACCGCATACGTTTACAAGACAATCGACGGCATTACTGCCGCCGACTTTCTCATAATGATAATACCACTGATTTGTGTTTTGATTTACGCACAGGCTCGGAAACTCCTTGACGTATATTTCCGCTCCGAAGCGTTCCGTCTTATAACCCGATTGCAAAAAATAATCGGCGAGGTTTGTGTCCCTCGCCGATTGTATAAGTGAATCAAAATCATACTTATTCATTTTTATTATCGCCCTTTCACGTTTTTGAAAATCTCCTGTTCGTCTGAATCGTTATCGGGTACATCGGGAACAGGCTGATAATCGTTATCGTCCGCACTGTATATTTCCTCACGTTCCTTTTTCGCCGTAGCACTTTCGATTAACTCATCGTCATACCCAATATCGTCTTGTTGCTCGGTTATTCCCGACAATTTCGCATCGAGTTCTTCAATCCGTTTTTCTATATAGATTCGTGTACCGATTCCCCGTGAACGGTTTTTGGCGATTCTGTCCCAAATATTCTCTAATACAATCATCATGCCGAGTGTTTGCATACTCTTTCCGAGGTCTTTAATATCGTATACGACAATGCGTTTATTGATATTGACGTTAGATTGATTCGCAAACACATTCATAGAGCCGTGGACGTATAAGTGCAGAGCGTTTCGGAGATACGAAGCCGTCCGTTTAGTTTCGCCCTCGCTTGATTTTTCGATTTTTTCGAGTTCGGCGTAGTATTCTTTCAGCGTTGGTTTATCGTATTCCTTATACGTTTCCCTCATAACGGTATCAATAATGGTTTTCTGCGTAGGCTGAATTTCCACGTTGCCCATAATCGCCGAGAAGAACGACAACAGAAAGTCAAGTTTCGCCGTAATCGGGTCATAGCTTGTATCGGACGGGTCGGGATTCTCGGTTAAATCAAGCGGATTGATATGTGTGTGCGAGTTTTCCGAGATTTTTATAATTTCGCCGTCAAACAATTCTGCCAAAGGCGTATACTCACGTTCGGGGTCAAGGATAATGATTTCGTCATTCGTAGCAAGGATTGAGTAAATCATTTCGAGTTTCGCCGTAACCCCTTTACCCGCCCCCGGCACCCCGAAAATAAAACCGTTTGGATTTGAGAGCTTGCGGCGGTCAAACAGAATAACACTCCTTGTCATCTGATTTACGCCGTAGTATAACCCGCCCTCGTGAACAAGTTCCATTGCGTTAAACGGACAGAACACCGCCGTACTTTCCGATGAGAGCGTTCTGCGGACTTGCAGATTCCTGTCTTTGTCGTTTGAGTTAGAATTACCGAGCGGCAGAACAGATGAAAACGCCTGTTCCTGTCTGTACGGAGCGTTTGACAGCGTAATTTGATTTTTACGCGCGATAATCCGCAGGGTTTCGGTATTCTTTTCGAGTTCCTCATGACTGTCGGCAGTAATCATTATAATAAACTGGCACAACGTCATTTTTTGATTCCGTCCCTGTAAATCTTCCAAAAACTCATACGCTTGTGCTTTGTTTTCGGCGAGTTCCGTACCCTCAATCGGGTCTATAAACGCGCCCCTTGAAGCGTTCGCCGCCGCTTTTGTTTTGGTGATTTCCTCTTGTTTCATGTTGGTTATTTGTCTGCGTACCAAATCAATCGCGTCCGCCGTGTCAACAAATTCAATGTTTTTCGTAATTATCATGGTTTGGTTTGTTTCGATAATATCCTTGAAAATGGTGTCGCTGATTGAAGATGTCGGCAGTTTCAAGAAATACATACACCGAGCGTACTTATCGCCAAACATGAAATAATCTTTCTTAAACTCAAAGTATTCGGGACAGCAGAGCATTTTTTCCGAACGCCGCGCGAATTCGTCACGGGTAATGAACGATAAATCGGTGTTTACACCCCTGAATATATCGCATAAAATCCGTACCCGCTCATTCGCTTTAAGCGGCATCATTTCCGTGCCGAGTTTTTGCGTACATAAATTCAAATGACTTTCGTAATTCAAAAACTTTGTATTCGCCGATTCAAAATCAATTGCGGGAACGGTAACAGTAATGTACTTTTTGCACTGAATACCGTTCTGTCCGAGCATGAGTTTATCGTGCAATATTCCGTTAAATTCGCCCGTTTCCTCCTTAAAACTGCCGTCCTCCTTATACTTCATTAACACACGCTCTTGAAAATCCTTTTTATTGATTTTCGTGTTGTGCAGTGTGATTTGAACGCTTGCAGAGCTGTCGAACCCGTTTAATAAGTCAACGTAGGCAAGCAGTTTTATTTCCTGTTCTGTTGACGGCAAGGAAGAATAGTTAATATCCGGCACAAGATACGACTTTGAGTACAGATTCGCCGCTTGCTTGCCGATTTTTACGTTAGATTTCACGAGCATCGCCTTTTGGAACGGCTTTTATTTTCAGCCCTAAAAAGTCCATATAGTTATTTTTAAGATTGGTAATCCCTGATTTTTCCTCGCTTATTTCTAACGACAATCTCTCTTTGAGCCAGTCTTTGACTGCACTGTACGTTTTCCTTGCGGTATTGTAGTCACGGCAGAAAATCTTAAAATCGTCTGCGTAACGTACAATATGAATTTCTTTTAACTCACTCTTTTCCCTTAACATACTCCATTTTTGCGACCTATCAATTACCGAATTGCCTTTTTTGTCGATTTTGATATATTCTCTGTTTTTACGTGTCGGCATGGTTTCCCACTGACTGGCAATCCACCAGTCAAATTCATTTAATGCAATGTTTGATAGCAATGGCGATAATATACCGCCTTGGGGTGAACCTGTTTCGGGCGTAGTCACAATATCATTAAACAGAATATCTGCTTTCAACATTGCTTTTACAATAGCGATTAACTTCAAATCCTGTATTCCCATACACCACATCTGCTTAATTAGCTTGTTGTGGTTTATATTGTCGAAGAACCCTTTAATATCGACATCAACTACATAATGCAAATCTTGTAGCTGTATCATTTTGTAGCATTGTGCTACTGCGTTCTGTGCCGACCTGTATGGTCTGAAACCGTTACTGCGTTCGTGGAATTTCGCCTCACAAATAGGCTCAAGGACTTGTAATACACACTGTTGTATCAGCCTATCCCATATACTCGGAATACCGAGCGGACGCATTTTTCCGTTTCCTTTCGGAATCATAACCCTGCGTACTTGTTTTGGCTGATACTGAATGAGTTTGTTTCTTACCCTCTGTGCAACTGCTTGAATCGGATATTTTTGAATATCCTTGATTGTTTTTCCGTCAACACCGGCAGTAAAACTGCCTTTGTTTTTGCAAATGTTCCGATAAGCAAGCACGATATTTTCTTCCGAAACTATCAATTTCATTAAATGCTTAAATATTTTGCCCTGCTTGCTTTGTTCGTGCAGTCCGCAAAATTTCTCTTGCAAACCATATCGGTACATATTTTTCTCTGTCTTATTAACAACTTGTTTCGTCATAGTAACCACCGCCTTTCGACGTGCTTTTTCTTACTCCTACTCGAAGCTATGAAAATCATTTTAATGATTACTACATATACATATTACACATTGTAATTAACGACTTGTGCCTATCCCTCCACCGCCATTACAGCGGTTTCAACGGTACTGTGGCACTACTCTCACAGCCCTTAATCAGCTTATACAGGATAAATCTGATTTCGTCTGAACATCGGTATAGAATTGTGAAATTCACCGATTGGACTGCTTTCCACGTTCCGTTATTCTTAGCATTAGTATAACTTAGGTCAATCCTTTAGTCCTGTAAGCATTATCCTCAAATCCGTAAACTTAGGATACGTACCGCCTGTAACGGCACAGGGAGTTTCATACTAACAACTTTTACTTCACCCCGCTTACGTGCATTTTGCACACCGACATTTCTATCGGTCATTCGTTTAGAACCGTACACTCGGATTTTCGTCGGGTCGTTACCATTCTAACCGTATTATACCGCCGTCCGCACTATGGGCAATATACCGCACCTCTGCGGTACTTTCCTCAGCAAATAAATTTCTGTTAGGACTGCTCTCGCACGACTTCTGCGGGCTTACAACATCAGCGTTTCACACCGCTTTTGCTGTCCGCAGTTTTAACGTGACCCCTTCAAGGCGTTACCCTATCATTTGAGTCATCAGAATAACAGTTCTTTGAAACTGTTTAAATTAGCTCCTTTCAATCTTGATATATTTCAGTTTCACGCCTAACCTTTTCAGTTAGGAACGTGTCACACTATTGGCGAACTCGTCCATGATGCAACGGACGTGAACGGGCAGTACACCGCCGTACTTGAAATTGGCTCTGTTAGCGAGAACATCGAACATCTGCGTATACATCATGGCGGCTAAAAAGTTGTATGTTGCGTTAGTAGCCGAAATGATTATAAACAACGCTGTCTTTTTATCGCCGAGCGTTTCAAGGTGGATATTATCGCAACAAGTGAGATTAGCAAGATTCTTTTGGTTGAACATCTGCGTTCTCGCTCCCGCCGTTGAAATAATGGATTGTCCTGTTTCTTGCGGAGAGTTGCGTATTTCTTTATACAGTCGTGTTGCGAGGGTATCACCGCCGCTACGCCGTTCGAGTTCTATGAAATCTTTATCAAGCGGACACAAGAACGCATCCGAACGGCGTTTTTGAAACTCATCTTCCGATTCGGTGTATTCCTGTACAAAGAAAAACCCGTCTTTCGTGCCTTGCGGCGGATAGACGAGTTTCCTCATTTTTTCGGTCACTGAAAAGAAATTCAAGTGTGATAAATCCCGTGTTTCGGGAACGATTTTCTTAATGCCGTCAACCTCAATAAACTTGGCATTATACTCACTTTCCTCAAAAAGAAGAAATATGATTGCGGTAATCGCTTTCATAGCCGACTGCGACCAGAAGTCGTCTTTTTCGCCCTCGCCGCGAGTGTTTTTCATAAACGTGTCAATCATTTTCATGACCGAATCTTCGCTTAATTGCCCCTCATAATCGTAAACGTAATGAAACGGATTATAATTATTTGAGTGAGCCATTTCGATGAGATTCATTACACGAAGTTGAAATCCCACCTGTTGGAGAAATTTACCAACGGATTGCAAAATTTCGCCCTTTGGCATTACGTACTCGTATAAAAAGACTTTGCCGTAAAACGATTTGTTTCTCGAAAAATAGGAAAATTCATGTTGCTGTTATCGGGACTTTTATCAACATACATTTCTTTGGGCGCGTCTTAGACATAACAACATATTTATGACATTACCGATTTTTTGTAATCATGATATTCACCAATCCTTGTAATGAGCGGGTTTTCTATGATTTTATTATATCATGTTTTTGCCGCTTTTGCAAGACTTTTATGCGAAAACCCCGCAAAAGCAGGGTTTGTCGACAGTCTGACAGGACAAGCTCTCTATTCATGAGGGCTTGTCCTGTTTTTCTTCTAAAATTAACACGCCACGATGGATTCGAACCATCGACCTACCGCTTAGAAGGCGGTTGCTCTATCCAGCTGAGCTAGTGGCGCGTGTTGCGTCACAGTACGTGACGCGACAGTACGTGACGCGAAAGATATAATACCATATATTTTATTATTTGTCAAGGTTTTTATACAATTATTTGTTATTATTTAATTTCTATGCATCTTTCATCTTGACACAATACAGTTCTTCGTCCATTGTAAATGCATTTCCGTCTATTTCAATTATTGAGTTAAGCGGTTTTTTTGTATTCACAAACCGAACTTCCGCAGTCCGACCGTCATTGAGAACAACTTCTTTCCCTTTTAAATCTTCAGCCATACAATTTATAAAAGTGTTTACATATTTCAAGTCAAGTTCGGAAAACCCCCCGAGTGTGAACTGGTCTAAGATAGCGAAAGGTGACAGCGGGTCCTTATAGCACCGCTTTGTTACCATGGCATCATATATATCAGAAATAGAGGTGATTCGTGCAAACTCGCCGATTCCCTTTGTGCCGATTCCCTGAGGGTATCCGGTACCGTTGAGTTTTTCATGGTGTTGAATCACACCCTCGAGAACTTCTTTGTTTCGGATTCCCGATTTCATCAATATTTCCAGTGACAACGCAGGGTGTCTCTTTATTTCTTCAAATTCTTCAAGCGTAAGGCTGGACGGTTTATTCAAGATTTCCGGGTCAATTTCCAATTTCCCCAAGTCATGGAACAACCCTGCTTGTGTCAAATCACTTTGACGTTCCGGGCTGAATTTAAACCATTTCCCGATTAAACTGTTCAGATATGCCACATTGAGGCTATGGGTATGCAGATACTCGTCAACCGAGCGGATTCGGTTAATCGTCTGTATAATTAACGATGAATCGGTTTCGTTGACCTGTTTTTGTACATCGCCAACGATTTTTAAGCTATGTTCATGGTCAACCCTTCCGGTTTTCTTAGTGTTTTCCAACAGACTCACGGCAGCAGATTTGGTTTTATCATACCGCTCAACTGTTTTTTGAAATTTTGAGTCTCTCACTGCGTTCCCGACGTTAGAATGTACTGTTGTTCCGGAACCTTTCGCGATATGCTCAAAAAATTGCGGAACCTTCAGAGGCTCGCTCTTTATCTCCCACGGCGTTTCACCGCGGCGAATACTTTCAACATCTTCTTTACTGTAGCCGAGAAAATGACCCCGGTTAAAAAAGAACGTGATTACAGCCTCTCTTTTAATATAAACCTTTGTATGGGGGAAAACAGTCTGTTTTAATCTGCTGATTAAAGCTGAAGTAATCGTTTGATTCCCGCACAACAAAGCGAACTCGCTTTCCTGTTCCTCGTGCAAATCTTTGGTTTTCCCGGAGTAGATTTCACAGTTTGAGATGAAATTAATCGGGAGTTCTGCCAGTTCTATCGGGACAAAATCAAAATTAGGTATAGTAGACATGTTGAAAATCTCTCTTTATTACGGTAATGTTTTCTATTTTACATTATTTTTACATAAATGTCAATAGATTAATAAAAAAGACAAAAACTTACCGCCCTTTCAGAAAGAGCGGTAAGTTTGATTCAACGTAAAAGCCGTGTCGGATTAAACGCCGTCTCTCTTGTTTGCGAAACATTCGCTGCAGTAAACAGGTCTTTCGTCGCGGGGTTTGAACGGCAATTTTGCTTCGCCGCCGCATTCTGCGCAAGTCGCGATAAAGGGTTCTCTGTTTCTCATTGAACTTTTCTTAGCGTCACGGCAAGCCTTACAACGCTGAGGCTCGTTCACAAAGCCTTTTTCCGCATAGAATTCCTGTTCTCCTGCTGTGAACACGAAATCCGCGCCACAGTCTTTGCACTGAAGGGTTCTGTCTTCGAATTGCATTTGATATACCTCGTTTTAAATTTTTCCGACCCCGGACGGACTTACACCGACACCTTTGTACGGGAACTTGTGAGTTCCTTTCAACGCTCTGGAATTAAGCTACTGGTCAAATTCTATAAACAATAATAATAAACAACTATTATTTATATAGTGAATTGTAACATTATATAACTCCTTTTGTCAACAAAAAAAAATAAATTCTATATATTTTGCATAAAATTTTCTTTTTCGATACATAAAATGTTAAACTTGCACAAAAAAAGCTTGCTTAAAATTCATATTTTAACCAAAAAAATTTTAATTATACAAAAAGGCTTGCTAAAAAAATTTTTTTAGTGTATAATAATTATTAAGTGAGAGAAATGGAGAAATTACTATGTTAGATAAAACAATAGCGTTTAAGTCGGTTCATCAGGAACGCGAGAGCGAGATGAAAAAAATCGTTTTCGAAGTTTATGAGGCACTTCAGGAAAAAGGGTATAATTCGATTAATCAGCTTGTCGGGTATACGCTTTCGGAAGACCCTACCTACATAACTACTCATCGAAACGCAAGAAACCTCATCAGGCATATTGACCGCGATGAGCTTATGCAGGAGCTCTTTAAAAATTATTTGGGGATATAGACCCTGCAGGTTGTCTGTTTGAACAGGCACAGCAAGAAATCTGCATTGGAAATTTTTTCTTAGAATTATTTTTATTCTTTCAGGTAAAATAGAGATATAAACCCGAAAGGAAAATTTAATAATGAGAAAACGTACTTCTGGGCTGATTTTAGCCTTATTAGTGGCTTTAGCCGCTGTATTCACCGGTTGTGAACCGAATGTTCCCGAAAATAATAACGCAAATGAAGAAGAGATTACTATAATTCCGTCAAATGACAATGCAAGAGTCACTGATGACAGAATTGAAGACAGGCTTGATGAAACAGATTTAATCGAAGACCCGTTTGATGACGAATTCGGCGATGAGCGCGAACGTGACGAAGAAGGAAATCTTTTAGACGAAGAACGTGACATGAATGACACGTCGGCAGTTGAGGGTAATCCCCCAGCTGCCGATTTTCACGATAACACGCTTGAAGATGCAATCCTGACGCTGTCTCTCTTCAAATCAGCCGCCGCTCAAACCGAAAATAAATCCGGAAACGCCGGTACAAGCGATTTTTCACATTTGAACAACACAAAAATAGGATGGGGCTTGGGCGCGCTCGTTGACGAAAATAACCGACCTGTTGACGCAGTTGATGCGAATCAAAATTACGGCAAGTACAGCGCGGCTTTTATCGGGGAAAGTACGCCCGATACCCCGACTGTCTATCTGACTTTCGACGAGGGATACGAAAACGGCTGTACCGCCGCGATTCTTGACTCATTAAAGTGGCGCAACGCCCGCGCGACTTTCTTCGTAACTTATGATTATTGCAAAACCGCACCCGATTTGGTTCAGCGAATGATTGACGAAGGGCACATGGTCGGAAATCACAGCTACTCTCACCCGTCGTTCCCCGATTGTTCGGTACCGCGGATTCGCGATGAAATCGGAAAGCTTCACGACTATGTAAAAGAAACATTCGATTACGAAATGTCTGTCATTCGTTTCCCCATGGGCGAATTCTCGGAACGGAGCCTCGCCGTGGCACAGTCTATGGGTTACACTTCCGTTTTCTGGAGTTTCGCGTATATGGACTGGAATGTTAATAAACAGCCCGACCCCGTAACCTCGCTTGAAAAAATCAAGGCGGCAACACACCCCGGGGGAATTTTCCTGTTGCACGCGGTATCGCGGACTAACGCGAAAATTCTCGGCGATGTGCTGGATTATTGGCATCAAGAGGGATATCAGCTCGGTGTAATCGGTGAACGCGCTGAACTTCAAGAGGAGGAAAAAACCACAGAAGTTTAATAAATTGATAAGTGTAAGGCGCGGTGCGAATTCCGCGCCTTTTATTTGTGGAAAACTATTGACAATTTTAAAAAAATAAAGTACAATCAGAAAAGAAAATACAAATGATATACAAAAGAGGTCTTTGATATGAAAAGTATGAAAAAACGGATTATTTCAATGTTTCTCGCGATTGCAATGATTGTAGGGATTGTGCCGCCCGTAAACACGGAAACGGTTTCGGTCGAAACAATGGTTATGCCGACCGCACACTATCTCGGACCAACCGGCGGCAAATTCATCGCCCCGATTGAGCCGATTGATGATAAAACAGACTGGATTGCTATATCGAACAGGGAAGAATTGGAAGCTATACACGATGACATTCTTAATAAGGATTATTCTTCTCCCAATCTGCAAAAGTATTATTATTTGACCGCCGATATTGATTTAGGTGGCGAAGAATGGAGTCCGATTGGAAACTTTGGCGATTTTTACTTTGGATATTTCGAGGGGATTCTTGATGGACAGGGATATATAATCAGAAATATGACAATAACAGAAAACTCTTATAATATAGGTTTATTTTACGATGCCGGTTATGGTATTGTAAAAAATGTAGGATTAGAAGATATTAACATCAATATTTCAACAACCGATTCACTCTATGGAGGAGGACTTTCCTACTCGGTGTGGAAAACTGAAAATTGTTATACAACAGGGAATATAACGGTTTCCGGTTCAGGTTATTATAATGATGACGGTTATTATATTACACCACACATATGCGTAGGGGGAATAGTTTACCGAAGCGCAGAAATCAATAATTGCTATAATACAACGAATATTACCGTTTCTTCTGAATCATATGCAACCGCCGGAGGTGTTGTTAATTACATTTCTGCGGGAAAAGTTAATAATTGCTACAACGCAGGAGATATAATTGCATTTTCTGAAGAATATTCTGCAAGTGCAGGGGGAATTTCCACATGGGGAGGGGATATCAACAGTTGCTATAACATAGGAAATATAACCGCTAATTCTTTAAATACAACCCCTTATAGATTTGGTGTTGCTCCTCTTACAACAGTAGCAGCCGCAGGAATCGGAGGTGCAGGCGGCACCACAAATGACGGCTTAGCTACTAATTGTTACAATACAGGGAAAATAACCGCTTCTACTTTAATAGGAAACGCAATGGCGGCTGGGATTAATAATAGTAGTAGCGGTTATGCCGGTAACTGCTACAATACCGGAGATATCTCCGCTTCTGCTGATATTACTATTCCCAATACCGCTTCAAGTAGCGTTAGAGGAATTTCCAGAAATTATTATCCCAAATATGGTGATGATAACCTATATTGGAACATTGAAAGCAGACAAATTTTGAACGGTGTTTCGCTTCTTGATTCAGAAAAAA
>Ga0082212_10010385_pt1 | contig 11913 bp, 11 predicted proteins | sample TergutNt197P3_FD_71548 | JGI IMG/M metagenome (GOLD analysis project Ga0082212, IMG submission 71548) | Neocapritermes taracua P3 segment gut microbial communities from Petit-Saut dam, French Guiana - Nt197 P3 | ecosystem: Host-associated > Arthropoda: Insects > Digestive system > Gut ... | reverse complement strand
GGTAATTGCAACAGGGTTCCAGCCTAAAACAATAATTATGGATGTCCAAAGCGACAGGGAAATTAATCAAAATCGTGATGTAGTGGGTTTGGAAGAATGGAATAGTTTTACCACACGTTCTTCCAGAAGCAGACTGGATTACCTTGCACAACGAAATTATAAAGAGGAAGATTTGGATGTTCCTACGATAATGCGGTTCCCCGAACCCTATACCGATGCCTGGCAGAGCCGGGGTTCCCCTTTAATAAAAGAGAAAGCGGAAGTATGAAGGATATTCTTGCCGGGTACAGATCTTTTCTCCTTGCCCTGGAACGCCGGGCTCCGTTAACAGCGGAAACCTATTTAGGAGAAATACGGTTTTTCCTCTCCTGGATTACCCAGTTGCAGGATCACGTGGAGGTTAGCAGACTCTTGCATGATGCAGATACCAGCATTCTGGCGAAATATCTGGAAGAACGGAGAAAAACCATTAATTCACGATCTGTTGCCAAGGCTGTTTCTGCCCTTCGTTCATTCTTCCGGTATCTGTGCGACGAAGGTCTTCGCAGCGATAATCCGGCAGCAATACTGGAAATGCCCCGGCGAACATTTTCTTTGCCTGCAGTGCTTTCCCGGCAAAAAATTGATGTACTGTTAGAAGCAGCAGACAGCACAAAACCCTTAGGGTTAAGAAACCGGGCGATTTATGAATTGATCTATTCCGCAGGGCTTAGGGTTTCCGAAGCTGTAAACATAAACACCGGAGATCTTTTTTTTAACGAACGTATTGTCAGAATACGGGGTAAAGGAAACAAAGAGCGGATGGCAATTTTCGGAGATGAGGCTGCGTTATGGCTAAAACGTTACCTGTCTGATGTTCGCCCTGTTCTTGCAAAACAACAGCATCCAAAAGCGTTCTTTTTAGGAAGAAGCGGCAAAAGGCTGTCGAGAAAGGGGATTTGGAAAAACTATTCCCTGCTTGCATTAATAGCCGGAACTTCTTCCAAGTTGCACTCTTTAAGGCATAGTTTTGCTACGGAGTTATTGGCTGGCGGCGCAGACTTGCGGCAGGTACAGGAATTACTGGGACATGCAGATTTGGCCACAACACAAATCTACACCCATGTTAATGTATCCCTTCTAAGGGAAAATCATAAAAAGTATTTGCCGGTATTGTGCAGCCAGGTTGTATTATTTACGGGGCTGTCAGGCCGGGTGGAGAAAAAGAATGGCGCATAAAGGGCTGGGAAAATCAATTTTTATCCTTATTGTTCTTGCTGCAGGTATTACAGGGATTTTTGTGTATAAGAAAATTGCTACGCGCAATTCCCTGGCTGCTCAAATTGCAGATTTAAGTCCTCGCGGGGCGCCTCCCCAATCTATCGAAGATCTTCGTAAGGCAATTGCGCTGTATGAAAAAAAGATTGATGAACATATTAAAGATGCAGCCCAAACAGGAATATACTGGAAAATACTTGGTTCCCGGCTTATGGATTCACGCCCGGGGGTAAAACCACTTTACGGCGAAGCCATTAAGGCACTGGAAAATGCCGCCCGTTATTACCCGGAAGATGAAACGATTCACTATATGATTGGCGTTTGTGCGGGGAGTCTTGCCAGCTCAGAGTATTTTTCTCCTGTTGATCAGGAAGAACATTACCGCCTTGCAGAGGCGGCATATCTTCGGGCGCTGGACTTGCAGGGACGTTATGCCAAGGCACTTTATGGTCTTGGCGTACTCTATGTATATAATCTGGGCCGTCCAAAAGACGCAATTCAGTACATGGAATTGTATGTAGATATTAATACACGTGATACCGACGGAATGTTTGTCCTGGCTTCCGCCCGGTATTTAACTGAAGATTTTGCAGGTGCGGTAGATCTTTATGATAGAATCATCGGCCTTACCAAAAATCAGGATATAAAAAAACAGGCGGAGCAAAACAAACAGCAGGTGATGGATGCGTGGTATCGGTAAGGAAAAAATTCCTGGTATTCACCGGATAGACAGGGATTCTCTCCGCTATCCTCCCTTATTGCGGGAAATTTTCGATCCTCCCGTTTTCCTTTATTGCCGTGGCAGTCTTCCTGATCCGGAAAATACTTCCGTTGCGCTGGTGGGAACCCGGCATCCCAGCCCGGCCGCATCAAGGCAGGCATTGGTCCTGGGGCGCGATTTTGCCCGGGCGGGTATTACAGTAATTTCCGGGCTTGCTCTTGGCATTGACGCCCTGGCTCACAGAGGCGCATTAACCGGTGGAGGTTGTACAATGGCTGTTCTGGGCTCTTCAGTAGACGAAGTATTCCCTGTATCAAACAGGGATTTGGCCAGGCAGATTATTAAAGCAGGAGGATCGCTTTTAAGCGAATATGAACTGGGTACCTTGCCGAAAAAGTGGTACTATCCTCAGCGTAACAGAATTATTTCCGGTCTTGCCAGGGCTACGGTAATAGTGGAAGCTCCCGCCGGTTCCGGTGCACTGTATACAGGCAGGTTTGCGCTTGAGCAGGGCAGGGATCTTTTTGTAGCCTCAGAAGGTGTTGCTTCCGCCATAGGAGCAGGTACAAAAGCACTGGCCATGGAGGGCTGCCCTGTAATTTTTTCGGCAGCTGATGTATTGTCCGGGTGGAACATTGATCCGGCATTGCTGCTGAAATGGAATGAGCAAAACAGGCGGAATGGCGGGACTTTACCGCTTGCTGCTTCACTTAAACAGGAACTGGATTTATAGGGGTCAAATTATTATGGAAGTAAATGCTATGGATGTGAAAACAAAAAAAACCAAAAATAAAACATCAAAAAACAACAATAAGCAAACCCTGGTTATCGTTGAATCTCCGGCCAAAGCAAAAACCATTGAAAAGTATTTGGGTCCTTCCTATACCGTTAAGGCATCTATGGGCCATTTAATTGATCTTCCTAAATCCCGTACAGCTGTTGATGTAGAAAACGACTTTGAACCCGAATACATTACTGTTAGGGGAAGGGCAAAACTGCTAAAAGAACTTCAGGGGGATGCAAAAAAATCCAATGAAGTACTGCTGGCAAGTGATAATGACCGGGAAGGAGAAGCTATAGCCTGGCATTTGCGGAATGCAATAACCGCCAAAACAACCAAAGTACCCATAAAAAGAATTTCATTTAACGAAATAACGCCTCAGGCTATTAAAGAAGCAGTAGACAACCCTTCTGTAATTGACGAGGCAAAAGTAAATGCTCAAAAAGCCAGGCGGGTTTTGGACCGTCTGGTTGGATATAACCTTTCCCCCTTGCTTTGGAAAAAAGTAAAGAACGGACTTTCTGCCGGACGGGTTCAATCTGTGGCCCTGCGGTTAATTTGTGAACGGGAAAAAGAAGTTGAATCATTTATTCCCGATGAATACTGGACTGTCGATGCAGATTTTAAAACCGGCCGGAACGGGGTTTTTACCGCCCAGCTTGTATCCTGGCAGGGGAAAAAACCGGAACTAAAAAATGAAGACGAAGTACACCGCCTTATAGATGTGGTAAAGGATTCACCCTGTGTTGTTTCAGATATCCGTGAGACTGAAAAGTCAGTACGTCCCAAGCCGCCTTTTACAACTTCGCAGTTACAGCAAATTGCTGCAAACAGGCTGGGCTTTACCAGCAAAAAAACCATGCAGATTGCACAACAGTTATACGAGGGAGTTAATACTGGATCAAGCCGTGTTGGATTAATTACCTATATGCGTACCGATTCAGTGAGGATTTCTGCCCTCGCTCTGGGCGAAGTACGGGAGTGGATAAAAAGCAATTTTCCTGATTGTCTTCCGGCTGAGCCGGTTGTTTATGAATCGGGAAAAAAAGTCCAGGATGCACATGAGGCGATTAGGCCAACTTATGTTAGTTATACTCCTGATTCACTCAAGGATTCATTAACACGTGATCAACAAAAACTTTACACTATTATTTGGGAACGCTTTGTTGCCTGTCAGATGAAAAATGCCAGAACCAAAACAATCAGCATTGATGTTTCTGCAGCGATTGCAGAGTCCGGGGGAGGAGGAGAAGGGATCTTCCGTATTTCCGGTACTAAAATTCTGGAAAAAAGTTTTTATAGGATAATAAAGCTCCTTGCTTCCAAAGAAGAAAAAGGCAGCACTGTGCCGCCTCTTAAACAGGGGGATGTACTAAAAGCTGAAAAATTTTACCCTGAACAGCATTTTACACAGGGTTCTCCCCGCTATACTGATGCTTCCATTGTTAAAATCCTGGAAGAAAAAGGTATTGGGCGGCCATCTACCTATGCCCCGATTATTTCTGTCCTTTTGGACCGGTACTATGTAACACGATCCAACAAGCAATTGGTTCCCACTTTGCTGGGCCGTATGATCAGCGATATGCTGGGTGAATATTTCCCTCATGTGGTAGATGCAGGTTTTACTGCAGCCATGGAATCAAAACTGGACCAGGTTGAAGAAAACAGTATACGCTGGCCCGACATGATAAAAGAATTCTGGGATCCTTTTAAGGACAGGGTTGATGAAGTAGGGAAAACTCTGGAATCGTACAAGGGGACATTGGATGAAATAACCGATTTTACATGCGAAAAGTGCGGGAAACAGCTTGTAAAAAAACTTGGCCGTTTTGGATTCTTTCTTGCATGTTCTGGTTTTCCTGAATGCAAGAATACCCGGTCGATTCCTCTTGCAAAGTGTCCGAAATGCGGAGGCGATATTGTTGCCCGGAAAACAAAGGGAAGGGGCAAGGAATTTTATGGATGTACAAAATTTCCCGAATGCGATTTTATTTCCCATTATAAACCCCTTTCACAGGATTGCCCCAGGTGCGGACAATTCCTTGTGGAAAAATACGATAAACGAAAAGGCAGTCATAAAGCCTGCATTAATCCATCTTGTGATTATCTTCATAGTACAGAAGAGGAAGAAAAATGATAGAACAGTACCTCCTTTATCTTAAGGCAGTGCGGGGAATGCAGGGACGGACACTGGCGGCTTATGGAAATGATCTTTCCCGTTTTGCCAATTACTGCAGCAACTTTAATATAATACCTGAATTGGCCGACAGCCGAGGCGTCCAGCATTTTATTGCTGACCTTTCTGCAGAGGGGATTTCTTCGGCCAGTGTTAACCGTTCCCTTTCTTCGATTCGCGGGTTTTACCGCTGGCTTATCAGGACAGGGAAGCGTAAAGACGATCCGTCCGCCGGCATAAGGAACTTAAAAATAGCCAGGACTCTGCCGGAATTTCTTTGGGAAGGGGAAATGGCGGTTTTTGCTGGGCTTCCCGAAAAAGAAGAGATACTCTGGCCGGTCCGGGACAAAGCGCTGATCCTTGCAATGTATTCGGCAGGGCTGCGTATTGCGGAGCTTTATTCTTTATCAATGTCCAGCCTGGATGATGATGCAGCTTCTGCACTTGTAACCGGCAAAGGCAGCAAGGAACGATATGTATTTTTTTCTGAAGAAGCCTCGCAGGCAATGAAAGAATATTTTCCCTTTCGCGCAGAAAAAATAAAGGCTGAAAAACCTACAAATCAGGTTTTTATCAATCGCCGGGGAGGGCCTTTGTCAGTTCCGGGTATCCGGTGGATTATCGGAAAATATGGAGAAAGATCAGGATTGGGTAAACATATCCATCCTCATGCCCTGCGCCATAGTTTTGCTACACATCTTATTAATTCAGGGTGCGATGTCCGCCTGGTACAGGAAATGCTGGGGCATGCAAGTATTTCTACCACTCAGCGGTATACCCATGTGGATATGGAGCGGCTTAAGCAGGCATATATGAAAGCACACCCTCATGCAAATATATATACAGGTACACAAAAAACGGAGGGTATCCAATGAGCGGTGTAATAATTCGATCGACCACTGTTCTTGCAGTCAGGCGAAACGGAGAGGTGGCCTTGGCCGGGGACGGACAGGTAACGCTGGGAGAAACAGTAGTAAAAAACAATGCGCGTAAAGTTCGCAGGCTATGGGATGGTAAAGTTCTGTGCGGGTTTGCCGGAGCTACTGCTGATGCATTTACCCTTTTTGATCGCTTTGAAGGAAAACTTAAAGAATATTCCGGCGATCTGGCACGGTCGGCTGTTGAACTGGCTAAAGACTGGCGCACAGACAGGGCTTTGCGCCGGCTTGAGGCAATGCTGCTGACGGCGGATTTATCCAAGACACTCCTTATTTCTGGTACAGGGGATGTAATTGAGCCGGCTGATGATGTTCTGGCCATAGGTTCAGGCGGTAACTATGCTTTGTCGGCAGCCCTGGCATTCCTTGAAGGAAGCGATCTTTCCGCTGCTGAAATTGCAAAGAAGAGTCTGGAGATTGCGGGAAATATTTGTATTTATACCAACAGGGAAATAACGGTGGAGGAATTGAAACCATAATGGAAAAGAACCTTGCACAATCAACCGTACCGGCTGGTGCGGCGAACGAAAGTTTACACAGTTCCAGTCTTGATCGTCTGACACCAAGGGAAATAGTAGCGGAATTGGACAAATATATTATTGGGCAGAAAAAGGCAAAAAGGTCGGTTGCAGTTGCCTTGCGTAACAGGATAAGGCGTATAAAGCTCGATCCTGAACTGCGGGAAGATATTGCTCCAAAAAATATTCTTATGATAGGTCCTACAGGGGTGGGTAAAACTGAAATCGCCCGAAGGCTTGCAAAACTTGCAAATTCACCTTTTATAAAGGTAGAGGCTACCAAGTATACCGAAGTGGGTTATGTTGGCAGGGATGTTGAGTCGATGATCAGGGACCTTATGGGTGCAGGCATACAAATGGTAAAACAGGAAATGCAGCAATCGGTTAATAAAGATGCTGAAAAACTTGCCGAAGAAGCCCTGCTGGATCTGCTTGTCCCCCGGCCCAGAAAAAAGAACAAGGATCAACCGCAGCAGGCTGCAAACCCCGTATTCCGCCCTATGGGTTCTTTTTCCTTTAACAATGACAATGGCCCGGGGATTATGGGGACTGCTATTCAGGTAGGCATACCAATTATGGGCAAACAATTTTCCGATGATGGACAGAATGCAGGACAACCTGCTGAAACCGAAGAACAAACCCCTGCAGAACAAGCAGTAATTAATGATGATGCAGAAACTGAAAAGAAAACTGATCATACCCGTGAAAAATTCCGCACCTGGCTCAGGGAAGGAAAGCTGGAAGACGGTACGGTGGAAATTACAGTAAATCAAAGTCCTCAACTGCCTTCTTTTGAAATGATGGGCAGCAGTATGGAAGACTTGGAATCAAGCCTTTCAGGGATAGCCGGTTTTTTTGGTGGGAACAAAAAGAAAAAACTTGTAACGGTAAAACGTGCAAGAGAAATCCTAATTGCAGAAGAAGCCGAAAAACTTATTGACAGGGACAAGGTAAGCGATGAAGCCAGAAAACGTGTAGAAGAAACAGGGATTGTTTTTATTGATGAAATAGACAAAATTGCCGTTCGGAGTGAAAGGAGCGGCGGCCCTGATGTATCCCGGGAAGGTGTACAGCGGGACATCCTGCCCATTGTAGAAGGGGCAACGGTAAATACCAAATGGGGGCCGGTAAATACCAGCCACATACTCTTTGTTGCTGCCGGGGCTTTTAATATAAGCAAACCGTCAGACCTGATCCCGGAACTCCAGGGCCGCTTCCCCCTTCGGGTTGAACTGGAATCCCTGGGCAAAGAGGAATTTCTTAGAATACTGACAGAGCCGAAAAATGCCCTGACCCGCCAATACAAGGATCTTCTTTCTACAGAAAATGTTGAAATAGATTTTACAGACGGGGCCATAGAGCGCCTGGCAGCCCTTGCAGCAGAAGTGAATAAACGGCTGGAAAACATAGGGGCCCGCCGCCTTCATACAATTATGGAAACCCTGCTGGAGGAACTTTCCTTTGAAGCTCCCGATGTAGCTCCAGCCAAGGTTACCATTACCGAAGACTATGTAAACGAAAAGCTCGAAGGCCTTGCAATGGATCAGGATTTGGGGCGCTACATTTTGTAAAGGGAGTCGCCATCCTTAAGGATGGCTATAAAGTAGCCGATGCTCAAAAGAGAGGTATATGGATGAATAGTTTTAACAGGACAATTGATGTACTCCACAGGGCAATGAATGTGGGGAACCTCCGTCATTCGGTATATGCAGACAACCTTGCCAACAAGGATGTCCCCAACTTTAAAAGGACAGAGGTAAATTTTGAAGCATCGTTAAAAAAAGCAATCCTTTCAGAAAGCTATAAGCCGGAATTTATAATGGCCAGGAGCGATCCCCGTCATGTAAGTAACTGGACAAAGGTCGATTACCGTGATGTGCATCCCCGCCGTGTACTTGATTTTGCAACTACATACGACAATAACGGCAATAATGTAGACCCGGAAAAAGAAGTAAACAATATTCTGGAAAACCAGATGCGCTACACACTGTATGCCCACGCAGCGGCGTTTGAATACAGTCAGGTAGCCCTGGTATTGAGGTCATAGTATGGGACTTTTCACTTCGATTAACATTGCGTCCAGTGGCATGGGCGCCCAGCGCCTCCGTACCGACGTTATTGCAGACAACATGGCCAATGCTACCACAACACGTACAAACGAAGGTGGTGTATTCCAGAGATCCCGCGTAATTATGAGGCCTCGTGTCCAGCAGCCGTACTGGCGCTCGCCATTCCTGCCCAAAATGCTCGATAACGGGCCCGGTCAGGGTGTGCGGATAACAGGCATAAAAAAAGATGATTCCCCGCCCCGTTTGGTGTGGAACCCTACTCATCCTGATGCGATTCTGGAAGGGGAAAAGACCGGTTATGTGGAAATGCCGAATGTGGAAATCGTAAAAGAAATGGTTGATTTGATAGAAGCAAACCGTATGTATGAAGCCAATGCCCAGGTGGTAGAAGGCTATAAATCGATGTTCCAGAGAGCTCTGGAAATTGGGGGGAAATAATAAATGACTTTAGCACCGCAGTATTTTAGCCCTGTTCCCATGCCGCCTGTTCCTTCTTCATTGCCGGATCTCCGGCCCAAGGTATTAAACGAAGAATTTTACAGCGGTAGCGGCAACGGTATTGTATCTCTGGGTAAAACCATAGGCGCAGAAAATGCAATTAAGGACGGGATTTTCAGCGATACTATGCTGAAAGCCCTGGACAAAGTAAGCGCATACCAGAAGTACAGCGACAATTTATATCAACAGGCAATCCTTGCGCCTGATTCGGTAAATATAGAAGACATATCAATGGCCGAAGCGCAGGCAAATATGTCATTAAATATAGCCAGAACGATCCTGAACCGTGTTGTTCAGGCATGGAAGGATATAGTAAACACACGATAATCAGACTTAGTGGGGGGGGAAATGGATTTCTTAAGAAAATTACTCGAACAGGTTAAAAACCTCTGGGGAAAATGGTCTCTTGTTCAACGTGCGATTTTTGGCGGTATTGTTGTAGTTGCACTGGTTGGGATCATTGCCCTTGTTTCGGTATCATCGTCTCCAAGTACGGTAAAGCTATTTACCAGGGCGATACGGGACGAGGATGTACTGGATCGGATCATCACCCGGATTGATGAAGAAGGGTATAATGTCCAGGTTACCAACGGGATCATCTCTGTTTCTGATGCAGCAACAGCCAGAAAAATACGCAATGTTCTTATACGGGAAGGTTTGGTCCCAACGGAGTTAAATCCATGGGAAGTTTTTGACAGGGAACGCTGGACCATTACTGATTTTGAGCGGAATACCAACCTTCAGCGGGCTATCAGACAAATGGTAACCGATCATATTAGAGCACTGGATGGCGTGGACGATGCCCGGGTAAACATTGTTGTCCCAAAGGATTCACTATTCCTTCAGGATCAGAACCCCGTTACTGCCAGCGTAACCCTTATCCCTACACCAGGCAGTGATATTACGGAAAACCGGAAGAAGGTAGAAGGCATTGCACGAATCCTTAAATTTGCTGTAGAAGGCTTGAGCGATGAAAATATAGTCATTACCGATCAGTCAGGGGTTGTGCTGAATGATGAAACGGACTGGAAGGACTGGGATGAACAAAACCTTGTCGAACGTCAGCAAAAATACATACTCAGTCTTGAATCAAAATACAAAGCGCTTATCCTGACAAGTTTGCAGAATACCTTTTCGTCTGACAGAGTTCTGGATATCAACGTTAAGTTTGATATGGATATGTCCAAAAGATCAGTCAGTACTACAAAATATACTCCGTTTGAGTTAAGGCCGCGGACTCCCGGTTTATCATATGACGATTCTGAGATTTTTCCAAACGTCCTCCTTTCTACAGAAAAATATGACACTACCTACGAGGGGACCGGTTTTAACCCGGAAGGCCCTCCCGGAGGGGAACCTAATGTAATGCCTGCCTATGGTGATGTTGCCAATATGCAGGGCAAAGTTACCCAGCATGTTAATAAAGATAATTATCTGGTAGGGAATGAAGTAACTGAAGAGGAACGCAAACCAAGCATAGACAGGGTTACTGCATCTGTAAACATTGACGGGGTCTGGAAAATTAAGTACGATGAAAAAGGGAACCCGGTAATCTTGCCTGACAATTCCCGTGAGCGGGAATACACCCCTATCGATCCTGAAGATATAAGAAAGACCGTATCTTTAGTTCAGTATGCCATTGGGTACAATGCGGCGAGAGGGGATATGGTTACGGTTCAAAACATCCCCTTTGACCGGACCAAACAATTTGCAGACGAAGATGCCGCTTACTTCAGGCAGCAGAATATTCAGAGAACAATAATTTTCTTCCTGATTGGGCTTGCTGTACTTCTTGTAGCCTTTGTAGTTTTCAGGATTGTATCCAAGGCAATTGAGAGGCAGCGTCTGGCTGCGGAAGAAGCCCTGGCACGGGAACGGCAGGCTGCACGGGAACGGGCGCTTCTGGAAGCGGAGCAGGAAGGTGTGGAAGTGTCCATGTCCGTTGAAGAACGAAAACGCATGGAACTGCAGGAAAATGTTATTAGCATGGCCAAGGATCATCCCGAGGATGCAGCCCAGCTGATTAGAACCTGGCTTTTGGAGGATTAGGCAATGGCGCAAGCGACAGTTGGCGGTGCTTCAACCACGTCCAAAAAGAAGGGAAACAAGGAATTTACCGGCCGCCAGAAAGCGGCTATATTCCTTGTCAGTATTGGATCTGAAATTTCTGCGGAGATTTTCAAGTATTTACGCGAAGATGAAATAGAAACTCTTACCTTTGAAATTGCACGGCTGGAAACCATAGAGCCGGAACAGAAAGACGCCATCCTTCTGGAGTTCCAGGAACTCATGATGGCTAACCAGTTTATTACCACCGGCGGTATTGATTATGCCAGGGAACTTTTGGAAAAATCCCTGGGAAGCCAGAAAGCAATAGACATTATTAACCGTCTTACTTCCAGTTTACAGGTTAGGCCGTTTGACTTTATCCGCCGTACAGACCCGGCGCACCTTTTAAACTTTATCCAGCAGGAACATCCGCAAACCATTGCGCTTATCCTTGCGTACCTGGAACCGAACAAGGCTTCCATTATTCTCCAAAACCTTCCACACGAAGTACAAAGCGATGTAGCGCGGCGTATTGCAACCATGGACAGGACAAGCCCGGAAGTTCTTCGTGAAGTGGAACGGGTACTGGAAAAGAAACTTTCTACACTGTCCAGCGAAGACTATACGGCGGCAGGCGGCGTAGAAAGCATTGTAGAAATTCTTAACCTTGTCGACCGTTCATCGGAAAAGCAGATTATCGAAGCATTGGAAGACGAAGATCCCGAACTTGCAGAAGAAATCAAGAAGAGGATGTTTGTATTCGAAGATATTGTTATGCTCGACGACCGTGCCATTCAGAAGGTTATGCGGGAAGTGGATTCCCAGGAATTGGCCAAGGCGCTCAAGAGTGTGGATACGGAAGTACAGGATAAGATCTTCCGTAACATGAGTAAGCGCGCAGCGGGA
>Ga0082212_10010384_pt1 | contig 11915 bp, 11 predicted proteins | sample TergutNt197P3_FD_71548 | JGI IMG/M metagenome (GOLD analysis project Ga0082212, IMG submission 71548) | Neocapritermes taracua P3 segment gut microbial communities from Petit-Saut dam, French Guiana - Nt197 P3 | ecosystem: Host-associated > Arthropoda: Insects > Digestive system > Gut ... | reverse complement strand
AAAAACTAGGATCAAAATGAGCTTCAGTGATTCGATGCTCCAGCCGTATATCACCATCAATGAGGTAAACGTCAACAGAACGCCGAAGGTATCGCATTTGGCGGCAACGTGAATGCGGTTGAGCACGTAATGAAATCGAAACAATCCCACGGTCGCCGCAAGCAGGGTCGCTAAACCGGCGGACATGAGCAAAACGGCAAGAGTGAATCGCGCCCATTGCAAAGCAATCATTCCAGATCTTCCTCTTCGCCTTCATTTTCATAACCCAGTTCCGCCGGATTGACGTGATGCGGCATAATGTAGCATTTGGACAATACGACCACCGCCAGAAAAGCGATCATCGCGTATACGATCGCTACGTCAAGCAGATGGCTTTCCCGGAACAGACAAGAGAAGGCAGCTATCATGATAATCGATTTGGTGCAGATGACGTTGATCGAGACGATTCGGTCGGTAAAACGAGGCCCTAGGATGGCGCGCACAAGGCACACGCAAATAAGCACGGACAACAACGCTGCACTGATCCACAGAAGCGCCGAGTAAGCGCTTTCGACAGCCTCCATAAAACCCCTTTCCGCCCGGCGCTGCGCGGGCAATAGAAATGGTTGCGGCTATATTATAGTATCAGCCTTCAAATTTCAGCAATTCCCGTACAAAGACGGAATCCTCTATTCCCTCCGCCATTTTGCCGCTCAGGCAGTGCACGCAAAACAGGCCGTCGTTCAACGCCACGGTAATGGTGCCGGGCGTCAAGGTCATGGAATTGGCCAGAGCGACCCGCGCGACGTTGGTTCTGAGTTTGGTGCGGAAATAGATGAGACGGGGCTCTATCTCTATGGTCCGGCTGAACACGATACGGAACACCACGGCGTTGGCTTTGCTGGTCTCCCATACAAGGATAAACGCATACCGAACCGCGCGCAGCAAATTACGCAGCAGTTTGCGGTCAGTGGCCGGTTTATAGCGCATGTGGACGCACGCGAACCGGTACACGGCGATGGATATGATTGCTCCCGTCACCGCTATTTCAGTACTCAGCCGCATAGAAAAAATCAACCACAGGGAAAGATATATGAAATACATTCAGAGTTTTTTCCCTTCCACGCATATACGCCGCTCATACCAATTCGCAATCAAACGTATGCTTCAAGGTTATTATATCCTATAGTTCCAACGCTTCCTAGCTCGTCAGGCGCTGCGGCGCGTTCTTGGCGCGCCATAGCGATTCCGCCGTAAAAATGATTATGCTGATCCAGGTGAGCGCAAAAGACAGGAGCCGCACGGGCGATACAGGCTCGTGGTACACCACCGCGCCGGTAAGGAACATCAGGATGGGCGAAGCGTATTGTACGAGCCCCACGGTGGTGAGGGGGCTTCTTTTCACGCCCCAAGCGAACATTATAAGCGGCACTGACGTAATCACACCCGTTCCGATCAGGAGGGACGTCGTCCACGCTCCGTATGGGAAATGCGCGGCCCCGGAATATTGGCGCCATACGAGCCAGGATAGTGCAAAAGGCGTTACGAACAGCGTTTCAATGGTAAAACCTACGAGAGACTCCACAGCCGAGAGTTTTTTCAAAAGACCGTAAACGCCGAATGAAAAAGCGAGGCTGAGCGATACGAAAGGCAAACGCCCAAGCGCGGCCACCTCGGAAAACACCCCGGCTGCCGCGATGCCTATTGCCAGCCACTGGATTTTATTGAGACGTTCCTTGAATACCACAAGCCCGAACAATATGCTGACCAGGGGGTTTATAAAATACCCGAGGCTGCATTCCAGTATTCTGCCGTTGTTTACGCCCCAGATGTAAATACTCCAGTTAGCGGTGATGGTAACGCTTGAAAGCGCAATAAGTACGAGCGCGCGCCGGTTCGAGCGGAACAGCGAAACAAAAGCCGATATCCCGCGCCCGGCGGCCAGCAGGGAAAATGAAAACACGCAGGACCATATTGCCCGGTGCGCGAGTATCTCCACCGGGTTTAAAGACCCCAGGGCTTTCCAGTAAACAGGCAGTATCCCCCAAAGAACATAGGTAAAAAATATCGCAAGCGCTCCTCGTGTGCTCTCTTTCATGCCATCACATCCTTAAGGGATATTATACATTGTCTTTTTTGTCATCAACAAAAAGCAAAACTCCCGATTACCATCGGGAGCTTGTCATTTATAATTCACTGCTGTTTTAGAGTTTGGTGGGCGAAACAGGGTTCGAACCTGTGACCCCCTGCGTGTAAGGCAGGTGTTCTTCCGCTGAACTATCCGCCCTCGCCGCAGCACAAAGGATAGTATAACTCTACTATTTGTTTATGTCAATCAGTTAAATACCGTCAAATTAATAAATGTAGCATTAATTATTCTTTTAAAAATTTGTCTATAAACACTTCCGAACTGACCGGTTTTGAGAAATAATAGCCTTGTATCATGTCGCATTCCATCTCTTTTAATTTATCAAAGTGTTCTTTTGTTTCCACTCCCTCAGCAACAATCACAATATTTAATTTCCTTGCCATAAATATTATGCTTGAAATTACTTGCCAAGCTCTCTCCACGTCTCTTGAACTCTCCAAAAAGCTTCGGTCAAATTTAACTACATCGACAAAAAAGTCTTTTAACAGGCTAAGCGACGAATAACCGGCGCCAAAATCATCAATTGAAAGAGTAAAGCCATTCTCATGGAGCTTATCAAGCACCGATACCAGAGCTCTTCTATCTTCAAGCATTGCGGATTCAGTAAGTTCAATCTCTAACAAAGTGTGAGGAACTCCATGTTTGTCAGCTATATCACAAAGTTCCGAAACAAATTCCGGATTGCTCAAGTGAAACCTCGAGAAATTAACGGATATTTTAATTGGGTGGATTTCAATATTTAAAAGGTTTCGCAAGAACATGCACGCCTGTTCAAACATAAACATATCGAGCTTAATCACGAACCCATTCTTTTCAAAAATAGGTATAAACAATACCGGAGATATCACGACGCCGTCCAGGTCCCATCTTGCTAAAGCCTCAGCTCCGGCTAGTTTTTCATCTTTAATATAATACTTTGGTTGAAGGAACATTTTGAAGTCGCCTCTTGCAAGGCTCTCATGCATTTTATCCTCTATTTCCTTTTCATATATTGCTGCTCTTTTCATCTCATCGTCATAACATTGAATCTCGTTATTCGCCAGCTTGGTTTGTCTCGCTATAAGGTGAGCAAAGCTAACTTTTCCTATTACTGAAGAAAGATCAGTTTCTCCTTTTTCAAGGATATACCAGCCGGATGGAAACCTAAGTTTGTAAGTGATTGAATCATTCATGCAACCATAGAAGCATTTTTCAAATTCAGCTCTCCTACGAGCAATCTCATCGAACGAACCGCTCTCAATCAACATAAAAAATCTATCGCCATATGCGTTTCCATAAGCTTCTTTAGTTTCATCCACTGATTCCCTTAATGCTAAAGTTACACACTTCAAGATTTTATCTCCAATTTCATAACTGTAAATTTCATTCAGTAGACTTAATTTATCGACATTAAAACGAACCATCGAATAAATCTTTTCCGGATGATCATTTATCAGTTTTTTTGCGCGCTGTTTAAATGAAACAAGGTTGGGAGCGCCAGTCAGTTCATTAAAATGCGCTAAAAAGTATACTTTTTTAGAATGTTTTCTGTGTGCTATCACAAGATATACTATCATTGCCGCAAAAACCAATATAGCAAATAACAAGAAATATGATGTATACGTAATAATATTGTCTACTGTCTTTGCAACCTCTTCATTGAGATATAGCACTTCGTTGGACGAGTAGGAGAGTATATCGTTATAGCTTCCAACGTTTCTGTTTATTACGTTGTAGTACAGCAGAATTCCTCCGTATACGAACGTAATAAGAACAACAAGTAACAAGTAAAATAGTGGCTTTCTTTTCGCTACGAAATTTTTCATTTAGTACTCCTTTCCAAACGCGAAAATCATCAGAAAAATATATCAACTGATGCACTATAAAGCTTAAAACAATAAAACCAATATTTTGTTATTTTTAATTTATCCTCTTCACAAGCAGCTATTTTTGTTATATAATCTATTTCTGTGGGCTTATAGCTCAGCTGGTCAGAGCCACCGGCTCATAACCGGAAGGTCCTTGGTTCGAATCCAAGTAAGCCCACCAAAAACTATTTGAGCGATAACCTATATCCATCTATCCTCTTAAGCAAAGAATCCAGTACTTCAGAAGCTCTTTTATTTAAAGGAAGATTTACAATTATTTTATTAACTATTCGGAGTTCATCAATCATTCTCATTGAGGCTGCATAATTTATATCTAAAAGCCAAGCCAGCTGCAATATCAAAAAATCCGCAAGCGACGAAACATTTTTGTATGAAGAATAACCATAATCTTCAATTTCTCTAAGCACCGATTCACTAAGCGGGGCGGAAATTTTATGCCGCGGCAATAATTCCTCAACTTCTCCTCTCTCTATATGATCTTGAACAAGGCGAAAAACATCAATTTTATCCGCATCCCTGACTAATTTGCAAAATGGGGCATATATTTCACTAATATTTTTCGGTAGTTCTTTCTTGTTATGCCAGCGCACTGATTCCATTATTGCTTCATAACCTTCTTCATCCGCAAATTCTTTAGGAAAAAAGCGCCATAACTCCTGAATCCCTCGTTCGCCATGATCAACTGAGGATGCGTCGGACAGGGTACCGAAATCCCGAAACTGAGAAAACCTGCCTATATCATGTAAAAGCGAAGCCGCCCTTCCAAGAAGCACGTCCTCATTATCCCAATTCATTTCAGTCGCAAGCCTGTATCCCAAGCTTTCGACCTTATATGAATGCGCTCTCTTAATCTCGCTTATAGCAGGAAGCTTTCCATCGCAAGCAAATGAGTCGACATAGTCCTTAAACCAGTCATGAATTTGTTTCAAATCATATATTTTCATTCTTTATCCTTTACCTCTTGATTAGCGACCAGTGAGTAAAACAGCTTTTGTTCTTCCCTTGTCATTTTATCTTTTACCATGAAATATCAGTGCAAAAAACCACTGGATTGCCGCGCCGCAAAAAGACGCAGCTCGCAAAGACGTGAAATAGACAAATTTCATTAATCGTGGTGAACTGCAAGTTCATGGGCATTTGTCTTTATTCTTTATTCTTTATTCTTTATTCTTTATTCTTTATTCTTTATTCTTTATTCTTTATTCTTTATTCTTTATTCTTTATTCTTTGTCTTTTCTAATCCCTAATCCCTAATCCCTGTATTTAAGCATTCCCGTAGGAATTATCCATTTCTGTGGATCGACAAACTTCCCATTTTTTTTGAGCGCGAAATGAAGGTGGGAACCCGTTGAACGCCCGCTGGAGCCAACTTTTCCAATAACGAAGCGGGGATTCACAAACTGTCCTACCTTTACTTTAATCTCTGAAAGATGTCCGTATATTGTCTCGCGATTTTCTGAATGTATTAATACCACATATTTTCCGAGATCTTCGCCGAAACCTGTTTTCGTAACTCTGCCGCCAAGAGCGGCTAATACGTTTGTTCCAAACGGACAAGCTATATCAATCCCGCCATGAGCTTTCTCAATACCCAAAAACGGATCAATTCGAATGCCAAAACCTGAACTCTTTATTCCTGTATCGGCTAAAGGCCAATTAAGCCCAAGCCAATGACCGTTTATTTGTATTGCGCCATCTCTGTCATTACTTACGCTTCTTTCAGCATTGACGGGAACGGGACAAAAAAATAGCAGAAAAATTAATGCAAAAATGTAATTGGAATTTATAGTTTTACTTAATTGATGATACATGATTTATAATTCTTATTTTTTCCCCCGCCAAACACTTTTCCTACCTTTGTCCGCCTCGTTGCTTTCCTCGTTTTGCGTTCCTTTTGTAAGTTCGGCGTCAATTGTTTTATCTGACACTACACAGTAAAGCTTTTCATAGAAGTATACAGCAGCGCTCCAAAATATACAAAAGAGAATTACGAGAGCAAGAATTTTAATAACGACCCCTGGAAGCGTAAAAACAACAAAATAAGCTATTTCAGCCAACAACCAAAACAATACGGCTATAGACGGCGCGAAAAAAACAATTATAAGCATTTTCCCAGGAACATCCGCGTCATGCCAGTAACCTTTCAGTTTATGCAAGATTCTTTTTATGTTGCTTATCGCTATTAAGCCCATGAAGAACGAGATAAACTTAGAAAAAAAATGCTGCATAAAAATATCATCTCCCAAAAATATATAGCAAAAATATATTACATGTTGAGGACGCAGCTATCCTTGCTCCATTCAGGGCAGGCGTCCCTTTTTATCCCTATGCCAATTATATATTATATAAATTTATCCGGGATTATTTTGTTCCATTGATTGTTCCCATTTGGAATACAGACTCTCAAGTTCATTATTATCGTTGTTTCTCTTTAACATAAGTTCGCGAATTTTTGAGGAATCGGAAAGGATTTCAGGTGAGCATAATAATTCGTCACATTTACTAATTTCATCTTCGAGAGCGTTTATTTTTGATTCAATATCTTTAAGCTCCCGCTTTGCAAGTATTTTATCTCTCAGTGCCGCATTTATACGCGTATTTTGTTCTCTTTTCCTCTGCTTTATTTCCGTTTTTGTAAGCTCAACTTTTAGTTCTTCACTCGTTCCATTTAGCTGTAACCCCCTCTTATAAATGAAATACGAATAATTCCCCGGATAATCCCAAATCTGCCCGTCGCGAATTTCTAAAACTCTGTCAGCTAATGAGTCAAGAAAATGCCTGTCGTGCGATACCAGAAGCACTGTTCCTGCGTATTGAAGCAGCGCTTTTTCAAATATCTGGCGCGTACTCGCGTCAAGATGATTCGTGGGCTCGTCAAGTATGAGGAAATTCGAATCCTGCAGGAGTACTTTTAGAAGGGCAAGCCGGGATTTTTCCCCTCCTGAAAGCACCCCTATTCTCTTATAAATATCATCCCCGTGAAACAAAAAAGCGCCCAGAAGGTCACGTTTTCGTGAAGCGTCAATTTTACCTGTTTCGCTTATTTCTTCAAATATGGTTTTTGAGTAATCAAGATTTTGCACGCTTTCCTGTAAATAATATGAACACTGCACGTTGTGCCCCAGGGTTATCCTGCCGCTCGCGGGCTGTTCTATTCCGCTGATCAACCTCGAGAGCGTGGATTTCCCAGAGCCATTGGCGCCAACGAGCGCAATTTTCTGACCGCGTATGATGGAAAAAGAGACATCCGAAAAAACAGTGAGAGGCGGGTAGATTTTCGACACATCTTCAACTCTCGCGACTTCATATCCGCTCTCTCTAGCCTCGGGGAAACGAAATGAAGCCTCAGGCGGAGATTCTTCCAGTTCTATGAGTTCGATTTTTTCGAGCGCTTTTATCCTGCTTTGAACTTGAGCCGCCTTTGTTGCTTTATATCGAAATCTGTCTATAAAAAGCCTTGTTTTCTCAATTTCCAGCTCTTGCTGTTTCTTTTGCGCCGCGAGGATTTCTCGCTTTTTTCTGCTCTCCTCAAGGTAAAATGAATAGTTTCCTTTCCATAACGTAATTCTGCATGATGACAATTCCGCTGTGACGGGGCACAGTTTATCCAAAAAACGTCTGTCATGCGCTATCACGACAATAGTACCCTGAAAGGAGTTAAGCCAATCCTCAAGCCACTCCATACTTTCAGTATCAAGATGATTCGTCGGCTCATCCAAAAGCAGAATATCCTGTTCTGAGTTACCAAGAGAAAGCAGTATCTGCGCAAGCTGAAGTCTCATTTTCCATCCGCCGGAGAATTCTGATACTTTGCGTTGCAGCACCTCGGAAATATGCGTATTGGTGAGGAACCCTAGGCCTTTCAATACTTTTCCTGTCCTGGCTGCAATCTCATGCCCGTTGTTCACATTGAACAATTCCTCCAATGAAACATCAGGAGCTAATTTTTCCGATAAATCCTGAGCAAGATGAGATATATTCATTCGTCTGGGAATATTGACGCTGCCGGAGTCAGGTTCTATTTCTCCAAGCAAAACTCTGAACAGCGTCGTCTTTCCCGTCCCGTTATTCCCCACCAAAGCGACGCGCGAACCATCCTGAATCTGCCAGTTCAGCCCTTTATACAACGAGCGCTGCCCAAAGTTTAATGAGATATCAGTAAATTGAATCACTCTATTCCAGCAAATGTATGAACATTCCCGAGCGCAGTTTTGGCTCAAACCATGTCGATTTTGGAGGCATTATCTTTCCGGCGTCGGCCACGGTCAGAAGTTGTTCCATGGACGTCGGGAACATGGCAAAAGCAACTTTCATCTCGCCGCTGTCAACACGCCTTTCAAGCTCTATAAGCCCTCTGATGCCGCCAACGAAGTCAATTCGCTTATCCGTTCTCGGGTCACCGATTCCAAGCAGATTGGTCAAAATATTCTTTTGCAGAATTGAAACATCAAGCGCTTCAATCGGATCGTCGATTACTATTTCCGGTTTCGCCGTCAGAATATACCATTGTTTATTCATATACATTCCAAACGTGTGAAGCTTTTGCGGGCCGCCGCCTTCTGAATGTTCGACATTGAATTTTTCACTTATCCTGTTCAGAAATTCGTCATCCGAAAGCCCGTTCAGGTCTTTTACAATCCTGTTATAATCCATTATATGGAGCTGTTCGTGGGGAAACATAACTGAAAGGTAAAAGTTATACTCCGCATTCTTGTCATATTTGGAGAGCTCTTCTCTTCGCATTAGCCCGACTTTTACAGCGGAAGCGTTTCTGTGATGTCCATCAGCAATGTAAAGAGCTGGAACTCGCTCAAATAAGTTTTGAATCTTTAAAATGCACTCATCACAGTCAACAATCCATGCCTCGTGCTTCACGTCGTCCGGGGCGACAAAATTATAAACCGCGTCATGCTCTGCAATCCACTTTTCAATTATCACATCAATTTCCGCCTTTGCCCTATATGTAAGAAATATAGGGCCCGTGTTTGCGTTCGTTATATCGACGTGGCGAATACGGTCGGCTTCCTTATCGGCACGGGTAAGTTCGTGTTTTTTGATTACTCCGTCCAAATACTCATCAATTGACGCGCACGCTACAAGACCAATCTGAGGCCGCCCGTTCATCGTCAGGCGGTAGACATAAAGACAGGGCTTATCATCTTGGATTAACACTTTATCTTCTATCATCTTATTCAAGTTGCTTGCGGCTTTTTCATAGACTCTTGGGTCATAAAGGTCAATGCTCCTGTCAAGGTCTATTTCAGCTTTATCCACATGTAAAAATGAATACGGATTATCCTTTACCATTTCTCTCGCTTCATCCGAATTCATAACATCATAAGGAAGCGCGGCGACTTTGTCGGCGAGCTTCGGGTCGGGGCGCACAGCCCTAAAAGGTCTCACTGTCGACATTCAGATCCTCCTCGTCAAATCACTCTAACAACCAATACTCCGTCAACGGCTTTAAGCGTATCCGCGCCCTTCGCGAGGGGCACGTCATACACCGTATATCCATATTCGCCCCTCGCGCTTGACGCAACAGCATTAGCATTAACTATGCCGTCCATCTTCCCGACCAGCCCGTCAACTTTTTTGTGAAGCACAGTTATTCTTTTGCCCGTAATCTCACCGAGCTTCACGTTCGGATAATTTACAGAGTTGACGATGCTTCCTGTCTCAAGATAGTCCTTAATCTGAATCGCCGCCATATAAGCGCAGTTTTCCTCCGACTCAGGGGTTGAGGCGCCAAGATGAGGGATAGTTATTATTCCCTTTGTCCCCAAAACATCATCGACAGGGAAATCCGTTACATAACAGGCAACTTTTCCGCTGTCAATAGCCGCTTTAATATCCGGGTTGTTGACAAGCTCCGCGCGCGCCATATTCACTATACGGACACCGTTTTTCATCTTGCCGATTGCCGCAGCGTTTATCATACCTTTCGTTTCGGCGCTCGCGGCGATGTGAAGCGATATATAGTCGCATTCGGAGTAAATCTCGTCAAGAGTGTCGATTTGCTTGAACGAACTGTCGGCGGGCTTTTTCGACCTGCTGTAACCGAGCACTTCCATACCAAGCGCATGAGCTGCGCGCGCGGTCAAAATACCAATTGCGCCAAGTCCGATAATACCTAATTTTTTGCCCATAATTTCAGGGCCAACAAACTCGCCTTTGCCTGATTCGACAGCTTTTGCCACTCCTTGTGTTCCGTTAAGCCCCTGACACCAAACGACGCCGTCGTAAATTTTACGGGAAGAAATAATAAGCCCGCAAATAGCCAATTCCTTAACAGCATTTGCGTTTGCGCCTGGAGTATTGAACACAACGACGCCTTTCTCCGAGCATTTATCAACAGGGATATTGTTTACCCCCGCGCCCGCTCTGCCCACGGCAAGGAGCGTTTCGGGCAGCTGCATTTCGTGCATTACAAAGCTTCTTAAAAGTATCGCGTCAGGATTTTCGCATTCTGACAAGATTTCATAAATCGACTCCGGTAAATGACTAAGGCCTGTTTTTGAGATTTTATTCAGTGTTAAAATTTTAAACATCATAAACTCTCCCTCGGAAACTATTGATTTTCCATATCAAATTTCTTAATCTGTTCCACTAACAGTTGAGCGCCTTCCATTGGCATACCGTTGTACATACTAGCGCGCATGCCGCCGACTGATCTGTAGCCTTCAAGCGTTACAAGGCCTTTTGAGGCGCATTCTTTAATGAACTTTTTATCAAGCTCTTCGCTCGTTGTGAAAAACGGAACGTTCATAAGCGAGCGGTCTTTTTTGTTTTGTACATGCGCGGTAAACAATTTCGATTCGTCAATGGCGTTATAGAGTATATTCGCTTTTGCTTCGTTAATTTTTTGAATCTCAGCCACGCCGCCTTTTGCTTTGATCCACTCGAACACAAGCTTTGCAAGGTAAACCCCGTATGTCGGCGGAGTATTATGCATAGAACCTTTTTCCGCGTGGGTCTTATAGTTAAGCATTACAGGCGTATCAGGAATGGCATATCCTATAAGGTCGTCCCTTATAATAACAACAGTTACGCCTGCAGGTCCCATATTCTTTTGCGCCCCTGCATAAATAAGGCCAAACTTACTTACATCGTACACTTCCGAAAGAATGCTGCTTGACATATCGCAAACTAAAGGTACATCCCCCGTTTCGGGATACTCTGTAATGCGTGTTCCATAAATTGTGTTGTTCATTGTGATATGGAAATAATCGGCATCCGGCGTGAATTTGCTCTTATCAAGCTCTGGAATATACGAGAAATTTTTGTCCTCGCTGGAAGCTACAACAGTAACGTCGCTGAATCGTTTAGCCTCTTTAATGGCTACGGTTGACCAGTTGCCTGTATTCACATAGTCAGACTTTTTAGTTTTGGAAAGATTGAACGGTATCATTGCAAACTGAAGGCTTGCTCCGCCCTGTAGGAAAAGAACTTTGTAGTTATTCGGGATGTTCATTATTTCACGCAAAAGCGCCTCCGCGCCCTCAATTATTTCCATATAGGCTTTTGAACGGTGGCTCATTTCCATAACGGACATACCGGTGTTGCCATAGCATAAAAGCTCGCTCTGAGCTTTTTCCAACACTTCCAAAGGCAAAATAGAAGGGCCCGCTGAAAAATTGTATACTCTTTGCATGTAAAAACCTCCTAAGATATTTTTATACTTGCATATTTTCAATTATACTATTAACGCTAAAATTTAGCACGGATTCTTAATTATTCAATATTATCCATGCTATATTTGGCAACTCAAAGCTTTCCGGCGCGGGTCGCTCATGGGCGAGGCTGCTGAAAAAGTGATTTGTTGTAAAAAGCAACATTACAAGGGCAGTGTTATGTAAGGAATATGCAATGATATATTAGCAACTGGAAGCACATCATATTTAGCGCTGAAATACTTATAA
>Ga0082212_10010383_pt1 | contig 11915 bp, 10 predicted proteins | sample TergutNt197P3_FD_71548 | JGI IMG/M metagenome (GOLD analysis project Ga0082212, IMG submission 71548) | Neocapritermes taracua P3 segment gut microbial communities from Petit-Saut dam, French Guiana - Nt197 P3 | ecosystem: Host-associated > Arthropoda: Insects > Digestive system > Gut ... | reverse complement strand
TGTGCTGTAATAATTGAATATACAGAGCATATAATTAACATGGGTAATAAATACAATATTAAAGCAGAAATGATTGCTGCTATTATTGTTAAAGAACAAGCGACACAATCGTTACCAGATAATGCATTGATTTATGATTCTTTACTAAGAGGTAAAGGGCATAGTTATGGATTAGGTGCAATATTTCCAAAAACAGCTATGGATGCATGGGAATATATAGTAAAAAATAATGTCACTGAGTTATCGCTGATTGATTATTATTGTCAAGTTTTCCCATTATTTATTGGGCAATTTGACCAAAACAATTCTGAACATGTAAACATTATTCTTGGTCTTGAGTTGATGGCTAATGACTACTTTAATATTGAAACTATTGCTGCTATTTTGAGTCACAACTACGGATTATTTAAAGATAATTATACTTCTTATGAAGCTGCGTTCTTTATAAGATTTGGTTGTGATTATGAAAGCAAAGATGCTTGGCTGGTTAATGACATATATGCTGGTTTTACAGAAGAGATATATGGGCATCTACTTTCATATTATAATACTGGACATGATTACGTATATACAAAGAAAGATAAGGAAAAAGATGATGATAAGGTATTAGTTAATGATGCAGGCATCAAATATGCAAACTATACCAGAGAGTATTTGCCAATATTAAAAGATATTCTATTTGATCCAAAAACGTTACATTTCTACTAATGCGTATCAGTTTATAGACCATATAGGCACTGTGGATAAAGCAATCTAGATTATCCATAGTGCCTATATCACAAAAAAACGAAAGGAAAAATCTATTATGACTAGCAAAATAAAACAATATAAATATATTACAATTATTCCATTACTATTAGTATGTATACTGTTAGTATATATGTTTCGTTATCAATGGTTTGGGTATTGGAAAATCGTAGAGATAGATTACACTATATTTAGCGTTAATACTATTCTTAGTCAACTTGATAGAATTATAGATAAACATATGAAACTTTCAGGTAATTATACCTACGATGTGCAAGTGTTCGAAATAACACCTGATAAATTATACTTAGTATATAATGGATATAATAGTAATAATACCCCATATGTTTTATATCTATATATCGATAGATCAACAAACAGATCTATGTTTAGTGTGGGAAAATCATCAAAAGAATATGGACCAGCAATTAATCCAGATGAATGGCATTATGAATTAGAATATTTTTCAAGCATATTTGGATATAATTATAGCTATTTATTACATCATCCAATGAGTAATGATGAGTTGAAAATCTATAGTAATGAGTGTGGATATATAGGAAATTTATATGACGGTAGTTATGCGGGATACGGTACTAAAATTTGATATAAGATAACTGTTTATATTTATTTGTTTTAACCAAACATATATTTTTATTCACGCATGTGATCGGAGTTTTGGAGGGAGAAAATTATGAATATATGTAAAATAACTATTATCTTAGTATTAATATCAATACTAACGGCGTGCAATACTATTGTTGAAAACAAAGAAATTCCCCTTTCTGACATTAATCAAATTGAGCCTTTTTTAGTGAGTGATATTGAACCGCTCATTCTTGATGATGTTAAGACAAATAAAGAAAGCTTAAAGCTGAATGATAAAATTAAAATGTTGAATATTAATTTGCCTGAACATATATATAATGGAGATCTTTTTATTGAAAATGCAGTGCTATTATCCGAACTTGAAGAATTAAACTTTCTTCTATTTACAGCTGAATTACCTTCATTATGCGGGGCTGACGATGAAAATGAAAGAGCAAGCAATAATGATCATCCCAGTACATTTCTTGTTAGCAAAAAAACAAATACAATTAATGAGGCAAGTGTGTATTTTCTAGAACTAGATAAAGTTGTTAAGAAAATAACACCAAAGACTATTTATTGTATTTCGATTGATGGAAAACGTTTTGCATGCATGTCATTTAAAATAGATCATTCTGATTGGCAGAGTAAAAACGAAATGGAATTGGAAATATTTGAAGGAAGCAATTCAATAGGTTGCTTTCGTGATGAATACGTTGATCTGCTACTATCGCCAGATCTATCATATTATACCTATAGTCTATACAGTATAACAAGAAAAACTAGAAATTTCACATATTCATTGTATAAGTCCATCAACCAAGAGGAAATGTTTTCATCAACTTTTCTAGATACGAATATGATTTTCAGCGATAATAATAAATACTTTCTTAATAAAAATAATCATTATGATGGATTTATAAATATTTACTCAATGATTGATAATAGCTTGTACGAAAAAATATATTTTGAAGAGTCTATTACTGTAAAGCAAATGACTGCTAATGATGAAATACTATACACATCAGGGATTAACACATATTTAACCGTAAATAATAGAGCGGAATCGCTTCTTATTGGCCAATATGTATTCGACCCTTTGCTTTCACCAGACGGTAAATACTTAGCATATACATTTTGCCCAGTTATAGATTATGGCAGCTATGTGAAATACAATATCTGGCCTACTCCAATTGATGATGAAAATGCGGAAATATTAAGCCGTATTATAAAAATGCAAAAAGGTATTTACATTCTAGAGCTATTTAGCGGAAAAACCGCATTTTTACCCTTAGCGATTGATGAAGGACATGGAGGCATTGGAATTATTAGCTGGGCAGTACAGGATTCCATTGATCAATTCATTAAGGATAATCAATAATACACATGAAGAACACTATTTCAATAGCCAAAAAAGTATACTTAACAAGTGTATCCAAAAGCAAAAAGTGTAGAATGTGAAAAATCGCACTATACACAATGGCTTTGGCTACTTGATAGCCAATGAATGGATAATCGCCAAGAACGGCTACGGTTACCATGGGTTGGGAACCAACCCCGACCCATTAAAGCAAGAAAACGGCGTAGTAGCCTATGACCGATGCACACTTCACTCTCTAGTAGACAACCCCTATATCATGAAATTAGAGATGGATCTAGGAACCGCTATCCCCGAACAAATCTTTATTATTGATCCCGAAACAGGGTAAGCCACACCCATCAGCACTCCATCACTTGAACAAATCATAGTCATCAATGACGAAGTGCCCAAAATAACACCAGTAATAGGCAATAAAAACTACGCGGTGGTACATAAAGACTATGTCTTGGACTATACAAGCCCGCTGAAAAATGTTATTATGGAGGTAGAAAGCGGAGACGGCGGCTTAACTTACCGCTACACCTACGGCCTGCAAAAGAACAGCGTAACGATCTACGACATACCCAATGGCGCAGGCAGCCTGCTGGAAAAACAAATCTACCCCAACGGCGCTAAAGACATAGTAAAACTCTACTACCACCACGACCACATAGGCAGCACGGACTATCTGACCGACAACATAGCAGGTAAAGTGACCAGCTACGCCACCTACGATGATTGGGGCGAGCTGACCGCCAAGGCGATAGTGAAAATGGGGCTGAGGATGCTGGATTTGGTGCAGGAGTACACCGGACATCCGTATGACCAGGTGCTGGGGCTGTATTACGCTAAGGCTAGGATGTATGACGCGGCGGATAGGCGGTTTATGGCGAAGGACTGGATTAAAGGCTATATAGTTAATCCACAATCGCTTATTCAATATACTTATGTAATAAACAATCCAATAATACACATTGATCCAGCAGGTTTAATAAAACATGATGCTTTTAATGATTTAGCAAAATGGTATTATGGAATTGGTGGAAGAAACAATTACAATGCAACCTTATCTATGGTTTCACTACTAATGGGAAAAATAGTTGAACGATCTTCTATTAGCACTACTATTGCAGATGATGAATATAAAACGAGTGCTTTGAATACTAGGGTTCATAATATTGCGCAAGTATTGCTCTATGATCAGGTAAAAAAAGTGTTTGGAGGTAAAATCAATGTTGAATTGGAGCATAAACTAACTCATACAGAAAATGGTAAAGAAACATATAAATATATTGACTTACTGGTTATTGAAGGCAGTAATGCCATTATATTGGAGCTTAAGTCGTTAACTTATCTCAATAATGAAATAAACTATGCAAAAGCTAAAAATCAAGTATTGAATTATTACAGTTTGCTAATTTGTGAAAAGAAGCTGCAACAATGCACTTTTTTTTACTTTGGAGATTTTGAAGCTACAATTCTTAGAACAAAGGCATACAATGCCACCATGAAACTAGCATATAAAGGAAACGGTATTTACTCTTACCAAATATATACCTATGATTTTGGCAATAGAATACAAAATATAGCTCAACCAAGATCGCAGTCAGCTTTTGACAATATGTTGCGAAATTACAAGTATGTTGATGAAATATACCAATACTTATTGGACTATGCGAAATTCGCAATCGAAATAGATTCATCTATTTTAGTTGCTCAAGCACTTACTAGTGCTGCCTATATTGCGTTTCCTTTAATATCAGAATTGATTGCATCTGCTATTCCGGCTTATACTGCCGGAACGGTAGCAGCTCCAGAAGTTGCAGGGGAAATCATTGAGTTTATAAAGCCGCTTGTTAATGAAGCTATAAAGCACCTTCCCAAAGCTAGCGGATTTTAAGTATTAGTTATATTAAAACATAAGGCCCGGGCTTTTTGACATAAAAGGCCCGGGCAAAAGAATTGAGGTGTGTCATGACATATAACATAAAAAAAATAATTGAAACAGATATCAAGCAACTCGGTATCATGCCTTTTACCGATAATAAAATGTCAATTAAAAATGGATACCTATATTGTTATGTTGACGCCAAAGAGAGACCTAAAAAAACTCTTCGATTAGGCATAGATAGAAGTATTCTTATAAAAAACATAGCATTCGAAAAAGATGTCGCTTACGCAAAAGAGCCAGTTTTGTCGGATGATTACGTTTACCATGTTATTCGAAAAACCTGGGAAAAATATTATATAATAAAAGAAGATAAAGATTTGAACTGTTTATCTATTTACAATTTAGATGAAGGCTTGGATATTTGTCGAGTCCATTTTATTACAGATAATAATGAAATAGTTTTCACTGGAAAACATCATAAATACGGCGAAGTTTTATGTCAAGCAGCACTAGACTGGAAAATACGCTGGTATCATTGTGTTCGTTACGGTTATCACTATAACAGAGTAGTCATTCCATTAGAAAATGGAAAAACAATGATTTCTGCACTGGATGCTGACTATAATCTAGAAAGCTACCATATAGTTAATAAGGATGGATATTTATTAAATATTATACACGCTTTTGGGTATGATGACAATCCAATAAAAGATAACAATAGTGAGAAAGTATTAATTCACACTACAATGCCATGGTGCCCCAAAAGGCAATATATATTACATAAGATAAGAATAATGGATCCATCCGGGTATGAGATAGCTAGACATGATATAAAACATGCAATGTTTATTTATCGTTTAATTAATGAAAGATACATAATTCATGACTCAGGTTTTATGAGTCAATATCTTCATTTATACGATTTAAAAAACAGAAGGGATGATGCTAAAATTACATTATCAAAGTCACCATTTGCAGCAGCTTTCATTAAGAAGATAATAGGGTTTATGAATGATTTTGTAGTTATAATTTCAAAAGACACATATTTTGAGATAATATGCCTTGACATATTGTTTCAACAAAAATGGAAATTTACTTTAAAAGGGGATTTGGTAGATGCAGATTTTGTTAATGGTTACTTATATTATATTACATCAAATAAAGCGGGAATTTATAAATTGATATAAGATGTTAATGAAATCTTTTTTGTGACTATTTAATCCGATGTGTGTCGTTTTACCACGATACCGTAGGCAAGCAAACCTCTATCACCTATACCGACAACACAACAGCAATCTACATCTATGACCAGCTAAACAGGATGACCAACCTAAACGACGCAGAAAACCAGAACACATCATATCAATACAACGCAGCCGGTCAATTGATTACCATGACTTACCCTAACGGCTGGGATGAAACCTATACCTATGACGACGCCGGTCAGCTCCTCACCCAATTAGCCAGTGATCCTTTAAACAAACCAAATAAACAGATCCTGCATACCTACGCATACGACCCACAAGGCAACATCCTAAACGAAGCCCGCACCGGCGCAGGCGGCCAAGACAAATTCGACTACACCCACACTTACGACGCACTGAACAGGCTCACCAAAACAAGCGGGCTATGGGGTTACAAAGAGCATACCTATGAATATGACAGCCTAGGAAACCTGCTCTACGAGAAGAACGCCAACGGCGCCAAGAAAGGCAATGAATACTGGTACAACAACCTCAACCAGCAAATCGCCAAACTGACCGACGACAAGGACAGTTACAGCTATATTTTTGACCACCGCGGTAATCTAGTAAAAGGCATCTACCACGGTAACGGCTCCAACGCCAACCGGGTAGAGGAGCAATATGTCTACGACGCCGCCAACCGCATGGTAAGGGGCAGCAAATATCTGGGCACAAGCGTAGAATATGAAGAGTCCCACTATGTATACAACGGCTTTGGCTACTTGATAGCCAATGAATGGATAATCGCCAAGAACGGCTACGGTTACCATGGGTTAGGAACCAACCCCTACCCATTAAAGCAAGAAAACGGCATGGTTGCATATGACTGGTGCGTACTTCACGAATTGTCTAACGACTCTTACTATGCAAAAATGATTTTAGAGTATAATTATGGCAACCTAGGTGAAGAAATCGTCATTATCGACCCTGAAACTGGGCAGCCCATACCTAACAACAACCCCGCATACGAGCAAATAATAACCATCTACAACGACATGCCCGACATAACATCGATAATAGGCAACAAAAACTACGCGGTGGTACATAAAGACTATGTCTTGGACTATACAAGCCCGCTGAAAAATGTTATTATGGAGGTAGAAAGCGGAGACGGCGGCTTAACCTACCGCTACACCTACGGCCTGCAAAAGAACAGCGTAACGATCTACGACATCCCCAATGGCGCAGGCAGCCTGCTGGAAAGGCAAAACTACCCTAACGGCGCGGAAGATATAGTAAAACTCTATTACCACCACGACCATCTAGGCAGCACAGACTATCTGACCGACAACATAGCCGGCAAAGTAACCAGCTACGCCACCTACGATGATTGGGGCGAGCTGACCGCCAAGGCGATAGTGAAGATGGGGCTGAGGATGCTGGATTTGGTGCAGGAGTACACCGGACATCCGTATGACCAGGTGCTGGGGATGTATTACGCTAAGGCTAGGATGTATGACGCGGCGGATAGGCGGTTTATGGCGAAGGACTGGGCTGGAAGCAATATTGTAAATACGCAAACCTTTGCCCGGTACAACTATGCACTAAATAACCCAATTGTGTTTTTTGATCGTACTGGTTTAAAACCAGAATTGGTTGAAGGAGCGAAGATAAATGTTGCTGGTGGCGGAGTAATAAACGTTGTATATGTTGATGCTAATAATAACAATAGCGTTTATGTAAATTTTTACGAGGCTCTTGAGGCATGGGGTATAGACACAAACAATCCAAAGTTTTATAAAGAATATGATAATGGTGGTTGGAAAATGATACTATCATTGCCATTAAACAGCAGATTTTCCCGTGAAGGCATTATTGAAGAAAAATGGGAGTACATGGTTCGTGGTGATAAATGGGGAATGTATTTAGAAGCAAATGCATATGACTACTATGGAATAGGTTTGCAAAGAGGTGTTACTATGAGGATACCAGCATATCAAATGGATAGTTTGCTGCTTGTGAATATTTCCTACTTTGCTCAGTTTATGTGTAATATGGCTTTGGATAAAAAATATAGTTTTAACGATGTGCTTAATGCTGCCCTAAATATACAATTGCCAGAGACATCTGTTTCAACAAACCTAACAACTAACTCTTTTATTCAAACAGAAGTGTGGAAGTTCTTTATTGGCAAAGGGTTTACTCCAGCACAAGCCGCTGGAATAATGGGAAATGCTGAGCAAGAATCCTCTTGGAATCCACTGCGTCGTGGTAATGGAAGTGGGTATTGGGGATTGTTTCAAATAAACAGAAATTTATCGTCTGAATTAGAAATTAAATATCAAGTAGCTGGCCTTGATATGACAAAATATGGATATAATGTTTCTACATACCAAGGTATAGGTGCGCAGAATAAAATTTTCTTAGATGATATGACTAAAATATTGGACGTTCAGTTAAATTATATATATGACGTAAAACCAACAGGTGCTAACTGGATAACTCCTCTCAAAAACGCTAATTCATCAGATGAAGCCGCAGAGGTATTTTTAGTGCTATTCGAGGGTGCTGTAAGCACAACCCAGATAGAGAATAATAAAATCAAGTTCTACAAACCTTATATTGGCCGTTATTATCAAGAAACGGCAAAAAGAAGGACATATGCTGCAAAATATTAAAACCTACAAAAATGACATTTTTTCAAACGTATCCATGACGAGTTATGCGTTATAAACATGCATTACAAGCACATAGACAGTAAGTATCAGCTTATGTATACACTTGAAGGTAAGATACTAGTAACGTTAAATACCTTAACACCATAGGACTTGGTATAATCCGCAGTACAAACTGTAATCTGCTCCTAATTCTTCTGAGCCGAATACAAATACCAAAACTCATCCATGCTGCTACTGTACTGCGGATTATACCAGAATTTTACTAAACCTGCATAAAATCATTTTATTTTCAATGAAGCTATTAAAATACATGATTGTTGGTTGGAGGTATATTTATGAAAAAGATTAATATAGTATTAGTGCTTATGGCATTATTGTTAACAATGTTTACTGCATTTTTTGCCATAAAAAAATATGAATATAAATTTGATCATATTGCTGACATTGAAAATATAAACAATATGATTACCCCGAACAGCACTAACGCATCAAGTGTAGTAAAGTCTGGCGCTATATCAACTGATGCTAAAAGAAAGATTATGCAAGACATCAATAGTAGGGTATCATGGATAAAGAAACTTATTGATAACCAATGGTATTACGATCATTATTATTTCGACGGCGTGATATATAGATACTTTTGTAAAGGTATTGAAGACAATTCATTAATTACATATTATTTTTATTATGATGAATACGAGAAACTAATATACGCCGAAATTGCCCATTATAGGACTGCTCTGTATTCTATTAGCTTTCATTCTAATGAGCTATTTCACGTAAAAGTGGGACCTTTTGATTACTCTGGAGGGGCGTTTATTGATGGTAATATTTCAGATGTTCAAATTGTTATCGCAGAAAATCCAAGTTACGCTTTTGTATTAGAAGATCTTGCTTTTTGCTTAAGTCATGCGTATCAATAAACATATTTGGGAGATGAAGTTATCCCGCCATCTAAAAGAAACCACCCCCGATGTGGAATGGCTTAGTTTTTTGCAATGTTTGGCCATCAAGTTTGCCAAAAGATATATGGATTTATGATTTTATGAGAACTTCACCAAAAATACAACCATTCCCAAAATATACTAAGATTTTGATTTAGGAGGTGATGATAAATATGAATGATCCTATAATAGAAATACTAAAAAAAATCGAACCTTGGCCAGCTATGTTTCTTGGCAGACCTTCTTTGACTAATTTGGCAGGTTTTCTAGAAGGATATATATGCTGTTATAGAACATTTATGCTAAATAATGCAGAGGAAATAAGCAGCGCCTATTGGAGCTTTAGAGAACACGTAAGAGGCTTATATCCATCTGGTAATAGGTTTGTTTGGGAGTCATTGTTGGACGCATGCGAAAATGATGAATTTAGAGCGCTTAACAAATTCTACGAATTATTAGATTCGTACTTAAACCCAGATCCTGATGAGATGAGCAAGTATTGGCATGATCGTCGTTTTATTCCTCCATTACCACGGGATCATAAACTTAGTGAACCATGGTGTGAAAGCTTAGAAAAACCAGAAACGGTTGAAATCTCGTATGAAGCAAAAGACAAAATAAGAAACCATTATGTTGACGATTGTATCCTTAGTGAAGAAGTTGCGGCAGAAATAGCAAAAACTATTTTTATCTCTGCCTATGGAGAAAAATATAATCCTGTATTACCAATAGTTGTAAGATTTGATGCTAAAAGTGAAATATGGTTAGTTTTCAGCCATGCACCTAATAGTGAGGAGGAAACATATTTCACCATTCTTATGAGGAAAAAAAACGCAGAGATTATTGCCATTTGGGAAACAACGGTACAAACGGAGTGATAATGAGCATGGGCGATCTGAAAATAGATATACAAAAAAAGCCTCGGTGATCAAACCCAAAAACAGTTTCAGCGATTTTATAAGCAATGTTAGAGGTACCCTTAAGCCGTTAATACTGATAAAGGCACAACATTTACCCCATCCTTACGGTGGTGCGCAAAGCCATTCCCTGTAATTACGGTTAGCGTAGGGGGCGTTATGATTTTTTCAGTATCAATTTTCTGCGCGAATTTAATAAGGTTTTTTGCGGCAATGTCTACTGCGCCAATTCCCAGCTTGATTTCAAAAGCCCCCCAGCTACCATCGGCATACTCTACTATGGCATCAATTTCCAAACCCCGGGAATCGCGGTAATGGAACAACTTGCCGCCGCTTGCTTCAGCATATATCCGTAAATCTCTGACTGCTAATGATTCAAATAATAAACCAAAATAATTTAAGTCTTTAACTAACTTGTCCAGGGATAATCCCAATATGCCGACTGCCATAGAAGGGTCGGCAAAATGACGCTTGGGGGCTTTGCGGAGCACGTCCGCCGAGCGTATATGGGTACTCCAAGCCGTAAGGTTGTCTATCACCATTAGACGCTCCAGCGCATAAAGATAATCGGCGACAGTTTCATCATTCAAATCTTTATCGCTCCCGCTGCTGTCTTTAGCCAATACGGATAAGGCTGCTTCAGTAGAAATATTTCGCGCCAGGGATTGAAGTAGCCGTGTGATTTTATGTGGGTCGCGCCGCTTTTCCGACACCCTGCTGAGGTCGACTTCAGCTACTAAAGCCATATAATCGCAAATGAAACGGAACCCTTGCGCACTGCCGGAACCTATCAACCCCGGCCAGCCGCCAAGAGTTATTTTTTCAGCCAACTCCCCTAGGTCAAAAGATACGGGTTCAGAAACAGCATGCTCGCCTTGCACTAATTTAATGAGGCTTACTTCACCAGTCGACCAGTTTTTCTCATATAAAGACATCGGGCGCATCTTAATAATAGAAAACCTGCCCGCTCCGGAGTGGCGTTTCGCTTTGTCGTCTGGTGTAGCTGACCCTGTGAGGATAAACTGCCCTTTTTGTTTGCTCTCATCAACAGCATGCCTAACATAATTCCATATTTGGGGATATTCCTGCCATTCGTCGAGCAAGCGTGGCGTTTTGCCTGACAAAATGATTGTAGGGTCAATTTCCATTTTAATTCTAACTTGTTCGTCCGCGTCAAGCCTTTCCACGCTAGCGGATACTTGTTTGGCGGTCTCTGTTTTGCCGCAGCCTTTTACACCTACGATAAGCACCGCGCCGGAACTATTAAGACGCTCAACAAGTAATCTATCAGCAAATCTATTATAGTATTCCATTCAGTATCACCCCTGTGAAACATAGCATATCACAATATCCGCTAGAATGCAAGCAAACAATCCGCTAAAATGTAAGGTAATTATCCGCTAAATCATCAGCCAACTATCCGCTAAATTATCAGCGAACTATCCGCTAAATTGTCAGTTTAGTTTGTGTCAATATCGCAAAAAATCCATTTTCGCACAAAAACAAGATATACCCATGGACGGTAAGATTTGCCGTAATTATAACGAGGATTTTTGTCGTTGGGCAAGGCGGACGACGACGGCGGGCTAAACGCCCGCCTAGGAGG
>Ga0082212_10010382_pt1 | contig 11915 bp, 12 predicted proteins | sample TergutNt197P3_FD_71548 | JGI IMG/M metagenome (GOLD analysis project Ga0082212, IMG submission 71548) | Neocapritermes taracua P3 segment gut microbial communities from Petit-Saut dam, French Guiana - Nt197 P3 | ecosystem: Host-associated > Arthropoda: Insects > Digestive system > Gut ... | reverse complement strand
AACCAAATTGGAGATAAGTATTTTTTCAAGGCCCCCTTTAGTCTTTACGATAAGCGCAGCTTCATCTTTTGCGGGGAGTGTCTGTTCCAACAGTTCGTCAAGGACGGGGAATAGTTTTTCATGCGAGGTAGGTTTAAGAAAATAATTGACGGCTTTTACCGAATAGCTTTCGGCAGCAAAATTATTAGATGAGGAAATAAACACAATTGGTGCGGTTGGGTTAAAACGGCGGATTATCTTTGCGACCTCAATGCCTGTTAAGTCGGGCATGATTGTTTCAAGGCAATATATATCAAACTGCTTTCTTTTTTTCAGGGAGAAAACCAGGTCAAGACTGTTGGAAAAGGCGGTGTATTCGCAGCGTATCTTTTTTGTTTCGCTGTATTTGCTGATAAGTTGTTCCATTGCGGACAGATCGTCCCGGTTGGTATCACAGATTGCAATGTGCAGCATACATATTTCCTCCTAATCAATGAGCAAAGTTAGAAACTCTTCGAAGAACCTCACGCGGAGATCGCAAAGATCGCAGAGGGGAAAAAGAATATTCTTATTCTCCTCCTCTGCGTCTCCGCGCCTCTGCGTGAAATCTTCTTCAAAATTTCTCATTGCTTTATCAGCTTAAACCATCCGTATAAAAGATCGGTCGTACCACTTATTAATTTCGCTCCGTCCCACTGCTGGCCCCGATAGGTCATTCCGTTCTTAACGTTGGTAAACTGGTAGAAACCGTTGCCTGAATTGGTTACATACCAACGCTCGTCTGTAGTGTTGGTTCTGGGCTGTACTACCACTGCCGCACTTTGATACCTCATTCCCTCTGACTGACTTCCGGCGGGAATTATGGGCCGCACAGCCATCACCCTGTTGGAGGCAAAGTGGGTGATGATATACGTCCAGTCGGCTTGCCGTTCAAAACGCCAATTCGACTCGGCGCTTCCGGCGGAAGTAAAGTTATGGGCAAGCTGCGGGTTCCCGTTTATGGGGTCCCCTCCAACTTCCAGGAAACCCTTTCCGGAATCAGACTTGTACCGCGGCTGTATCTTGTAGACGCCGTTCGCTGCGGGGATAAACCGGTCGGTATTGCCGCTTACCGGTACCAGCGTGAATCGCTCATTTACATAGACTTCATCAGTGTCTTTTCCGTAACCCTTACCGTATCTATAATCCGCTAAAGTATGCGAAGACCCGGCAACAAAATAATAATCGTTTGCATTCCGGCCGCCGAACTGAATATTGCCGTTTATGCTGTCGATTTTAACCTCGTTGTTGCCGACGCTGGTAATGCGCCAGCGCTGGGTCATGCTTTTAGCTTGAACAGGGGTTATATCTATTCCATACGAAGCTCCATATTCCGTAGGCGGTATTGTCACCATTGCGCGTCCTAGTTCGCTTCTCATGGAAATCGAGGTCGGGTTGGGGATGGCTCTGTTCCCAAAATCATCCCACTGGAGAAAAAGATGCGGGTCTTGATTACCGGCATCATAGAAGAATGAGGTAAGCACTTTGCCGCTGCCGACAGCAACTATCTTGTACGTACCGTCGCTTTGCCGCTCGATGCGGAATTGCTGATTCCTGGCAGCTTTGAACGTATGCATCCGAAGAAAATTGTTCGTGGCGCTGGTTATTTCCAGTACCAGGCCGTTACCGCCGGCCAAATAATATGTGCCCGAATAGTCAGCCAGCGTCGGGGTTGCGGTTACTGTGGCAGGGCTTTTCATGTTTATGTCGCTGCCTGTCGCTTGTTCCATATCACCAAGCGCTTCCAGGAAGGCGCAGTTGGTGAATGTAAGTACTATCGCAAGGGCGATGAACTTTGCAGTTAGTACGATTGTCTTTTTCATTTTGTTTCCTTTGCGCCATGGACGGCGCTGTTTCCAAAGCTTTAGGTGGGGTTTTTTCTACGAAAAAACCCCAAGCTGAAAAATCAACAAGGTATACTCAACCGAGCCGCTTTGCGGCGAAGGTTCCCCTCTTGATGTTGATTTTTCAGCACTTCAAAAAAATAATTTATTTCCAAATTTCTCTCACGGAGTCACAGAGGCACAGAGGAGGAAGAATAAAATATAATTTTTCTCCGTGTGAACTCTTCTCGAGCGTACAGAATGGTTCCGCCCTGCTACTGTCTGGTGAATGTTTCACCATAATGGGTAAGTGTTTTCCCCACAAGCGTATACGGTCTTTCTTCAACATACTCTTCGCCCTCAAACATTGTGATTGTGGCAAACATTCCGTTTCTTACCGTGTAGTTGATTACATCCTCACCTAATTCAATATCACTCAGTTGCAGAACAGGCTTGTCAGTATTAGACGTTCCTTCCCTAAATGTATTCCCTGAAAACACCCTAACACGCCTGTAGTGCCCATCCCAGCGTTCGCCATAACCCCACTCGCCCACATATATGCCGTCAGGTATTCCGCCGCTGCCGACTGCCGCGGGCTGTGCGGGCGGCGTGGGGAGCTGCCCTGTCCACTGCCGCTGTGTTACCGAATACGAGGGCTGGCCTTCGCGTTCGATTTCCATTGTCAGGTCGCTGTTGGACAACGGCTTGATAAAGCGGTACGACCTGCCGGGCTGCGTTCCTTCCATAAACACCCTAAAGTTCTGGATGGTGTAGTTGGAAAAGTCGTGCAGAACGGCGCCATTGGTGCCCAGAATCTTGATGTTGTTCGACGAGAACTCCCAAATCGCATTGTAATTGTGATCGAGCCATTGCCCCACGGGGAAATTACCCAACTGGATGGTCTGCGCGCTCACGGACATTGCCACGAGTGCTACAAACAGTACTAAAACGAGTTTTTTCATGTGAAACTCCTGTAAAAAATATATACAGCCCTACGGGCAAGTATTCCCAAATTCCTCACGCGGAGGCGCAAAGATTGCAGAGGGGGAAAAAGAATATAGTATATTCTTCTCCGTGTTCTCCGTGCCTTCGTGATCTCCGTGTGAACTCTTCTCGATCATCCCTTCGGGGCGGCTCCCCTGTGGTTTCTGGGGGTTCCCCCAGGGTTTGGGGGAGTGTCCCCGCTGCTTGTGGCTACTCACAAAACCGTTCCGTGGGTGCCCCGTTACTTTTTGAAGAAGTCATGTGTTTCAGGTAGTGATCCAGGTCTGCTGGCATCATGGTGGAAGGATAGCGTGTTCCCTTCAAGCGTATACCGCATACGTTCAACACGACCATCACTCAAATTAAAGGTTAATATTCCGTTTTGTGCCGTGTAGGTTCCTTGTTGAACGTACCCGGTGGTCTTCCAAATTTCTTTCATCGTATTCCCGGAAAATTCATATGATACGTCGAAAACTTCGTTAGCATACAAGCCGTCCGGTATTCCACCGCTGCCGGCAGCCGCGGGCTGTGCGGGCGGTGTGGGGAGCTGCCCTGTCCACTGCCGCTGAGTTACCGAATACGAGGGCCTGCCTTCCCGGTCGATTTCCATTACCAGGTCGCTGTTGGACAACGGCTTGATAAAGCGGTACGACCTTGCCGTATCGGGGCAGGTAAACGAGATGCCGGGCTGCGTTCCTTCCATAAACACCCTAAAGTTCTGGATGGTGTAGTTGGAAAAGTCGTGCAGAACGGCGCCATTGGTGCCCAGAATCCTGATGTTGTTCGACGAGAATTCCCAAATGGCATTGTAATTGTGATCGAGCCATTGCCCCACGGGGAAATTCCCCAACTGGATGGTCTGCGCGCTCACGGACATTGCTACGAGTGCTACAAACAGTACGACTACTAGTTTCTTCATGTGAAACTCCTATAAAAAATATATACTCGCTTCCAACGGAAGCGCGCCCTACGGGCAAGTATTCCCAAATTCCTCATCTCAAAGACTTGTTTGCTCATCTTTGTAAACCGTACCGATTTATACAAATAAAGAAAGGGGTTTTTGGCGAAACAGGACAAAATGCACACGAAACAGGACAAAATGCACATGAAACATGGGGAGAGTTCGCTTCACAATATTCCCAATGACCTCTCGCAAAGGCACGAAGATCGCAGAGGGCGCAAAGAAGTATCCTTATATTTTTCTTTGCGTTCTCAGCGACTTGGCGTTCTTGGCGAGAACTCTTCTTTAAATTTCTAACTTGCTCCCTCCTCATTCCTCATTCCCCTCACGGCGCATACGAATAAATCGCGATCCTCGCATAGTTATGCGGGTCCCGGATGGCCCAGTAGACTCTGCCGTTAGTTGGGTTGTAGCGCAGGACATCGTTGTAGCTCAGGACTATGCCGGGCAGTTCTTTGACGGGCGACAAGAGGCGGCCGGTTCTGTCAATGACGGCGGAATAGGCGTTGACGCTGTTCAGTTGTTCCCACATCAGCAGGAAGCGGTTGTTGCCGAGCGCGGCGATTTTGGGGCTTATGGCGTTGTGCGTGTCCTTGTTAGTGTAGTTGGTAATATATACCGGCTCACTAACGGTACTCACTGCTTCGTCAATGGTTACGATAAAGAGGTTGCGTGACTCGTTGTGCGCGGTGGGGGCAGGCCTGGTTTTGTTTTCGTAGGTTCCCACAAAGATGTAGCCGTCGTCTCTTCCGGAGCTGTTTTGCGTTTTTACCACGCCCCCCATCTGCGCGAAGGTGTAATTATATTGAATGTCTCCCGGGAGGTGCCCAGGGTATCCGTTGGGCATCGCCGCTCCCGGCCCGCCCCCCTTGAACGTGAACGCTTGCGCCTTTCCGGAGACGGCTCCGTTCTGCCATTTTGCAAAGGCAAAGGTTCTCGGGCCCCCGTCTCCCTGATCCGCAAAGACAAAGCCGCCTTCAACCGGGAGTATCCATTGATTGAACGAATGGCTGACTAAGGGCATATTGCGGTCAAGGCGTGCGAAGCTGTCTTTGTTCAGCACAAAGCCGTATGAAGCCTGATGATTGAGGCCGTCCGGCGCACGAAACTGCTGTCTGCCAAAATAAACGGCGATCATGTTGCCGGACACTTCCAGCCTGCATGAGCTGGCCTCAAGGGGTCTTTTTACTCCTGAGAAAGCTGTGTTGGCGTTTCTGTTAGGGTCTGCCTTGAGCCTGAAGGTATTGGTCTTGACGCCGGAACTGTTGTACTTTACCAGCGCCATGTTTTCGGTGTTCCATGCGGCTTCGTCTTCCTTCTGAACGTCCATAAAGTAAAAGATGTAATAATTGCCCTCGCCGTCTTTGGTAAATGCGCCCACACCCTCAAGCTCGCAGGGAAAGCGCATGGTTTTGGTAAGGCGAAGATCGGCGGTATATTCATAGACGTAGGTGAAGCCGTTATCCAGGGCGCATACGCTTATGGTCCCGTCGGTATTGACAAGGGTCATAACGCCTGGGGGGAAGGTATACGGATTTATGCCGGTGCCGCTCCTGTCATACGTAACGCCGTTTACGGCATGGTCAACATCCTGATACACAACGCTTACGCCTGCCGCCGGCGCAAGGGGGAGGTTTACCTTAAACCAAAACGCGCTGCCGGGTACGCGCGGCATATAGGTCCCAGCCTGTCTGCCGCCTGAGTTGTATACGTCCTTTATGGTATTGACAAGATCCATCGTTATATACTCTCCCAGCTCTACATTTGCCCCAATGGTAATGCGTGCCAGTTGGTTGTTCATAAACGCCCGATGTCCAATGGACTTAACGCCTGGGGGTATGGTAACGCTGGTCAGCCGGTTGTAATTAAACGCCTCCATCTCAATGGAGGTAACGGTGTTAGGTATGGTAACGCCGGTCAGCATTTTATTTAAAAACGCCCTGTACCCAATGGCGGTAACGGGTTTGTTGTTTATCCGCTCGGGTATTACGACGTTTGCGGCGGTTCCGGTATAGCCGGTAATGGTTACCGCCGAGGCGGTTTCGGTGTAGCGGTAATCGCCGCCTGCGGGGGCGGTTACGGGCGCCAGGGAAGCGGCGGCCCAAGCGGTGGAGCCTACGGCCGGCCGGGTATACGTGCCCCCGCGTCTGCCGGTGTCGTTGTAAGCGTCCCTCAGGTGTGCATCGCAATTGTCTATCAGCCAGCCTCCCAGCGTTACGTATGCGCCGAGGGTGATGCTCGTTAGGGGGCAGTGCTGGAACGCATGGTTCTCAATGGTGGTAACGCTCGAGGGAACGGTAACGCCGGTCAGTTGGTTGCCCTCAAACGCACCGGCCCCAATGGAGGTAACGCCCGGGGGAATGGTAACGCTGGTCAGCTTGTTGAAGCGAAACGCATAGCTCCCAATGGTGGTAACGCTCGAGGGAATGGTAACGCTGGTCAGTTGGTTGCCGTAAAACACACCGCTCTCAAGGGAGGTAACGCCTGGGGGAATGGTAACGCTGGTCAGCTTGTTGAAGCGAAACGCATAGCTCCCAATGGTGGTAACGCCGTTGGGAATGGTAACGCTGGTCAGTTGGTTGTTGGCAAACGCATAGTTCCCGATGGTTCTAACGCTGTCGGGTATGGTAACGGCGGTCAGTTGCTTTTCGTAAAACGCCTGTTGCCCAATGGTGGTAACGGGCTTGTTGTTTATCCGCTCGGGTATCACCACCGCGCCGCCTGTTTTGTTGTAGCCGGTTATGGTTACGGCTGCGGCGGTTTCGGTGTAGGTGAAGTCGCTTGCGGGGTTGGGTGTCTGCGCAAAGCTCAATGAGCAAATAGCAATGAGCAGTGAACAAAGAAAGATGGGCTTTTTCATGGTAAATTTCTCCTTAAAATATTTGATTGCCTTCAGGGGGCTTTTGTGGTATAGTTCTCCGTATGACGCCTTGCCGCCGTATGGCGGCGTTTAATCCATTCCGCTCGGCAAACGGCCCGGAGGGACGTATGACCATAACGAAAACGGTAGAAATCCCTGAAAACCATAAACTGGTTATTGACGTTCCCCGCGAAGTTCCGGCGGGGATAACAAATGTGGTTATCCAGTTCCCCATTAAGGAAACCGTTGTTAAAAGACGTATGAGTGAAGCCGAAGAAATTGAATATATAAACAACAACATCGAATGGCTTGCCAGGGAAGCTATGGAAAATCTTTCATACCAAAGCATGTATTTGGACGAAATGGAAAAATGAAACGCGGCGATTTGTACCGGGTCTACAAGGGGAATAAAGACGATCCGAAAAATTACCGTGTTTATCTGGTTGTCTCCAGGCAGATACTGATCGATTCCCAATTTCCTACATTGATCTGCGCTCCGGTTCGCACCAGGTATGGCGGTCTTCCTACCCAGGTAGAGATTGGCGTAAACGAAGGGTTGAAACACGACAGCGCTATTTATTGCGATGACCTCATCAGTCTCCCTAAATCCATGCTCACCGATTACGTTGGTTCTCTCTCTGATGACAAAATGGAGGAAGTTAATACCGCCCTCCGCATAGCTTTGGCTGTCGAATAATCCTCTTATTCCCTCTTTGCGATCTTTGCACCTTGGCGTTCTTTGCGAGAACTCTTCCATAACCTATCTAACCAAAATATCCACGACGACGTTCTCGCCGGTGTGGGGGTTGGAGCCGGAGTTGGGTGTTTGCACTTTGCTATAGGGGATGGCGCCGAGGACGTTGGCGGTGTCGTTGATGCTGCCGGCGGGGCGGTCGTTGCGGTAGACGAAAACTTGAGCGGTTCGGGAGCCGCTTCCCGCCCTCCAGATTATCTGAACGCGGTCGCCCGCACGGGCGGTAAAGTTTGCTTTGTGCGGCGTCCTTATACTGGTGCTGGTTGCCGGTTGTGCGACAAGGACGGTCGGTAATCCGCCGTTGACGCTCATCCAAATCGAGCCTTCGTTCGGGGTCCACGAGTTGTTGTTGTACGCGGGGTTCATTTGTAACTCCACGGTGAAGGTTCCGGGGGCGGTCGTTACCTGCCCGGCGGCAGGTTCGCCATACGTTATGCTGTTGGGCGTGCCTCGGGCGGTTACGGTAAAAGTGCCGAAAGAGGCGGCGTTTTGGTAACTGAGCTTCAGTGAGCCGGAATGGGCGCGGGCGAGTATGTTCGCATTATCCTCCGGGTTCCTTGCCGGCGTGTCGGCGTAATAGACGAACACTTCCTCCACTCCCAGGTGATCCGCTCCTCCCATCCAGAGCACTTCCACCTTGTCGCCTATGGCGGCGCTAAAGGAGCGTTTTAACGGCGAGCGGCCCATGCTCAAAACAACCTGCTCTGGCCCGCCGTTTATCTTTACCCAAACCACCCCATACCTCCAAACTTTATGATCACCCACGACAAGGGCGTCGTTGCGGTGGTCATTGCGGCGCGCCTCAACGGTGAATTGGCGCTGGGGCTTGGCGGGAACTTCGCTTGGGTGATCGGTGTCAAGGACAACGCGGAAGCCGACGTATAACGGATCCAAAGGAGTAGGCCTCCAACGAGGTACCTGTCCGATACCCGGGATTATGCGGTCTGCTCCGCGGGCCGTCCACGTGCCGCGGCGGATTACTTTTTGGCCGCCTTCCAGCGGCCCCCAGGGGTCGGCGGCGGGCATTCGGGAGAAATATTTATCGTCTAGCCAATCGCTCATCCATTCATTGTGGCCGCTCATCGCGGTGCCCGCGCGCACAGCGTGTTCCCACTCGGCCTGGGTGGGCAGGCGGTAGCGGTTGGTTCCTTCTTTCAGGTTGAGCATGTTGATGAAATCCTGCGCGTCATACCAGCTAAAATGCTGCATGTGGCCGTCGGGGCCGGGGCGTCCGCTGTTGGTACGGTTAAAATTGGCAAAATCGGTGTCAGCATTCATTCCCATTACCGCTTCCCACTGCCGCACGGTTACGTTGGTTATCCCTATATAGTAGGGCCGGGTGATGCTTGTCTCGTATTGCCCGACGCCCATCTTGACGGTTCCCGGCTGGATAAGCGTAAACCGCATCCCGGCGCTGTTGGTGTACGTGTTGCCGCTTGCCCTTGGCGTAGGCGGCCGTGATTGCCGGCCTATCCTCAGGTCGGGCGCTTCCGCATTCTTGCTGCTGCTGTCGCTGCTGAACCCCTCCATAAGGCCCTTCGCCATTACGGTCGTTGGCAGTAGCGCTAACAAAATTAGCACCATGCACATAGTGATTGCTTTCTTCATAAATTACTCCCATGTTTTATTTTTCACGCGGAGGCGCAAAGATCGCAGAGGGGGAAAAAGAAAATATAATTCTTCTCCGTGTCCTCCGTGCCTTCGTGAGCTCCGTGTGAACTCTTCATCTTCAATTCTTTGCTCATTGTTCTTTGTTCAATTTGTTTGTTCCTTTTGTAAACCGTAGCGATTAATACAGATAAGGAAAGGGTTTTTTGGCGAAACAGGATAAAATGCACGCTAAACAGGACAAAATGCACATGAAACAGGGAGAAAGTATTCAAAACCGCCTTAAAAACAGATAAAATCTAAATATTAATGAACATACTGATTTGCGATGACATACACGATGAAGCCCTCGAACTGGAAAAAACGATTGTTTCTTGTGGAGGCAATGCCTCCACAGGAGCTATTGCCGGTTTTGAAGCTCATTGCGTGCTTTTTAAAAACGGAGCGGACGCGCTTTCTCATATACAGAGCGGCGCGAAAGTAGACGTGTGCTTTCTGGATATACTGATGCCGGAAATGAAAGGGACAGAGCTTGCACAAAAAATACGCAAAGCAGGCTTTACGGGGGAAATTGTATTCCTTACCTCCACCAATGAATATGCCGCCGAATCGTATACAGTAGATGCGTTTTCCTACCTGTTAAAACCGCCCAAAATGGTAAACGTGGCGCAGGTTCTGGCCAAAATACAGAAAAAGCGCGAGTCCGCAGATACCGCCGGTATTTATATAGGTACCAGAACAATAGCACGGTTTTTGTACTTCCGTGAAATTTCCCATGTTGAAGTTATACGAAATGATGTTTATTTTCGTTTATTGGACGGAAGCGAGATTGCGGTATACGCCCCTTTAAGCGAATTTTTGTCCGAACTTCTGGAGGACGGACGTTTCGCGCAATGCCACCGGTCTTTTGTGATTAATATGGACGCTGTTGTTAGTATCAGCGGCAGGGATGTTTTACTGCGTTGCGGCAGGAACGCGCCTGTCTCAAGAAACTATACGGGGTTTGTTAAGCAATATTCCCAATGGGTGTTTGGAAGGGGGAAATAAACGGATGATGGGAATATTTGAACTCTCCCGCTATGTTGTCATGGTGCTGTTTGCCACGGCGGTTTCAGTCAGTTTCGCGGGAATGGCCGGTACACGGAAAAACATTCTTGTTTTTGGGTGTTTTTGCGCCGGTGTATTTTTACTTCAATTCATCATCGGGCGGTTGTTGAATGACATGGTTTTAATGCTCAAAATCTATCCGCTGTTGTGCCATGTGCCGATTGTTGTTTTTATTGTCGTATACCTTAAGCGTCCGCCACTGATTGCGCTGACCAGTGTGTTTCTCACCTTCCTGTGCTACCAGGCTCCCCGTTGGCTCGGCTCTTTTACCAGCGAAGTTTTCAAAGTTGTTGCCATGAACCTGGGCGGAATTTCCCACGGTGTTTCCATGAACGCCACTATAGTCCGCGAATTTATTTCTATTAACCATAGCGGAGTTTTGAACACTGCTTCCATGGATCATCTTGGTTTAATAGCGGGCGCGCTTGCGACATTCTTTTTACTTCAAAAACACGTAGTCAAACTTGCACGGGATCTGATGGAACGATCGGTAAAATCCTGCCTGCTCTTTGGCGCTCTGCCCTTTATGTACTATGTGTTCGATTATACAGTTGTTATTTACACCGATTTAATGTACTCAGGAAACCGCGCTGTTATACAGTTCATGCCTTTTTTTACATCGGCTTTATATTTGGCGTTTGTCCTTCTGTATTACGGCGAAACGCAAAAACAGGCAAGACTGCAATATGAAGCTGATTTTGCGCGTGATATTGTTGCTTCCGGGCGTGAACATTATCAAAAAATGAACGAACAATATGAGGCCTTAAGAATTATGAGGCACGACTACAAGTTTCACCTGAATGCTGCGATTGATATGCTTAACCGGGGTGAAGTAGAAAAAGGCAACGATTATTTGAGCAGGCTTAAACATGAATTGGCCGATAAAGAACTGCCGGATTTCTGCGATAACCAGGTAATAAACGCTCTTGTCGCCGATTACGCGCAGCGCTGTGAGCAAAAGGAAATTAAACTGGATGTTTCTATTAATATACCGAAGGGGTTTTCCGTCCCCAATTATGAGATGTGCATTGTGATTGGCAATCTTCTGGAAAACGCCGTTGAAGCGTGTCAAAAACTGGAAAAACCGGTTTGTACCCCCTGTGGAGGCACAGCGTCTGCGGACCCGGCGTCCGGGGATATAAAGCCTGACCGTATAATTGAACTGGTTGTTAAGCCGCAGGGGGTACTCTCAACGACCCCGCAGGATGAAGCTTCCAGAGCACAGCTTGCGATTATGGTGCGCAACACGTTTGACGGCAAAGTCGTAAAGGACGGAGAGCAACTGATCAGCACAAAAAAAGACGGCGGTATCGGCCTGCAAAGTGTTAAGGCGGTTGTTGAGCGTTCCGGGGAGATCTTCATTACCGATTATGATGACAAATGGTTTAACGCGTATGTTTTTTGGGGGAAGAAGGAGAGCAAGTAAAATCAATGGTTGTAGACCCCCTCAGGGTTTGCGAAATTGCGCAAAACTCGTATAGATAGTTTTGCAGTCCTGCGATAAATACTTGTCCTATAAAGAATTAGCGTTGCTAATTCGGTAGGTTTAAGTATCTGGAAAATTGATGTTTTCATCTATGTTGTCAATTTTCCAAAAAAGCAGGAGTTATGCTATGCACAATGACTTTACGTTAGTCAGCAGGAAGGTACCGTCAGGTAAAACGGTTGTGTATTACTATTGTACTGCTTATGCTGAACTTGCCGTTTTTCAGGCAAGCTAATAAGGTGTGTTAGGAACTGGCATTTCTGGTGCGCCAGTATTCCTGTCTTCTGATACATGCAGTATGCAATTTTTCTTTG
>Ga0082212_10010381_pt1 | contig 11916 bp, 7 predicted proteins | sample TergutNt197P3_FD_71548 | JGI IMG/M metagenome (GOLD analysis project Ga0082212, IMG submission 71548) | Neocapritermes taracua P3 segment gut microbial communities from Petit-Saut dam, French Guiana - Nt197 P3 | ecosystem: Host-associated > Arthropoda: Insects > Digestive system > Gut ... | reverse complement strand
CCGTCCGGGGCGAGACGCCGCTGGTGAATGTGGATTTATGGCGGGCCAGTCTTTATGAGGCTTCGGCCGTCGGCGCCAAAGACCCGGACGCCCGGGACGAGGCGGCCGCCGCCCTGGCCCCGGTTTTTTTGGGGCGATACCTGACCGGCCTGGAGGAGGACCGGGACTCCACCACCCGCATGATTTACGCCCAAGCCGAGGAGGATGCCCTGAGCTTTGAAAGGTCCAAGCCGGAACTGACGGCCCTGTGGCAACGGCGGATGGATTCTTGAACCGGAACATCGGCCTTTTTTTACTCTTCGTTCTGGGTTACGCCCTCCCGGTCCAGGCGGCGGAATCCGGGCCCCGCCCGCGTCTGGTCATTGCCGAGCCGGTTTTTGAGGGGGGGGAATTCAGGCCCGGGGAAGCCTTCAGCCACGAATTCACGCTCCTTAACCAAGGCGGCGCCCCCCTGGAGTTGGAGGAGGTCAAAACGGGTTGCAGTTGCGCCGTGGCCGCCTATGACCGGACCATAGCCCCCGGCGGCCAGGGCCGGGTGCGGCTCACGGTCGAGGTTTACCGGGAGTGGGCGGGCCGGGATCTCCGCCGGACGGTCTGGGTCGCGACCAACGACCCCGAGGCCGCCCAGGTCACCCTGGTCGTGCGCGGCCGGGTGGCCGGACCGGCAGCGGACAGCCCCTAAGGCCGGGAAAAGTCTTGACGGGCCGTCCACGGCCTTTTATAGTGGAAAGTTAGGTCGAGCCCGGAGGCTTGATTAAAAACAGGCGCTTTCAAGAGCGCTTTCAGGGGCAATAATATAATGCGAATGCTCAATTTCAACGGCGGGCCGGGGGCTCTGCCGATACCGGTGTTGGAGGAAGCCGCCCGGGATATGCTCGATTGGCGGGGCACCGGCATGTCCGTCATGGAGAACAGCCACCGGGCCAAGGACGTCATCGCCATGGCTGCGGAAGCCGAGGCGGATCTGCGGTCCATTTTGGGCCTGGGCGAGGAGTGGGCGGTTATTTTCTGCCAGGGCGGCGCCAGTCTTCAGTTCGCCATGGTCGTCCTTAATTTCGCCGGTCCCGGCGGCCGTTGCGATTATATAAACACCGGCATGTGGTCCACCAAGGCCTATAAGGAGGCCAGGATCTGCGGCGCCAACCCCCGCCTGGCCGCCACTTCCGAATCCGACGATTTCAACCATATCCCGGAGGTCTTTGATTTCGACCCCGAGGCCAAATATGTCCACATCACCGCCAACAACACCGTCCGGGGCACGCAGTATCGACGCTACCCCAAGACCCCGACCCCGCTGATGGCCGATATGTCTTCGGAGTTCCTCTCCCGGCCGGTGGAAATGGACAGGTTCAGCCTCGTCTACGCCGGGGCCCAGAAAAATGTGGGCCCGGCCGGGGTGACGATAGTGGCCCTGCGGCGGGAACTGGCCGACCGCGCCCGCCTGGATGTGCCCAGCATGCTCAGTTACCCCATCTACATCAAGAACGAGAGCATGTATAACACTCCGCCGGTCTGGTCCATCTATGTGGCCGGGCTGACCTTCAAATGGCTGAAGAACACCATCGGCGGCCTTCAGGCCGTGGCCGAACTCAATCGGGTCAAGGCCGAGACCCTCTACCAGGCTTTGGACCAAAGCGGCGGCTTCTACCTGGGGACAGCCCGGCCGGACAGCCGCTCCCACATGAATGTCACCTTTCATCTGCCCAGCCAGGAGTTGAACGACCGGTTCAAAAAGGAGGCCAAGGCCGCCGGTATGGATGGTCTGGGCGGACACCGCAGCGTCGGCGGCCTCAGGGCTTCCCTCTATAATGCCGTGACCCTGGATGATGTGAATAAGCTGGTTGAATTCATGCGTGAATTTCAACGCACCCAAGGCTAGAACATTATGACCAAGATATTTATTTGCGAAAAGATCGACCCCGTTTGCCCCGAAATGTTCCGGGCGGCCGGTTTTGAGGTGGAAGTCCGTCCGGGCCTTGAGCCGGAACAGCTCAAGGCCGCCGTCGCCGGCTGCGAGGGCCTGGTGGTGCGCAGCGCGGTCAAGGTCACCGCCGAACTCATGGACGCGGCCGATCGGCTCAAGGTGGTGGGCCGGGCCGGGGCCGGCCTGGACACCATTGATGTGGAGGCGGCCAAGGCCCGGGGCATCACCGTTCTTAACACTCCCGGCCAAAACGCGGGCGCCGTGGCCGAGTTGGTCCTGGGCCTCATGCTGGCCCTGGCCCGCCGCCTGGTGCCGGCTCACGTCGCCCTGGCGGCCGGCCGCTGGGAAAAGAACCGTTTGAGCGGTTTTGGCTTTGAACTGGGCGCTAAAACCCTGGGCCTGGTCGGTTTCGGCGCCGTGGGCCGGCGGGTGGCCGCCCTGGCCCGGGGCTTCAATATGGAAGTCCTGGTTTACGACCCCCTGGTGGCGGATGGAGAGGTCACGGCCGCCGGGGCTCGTCCTTCCGGCTTGACGGAACTTCTGGCCGCCGCCGATTTTTTAAGCCTCCATCTGCCTCTGACTTCCGAGACCCGGAACCTCATAAGCCGCGAGGTCATTTTCAACGGCCTCAAGCCCGGGGGCGTGCTCATAAATTGCGCCCGGGGCGGCTTGGTGGATGAGGCCGCCCTGGCCGAAGCCCTGGCCGGAGGCCGTCTGGCCGGCGCCGGCCTGGATGTTTTTGAAAAAGAACCCCCGAACGCGGACCACCCTCTCCTGGCCCTGGAAAATGTCGTCGTAACCCCCCATTTGGGGGCGTCCACGGCCGAATCCCAGGTCAATGTGGCCCGCTCCATTGCCGAGCAGATGATAGAACACCTTAAATAGCTGAAGGATGGCATGAGCGAGTCCCTCCAGGTCCAGGGCGAAGCAGGGCGGAGTTTGGAAACCGATTCCGCCGGCGCGGCCGGGATCAGGCGGGCTGATTTTGCCGCCTGCCGGGAGTTGGCCAGGGAAATAGGCCGGCTGCTGAATGGTTTCGTCCCGCCCGCGGAAGGCTATAGGCCCGAACCGCCCCCCCCGCCGGTCCGGCTCGGCCCCGAGGCCGGGCGAGACCTGGGAGCGGGGACGCTCGCGGATTTTTTCGCCCTGGCCCTGGAGGGTGAAGGCCGGCCCGAGGCCGGATGTCCGCCGGTTTATTTTCCCCGGGGTCCGGAAAACTTTCGCCAGGCTCTGGCCGCCGTGGAGATGGAAATCAGCCGGCTGGCCCAGGCCGGGCTTGGCTTGGAAAACAATTGGCCGGCCGGCCGATCCGGCCTGGAGGCGGCCCTGCGCCCCTTGGAGGAGCGGCGAACGGCCCTGGCCGGGGGCCTGACCGGCTTAAGGAGGGCCGCCAGGCTCTGGCTCAGGCTCAAAGAGGAATCCGACCTCTGGCTGAATGAAGCCAAGACCATGTGGCGCAAGGCCCGCCGCCTGGAAGATAGCCAGGCCCTGATGTTCAAGTCCGTCTCCGGCGAAGAGCCGGGCTGGGCCGACCCGCCCGGGGCCGACCTGACCGGGGCGGTTCTGAAATTGCAAACCGAGGTGGACGCGGCCCGGACCCTGGTGCTGGAAAGCGAACTCTGGGCCGAGGAAACCGAATCCTTAAACGCGGAACTGGAAGACCTCCTGGCCCTGGCCGTGGCCGGCTCCGAACCGGAGCGGGATTGGGCGGCCATCGGGCGGCAATTGGCCGGGCGTCTGACAGACCTGATCCGGGTCGAGCGGAACCTGGTCTCAGCCGCCCCCGGCGCGGCCGAGACCCTGGAGACCGCGGCCCGGACCCTGGCCGAGGCGGAAAAAAAACTGGCCGGGGCCAAGGGCCGCGAAACCGGCGGCCGCCTGGAGAGCCTGGGCCGGGGTGTGGCCGCCCTGTGGCGATCAGTAGTGGACAGGCGCCGGGAAATGGCCCGGCTTTACTTTTTTCTACCCGAACGCCTGGGGCGCCCGGCCTACCTGGAAAGGAATTTTCTGGCCACGGCCAGGCTCCTGGGCCGGACCCAGGCCCTTCTGGAAGACCTGCGGCATCGCCTGTCCCTGGCCGGAGGCCGCCTGTCCTCCAGCCAGAAGCTGAAATCCGAGAGCGGCGAACTCCTGGAGCGGCTCAAAAATCCCCCCAACCGGCCGGAGATAATTAAAACGGCCCGGCGCCGGCTGAGAAGCCTGGCCCGGGCAACGGCCGGACCGGCCGCCGCCTCCGGGGAGGCTTCAGACAGCCTGGCCCGGGCCCTATCCTCCGCCCACTGGGAGCAGGAGCGCCTGGGCGAACGGACGGCTGAAGCCCATCGGGCCTTGAAGGAACTGGGCCTGATCAAGGCCCGCCTGGTGAGGCTTTTCAATCGCAAGACCGAGCTTTTGCAAGCGGCCGACCAGGAACGGGCGCGCCTGTCCGAGGAAAACCAGCGCCTGAAAATCCAGCGCGGGGAATTGACCCGGCGGCGGGACGCCCTGTCCGAGGCCCTGGTCCAGGTCCGGGAGCGCTTCCAGAACCTGCGCGAGACTCTGCAAAAAAGCCAGGGCGACGATTTGCGGTCCATCTTGGCCGAACAGGAGGATACGGCCGCCCGCCTCGATGAACTGAGGCGGGAAAAAGACCAGGTGGAGATGGACCGGCGGGAAATCAAAGCCCAGTTGCTCCGTAAGGCCGCCCAGGAGGCCGAGGCCGAGGCCTCTATGGAGGCCCTGGCCGCTGAATTAAGCCGCCATAAGGAGGAATTGGCCGCGGTCAGCCGCTCCCGCCAGGCTTTGGGCGAAACCGCCTCCGCCCTGCGCCGCCGGCTGGACCTTCTGGCCCAGGCCCATCGTTCCCTCAAGACGAGTTTGGCCAAAAGGAGCCGGCGGCTGGTCCGGGCCGAGGCCGAAAGAGATTCCCTGAACCTTATCCTGGCCAGGCAGAAACGCAACCTCCTGCGCCTGGTGACCACCCGGCGGGAACTGCGGGCCGAACTGGGCTCGGCCCGTCTGAAGCTGGCCGACCTGGAAAAGGAGCGGGCGGCTATCCTGGCCCGCTTGGAAGAGGCTAAACAGGGCGCCCGGGACGCGGAGTCCCAAAAACGGCTCATGGAAGACCGCTTGGGCGGCCTGGAACTGGAAAAGGAAGGCCTGGCCGGCCGGTTGGCCGAACTTGAGACCGGCGTCTCCGGCAGCTTACTCCCCTTCATTTCCGTTTTGGGGGAGGCCCTGTGGCGCGGCGAGGCCGAATTTCGGCGGACCCGGGAGGGTCATGAACTGACCCTGGCCCGGATGCGTTTGGAGTCGGAGGTGCGGGAGGCCAATTTGCGCCTGGCCGGCGCGGCCCGGGAATTGGAAGTGACCGAGGCGGTCCAGGCCGAGAAAGATCAATGGGTCCTGGCCCTGGCCCAAAAGGAGGAGGACCTGGACCAGGCTGTGGCGGCGGCCCAGTCCGAACGGGAACGCTGGGAACAGGCCCGGGAGAAGGACCTGGCCGAAGCCGTCGTGGCTGAACGGGCCAAATCGGAAGAGACCCTGGCCCGGCTGAAAGGCGATCTGGCCGGAGCGGAAGCGGCCCTTAAGGCCGCCCGGGAAGAGCGGGACAAATGGGCGGAAACCCTGGCCCGGCGGGAAGAGGAGTTGGCCCGGGCCGTGGAGGTTGAGCGGGAACGAGGGGTCCAGGCCCTGGGCCAACGGGAGGAGGAACTGCTCCAGACCAGCCAGGCCGAACGCGGGCAGTGGGCTTTGGCCTTGGAACAGAGGGAGAACCAGTTGTCCCAGGTCCGGGAGCGTCTGCGCTCTTTGAGCGACCAGGCCCTTGGGCCAGGTCCGGGCCGGGATCAGGGCGACCTGGTGGTCAGCTTGAACCGTCGTTCCCAAAAGCTGGGCCGGGTCATCGGCCTGATGAAGCGGCGTTATGACCGGCGCCTGGCCGAAGCCGGCCGGATGGAGTCGTCCCTCAGGGATGATCTGGAACGCCAAACCCGGGAGATGGCGGAAAACTTTCGCCGCCTGGCCGAGTTGGAGCCCCTCCTGGACTACTTTTTCCAGTCGGCGGAACAGAGCCTGCCGCCGGGAGACGCCAACCTGGAATTGGCCCGCTATCTGCGTGAGGAAAACCGGGGGCTGCGGCTGGAGGCCGGGGGCCGGGATCCGGCCGGCCAGGTTTCCGCGGCCCTCAAGGCCAAGCTGGCCGAGTTTCAACCCCTGGTGACTTTTCTGGCCCGGTCCTTTGTGGCCGGGGTGGCGGAATTGGCCCGGATCAGGCGGGAGCGGGAACTTTTGGAGACTTCCCTGGCCGAGCGGGAAACCCTTTTGGCCGACCGGACCGGGGAAGTCGCGGCTCTGAAAGAGGAACTGGCCCGGGCCGACCGCGACCTGGCGGAAAACGACGGCCGCCTGGAGGCCGCCTGGGCGGGCATGAACTACCTGGGAGCCAAGGCCGGCGACCGCCTGGGGGAAATGCGCGCCCGCCTGGAAAATCAGACCCGCCAGGTGGACAGCCTGACCGCGGAATTGGGCCGGCGGGAGACGCGCATCCGGGAACTGGAAGAGAGGCAGGATCAACTTTCCCTTTTGTATTGGACCCTGATGGCCCAGTCCGGCGCCGGGGCCGCCTCCCAGGAGAGCCCTCCGGACCTGGCCCCGGCCGATTCGGCGCCCCCGGACCTGGACCAAACCCAGGGCGGCGGCGGTTTCAGCCTGGGGCGCCAGATCCTGGAAGGGGCCAGAAAGGTGGCCCGGCGCAGCCTCTTCAGCCTGGTCCTGGCCGGTTCCCTGGTTCTGGCCAACTCCGCGGCCGAAGCCGAGGCCGGCCCCCTCCCTGGCCCGGACCGGGTCCCGCCCGCTCCGCCCGCCCTGGCCACCCGCTTTGATTCGGCCTATATCGGCCGGCCCGTGGGCCTGGAACTGGTGGAGGCCAGCCCCCGCCTGGCGGGCCGGGAGGCGGTGGAGGAGCGTCTGGCGGTCATGGTCAAAGACCTGGCCGCGGCCCAGGGCCTGACCGAAGCGGAATTCCTGCGCCTGGTCCGGGCGGCCCGCGATCCGGAGGCCACGGTTCACCTGGCCGATTTCAGCGGCCGCGAAGGCGCTCTGGCCCTGATCAAGCCCCACTGCTCCAAGCTGGCCCGCCACCTGGCCGCCTGGCCGCCGGAGATCCTGGCCCCCGGCCCTCTGGCCGCGCTCCTGCAAAAAGCCGCCGATTTCAAGCCCGGGGAAGGCGGTTTCTGGGAACGGCTTTTCTTCGATCTCTGGGCGGAAAGCGGCGATAAGTCCGCGGCCCTGGCCAGGCTGCTCCAGTATATGGCCGGCCGGGACGGCGCGGCCTCGGGCCTGGAATTCGCCGGCCGCCTGGCCCCCTTCGCCCCCTTGGAAAACCTGGGCTATGACCGTTTTGTCGATTTCATGGCCGCCTTTCTTAAAACCTCCTGGGCCGGGGCCGGCGGCCGCCCCCGGGAACTGGCCGCCAGGCGTCTGGCCGGCGACCTTTATTTCAATACCCGTTTTTTCCGTCTGCCGCTGACTCTTTTCGCCGTCCTGATCCAACAGGAAGCCGAAGAGGGCCTGACGGGCGATCTGTTTCGCCGGGGGGCCACCCTGGCCCTCCACCACCGGGCCGCCCATCTGGCCTGGCAGACCAGGCGGGCCGCGGTGTCCTGGGAGGAGGGCCGGCCCCTTCTGTGCGACCTTGACGAGGCCCTGGACGAAAAAGACGTTTTCATCGAGGCGGTCTATCGCAAAAAACTGGCCCTGGTCCAGGCCCTGAACCGTTACCTGAGCGCCGGCGACAGCCTCCTGGCCGTCCTGCCGGACTGAAGCCAGGGGGATATATGCTCTCTCCTTTCGCCACCACGGCCATCGGCTCCTTCCCCTACCGGGAGGTCGGGCCGGCCTTGAGGGATTTGGCCCCCCTGACCGTGCCGGCCGCGCCCCAGATGGTGGCGGTCAGCTTTTGGGAAGATATGTTCTGGAGCGCCCTGGACGGTCTCCCGGCCCTGGCGGTCGATGCGGACCAGCGCCAGGTCCGGGCCAAAACCCAAGGCCGGGAAGAGGACCTGGCTGATTTTTACGCCCGTTTCCTGGCCGGGGAGAGGGATTTCCTGGCCCTGAACCCCCGGTCCCGCCTCGGCTGGGATGCCTTTCTGGACCGGGCCGCTTCCGACCCCTCCTTCGGGCCGGATTTCTTGAAAGTCCAGATCCTGGGGCCCGTGACCTTCGGCCAGATGGTTTTGCTGGATGACGGCCAGAAGACCCTGGGGGACGATCCCGAACTCCTGGAGGCCACGGCCCTGGCCCTGGGGGGCAAGGCCGCCTGGGCGGCCGCCCGGGTCCGGGCCCTGGGCCGGACCCCGGTGGTCTTCCTGGACGAGCCGGGTCTGACCGCCTTCGGTTCGGCCTTTTCCACCCTGAGCGCGGAAAAGATACTGGCGACCATGAACGCGGCCGGAGCCGTGGTCCGCCAGGACGGTCCCGCCCTCCTGGGCGCCCATGTCTGCGGCAACACCGACTGGTCCCTCCTGTTGAACTCTGATCTGGATATAGTCAATTTCGACGCCTATACGGTCCTGGAACAGTTCTGCCTCTACCCGGGGCCGATAAAGGCCTTTCTGGAAAGGGGCGGACGCATAGCCTGGGGCCTGGTCCCGGCCGCCGGCTTCAGGCCGGATCTTGAGGCCGATTTTCTGGCCGACCGTCTCCTTGACGCCTGGCGTTCCCTGGCCGACCGGGGCGTGCCCTGGGAACTCCTGGCCCGCCAATCCCTGGTCACCACGGCCTGCGGCCTGGGGACCCTCCCGGAAGAGTCGGCGGCCCGGGCCCTGGCCCTGGTGTCCGAGGCCGCCCTTTATCTAAAGCGTGAGACCGGAATTTGCTGACCGAACTGACTGTCAGAAACCTGGCCCTCATCGAGAACCTGAGCCTGACTTTCGGGCCCGGGGCCAACCTTATGACCGGCGAGACCGGGGCGGGCAAAAGCATTCTGGTGGGAGCCCTGGGCCTTTTGACGGGCCGCCGGGGCGGGGGGGAACTGGTGCGGGCCGGAGCCGGGGAAGCCGAGGTCACCGGCCTTTTCCGCCTGGCCGATCCGGAGGCCTTCGCCCCTCTCCTGGCCGAACAGGGCCTCCTCCCCGCCGACGAGCTTCTTTTGCGCCGGGTGGTGACCGTCTCCGGAAGAGGGCGGGCCTATATCGGCGGCTCGCCGGTCTCGCTGGCCCAACTGGCCCGGCTGGGGGAGGAACTCCTGAGCATCTCCGGCCAGCACGAGCAGCAGTCCCTGACCAAGCCGGGCCGTCTATTGGATTATCTCGACCGCTTCGGCGGCCACGGCGACCTCTTGGGCGAAATGGGAGCCGCCTGGGCGGACCTGGCCCGGGCGGCCAGGGAATTGGCCGCCCTGGAGGAAAGCCTGCGGGAAGACGCGGACAGGCGCGAACTTTATGAATTCCAACTGGAGGAAATAAAAAAACTGAATCTTCAGCCCGGAGAGGATGAAGCCCTCCTGGCGGAAAAAAACGCCGCCCGCCACAGCGGCCGGCTGGCCGAGAATCTGGCCGCCGCCGCGGCCCTCCTGGGCGGCGAACCGGGCAACGTGGTGGAGAAGCTGGGCCGGGTCCGGCGCGGCCTTTCCACGGCCGCGGATCTTTTGCCCCGCCTGGCCGAGGCCCGGGACACGGCGGAGAACTGCTATACCCAACTGGCCGATCTGGCTGCGGAGTTGGAGATTTTCAGCCGAAACCTGGAGTTTCAGCCCGAACGCCTGGAATGGGTGGAAGAACGGCTGAACGACCTGGCCAAGGCCAGGCGCAAATACGGCCTCAGCCTGGAGGACCTCATCGGCCGCGGCCGCCGGCTGGCGGAGATATTGGATCGTCTGGACGGGGCCGGCTTGGACCAGGCCCGCCTGGCCCGCGAAAAAGAGGCCGCCCTGGCCCTGGCCCTCGAGACGGCCGACCGGCTCTCCCGGGCTCGCCGGGGCGCGGCCGAAAGCCTGGTCTCGGTCCTGACCGCCGCCCTAAGGCCCTTGGGGTTTCCCAAGATGACCATGGAAGTCGAGTTGGAGTCTCCCGACGATAAGGCCGGCCGCCTGGGCTCGACCGGTTTTGACCGGGTCGATTTCCTGTTCAGCCCCAACCCCGGGGAAGGACGGGCTCCCTTAGGCCGCATCGCCTCGGGAGGGGAATTGTCCCGGGTGCTTTTGGCCCTGAAAACCGTGGAAAGCCGGCCCGGGGACCAGATGCTGGTCTTTGATGAAATAGACGCCGGCCTGGGCGGGGCCGCGGCCGAGGCCGTGGCCGGGAGCCTGGCCGGGTTGGCCGGCCGCCGCCAGGTGGTTATCATTACCCACCTGCCCCGGGTGGCCGCCCTGGCCGGCCGGCATTTCCGGGTGACCAAGGGTCCGGCCGAAGATCAGGACCGCACCACTACAGCCATAATTCCCCTGGAGCCCCGGGAACGGGTGGAGGAATTGGCCCGGATGCTGGGAGGGGCCGACCCCAGCCCGGAGGCGGCGGCTTTGGCCGAGCATTTGTTGAGCCTTTAAGCGGGCTTAAGCCCCACTCGGCCTGCCTGGCCCGTAATTCCCCTAAAAAAAGATTGTTTCCCCCTTGCTTTTTGTCAAAAAAAGACTTATTAAATTTATACGAACGAACGTTCATGCATAACGGGCCGAACCATCTACCCGGGATCGGCCAGAACAAGGAGGAACGAAATGTTGGTCCCTGCCAAAAAAACCCGGCGGCGGTCAGCGGATTTTAAGAAAGAGGGGCTGAACGCCAAGGGCGGCAATGATTTTAAACCCACTATCGAGACGGTGGCCCAAAGATACCTTTACGGCAATTGGATGACTTTGGGCGTTGAAACTCTGGATCAGGATTATGACCTGGTCTGGGCGGTCCTGGCCGCCCGCATCCGGCCCATAGCCGACCAGGTCCGCGACCGCGTCGGCCTGGGGACAGAAGTCCGCCTGGGCCGGCCCTTCCCTTATTGGACAGCCGTTGAGCTGGACCCGGGCGCCCCGGTGCCGGCCGGCATGGTGCCGGTGATGGTTCCGGCCGGAAAATACTTGGCCCTGGGCCGCGACTCCACGGACGATCTGGCCGAAGCTTATGATTTTGTTTATAATCACTGGGAAAATTCCCAGGACGAATTTATCGTCGACCATTCCCGCCCCTGTTTTGAGCAATACGGGCCGGCGACTCCCAGCCGGAAGGAGGTGACTCTGTTCATGCCCCTGGCCAGCCGTGAGGCCCGCCCCGGGGCCGAATGTGAGTCCCGGGCGGATCAGGCGGAGACGGGCTAGGCTTATTCCCTGGCAAAAAAGCCTTCTTTTCGGGCCGGCCGAAGCCGTATCTGAATACGGTCTTCAGCCGGCCGATTTTTTAGTATTGACCATCCGCCGGTCTTCTTGCTTTTAAACCTGGAATCAGGTTAAAATAGATAGTTTGAAGAGGAGCAGATGACCAAATTCGCCGCCATCAGAGGTTTCAAGGATATCCGCCCCGAGGAGGCCCCCCTGTGGCGCCGCTTGGAGGAAGCCGCCCGGGAGGTGGCCCGGCGCTACGATTTCGAGGAACTCAGGGGACCCGTGGCCGAGCGGACGGAGGTCTTCGCCCGGGGCCTGGGCGAGGCCACCGACATCGTGGAAAAAGAGATGTATACCTTCACGGACAAGGGCGGGGAGCGCATCACCCTGCGGCCGGAAGCCACGGCCGGGATGATGCGGGCCGTCCTGGAGCACAACCTGGCCGAGGGCGGTCGGCCGGCCCGGCTGTTCTGTTTCGGCCCCATGTTCCGTTACGAGCGGCCCCAGAAGGGGCGCCTGAGGCAGTTCCACCAACTGGACGCGGAGATCTACGGCGACCCCGGCCCGGGCGCGGACGCCGAACTTTTGGCCTATCTGGCCGCCTTTCTCCGGGAACTGGGCCTGGGCGAATTGACCATCAGCCTCAACTCCCTGGGCTGCCCGGCCTGTAGACCGGCCTTCCGGGCCAGGCTGGTGGAATTTCTGA
>Ga0082212_10010380_pt1 | contig 11916 bp, 10 predicted proteins | sample TergutNt197P3_FD_71548 | JGI IMG/M metagenome (GOLD analysis project Ga0082212, IMG submission 71548) | Neocapritermes taracua P3 segment gut microbial communities from Petit-Saut dam, French Guiana - Nt197 P3 | ecosystem: Host-associated > Arthropoda: Insects > Digestive system > Gut ... | reverse complement strand
CGCTGTCCAGTTTATCAAGCCATTTGGGGAGTAGAGCTGTCAGGCGGATGTAGCGTTGGATATTGCGGCCTGTTTCATCTTGACTTTCAGCGAGAATGTCACGTCTTTTTCTGTGGTGGACAATTTGCCCACCTTCCCCCAGCCCATTGCCATCACTGGACAAACCGTCATTTTGAATTACTGCACTTTGCCCCTGCAACGCCTCCATCTGTAGCTTGTACGCAAACGCCTTCTCACTTGGCAGCAGCTTGTCCCTCTGTTCCAGATTTGACTCTACCACCACCAGCGCCGCCTTGTCGTCATCCAGATCGCGGATGATGCTGGGGATGTCTATCCTACCGAGCCGTCTCATGGCCTCCACGCGATTGTGTCCAGATAGGATCTCCCAGCCGATAACCCCGCTGACCTTTCGGACGACGATTGGATGCTGTAGCCCATCCCGTGCGATGCTCTCCATCAGGGCGTTCATCTTTTCCTCGCTGTATGCCTTGAATGGGTGTTTTGCGTAAGCGCGCAGACGGTTGATAGGAACCAGCGCGATGTCCTCATGGTGTACGGCAAGGCAGAACTGTTCGTTGTATTGGCGGTCAAGGGAAAGCAAGGATGGTTTGCTTGCGATGGTAAGGCGTTGCTCAACAAGAGCAAGTTTCTGGTTTGACGGCAGCAAGTCTACCGAGCCGCAGGGAATCAGGCAGTCTGCAATGGGCAGACCCTCGAAATCATCCAGCACGTTCAGCATCTTTGTCGCCAACGCCTCCTTCAGGTCAAAAGGGTATAAAGAAACGCCTTCGGAAAAATTTCTGGGAAATGTTTCGTCGAAAGGCGCGACTTTTGGGGGGAAGTGTGGTATCATTGTATATATAAACCGTTAGCCCATGCAGATACACTCCGTTTTGAGCAGTTGGGTTTCAGGTGATTATCAGATGTATAAGGTGGCGATATTGATGTGTGAAAATGCGCAATTGTACCTGTCTATCGCTAATCTGCTGGTGCTTACGATTTCAGCCTTCTTTATTTACAGGCAAATTAAGGCGGCGACCAAGGCCAATCAATTGGAAAGCATAATCACGCTGCACAGGAAACTCACGGAAATCAATGAGCTATGTGACCCTCTTTGTGAAACGGCTGTTCAATTTGCTTTGACACAAGATCAGTTTCCCGCAACGCCTCCCAGCAAACACAAAATCTATTCATTGCCCGATTATGTGTCGGAGAAAATGGAAATGAGTCAAAAGCAAAAAGCCGCGTTTGGAAAAGTGGACCCAAAGACTTTTGAAACGGCCAGAAAGGCCATCGCAAAACTGAATGAACTGGGCCAATTGCTGGAAGACGGTTTAATAAACTATAATTCGTTCTTGGGCATTTATCATTCTCATGTCATTCGGGCCTGTTCAGCCCTTGAACCATATCGGCGCAAATTTGAAAAGGAAATGCGTCTTGGCGGAAATTATGGACACCGCCTGTTGAGAATGCGGCACAAGGCAATATTGTATAACCTTGCGTATCCAAAGCACAGATGTAAGGATATCTATATTTACTCTGAAAATGACACAGTCATTGTGTACCGCAGCAGCAAAGTGACTAAAATCTCGTGTTTTGGCTATAAAATCAGGCTGTTTCTATATAAAAGATGGTAGTTCTATATTGCTACGGTAAAGAGGGTGTCCCTGAGGTTCTCGTGCATAATCGGCGCCGCTAGGTTACCAAACATTTTCACTAGGATTTCACCGGCAAAACGTGTACAATAAATCTAAATAGCCTTCTCTTTATATATAAGGGGGACCGGGTATGCAAATCCATCGGACAGGGCCGAACATTGCCTTGTACATAGACGGCGCGGAGGTGGCGGCCAAGGGTTGGGGCGAGCTGGACGAGACGCGGCTGCGGTCAATCACGGACGAAGCGCTGGGAACCTTGGGGCTGGCCGAGCTGCCGCCCCGTGAGATCGAGTCCTACGCCGCCGCCGACGGGGGCGCGCTGGTCTTTGTGCGCATTCAGGAGGAAATCCGGCGGAGGGAGACGTTTTATGCCTTCGACGACGCCGACGCGATGTTGGACGCCCTGGCCGCCTGCGGCTTCGGTACACGAGACGAGGGGCCGGGTCTGTATTTCTACAGCGGCCAGTACATACTCGCCCTAGACAAGAAAGCGGATCGCCCCCCTCTATGCGAATTCGGCGCCCGCCTCCGCGCAGGCGCGCTGTTCCGCGCTGTCTTAGAGGAACACGGCGAAGTCTTGAGCAGACTTAGATAACCAACAGACCTTTTCCCCTGTTATAGAAGCCTCAAAGAACACGCACCCCCACGCCGCCGTATACTGCGGCGTGGGGGTGTTCGTATGGAGGGCGCGGTCCTGGGCGTCACTGCGCTGGCCATGGCGCTGGCGGATGGGATGTCCGATGACAATGTGGGCGTGCTGGGCGCGCTTTTCACTCAGTTGGGAGATACTCTGACCAGCATCTCGGTGATCCGCGCGCTGGAAGCCGGCAAAAAGCCCGCCGCGAATCCGCCATCAGCCACGCCTTCCGCAACTGCCGCATCGCCCGCGCCTTCCGCCAACGACGAGTCAACTACAGCCGAATCGCCGACGACGCCTCCGGCATCGAAACCGGACGCCCCTTATAGCTGATCAGAATCGACTCAACCGTCTGGGCGTCGCGGTCGGGAATCAACAGACGAAGCTCGACCTCGCGGCTCGCGGCCTCCGGCGGGCGTTCTCCGTCGCCAATGCCGCCCATGGCGATACCCCACGTGACATTGCCGATCATCGAAGGGGTAGCGTCGCCGGTCTGTATCGGTCCCAGCCCGGTCAGCGCGGCGGCGGTGTTGACCAGATGTCCTCTGGGCATCGGCGATTCTCCCCACTGCGCCATGGTCAGGATGCGGTATCGGTCTGGGTGCAGTCCCCGCTCCCTAAGCCGGACAAGCGCCCATTCCGCCATGTCGGCATTCTCAAACCGTATACGGAGTTCTTTCATGCGATTCCCACCTCTGGGGGTAGCGTTCCCCAAATGGGGCGGGAATATACGCGGCAATGTTTCACGTGAAACATTACGGTAAACCGATTTCGGGAAACCGGCCAGAAAAATATGGGGGCTCCACTATTCCCAATCCGCGTAATTTATGCTATACTATACATCAGAACCTACATGGAGGTGGTCCCTACGAAAGGGCAACGAATCGCGCCGAACCGAAAAAAGAAGCTGCTGTGGGGCATGGCCGCGGGCTGCTTGTGTCTGGCGGTCGGGGCGCTGATTTACATAGTGATCGTCTTTCAGCAGGAATGGGCCATGCAAAAGGAAAACAGCGGCGCCATGCGGGACTACGAATCCGCCGTCTCCGTCATGGCGTCCTCGTCCCCGATCGAGCCGGAGGACCTGCCGTCCGACAGACCGGCGTCCGGGCCATTTGGCGAGGAAGACGAGCACGAGGCCGAACGGGGGAGACTGCTGTCCGCCGAAATGGAGGGGCGGCTTCGTTTTCAAGCGCTGTTGGAGAAAAACTCCGACTACCGGGGCATGATCTTCGTCGAGGGCCTGGGCATCGAGCTTCCCTACGTGCAGGGCGAAGACAACCTGAAATATCTCGATACCAGCTTTGAGGGCAAGCGGTCTACCTACGGGGCCATCTTCCTGAGCGCCGACAACGACCGCCTGCTGATGGATTCCAACAACGTGATTTTCGGCCATTACACCGATACCGGCGCCATGTTTTCCCCGCTGCTGAAATACCGGGACGTCAAGACCTGGACCAAAGCCCCCGTAATCGTGCTGGACAGCCTGCAAGGCCGGACGGAGTGGATTGTGTTCGCCGCGTACGTTACCGACCCCGACTACGGGTATATCGACGCCGCCGCGGACAGGGAGTCCTTTGCCGCGTTATTGGAAGAATTCCATGTGCGCAGCCTGTTCCACACCAATATCGAGGTTTTGGAGGATGACCGCGTCCTTACGCTGTCCACGTGCGCCTATGAATTCCGCGACGCGCGGTTTGCCGTCCACGCCCGTCAATTGCGCAAGGGCGAGAAGCTGGAAGACATGTTAGCGGACATGACCGTCGAGAAAAACCCCTCACCGAAACCGTACGACGTACCGATGCAGGTCAATTTCGCGGACATTCCGGCCAATCGCGCGGCGGCCATGCACCATCCCGCCACCGGGAAAACGTACTACTTCCAAGCCGCCGACAACCGCCTGGAGTGGTATATCGGCAACGCCCGCAGCGTGCAGGGGCCGTATGCCGGCTACAGCGGCCCGGTGACAAAGGACTCCACTGTGTCCGCCGTTCATGCCGCGGGCGCCAAGCGCAACTGGGTGGCGTTCGACCGCTATAAGAACACGCCCGGCATTTTCCTTCTGACCGGACGCATCGCCGCCGGACCGTACAGCCTGTCGCGCAAGACCGCCGTCACGCCGTCCGGCGTGGACGCGCGCTATCCGGTTCTGGCTCTGGACAAGGATGAGACTCTCTGGCTGATCTATGCCGTGGAAGCCAAAGCGCGGGACGACCAGCCCGGAGAGGAGCAAATGTACCTGATGAGCCTGAAGGACGGCACCCCCGGCACGCCCGAGCTGATCCTCACACGCCCCGCGGACACAGGACTGCGGCCCTGCGGCTTGTTCTGGGTAGATGGCAGCCCGCTGCTGATCTGGCAGGAGGTTTCGGGCAAAAAGCTGTACGCCCTGTGGATCGAATCGTCCGAAACGCATCCGCTGACCACCTCGGGGGATTACGACCGGGTCAGCTTCTATGAGGGGTCCGATAAAGGCACGGCCAAAATGCTGACCGAAAAGAACGGCAAGCTCTCCGCCGGTTCGGCGTTCAATTTAACTCTGATCCCCGCGCCGTCCGCGTCCGACGACCATCCTCCGCCTGAGACTGAGCCGCCCACCGAAGCCCCGCCGGAAGAATCCCTTGAGCCTGCCGAGGAGCCAACACCCCCGCCGCCCGCCACGCCGCCGCCTACCCCCGAACCGGACCCAACACCAGACCCAACACCGACGCCGGATCCGACGGAAGAACCCGAGGATCCTCCGCCGGACCCGGAGGATCCGTAGATAAAACGCCTGTAGGGGCAGACCTTGTGTCTGCCCCTACACTTGCTTGCACCGGCACAGTCGCGCCGATCTCCTCGACTTGGGTTGCGATCTTATATCGGCAGCAACAAAAGCAAAATTCCGCATCCTAAAATTGCGGAACCGGCCAAAAGGTGCATATATCGCTCCAATTTATCCACTTTTAACAGCCGTATCCCTTTCACGCCCAAAAACGTCATCAGCAGCATCGTCGCAACCGTGCAGGCCGCGAACAGCGCCGTGACAAACACCAGCGCAAGGGGATTGTGCGTCGCGGCGGGATACATCAGGATTGGGATCAGCGGCTCGCACGGACCCAGCACTAAGATAATAAACATCCCCCAGAACGCGTTGTTCCTCTTCCGCTTCGTCTCGTGGTGCTGATGTTCCCCGCCGGTTCGGGAATGCGCGTGCAGGATCGTGCGCCCGTCCGGGGTAATATGGCTGTGGGTCTTGTTTTTCACGGCGCTCCGGAGGCCGTACACCGTATAGACAAGGCCGAACGCGATCAAAAACCACGTGGCCAAGTCCCCGCGAATGTCCTCGATGTCCACCAGAAACGATACCCCGGCCGACAGCCCGATCCCGGCAAATCCCAGCGCGATCGACGCCAGCACATGCCCAATCCCGCACACCAGCACAATCAGCAGTGTCCGCTTCATCGTCCAGTGGTTGGCCCGGCTCAGCGCGATAAACGGGACGTAATGATCCACGCCGATCAGCGTGTGGACAAACGCGATGGTAATCGCGGTGGTCAGCAGGATGTTCAGTTCGTTCATTCCGATAGGCTCCGATCTTCTTCCGGCGCGGCCTCCGCCTTTTTCAGCCGCATGTTAAACCACTGGTAGGCGAACGAAATCGCCAGCAGCACCGCGCCGCCGGTGAAATACGAGACGATGCGCCACGTTGTGTTCAAGCCCCGCAGGTCCAGCACAAACAGCTTGGCGACCGCGAAAAAGGCTAAGACCAAGCCGCTGACCCGCGTCACGCCGTTGCGCCTCACAAACCCGAACACGACCCACCCGAACGCCGTCAGTCCGAACAGCAGCGTCAGCACCAGACTGGACGCGTTCAGCGAGAGCTGGACCACCAGATTCTGCGCCGCCGCCAGCATCGCGTAGCCGGAGACAAACAGAGGGAGGATATCCGGCGGGAACTTTTTCAGCCCGATCAAAAACCGCAGGAAATCCTGAATCCAGCCGATCGCGGTCAGGTTGACGGCGATATACAGCGCGAACACGACCATCTCCATCGCCCGTCCGCCGCTCAACAGCCCCCGCGACCCCGCGTTGAACCCCAGCAGCCACATCGTGCTGACCGTGCCGACAACAAACGCCGCGATATGGAAACCGCGATTGTATATGAGCCGGACGCGCGGCAGGAAGAACGCGAAGATAAACCCCAGCGCAATGGCCAGCAACGCGGCAAAGCTTCCGGCGCTCCTGTCAAGCCACTGCCGGAGCGCGGGCCGGAGCGGGTCTTGCAGCGCGTAGACGAGGTATAGCCAGACATTGAACGCGGCGGCGGCGCGGAAGCCGTTTAGGAACACAGAGACGGCGCCTATGGGTTTCTGCCGCAGCGACGCGGCCGCGATCACGGCGGCGGCCAGCGTGACCGACAGATACTGCCACACAAACAGCGAGTCACGGAAAATGACGTTAAACAGCAAAAACGAGAACAGGCAGAGCAGTCCAATCACCGTCCCGGCCCGCCGGAAGCGGCGGCGGTCCCGGAAAATTCCGTACAACAGCAGCCCGGCCGCCTCGGCCAGCCAGCCGATCGAGAACCACGCGCTTTTCAGCGCGTATGGCGCCACGAGCGCGGAAAACGTGATGGCGGTGATAAAGAACAGCGCCCGCAACGAGCCGGTTTCCGATTCCGGCACGCCGCTGTGCTTTTGACGCTCTGTTATAATCGCCATGATGATACAGCAAACGGCAAAAAACGCGGGGATAAGCGCGTGCCAATCAAAGGGCCGTTCCCTGTAATGATAGTCCATCCATCTGTATACCTGATCCATCCAAAACAGCCCGATCAGAAAATGAAAAACCACATTGCCGGTCAGCAAAACGATATCCGCCGCGCGGACGCGCGTTTTGGTAAACCACGCCCCAAAGACCGGGATGATCAGATACGCGAGGGAGGTCAGCCCAATCAAGGCCCCGACCGCCGCGACATGCTCGATATAGATCACCGGGATATGATGATAGACGTCTGTGGCCGCATACTCCACCAAATTGCCAATCAGCGCAAGCTCCGAGATCAGCGCCGCGCCCAGGCCGATAAACCGCGCCACGCGCCAGTTTTTCCGGGTGGCGATCAGCAGGGCCAGTACGCTCAACCCCACAAAATAAATCGAGGCGAACAGCACAATCGAGCTTTCCAGCGCGATGACCGGCAGAAATCCGCCCGCCAGCGCGAACGCCGCCACCAATTGAGCGTTATACCGCAGAGCCGCCGCGAACGTCAGCAGCGACGCCGCCGCGCAAATGCCCAGCGCGGCCCACATCGGCAGGACGTCCAGGGTCATGTACCCCAGCGCCGCGCCCAAGAACAGCACGCCGGAGCCTCCGGCTGTGAGCGCGCGCGCGAAGCCGCCCCGCCACTTCTTGCGGTAAAACGCCTCGCCCGCGCCCATCAGAATCAGTCCAAACGCGAAAATGGCCGCGCACTGCAAGGCCGGTCCCATGCGGATGTACAAATACCGCCCAAACGTAAACACGCCGAGCAGCAGCAAGAGCGCGCCGACCGCGCTGATGATTTTCAGGCCCAGAAACGCCTCCCAGCGGAAAAAGCGGCGCACCGCTTTCAGCGCCGCGTCCTCAATCGGAGCGCCGTCCAGCTCGCGCAGCGCCTCGGCCTGACGCTCGGCGGCATTGGCCCACGTGTCCCGCCGAAGCGCCCGTGCCCGCGCGGCCTGCGCCGCCACCCGCCCGCGCAAGTCTTCCGCCTCCGCCGCCAGCGGACGGCGTTCTGCTTCGTCGATTTCATTCAGCTCGGCGGTGATGTTCGTCATAGACGCTTGGAGCCAATTGTACAGTTTTTGGACCCGCTCCGTTTCCTTTGCCAGACCGTCCGCGAGGTATTCCCGCTGGCGGCGCTCGCTCAGGCCCAGCATCGCCGTCCGCTTGGACGACAGCTCGTGCTTGAAATCCCGCTCCAGCGTCTCATAGGCTTGGCGGAGCGCGCCGGTTTCCCTCCGGCTTTCGGCCAGCTCCGCGTTCAGCCGCTCCACCGTATCGCGCAGACCGGCGTTTTCGCGCGAGACGTCCTGCTGCTCAAAGGCTTTCAGCGCGGCGTCGGCCGCCGCCTGACTGTCCCGCAGGGCGTCCAGCGCGGCCCTGACGGCATGGATGCCGTTGTCCATCGTATCCCTCTTTTCTACGCCGCCCCTGCCGGTTCCGGCTGCTCCGGCGTGACCGGTGTGACCGGCGGAACCACCGACGGCGGGAGCGCGGGATGCGCCGCGCCGCAGAAGGTGTTAAAATACCCATCGCCCCGCGCGGGGAAATACTGTCCGGACGGGTCGTCCAGCTGATACTGCGGAATGTTATACTGGCGGTACGTGTACTGCTCGTCGCCGATGGCAACGCCGGGGCTGTACATGATGCGGTCGGGGTCGCGGATCAGGTACACTGTCTTGCGCGTGGCGGCGGGGCATTCGGGCCTGGCTAAGTGCCCGCTGATGCCGCACATCTCCGCTCTCAGGTGCATCGTGCAGTTGCGCGTGGGCGCGTCGCCGGGGCCGTAGTGGCCGATCGAGATGCGGGAGCCGCGCGTGCCGGTGTCCAGACGGCAGCCGTCGGTCGGCAGCATCCCGCTGTCCACGCAATACTCCGCCGTGATCAAGCCCGCCGGTATATCAAAGTCCCGCAGCGGCAGTCCCTCGTGCACGCGGGTCATGGCCGCGATCCACAGGATCATGGCCGGATTGGGCTGGATGTCGCCCAAGTCGCGCGGCATCTCGTAGCCGTACCAGCACACGCCGACATAGTACGGCGAGTAGCCGCAGAACCAGCGGTCATAGTTGTCATTGGTCGTGCCGGTCTTTCCGGCGGTCGGTATGTCGCCCAGCTTGGCGCGGGTGGCTGTGCCGGACGCTACCACGCCCTTCAGCGCGGTGTTGATATAGTAGGCCGTGATCGGCGTGATGACCGCCTCGCGCTGCGGCCGGTTGTCGATCAGAATCGCGCCGTCCTTGTCCTCGGCGTGGGTATAGGTGCGCGGCTTGCAGTACGTGCCGCCGGTCGGGAACACGCTGTAGGCGGCGGTCATTTCCTTGACGCTGGCGCCGTAGGTCAGGCCGCCGAGGGCCATCGAGCTTTCGCCGTCAATTTTGCCGGACTCCGTGACCGTGTGGACCAGCTTGGACAGATGAAACCGCTCCTCCGCGAACTGCCGCGAGATCTCCGGCGTGAGCAGAAACCGCATGATGCGCACAGCCACCGTATTCTTGGACTGCTCCACCGCGTACTGCACCGTCACGCGCCCGTCGTAGCGGCGCGGGAGGTTCAGCGGGTACGCCTTGCCGTTGAGGTCGACCGGCGCGTCCAGCATGGCGCTGTACGGTGTGAGATAGCCCAGCTCAAAGGCGGGCGAGTAGACGGAAATGGGCTTGATCGCGGAGCCGGGCTGGCGGTAGCTCTGCGTGGCCATGTTCTGGATCAGGTTGGCTGTTTTCTTCGTCCGGCTGCCGACCATCGCCACGATATCGCCGGTGTACGGGTCGGAAATCATCATCGAGCCCTGCGGCAGCTCCGCGTCCCGCGCCTTGGGCCAGTTGGCGTCGTCGTACCACGCGTCGTCTAAGATTTTCTGGATCGACAAATCCTGCGCCAGATAAACCGACAGCCCGCCGCTGAACACCACCTGCGTGGCCAGCGTCGTGTCGCCCCATCCGTTCTGCCGCATCAGGTCGTGCGTCAGGTCGCGGATGGCTTCGTCAACGTACCACGTGCGGACCTTGCTTTCCTGCGCCTTCTCCCGGCTGGTAAAGACCAGTTTTTGGGACATGGCGCGGGTATACTCGGCTTCGGTGATCTTTTCCTGATCGTACATCTCCCACAGGATGTACTCGGTGCGGCGGCGGTTGTTTTTCGGGTTTTGATAGGGGTCGTATAAATACGGGTTGTTGGTGATCCCGGCCAGACAGGCGCACTCCAGCAGCGTCAGCTCACTCAGCTCCTTGCCGAAATACTCCGCCGCGGCGGTTTTCACGCCCTTGCAGAGGTTCCCCAAGGGAATCACGTTGAGGTAGTTTTCCAAAATGTACTCTTTGGAATGGATATTTTCTAAATCCATCGCGCTGAAAATCTCCTGAAACTTGCGCTGCACGGTGGCCTCGTTTTCGCCGGTGATGTTCTTAATTAACTGCTGGGTGATCGTGGAGCCGCCGAAGTTGCCGCGCATTTGCAGGAACATGTTGGTAAACGCGGACAGCGTGCGCTTCCAGTCCACGCCCTCGTGGTCCCAGAACCGCTTGTCCTCGATGGCGACGATGGCGTCCTTCAGGTACTGCGGGATTTCGGCGTACGACGCCCAAATGAGGTTCTCGCCGCTGGAAATCGTCTCGACCAGTTCATAGTCGCCGTCGGCCGAGGTTTTGGCGTAAAACTCCGTGGCCAGCAGGGGATCGTACTCGCTGAGCAGCAGCGGCGCGCCCGCGTCGATCCCGTTGGCCAGATACAGCGTGCCGTACATCGTGATGACCGAGACGGTGCAGACGACGAGGGCAAGGCCCGTCAAGATCAGCTTAAAGACCCACCCGAAGCAGTACGAGGCATAGTACGCCGCCTTGCGCAGAGCCGGGCCCCGTTCGGGGTTCAGCGAGTTCTTGAAGGCCCGCGTGCCGCGCGCGCCGGTACGCGCGGCAGCTTGCGCAGCATGGCGTGCCTTATCCAGAAAACCGGGGGCGGTCGGTTTTTTGTTTGCCATATGACGTCGGTTCCTTTCTTGACGGAAATCGCAATCCATACTATACTGAAAAGCAAAAGAGGGGGGCGTTTCATGCGGGTAATTGCGGCGGATTACGGCGACGCGCGGACCGGGGTCGCCGTCAGCGATCCGAGCGGCTGTATCGCGGGAGACACGTTTACGCTGACCGAGCGGAACGCGGACGCGCTGGCGCGGCGGCTGGCGGAGCTGGCGCGGGTGCATATGCATTTTTCGGCGCGGAATTGCAGAGGGGGATTGACGCCTTTCTTGACATAGTGCGATTTGAAGAGATGATCAAGGGGTGCGACTGCATATTCACAGGGGAAGGCAGGCTTGACGCCCAGAGTTTGGGGGGCAAGGCGGCAGTCGGCATAGCAAGGAGGGCGAAAACCTTTGGGGTGCCTGTGATAGCGGTAACGGGCACTTTTGAGGGGAGCGCCGAATCGATGAAGCGCGAGGGGGTATCGCGTATATTTGAGACTTGCGTGGGAAGATGCGGCATGGGCGAAATAAAAAAACACTGCCGGGGCGATTTGAAAAATACGATGAAGGAAATCTGTAAAAAATACAGTCTTATGACATTTTGATTACGTTTTGTAAAACTCAGGGAAAAATACGCCAAAACCACTTTCTGGGCCATAGGCGATAACCTACGGCAACTTGAGCTTTTGGGCAAGGCGGTCTTCTCCGAGGGACAGACCCTCTCGCACTCGCAGGGACAGACCCTCTCGCAGGGACAGACCCCCGTCAATACCCTCATAGACGTAAACCTGGGAATGAACAGAACCGGGGTTCTGCCGGACGAACTGGAGGAATTTTATTTTCAGGCAATTAATATTGAAGGGCTCACCATAAAAGGCTTTCATTGTTACGACGGCCACCTGCACAATGAAGACCTGGACGAACGC